>WNGG01007029.1_pt2 | contig 14616 bp, 17 predicted proteins | sample 5400661 | NCBI WGS metagenome assembly WNGG01 (sample SAMN13153372, study PRJNA577476) | soil metagenome | isolation source: 100 cm soil or saprolite under Garry oak tree replicate 1 | place: USA:California | collected 2016-06-15
TCGGCCTCCGGAAACAGCCCGGGGTCGGTGTTCACCGCCGGTCCGCCTACCACCGTGCGCTTGCGCAGGCGCCGGGCACGCGCCAGGACCTCGCGCATGGCCGGAACGTGGATGATCATCCCGGTCAAGAGCACCACGTCCGCCCAGCGGAGGGCCTCGTCGCGCAGCGGCTCGGTGTTCTCGTCCACCACCCGCAATTCCCAGCCCGCGGGGAGCAGCGGGGCCAGGCTCAACAGACCCAGAGGGGGCAGGGAAGCGGCCTTGCCCGCGATCGGCAGGCTGTGCTGGAAACCCCAGTAGGTCGGGGGTGTTCGGGGATGAACCAGGAGCGCTCGCATCGGCGCAGGATGTGCGCCTTCATTGTCATGGCTTCGTCACGCCCGCGGCGCTCCGCCGCCGGATGCCGCTTGCTCCCGGCGCGCGGCGCTGGTACCCTATCGTTGATGTTGAGAATCAGTCTCAATATCATCGGAGCTCCGTGGTCCTCTGAGGGCGCGGCTAGACGCGCGCTTCCTTGGGCAGCTTCTCCAGGTACTCCTCGATCAGCTGCCGCTGCCTCTTCTCGTCCATCTGCGTGGCGAGCAGCCTGCCCGCGGCCTCGATGGCCAGATCGACCACTTGCGAGCGCAGCTCGGCGACCGCCGCGCGCCGCTCCTCCTCGATGGTGGCCCGGGCCTGCTTGAGCAGCTCCTCCGACTCCTTGCGCGCGTGCTCGATCAGCTCCGCCTTGGCGGCGGCGACTTCCTGCTGGTTCTTGCGCACCATCTCGGCCGCCTCGACCCGGGCCTTCTCCAGGGCCGCGCGCATCTCCGCCGCCGCCTTCTCCGCCTCGGCGCGCTCGCGCTTGGCGGACTCGATCGCGTCGGCGATGGTCCTCTCGCGCGTCTCGATCATCTGGAGAACGGGCCCCCAGGCGAACTTGCCCAGCACGACGATCAGGAGCGCGAAGGTGACCGTGGTCCAGACGACCAGCGCCACGTTGATGTCGGTGAGACCTGCAGCGACCAGCATCTTGGACCTCCGACGCAGGCCGGGAGCTTACTCGAAAAGCTCCTGGCCCGGCCGCCTCGTTTCAGGCCTTGGTGCCGGCCAGGATGATGCAGACCACCTCGGCGAACAGGGTGACGCCTTCGATGAGCGCCGCCGCGATGATCATGGTGGTGCGGATGTCTCCACCCGCGGACGGCTGGCGCGCGGTGCCTTCCATCGCCGCCGCCCCCACCTTGCCGATGCCGTATCCGGCGCCGAGCATCGCCAGCCCGACGCCGAGCCCTGCAGCCAGGTATCCGAGAGAGAACTGGTTCACGTGACTCCTCCTGCTTCTTCGAATGCCTCGCTGCCCGGGCGGCCGGGAGAGGCGGATTGTCGCGGGGTATGGACCCGAGGCCGCCTTACGGCCCTGCCCGCGTGCTGCGCTTGCTTCAGTGCCCGTGCTGCGTCATGCCGATGAACACGGCGGAAAGCATCGTGAAGATATACGCCTGGACGAGCGCGACGAAGAGCTCCAGCAGGTAGATGCCGAGCGCGAAGGCGACCGACACCGGAGCGACCAGCGGGGAGATGAGAACCGTCAGCGCGATGAGGAAATAGATGACGATGTGCCCCGCCACCATGTTGGCGAAGAGGCGGACGGTGAGGGCGAAGGGCTTGGTGAAGAGCCCCAGGACCTCCACCGGCACCATGATCGGGAAGAGCCACTTCGGCACGCCCGCCGGGACCAGGTGCATCCAGTAGCCCAGGGCGCCCTGCGCGCGCATCCCGGCGATCTGCGTGATCACGAACGTGAACAGCGCCAGCACCACGGTGACGCCCAGGTTGCCGGTGGCGGTGGAGATGCCGGGGAACTTCCCGGCGATCGACGGGACGGGGAGAAGCCCGGTGAGGTTCATGAAGAGGATGAAGAAGAATGCGCTGCACAGGTACGGCGTGTACTCCGGGGCGTGGTGCCCGATGTTCTTCTCCGCGATCTCGTCGCGCACGAACACCACGAACGTCTCGAGCAGGTTGTAGCCGCCCTTGGGCACGATGGCCCGCCGCCGCACGGCCGCGGCGAGCACGAGCAGCAGGATGCCCGCGGCGATCCACATGTTGATGACGTGCTTGGTGATGGAGAGATCGATGTGGTGCGCGCCGATCCAGAAGCCCAGCGGGACCCACACCTCGTCGGCCACGTGGTGGAAGATGTGCTCGGCGACCCCGCCCTCTTCGTGCGCCTCGCCGGGCTTTCCTTCCCCCTCGCCGTCCTGGCGCGCCTCGTGGGCGCCGGGCGCGGCTTCCTGCTTGCCCGGGGTCACGCCGTGCCCGGTGGCGCGCGGCTTCTCGCTCTCGGGAACCGGGGCGGGCTTCCGCTCCTGCACCTCGCCCCGCGGGGGCCCGGCCGGGTGCGCGGCTTGGGCGAGGAGAAGGGCTACGGCGAACGCGATGGGCATCGTTCAGGCTCCGGCCCGCCGCCTGCGCGACGAGCCCCACACGTAGGCGACTTCCACCGCCTGCGTGAGCGCGTAGAGGGCGAAGAAGGACGAGGCGTACGCGAACGCGGCGCCGCCGCGCGCGCCGGACAGGATCAGGCCGGCCGCGACCGCCACCATGCGCGCGAAGAAGCCCGCCACGAACCCGGCCAGGATGCCGCTGGTGCCGTGGGGCGCGCCGAGCGCCAGGGCCGGGAGCGCGCAGAGCGCCGACGCGGTCGCGGCGGCGGCGCCGAAGAGAGCGGCGCGCGGCTCGCCGGTCTGCGACGCCCCCGCGAGACCCAGCCCGCACAGCGCCGCGGAGGCGAGCGCGTACGGCAGGAGGGCCGGGCGGGTCGGGGCGGAGGCTGCGGCCTGCGTCAATTCTTCCTTCCGATCGCCAGCAGGGTCTTGAAGAACAGATAGAACCCCAACCCCGTCCCGACCACCGCTCCCGACGCCAGGAGCCAGGGCGTGGTGTGCAGCTCGCGATCCGCGAACCAGCCCACCACCGTCCACAGCGCCACCGACCCGATCAGCTGCCAGCTCGCGTCGAGGTAGGGCGCCGCCCGCCGGTACGACGCGGCGGCGTCCTCTTCCCCACCCTCGCTGGGCCGCTTCGGAAGCAAATCGCCGCCCGCCCCGCAAAATGGCAGGGCCTGATAGCATGGCCCCGTTCGGGCCGTCAATGAACGGGAACCTCTCGGGATTTTTCCTTGGGCCACGGTGATATCCTGAGGCCCATGCTCCGGCCGTCCGGGTCCTTGCTCGCCTCCTCCCGCGCCGCGCAGCGACGAACGCTGCGCCTCGAAGTGGTCCGCCTGGTCGCGGCGGTCACGCGCAAGACCGGCGCGGCGGTCGCCGACCTGGTCGGCACGGCGGCGGACCTCCTGCTGATGTTCGGGCTGCCGCTCCTGTACGCAGTGGCGGCCTACCTGACCCTCGACCTGCCTGCGCGCCTGTTCGCCGGGCGGGTGCGCTTCTCCGGCACCGGCCTGCTGGTGTTCCTCGCCGCGGTCGGCGTCTCGCTCCTGGGCGTTTCGCGGATGCTGCGCGGCGCTCCGCCGGTCGCTCCCGTGCGCCCCAAGTTCGCCAGGGCCATGCTGCTCGCAACCTGGGCCGCCGCGCTGTTGCTCACGGTCGCCGACCTGGCCGGCTAACGCCCGTCTCCGGTTCACACCGCGCCTGGTCGTGCCGAGACTTCCTCCACAAGGAGGTCGTCATGGTGCGCTCGATTCTCTCCTTCCTCTCCATGCTCCTGTGGGCTCCAGCACTGGCGCTTGCGCAAGCCGGCCAGGGCTCGCCCGGTTCTCCGGGCAATGCCCCCGCGGGCACCGGCGCGGGTCCCGCCGGCCGCGCGGGCGACGCGGTCGCGGGCGGCGGCGGCGCGTGGGTCTGGTGGATCATCGTCGCGATCATCGTGCTCGCGATCATCTGGTGGGCGGCCGGGTCGGGCAGGCGCCGCCGGCCAGCAGGTCCGTGACGCAGCCGGCGCCGGGTCAAGCGGCGCGCAGCGCTTCGCGGAGCGCCGTCACCGTCTGATCGATCTCCTCGCCGCCGTGCTCGCTGCAGAGGAACGCGGCCTCGAACTGGCTCGGCGGCAGGTAGATCCCGCGCTCGAGGAGCACCCGGTAGACGGCCGCGAACCGCTTCACGTCGGACCGCTTCGCGCTCGGGTAGTCGAACACCTCGGAGGGGGCGAAGAACAACGTCCACATCGAGCCCGCCTGGTTGACCTGCGCGGGCACCTTCGCCGCCGCGCATGCCTCGCGGAGCTGGCCGCACAGGTCCTCGGCGCGCTTCTCGATCTGCTCGGTGAAGCCGCGCTGCTGGACCAGGTCCAGCATCGCGCAGCCGGCCGCCATCGCGACCGGGTTCCCGGAGAGCGTCCCGGCCTGGTAGATGGGCCCGTCCGGCGCCACCTGCGCCAGCACGTCCTCGCGCCCTCCAAAGGCGCCGACCGGCAAGCCGCCGCCGATCACCTTGCCCAGGCAGGTGAGGTCCGGCTCGATACCGTAGCGCTGCTGCGCCCCGCCGCGCGCCACGCGAAAGCCGGTCATCACCTCGTCGAAGACGAGCAGCGCCCCGGCGGCGCGGGTCTCCTCGCGCAAGGTCTCCAGAAAGCCCGCCCTGGGCAGGAGCACGCCCATGTTCCCGACCACGGGCTCGACGATGGCGCAGGCCGTCTCCCGGCCTTGCGATGAGCGGAAGAACCCGCGCACCGCCTCGACGTCGTTGAAGGGCAGGACGGTGGTGAGCTTCGCCACCGCCGCCGGCACTCCGGGCGAATCGGGCAACCCCAGCGTCTCGACCCCGCTGCCCGCCCGGACGAGCAGGCTGTCCGTGGCACCGTGGTAGCACCCCTCGAACTTCACCACCCGCTCGCGCCCGGTGAATCCGCGCGAGACGCGCAGTGCGGCCGAGGTCGCCTCGGTGCCCGACGAAACGAAGCGCATCTTCTTCATCGAGGGCACCAGCGCGCGCACCTTCTCCGCCAGGTCCGATTCGCGCGGGGTGGGCGCTCCGAAGCTGGTCCCGTGCGCCGCCGCGTCCGCCACCGCCCGGACGATCTCGGGGTGCGCGTGCCCGCCCAAGAGCGGGCCCCAGCTCAGCACGTAGTCGACCAGGTGGTTGCCGTCCACGTCGACGAGGTGCGCACCCTCGCCGCGCGCGATGAAGAGCGGCTCGCCGCCCACGGCGCGGAAGGCGCGCACGGGGCTGTTGACCCCTCCGGGGAACAGCCCCCGGGCACGCGCGAGCTCCTTCTGCGACTTCGCGGTCTTCATGTGGCGGGAAGGACTAGCACGTCCGCAGGAAGAGGGATCGGCGACGCGTCAGCTGACCGTGATCTGTTGGGGGGTCGAGGGGGGAGCGAGCTCCCCCCTCGTAGAGGCGCCGAAGGCGCCGGATCGAAGAGCGTCTGTGGTTGGCAGAGCCGTCAGCTTAATGCGTCGACGTCCGCCCGTTTCTTGCGAGGCCGCGGTCGAAGACGGCGGAGAGGTTCCGCGGGTCCACGGCCTTGGCCATGTCGAGGCGGCGCTGCGCGCGCTCGAGCGCGAACTGGACCACGTCGGGCGAGTCGTGCGTGCGGAGGGCCTGGGTGAAGGCCTGCACGGCGTGGGCGTCGTCGCCCATCTCCACCAGGCAGTTGCCCATCTCGAAGCGGGCCTCCGCGTCTTCCCGGGTGCCCGGGTATTGCTGGATCACGCCGCGGTATGCCCCGACGGCGTCGGCGTGCCGTCCGGAGAGATGGAAGGTGGAGGCGGCGAGGAGCGCCGCCGCTGGAGCCAGCTTCGAATCCGGCCAGCGCTTCTGCAACTCCGCGACGGCCGCGCGCGCTTCCGGATAGTCGGCCCGGTCGCTCTGCGCCCGCGCGATCTTGAGCTGCGCGACGTCCGCCCCGGGGCGGTCGGGGGCGGCGGCGACCTGGTCGCGCCACGCCTCGAGCGCGCCGCGCAAGTCGCCGAGCCGCAGGTCGAGGTCGCCGAGCCGCTCGCGCGCCTCGAACGACTCCGGAGCGGTGGGGTACCGCTTCACCAGCTCCCGGTACTCCTGCGCGGCGCAGCGCGGCTTGTCGAGGTGCAAGGCGCAGAGGTCGCCGGCGAGCTTGAAGGCGCCGCGGCGGACGTCGTCGGCCCCGTCGGCGCGGTCGTCGCCCAGCTGGAAGAGGACCGCGCGCGCCTCGATCAGCGCCGCGTTGTGGTGCCCGGCGAGCGCGAGGTCGCGCGCCTGCTCGAGCTTGGCCGCCGGGCTCTTGCCGCAGGCACACAGCAGCAGGGCGGCGCTGATTCCCAACGCGATCGATCCTCGCGGCATCAAGAGAATCGCTACCAGTTTCAGAGGGACCCTGCAACGAATGAAAAGTGCGCCTCCACGCACGATCGGCGTCCTTGTGGTGCCGTGTGCGACAACCCGTCAGGTCTCCTCGGAGCCGTCCGGGGGGCTGCCGTCGTCGTCCTCGTGTCCCGCGGCGGCTTGCTCGGCGGCGACCTCCGCGGCCGCATCCGCGACGCGCTCCTCGGGGGCGCGCGTCGCGCCGACGACCTTCTCGCCCTCCTGCCGGAGATCGATGAGCCGCACGCCCTGCGTGTTGCGGCCGATCAGCGAGACCTCCGCGACCCGCGTGCGGATGATCATTCCCTTGTTGGTGATGATCATCACCTCGTCGGCGTCGGTGACCTGCAGCATCGCCACCACCTTGCCGTTCCGCTCGGTGGTCTTGATGTCGATGATGCCCTTGCCGCCGCGGTGCGTGCGCCGGTACTCGTCGATGGTGGTCCGCTTCCCGTACCCGTTCTCGGTGACGGTGAGCAGGGTCGACCCGGAGTGAACCAGCTCGGCGCCCACCACGTGATCGCCGTCCTCGAGCGTGATCCCCTTCACGCCGTAGGCCGTGCGGCCCATCGCGCGAGCTTCCTTCTGCTCGAAGCGGATGGCCATCCCGTTCGCGGTGCCGATGACCACGTCCTCGGTCCCCCGCGCGTGCATCACGCTGACGAGCGAGTCGTTCTCCTCGATGGAGAGCGCCTTGAGGCCGCTGGGCCGCGGGCGCGAGAACGCGGACAGCGCGGTGCGCTTGACCAGCCCGTTGCGGGTGACGAACACGATGTAGGGCCCCTTGCTGACCGCGATCGCGTCCTCGGCCGCCGCGCGCGCCTCGTCCTGGGCGCTCCCGGGCCGCTCGGCCTCCTCCGCCCCGGGCGTTTCCGCCTCGGCGGCGTCCTCGCCCTCCGCCTCGTCCGCTTCCGCGGCGAGCTTCCTCGGCAGCTCCTTCACCGGCAAGAGCGCGGCGAGCTTCTCCTCCGGCCCGAGCGGCACCAGGTTGATGATCGCCTTGCCCCGGGCGGCGCGCCCCGCCTGGGGCAGCTCGTGCACCTTGAGCCAGAACACGCGTCCCTTGTTGGTGAACAACAATAGATAAGCGTGGGTCGAGGCGACGAAGATCTGCTCGATGAAGTCGTCGTCCGAGGTCATGGCGCCGGTCTTGCCCTTGCCGCCTCGCTTCTGCGCCCGGTAGAGCGAGACCGGGTTGCGCTTCACGTAGCCGGTGTGGCTCACCGTGACGACCATGTCCTCGTCGGCGATGAGGTCCTCGTCGGACAGGTCGCTGGCCTCGCCGACGATCTCGGTCCTTCGCGCGTCGGCGAAATCCCGCCTCACCTCGCGCAGCTCGTCCTTGATCACCTCGAGCAGCAGCTCCTCGCTGCTCAGGATCGCTTCCAGGCGCGTGATCGTCTTCTGCACCTCGCCCAGCTCGTCGAGGATCTTCTGCTTCTCCAGGCCGGTGAGCCGCTGGAGCTGCATCTCGAGGATCGCCTTGGCCTGGATCTCCGAGAGTCCGTAGAGCGCCTGCAGCTGGGTGGAGGCCACCTCGCGGTTGGCGCTCGCCTTGATCACCGCGATGATCTCGTCGATGTGGTCGAGCGCGATCTTGTAGCCGAGCAGGATGTGCTCGCGCTCGCGCGCCTTGCGCAGGTCGTAGCGCGTCCGCCGGGTGACCACGTCGCGCCGGTGCGCGATGAAGCGCTCGAGCAGGGGCTTGAGGCCCAGCGTGCGCGGCTGCCCGCGGTCGATGGCCAGCATGGTGGCGCCGAAGCTGTCCTGGAAGAGGGCGCTGTGCTGGTAGAGGTTGTTCAGCACCACTCCGGTGACCGCGTCCCGCTTGGTCTCGACCACCGCGCGGATGCCCTCGCGGCTGGATTCGTCGCGCAGGTCGCTGATCCCCTCGAGCTTCTTCTCCTTGACCAGCTCGGCGATGCCCTGGATGGCGCGCGCCTTGTTGACCTGGTAGGGCACCTCGGTCACCACGATGGTGTCGCGCCCGGTCTTCTTGTCGGTCTCGACCTCCACCTTGGCGCGCATGCGCAGGATGCCGCGGCCGGTCTCGTAGAGGGCGCGGATCGGCGCCACACCCATGATGATCCCGCCGGTCGGCAGGTCGGGCCCCTGGATGCCGCCGGGCAGCGTGCCGCCCAGCTTGGGGTGGAGCAGGTCGCGCAGCGGCGCCTCGGGGTGCTCGATGAGGTGGACGCAGCTCTCGATCACCTCGCCCAGGTTGTGGGGCGGCACGTTGGTCGCCATCCCCACCGCGATGCCCGCCGATCCGTTGACCAGGAGGTTCGGGAAGCGCGTGGGCAGGACGGTCGGCTCGGTGGTGGAGTCGTCGAAGTTGGGGACGAAGTCGACGGTCTCCTTGTCGATGTCCGCGAGCATCGCCTCGGCCAGCTTGGTGAGGCGCGCCTCCGTGTACCGGTAGGCCGCGGCGCTGTCTCCGTCCATGGAGCCGAAGTTCCCCTGCCCGTCGACCAGAAGCGCGCGCAGGTTCCATTCCTGCGCGAGCCGGACCAGCGCGTCGTAGACGGAAACGTCGCCGTGCGGATGGTACTTCTTGAGCACCTCGCCCACCGTGCCGGCGCACTTCGAGTAGCGCCGGTTGTGCAGCATGCCCTGCTCGAACATCGCGTACAGGATACGCCGGTGGACGGGCTTCAAGCCGTCGCGCACGTCGGGGAGCGCGCGCCCGACGATCACGGACATCGAGTAGTCGAGATACGCCTGCCGCATCTCGTCTTCGATGGCGACGGGGACGAGCGAGGGAGCGGTTGCTTCAGCCATGCGGTTGGACCTGTGGGGGACCCGGTTTTCGTGCGTTCGGGACCCCTTTTTCTATCCTGTCGCGGGTACCGCCGCCATGGGATTCTCGTCCCCTTTACAGGACCGATCCGGGGGAGGATCCTGCGCCGCCGTGAACGTCGCCTTTCCCGAGCTGCAGCGCTTCCTGGACTCGCGCTGCTGCTCCTCCGGCTGATGGTCGCCGTCGTGTTCGGCGCCAGCGGGTACCTCCACCTGAAAGATCCGGTCGGGAGGGCAAAGAGCATCGAGCTCTCCCCGGCGGCGACGGTGGGGCTCGGCCTGGCGGAGGTGCTGGCGAGCGCCTCGATCGTCACCGGGATCTTCATCCAGATCGGCGCCCTGGTCCTCCTCCTCCTCGGGCTCGGCGCCATCGGGAAGAAAGTCTTCCGCTGGAAGACCGGCTTCTGGGGCGAGAAGGGGTACGGCTGGCACTATGATCTAATGTTGCTGGCGATGAACCTCGTCATCGTGTGCTCGGCCGGCGGCAAGCTCGTCCTTCGCCTCTGACGGAGTGCCTGAGGCCAGCGCTCAGTTCGCTTGACCGTGATCTGTTGGGGGGTCGAGGGGGGAGCGAGCTCCCCCCTTGTAGAGGCGCCGGAGGCGCCGGATCGAAGAGGGTGGCGTCGCTGGCAGAGCGGTCAAGTCAATCGAGCGGTACGGTTAGAGATTATCGAGGTGCCGGCGCGCCTCCCGGCCGGCCTCGCTGCGCGGATCGCACTGCTCGGCTTCGTGGAACGCCTCCCGCGCGGACGCCTTGTCGCCGCGGAGCTTGAGGGCGATGCCGCGCCCGAGGTGGGCGCCCGCGTGACGGCGGTCGATCGAGAGCGCCTTGTCGAACTCGGCCAGCGCCTTCTCCATCTCGCCTTCCTGCAACCAGCGCCGCCCGTCGGCGACGTGCTGGTCGGCGTTGGAGACGAACTCCACGTCGAGCACCGCGCGGCCGACGACGTGGCCGAGCACCACGCGCAGGGGGCCGAACCACCAGAAGCTCGCCACCTCGGCCGCGGCGACCACCGCGATGGGGACCTCGGCGATCTGCTTGCCGCGGAACTTGATGCGCACCCGCGTGTGCTGGCCCTTGGCCATCAAATCGCGCGCCTGCGCGGTGATCTTCGCGAAGGCTCCCTCGAGCCCTTCCGACAGGTCGACCGCCACCTTCTTGGCCGTCTCGCCGGCCTTCTCCGCGGCCGGGCGCGCCTTGTCGGCCAGGTCCGACAGCTTCTTCGCGGCGCGATCGGCGATCTCGGCCCACTCGCCGTTCGCGGCCGGCTTCTTCGCCTCGCCGGGCGCGGCCCCGCTCGCCTCCTCGCGTGGCGCCCGGCGCACGGTGCGGCGGCGCCGCCGCTGGGTCTTCTTCTCGCTGCCCTCGCGCTCGGCCATCCTGTCCTCCGTCGGAACGCAGTATGCTCCGGGGCGGCGCTCGCCGCCACGAGCGCGGATCGCGCCACCCCTTGCGCCGGGCGGCGCGAGATGCACATCGAAAGACCATGCCTGTCCGCCGCGAGCGCGTCGACCCGATCCGGACTCCCGCACAGCTCGAGCTGTGCCACCGCCGCTGGCTCCTGCCGGACGACGTGGGGCGGACGGTCGCGCTGCCGCAGGCGGCGCGCTTGTGGCGCGGTCTGCTCGACCTGGGCGTCCTCGATCCCTCGTCCGAGGCGCAGCTCGAGCGGCTGTCCCTGCCGGCGGCAGCCCAGCCTGACCAGAACGACCTGCCCGCCGCCGCCAGCGCCGGAGCGCTCCTCGCCGGGGCCGGCGCCGCGACGGCGGTGTCGCAGGTCGTGTTCCCGGAGGAGGGCCTTCGCGACCCCTACCGGGAGGAGGGACCCGACCCGGGGTATCGCGACTACACGCTCTACGTGGTCGACTCGCCGCGCTTCCTCCTCCTTCCGCTGCCGCCTGTGGAGCTGAGCTGCGGCGCGTGCGGCAAGACGCGGGCGCCGGACCTGACCGCGTTCGGCGCCGCGGCCTTGCTGGACCTGGAGCGAGCGTGCCCGGCGTGCGGCACGCCGCGCGATCTCGGCCGCGACCGCGCCAGGCTGCGCTCGGGAGCGGTCTTCCTCCTCGAGGAGCTGAGCGCCCGGGCCGCGCTGTCGATCGAGCTGCCTCGCGCGCCTCGCGACGAGGAGCTCCCCGACGCCAGCGTGTCCGATCTCTTGCGCGAGGCGTTCGGCGGCTACGACGAGCTGGCGGACGACGGCGTGGAGCCGCAGTAGAGCGCCCCCTACAGCTCCGCCAGCCAAGCCGAGATCAGCTCCGCCGTGCGGTCGAGCTCGGGCGCGACGTACAAGACATCCTGGTAATCGGTCGGATCGTAGGGCGTCGACGCCACCAGGGCCAGGTCCAGCGGCCGCAGCTGCGCGTGCTCCTCGAATCGTCCCAGCTCGCCGAACGAGGAGAGAAGCCCCGCTCCCCAGGCCTTCACCGCGCCGCCCTCCTCGCACAGGCCGAACTCGAGCGTGTACCAGTAGACGCGTGCGACCCGGGCGAGCTGCTCCGGCGTCGCGCGCAGCGCCGCCTCGCCGAAGGCCCGGTTCAACCGGGCGAAAGCCGGATCGCAGAAGGTTGCCGCGTGCCCCACCAGCTCGTGCACGACGTCGGGCTCGGGGGTGTACAGCGGCCGGGACGGATGCCTCATGTACTGGGTGGCGAGGAAGATGCTCCGCCCGAGGTGACCGAGGAAGTTGCGGTCGCTGACCAGCCCTGCCACCGGCCTCATCCGGAAGCCGGTCGCGCGCCCGAGAGCGAGGTTCACGTCCGCGAGCTGCGGCACGCGCTCGCGGTCGAGCTTCAAGACCCTCGAGCAACCCAGGTATGCGCGGCAGGCGTAGCGCTCGTGGAGCGGAGCGAGGTTGCGCCAGACCGCGCGCCAGACCTCCTGCTCCTCGTCCGTGTAGTCGACGCGGGGGACGGGATCGCCGTCCCGGTACTCGAAGGCGATGCGGGCGATGGCATCCCGGCGGGCGCGGTAGACGGGATCGCGGAAGCCCGGGTGATCGGGATCGAGCTGCACCAGGCCTGCCGCATCGAGGCGGTCCGGCGCCTGCAGCTCGAGCTCTTCGGGAGTGGGCTTGTCTCCGCGCATGAAGGTGGCGCCGCCTCGTTACGGGCCATGGGCCGCGACCAGCGCCCGCGCCGCCGCGCGCTCCACCGCGGCGCGAACCTTGTCGTAGTCGGGGTCGCCGGGATCCATCGTCTCCAGCTTCTTGCGCGCCTCGGCCAGCTCGCGCGCCGTGCGCTGGGCGTCGATCTGGTCCGCCCGGAGGACCTCCTCGACCAGCACCCGGACGCGGTCGTCCGAGATCTCGGCGAAGCCCTCGCCGGCCGCGTAGCGGTGCGTGGACCCCGCGGAGTCGTACGCCAGCTCTCCCGGGGCGAGGGTAGCCACCAGCGGCGTGTGCCCGGGCCGGACGTCGCCACGGCGCCTTCGATTCCGCCCACCATGTAGAAGGCCTGCTCGGGGAGGTTGTCGTGCTTGCCGTCCAGCACCTCCTCGAAGCTGCGGATGGTGTCCTCGAGCTTCACGTACTCGCCCTTGATGCCGGTGAACGCTTCCGCCACGGCGAAGGGCTGGGAGAGGAACCGCTGCATCTTGCGCGCGCGGGCGACGGTGAGCTTGTCCTCGTCCGAGAGCTCGTCCATGCCGAGGATGGCGATGATGTCCTGCAGCTCCTTGTAGCGCTGCAGCACGGCCTGCACCCGGCGCGCCACGCGGTAGTGCCGCTCGCCCACGACGGCCGCGTCGAGGATGCGGCTGGTGGAGTCGAGCGGGTCCACGGCGGGATAGATGCCGATCTCGGTGAGCCCGCGGGAGAGCACCGTGGTCGCGTCGAGGTGGGCGAAGGTCGTGGCCGGCGCGGGGTCGGTCAGGTCGTCGGCCGGCACGTAGATGGCCTGCACCGAGGTGATGGCGCCCTTCTTGGTCGAGGTGATCCGCTCCTGCAGCTCGCCCATCTCGTTGGCCAGGGTCGGCTGGTAGCCGACCGCGCTGGGGATGCGGCCGAGGAGCGCCGAGACCTCGGAACCGGCCTGGGTGAAGCGGAAGATGTTGTCGATGAAGAGGAGCATGTCGCGCCCCTCCTCGTCGCGGAAGTATTCGGCCATGGTCAGCGCGGAGAGCGCGACGCGGGCGCGCGCGCCGGGCGGCTCGTTCATCTGCCCGAACACCAGCACGCACTGGCTCTTCTGCGGCTCCTCGAGGTTGACGATCTTCGACTCGATGAACTCGTTGTAGAGGTCGTTGCCCTCGCGGGTACGCTCGCCCACGCCGGCGAAGACGGAGAAGCCGCCCTTCGCCTTGGCCACGTTGTTGATCAATTCTTGTAGCAGCACGGTCTTGCCCACGCCGGCGCCGCCGAACAGCCCGATCTTGCCGCCGCGGGTGTAGGGCGCGAGCAGGTCGATCACCTTGATGCCGGTCTCGAACGCCTGCACCCGCACGTCCTGGTCCACGAAGGACGGGGGCGCGTGGTGGATGGGATTGCGGCGGGTGGCGTTGACCGGCCCACGCTCGTCGACCGGCTGACCGATCACGTTGAGGATGCGCCCCAGCGTCTCCTTGCCGACGGGCACCGAGATCGGCGCGCCCGAGCTCTTCGCCGGCTGGCCGCGCACCAGGCCCTCGGTCGAGTCCATGGCGATGCAGCGGGCGGTGTTCTCGCCCAGGTGCTGGGAGACCTCCACGGTCAGGTTGTCGGGCTCGCCGGAGATGCCCGGGTTCGAGAGCGTGAGCGCCGTGTAGATCTCCGGCAGCGCCCCGGGCGGGAACTCCACGTCCACCACCGGGCCGATCACCTGCGTGACCTTCCCCGTCTTCTGCATCTCGGTCATTGCGACTGCGGCCATGTCGTCTCCGGATCCTTACTTGAGCGCCTCGGCGCCGCTGACGATCTCCATCAGCTCCTTGGTGATCGCCGCCTGGCGCGCGCGGTTGTAGTCGAGGGTGAGCCGCCCGATCATGTCGGACGCGTTCTTGGTGGCGGAGTCCATCGCGGTCATGCGCGCGCCGTGCTCGCTCGCCTCGCTCTCCAGCAGGGCGCGCCAGATCTGCATGGCCAGGAAGCGCGGGATCAGCGCCTGCAGCACCTCGGGCCGGCTGGGCTCGTAGAGGTGCTCCGCCGTGATCGACCCCTTCTCCCCGGGCCCGCGCTGCGCCGTTGCGCGTGGCTGCAGCGGCAGGAGCTGCACCAGGCTGATCTGCTGCACGATGGCGCTCTTGAACTCGTTGTAGAGGAGGTAGACGGCGTCCAGCTCGTCCGTCTCGTACGCCTGGATGAGGTCGTGGGCGACCTCGCGCGCCTGCGCGTACCGGAGGCGCCCGAAGAACCCCACGTAGTCCTTGCGGGTCTCGATGCCCCGCTTGCGGGCGAAGTCGCGCCCGCGGCGTCCGACCGTGGAGAACTGGATCCGTTCGAACCGGGCGCCCTCCTCGACGAGGAAGCGCTGGCCGCGCCGGATGATGTTGGAGTTGAATCCGCCGCACAGGCCGCGGTCGGAGGTCATCAGAACGACCTCCACCCGGCGGGGCGGGCGCACC
>WNGG01006849.1_pt1 | contig 14613 bp, 13 predicted proteins | sample 5400661 | NCBI WGS metagenome assembly WNGG01 (sample SAMN13153372, study PRJNA577476) | soil metagenome | isolation source: 100 cm soil or saprolite under Garry oak tree replicate 1 | place: USA:California | collected 2016-06-15
CGTACACGGCGGACGGGTTCATCTCACGAGCCCGCGCCGCGAGCCGGCTCGCCTGCTTCACGCCAAGCGGGCTCAGCGGGGGATCGGTATCGCCGTCGGCCATGCCTTCGTAGCAGTCGCCGTGGCGGACGAGCCAGATCTGGGTGTGGCCCGGGACGTCGATCAGGTAGGCGGCTTCCAGGGCGCGCCTGGCCCTGGTCATCCGCTCCGCACTGCCCTGCATCCCTAGTATTCGAGCACATGCCTGCGGCGACCGTGAGCGTGGGCCCAGTGACCGTCACGTACGTGCATGAAGACCCCGCCGGCGGCTACGCGCTGCTCGAGTGGGAGGCGCCACCCGGCGCAGCGAGCCCGCCAGTGCACGTGCATCATCGGACGGACGAAGGGTTCTACGTCTTGAGCGGCGCGTTTCGCTTTCTCGTCGACGGCAAGACCATCGACGGGCCGGCCGGCTCTCACGTGCTGGTGCGCGCCGGCATGCCGCACACGTTCTGGAACGCGGCCGGCGTGCCGGCCCGCTGCCTCATCATCCTGACCCCGCCTGACTTTGCGCCGTACTTCCGCGAACTCGCGCTCGGCCTGGCCGAGGGGAAAACCGACGAGGACTCGATCGAGATACGACGCAGGCTATCGGCGCGATTCGACATCGAGGTAGTCGGGCCGCCGATCAAGCCTTGATGACTCGCGGGGGTGGTCGCGGCTAGACTCTTGTGACCACATGCTCCGTGGAGCGGGCGTCGTCGCCCTATGCGTCCTACTAATGGCCTGCGGCGAGAGCAGCGCAGCTCAGAGGGCTTCGCCTTCTGTGGCGCCGGTGCAGCACACCTGGAACCAGGACCTCACGCTGGCCGGCGACGTGAACGGGCACATGACCGGGATCGTGGCCGACGTGGGCACGCAGACCAGCGCGTGCACGGGTGCAAAGCCGCGGCCGGGGGAGACGTGGTCGACGAAGTTCTACGGAACGATCGACCCAAGCGGCGCGGTGTGGGGGATCGACTTCGTGATCCAGAATTACGGCGGGCCGGGCACGTACGACACGCGCGCGATAGCCGTTCAGCTGCACTCAACGGATCAGGCGCAGGTGTGGCAGAACACTTCCGCGTCCGACAAGGTGGTCTTCACGCTGGATCGGTCCGGTCAGACCGGCACGATCGATGCGCTGCTCACCAACGCCGATTCGGGCAAGGCCAGCGCCGAGCACCTGACCGGCGCGTGGAACTGCAAAGCCTGATCCTGTAAGGGTGGAAGTTGAGTGGGACGGCCATTGCTTCGGCTGTGGTCCGCTCAACACTGACGGGCTGCGGCTGAAGTTCGAGCCAGGGCCAGAAGGATCCGTCGCCGAGTACACGGTCGAGCCCAAGTTCCAGAGCTGGACCGGCATGGCGCATGGCGGGATGGTGGCACTCATGCTGGACGAGGCGGTGGGCTGGGCAGCGTGGCACGCGGGTCACCCCGGTGTGACCGGTCGTCTTCAAGTTTCGTTTCGCCGCCCGCTGAAGCTGGGGGAGAGGGTGCGGGTCGTGGGCCAGGTGGAGAAGATCCGCCGGACGCTGGTCTACACCAACGCCTACGTGCAGAGCCTGGACGACGGCGGCCGCATCGCCGACGCCACCGCGACGCTGATGACGACCGACACGAAGGTCGATCTCCCGACCACCTAGAATCTGTTGTCTCGTCCAGGCGCGCGGCTTGGCCGCGCGTGCATCAGAGTCGGGGGCTGGCGCAGTTTGGCAGCGCGCACGGTTCGGGACCGTGAGGCCCCGGGTTCAAATCCCGGGCCCCCGACCAAAAATCGTATTCAAATCGAGGTCTTCGCCTGCTCCGTCTGGCGCGCGGGGGTAACAGGGAGGTCACAGATTTTCTTGGAACTAGGTGGCGGTAGCCCTGTCCTAGTGGATTTCGAACCGTCAAATTGAACTCGGTCACGGCTATCGCAAAGCCGATATATCAGCACGCGCACGGGTCCAGGACCGTAAGGCACCTGGGTTCGAAAATCAAAGGCGCTGTCCACGCCGGTGTGCTGCCGACGCACAGGTCAGGACCGTGAGGCTTCCCGGTTCAGAATCCGAAGGTTGCTCCTTTCGTACCGGCGGGGTTCGAGTCCAACGCGGCCGACTACGACCGGGATCAGAGCGGCGGTTCGATTGCGTGCAGTTCGAGAATCGTCAGATCGGCACTCTTGGGAGGCGGAAACCCGCCCTCGGCCAAGACTTTCTCAAGCTCATCACTTGACCAGCGGCTTCGCGCGTGCTCCTCGGAATCCCACACCCCCACGATGTAAAGAGCGCCATCTCCGACTGCCTTGCGTGCGCTAGGGTCAGACATACCGCGGAAGTAGGTGGTTCGAGTCCACCGCGGCCCTCTCCGACGGCGCCCAACGCCGGGTTATTCCGGTGCATGAGGCTCATCACCGAGCCCCCTGGAGGTCACAGCCGTGTCACGCATTCGCGGAACCCAGGGGATACAGGAGGACACGAAAGGATATGGCGAGGTCGGCGGCTGAGTACAAGAGGACACTGGAGGAGCCGCTGGGATACGGAAGGACACGACGTTAGGCCGGTTCGGGACCGTGAGGCCCCGGGTTCAAATCCCGGGCCCCCGACCATTCCCCGAACTCAAGACAGCCAGTGGACGGCGTGGGGGAGGGGGCCAGGCGGGTTCAAACTCGGCGGGACTGTGAGGAATCAAGCGCATTCAGTCAGGCCATTGGTCGTGCCAAGTGGCCAGAGATCCGGACCGCACGGTCCTATCACTTACGGCCGGCACCACCCCCGGCCCTGTCAGCAACGTGCGGGTCGATGCAGCCGAGGCGCTCGAGCGGGTCGTCGTCAGGCATCACCGTGGCGCGGCCCGTTCGCCAGCGGCCTGCTCGGCCAATGGCAGGAAGCGCCTGACCTTCCCCGTATCGGGCAACCGTTCCAGACGATCAACCAACCGGACCGTGACGGCAGGGTCGTGCAAGCCGGCCTCAGCCAGAGCTCGCGACAGCTGGTCGGCCAGGTGGGCGCAATCGACAGGTACGACGGCGAGCGTGTCGACGTCTATGCCACGGGGCGTCTGCCGAACCTGGTAGTCGAGGATAGCAGGCGATCTGACCATGACCGAGCGAACCACCAGGGGATGGACGTCCACGCCGTCGTAGCGGAGCAGCTCATCAGCGCGGCCGCGAACCGTCGCGCGCAGGTGCCCGTGGTCGGGGGCGTCGGGCTGGCGGACGAAGTTGTCCATGAGCTGGTAGCGGATCAGCGGCTGTATGCGGTTGTAGAGGTTGGTCAGCAGCACCCGGGCCGAGGGCACCCCGAGCGGCACGGGCTGGTCCTCGGCGTCAACCAGCTCGACGATGCACAGGTCCGAGGTGAAGACAAACACCCTGTCGTTGGGGGCGGTGTTGCCCATGAGGCCCTCACTGCATCCGAACCCTTCGACGATCGGTGCTCCGAAGGCCTCGGCGATCGCGGCCCGCTGCCCGGAAGAAAGCATCTCGCTGTTGGAGTTCACCGATATCGGCTTGATTTGCAAGCGCCCCGCGCGCTGTTCCTCGGCCAGGCGCGCCAGCATTGATGCGTACCCGTACAGCAGCTGCGGCTGCAGTGCATTGAGCCGATCGACGATCTCAGGCAACGGCAATGTGACAGGCACTGCCCGGGCGCGGATCGGCAGATCGCCAGCTGCTGCCCAGGCAGGGATGCTTCCCGTCGCGTGAACCGCGGACGCGGCGGCCACTACGGCCATGGTGAGTCCCCCCGACGGCGGACCGCCGGCGGAGGCTAGGCGTGCCATCATCGGCCGCAACGCCGCCAGGATCATGTCGGCCCTAGCTTGAGAGTCAGCGACGAAGACACCGCGCAGACCTGAAACACCACCCGAGGCCAGCGCGGTGTACTCGCCGAGGATCGGTACTGGTTCGTTGGTGGTAGCAGCCAGCGCCTCCTCGACGAGCGCCCAGTTGAGCCGTCGATCGGTGAAGATGTCGTCTAGGGACTCCATCATCTCCGCCTTGGTCATCACTGGTAGACGCGAGAGGTCGGAGAGGTCGAAGCGACTGGGATTGATGTCGCCCAGCCGTCGACGGTGAAAGGGTGAGTACTCGATCGCGTGCGCGAGCAGAGCCCTGAGGCCGTCTCTTTGCGCGGTCTCGATCTGCTCATGTGTCCACTGCAAGCGCTCGATGTGCTCAGGCAGTCGAGCCTGCAGCTCTGTGTGCAGCTGTCCGCGGAGCGGTTCGAAGCCGTTCCCCAACGTGGTCACCGCTGTCATTGGTCCTCCTCCTCCGCGTTGAAGCCGAGAGCGCGCGGCACCATTCGCAGCAGAGCCTCGACCGGCAGCGCCACCGGATTGGCCGCCCGTTCAAGATTGAAGCCCGAGGCCACGGCGAGGATGAACTCCGCCATCGCTCGTGGGGGCACGTGCGGCTTGAGTCCGGCCTCGTTGCACAGCGTCTCGAGCGCTGCGGCCAGGCCATTCACGGTCCGAGCGTGTCCGGCGGCGTAGCGGGCGTTCAGGCCCGGTTCTCGAGATGCCAGGGTCCGGAACTCGACCAGCACCCGGGTCCAGGCCGCTTCGGCGACGGCGTCCTCCAACCCGGCTTCGATAAACCGGCGTAGCGCCTCGAGCCCCGCGAATCCGGCCATCGCGCGCTCGCTCTGACCAGATCGCTCCTCCCTCCGCCGCTCGAGGAGGGTGAGGAAGAGGTCGGCCTTGCCTTCGAACTGTGAGTAGACCACCCCCTTTGAGAATCCGGCCTCCTCCGCGATCGCCTCCAGGGTGGCCCCGGCGTATCCCTTCTCCAAGAAGATCCGGCGGGCGGCACCCAACAGCGCTTCCCGGTTCCGTTCCACCATCTGGGGCCGGCGGAGCCTGATCGCCATGGCCGCGATCGTATACCGTCGGTGTTCTAATGTCAATGGTATTTGAATATCGCTGGTAGTTTCTGCGTCAGTGGTCAGAGCGGAGAGGTCGAACAGGGCAGCTGGGCCGACGGTGGAGCCTGTGCGCTTCAACAATTACGTCGAACTCGTCCGCGAGCGCGTCGGATGTTGACTGAGCGCCCAATGACTTCGGCCGGATAGGATTTCGCGCCGGGGTGGTCGCCTCTCTCGTCTATTCGCTGATCTGCGTCCTCTTGGACGTGATGGTGACCAGGCGCAGCGACCAGGCAGAGCTCCAAGCCGAGGTTGAAGGGCGGCAAAAGTTCCCTGATTTACACCGGAGCCGATTACACGTGCATGGCAGCCTGCGCCGGTTTGGCTTCCAGCTCGTTCGGGCCAGCGCGGCGCTGACTGAGCTCCCGCAGATCTCGTCGCGTCCAGACCGGCCACTGGAAGGCAAGCCAGAAGATGAAAAGAGCATTGACAACGTGAAGTGCCGAGAGCCAGGGCATGCGGCCGAGCGCCGGTATGTCCGCGGGGTAACGGTAAGGGATGATGAAAAGGGACTGCAAGAAAAGCAGAGGAATGAACGCGGCGGCAAGTCCGGTCATCCGCCACGGCAGCCGCCCGACAAAGGCGGCGATGATCATCACGAGGCTCAAGATCAGCACGACCAGAGGACCGGCAATCGCGTGGTAAAGCAGGATGTAGGCGCCTGATGGGTTGTCAGCCATGGTTGAGAACACCCCGGCGCCTGCAGCCGTGAACTGGCCGATGATCACCACCAGCATCAGCCATGTGCCGTATTGGTAGATTCGTCGCGCGGCGTCACCCATGATTCGGTGTTACCTCCCTGGCCAGCAGTGATTTGCTGATCTCAACCTAGGCCCACGAGCTCGCGGTTGCCATCGCCGGTGCTCTTCTCTCCTGTGATCACCGCAACCCTCCTTTGGGACTGATGCATATCTGTTCGGTCAGCCGGTTACGTTCAGGACGGCGTTTCGGGCGGTGGATTGAAGGCGAACCTTGTTCAAGGGCACTCAGGATCAGAAATACTTCGTCGACGTCTGTCATCGATCGGTGTCCCTTCGCGTTCGCTGCTGTCGCTCATTCCGGAACATTCCCCGACCGTCTGCCCATCGTGAAGGGCGTGGAGATCCCGTCGTAGTTGACAGTCATGCTCATTCCTTCCGCTGCATGGATGAGGACGTGGCAGTGGAGCATCCAAACACCGGGGTTGTCCGCCCTGAAGGCCAGATCCCAGGTCTCGCGTGGACCGACCAAGATCGTGTCCAGATGGACAGGGCTGCCGGACAGCCGCACGCCGTTCTTGGCCAGGACGGAGAAGATGTGGCCGTGGATGTGGATCGGATGCCAGGTGTCGCTCGTGGTCGCGCTGACGATGTGGAGACGGACGAGCTGCCCCTCGTGTACGTGGATCGGAGGCACATAGGGTGACGCGTGGCGGTTGAACAGAAGGGCGAGCTCGAAGCTGCCATTGCGGAACATTGGGCTACCTGCAATCACGATCTGCTGGTTGACGTCGTAACTGCCGGCGTCGGCAACGGAATCCTGTGACGGCACGCCGTAGCTGGTCAGGTCGAATCGCCGGAGAGCATCGACGTTGACCGCCGCTGGAGCGGGACCATCGCCGATCGTCACCGCCGCCGCTGACATCCGTTCAAGCAACGGCAACACCGGCGTCGGCCCGCTTATCCCGATCAATCGCACCGATCCGATCGCAGGCATCTTGAAAACGAGGTCCGCGCGCTGCCCCATCCCGAGGGGGATCCGCTGCGGGCCGAGCTCCTGTGGTCCGTTTAGATCGTGCCCGTCGAGCGCTGAGACCGTGTACGGCGCCCCGAGCAGCACAGGCATGACCGGCATACCGTCGAACTGCGGCGACACGGCGTTTATGAGCCGCAACCGCACGGTATCGCCCGGGGCCGCATCGAGGTGCAGGTTCGTGCTTCCGTTGACGGCGACCGTCTTCGTATCGGGGAGCGTGTGGATCATCAGGCTGTAGTCGCGTGCTCTGAGCACGACACCGCCGCGAGCCTCGACCACGATCGATCCGAAGAGTCCCCGCGGGATCTGCCGGCTGGTGTCCTGATGCGAGTGATACCAATACGTCCCGACATCGGTGGCGATGAATTCGTAGACATACGATGCGCCCGGCCGAACCGCGTCCTGCGTGATCCCGGCGACCCCATCCACCGCATTGGGAACTCGAATCCCGTGCCAGTGGATCGAAGTTGCACCTGGCAGATGGTTGACCAGCGTCACCCTGACCCGGTCCCCCTGCGTGACACGAAGCTCGGGTCCTGGGACGGTACCGTTGAAAGCCCAGGCTTGGTGGGCGCCGATATTGGTTCTGGCGGCTGTGAGCGTGAAAATTTTCAGCGGCTCGGAGCCCGGTCGCACGGTGAGGCTCACAACCGACGTCGTTGCCTGGCCAGGCACGGCGGGCGCCGCGTTGAAAGCGCCGACCATCGGGTTCGCCGCCACCCCGCCACCGGCGATGACCGCGAGGCTGGCCGCAAGCAGCGCCGGTGCATTTGTCAGCGCCACGCGCGCGCGTCCACGAGCCTTCTTCCTGAAGGGCGTCCGGATCCGACGCAGAAAGAGCACGAGAGTCACCGCCTCCATCACCGTGACCTGGAGGTCGATGAACCCGACCGATGCAGGCTCCCAGGGCTGAGGGCCGATCGGCATGCCCACGGTTCGTGAGATCAGCCAGATCGCGATCACGCCGGCGGTACCCGAAGCGGCGACAACGAAGAGCCGGCGGCTCGGCCTGAGCAGGATGGCCGCGGCCAGGCCAAGCTGAGCGAGGCCAAGAGCGGCGAAGAAAAGCCCGTACGGCAGGTACTCGTCGAAGTGCTCCGGCGCGACCCCAAAGTGGATCGCGGCCGCGCCGAGCGTCAGCAGCGCGGCCGAGTAGCTCCGGACCGGGTGCGCCGTCTCGGTTTTTGCGCGACCGGCTTTGACCCCTGCAGAGCTGTCTGGCCTATCGGCGACCGCGCCATCGACGGCCGCCCGTTCAAGCTTCTGCACGCTCATGACCGTGCCTCCCGGAAGGCCAGCACGACGTCGCGCAGCTCGGAGATGACGTCACGCTCTGGAGCGCCGAGCGGCAGGTTCCGCCGGATTTCGGCGTCATAGAAGCGCTTGAAGTCTTCACGCGAGTCCCATACCGAGATCACGCGCCATCCGCCGGCGATCGCGCCGTCCGCCTGGAGGACAAACCCGGGCTGGCGCCGGATCCTGTCGGCCAGGAAGGCCCACCGCTCGTCGTCGCCCGGCGCTGCGCCCAGGATCTCCGTCACCACCACCACAGCCATTCGTGAACCTCCTGTGCAGACCATCGAGGTCTGCCCCGAATGACGCGAAGGCTAGATTCGCCTCAACGGGCCCGCATCGTGGGCAGTACCCAATCAGTACTCAGTCAGGCACGCAATCTTTTCGGCCGCGACACGCGGCACTTGGCACCTGGAGCGCTTATGTCGATCGACTTCTGCGAAGCTGCTTTACGACGTCACGGCCTGTCCCTTGTCTCGGGCCACCGACCAGGCGGCGATCTGAGCACGGGAGTCGAAGCCGAGCTTGTCGAGGATGTTCTTGACGTGGTTCTCGGCGGTCCGCTCGCTGATGTGAAGGCGCTCCCCGATGGCGCGATTCGTAAGGCCCTGGGCCACCAGTCCGGCGACCTCCTCCTCTCGGTGCGAGAGAAGGGAGGCACCGCCACGGGGGTGCTGGAGTGCCTTGAGCTCGGACGCGACCGCCCGGGCCAGAGGACGCATACCGAGGTGCTCTGCCGTCGCGCCGGCTTGTTCGAGAAGCGAGACAGCGAGCACCCGGTCGCGCGGCCGGCCACGGCTGAGCAGACAGGCCAGCTGATGGCGCGCCAGGGCGACAAAAGGCGGGGAACCGATCGCGGCCGCAGCATTCAATGCCCGACGAAGGAGGTGCTCGGCCTGCTCGCGGCGACCGAGCAGCGCGGCCAGCTGTCCGGCATACAGCGCCAGGGGGCCTTCGTATCCGCCGAAGAAGGCGCGGGTGGCGTGGAGGTCTGAAAAGGGCCTGATTTCCTCATACAGCTGCGCGGCCCACTCGCGATCATCCAGCGCGGTCGCCAGCTTGGCCTTCCTCAGTTTGCCGATGAGCCACAAGTTGCTCGGAAGGGGTTCGACTGCCGCGGCGGCGACTGCGGGCCACAGGTCGCGAAGCTCCGAGATGCGCCCCTGATCAGCCAGGTAGCTGGCGTACCAGAGCCGGTGCGTGCCTTGCGAAAGACTGTGCTGCAGTTCACCTTCGTCGGTGGTGTCGCCCGTGCGAGCAGCCGCCAGGTGGTGAATCACGCGGGCGAACAGCGCAGCTTCATGGTGTCCGCCCCTGCGCCCGATCTCGAACGTCCTCTCCGCCGCCTCCAACGCGTCGCCGTAGCGGCCGTCGATCAGCGCCAGCGTGGCGCGGGCTGCCTCCAGCCGCCATCGGTCGAGCGGCTCTTTGGTGCGCTCGACCGCCTCGGCCAGCGCATTCAGCTCCGAGTCCGCCGGGCCTCTTAGGCCGAACTCCCAAGACGCTCCGAGCCTCCAACTGCGCGCCCAGACAGCGATTCCCGGATCCTTTGTCTCTTGCGCGATCCACACCGCCTCCTCGCTAAGCTCGAGGCGCTCGTGTGCCCGCTCCGGCTGCCCGGTGAGCTCCATTTCCTTAGCCTGGAGCGCGAGAAAGCGCGCGACCGGATCACCAGTGTTCCGGGCCGCCTCCAGGGCACGATCGGCCAGACCCGGCTCGTCCCCTGGTGACCCACTGGCAATCGCCATCTGGCCAAGGAGTCGTGCCTCCAAGACGCGATCCGCTCCGTCCAGCGCATCCAGCGCCTCCTGACAGAGCTTGCGAAGTGAGTGTGCGATTGCCGGGTCAACCAGTCGGCCCATGACGAGGGCCGCGCCCGCCAGGGCCCGGACATCGTGCTCGTCGCGAGCCGACGCCGCAGCCAACTCGCAGGTCTGCCACGCCGCCGCCGCTCCAGCGCGGTGTTGACATCGCGCGAGTCCGAGGAACAGGCTCGATCGCGAATGGCCCGGAACCGTTGCCCGCGACGCAACCTCGATGGCCTCCGCGTAGCGATCGGCCGCCTGTTCGAAGGCGAGTTGCGCTTCGGCCGACTCCGCGGCTTCGACAGCCGCCGTCAACGCCGCGGCCGCGTCGCTCAGCGGTAAAGCACGGTGCAGGTGGTGAGCGAGCGCGTCGATGTGCGCGGCGCGAGCCCCTGGTCCGAGCCCGACTATGCTCGCCGCCACTCGCGCGTGCGCCGCAGCCCGCTCAGCGGGCGAAAGGTCGAGGTAAAGAGCCTCGCGGAGCAGCGCGTGCGTAAAGCGATGCTGCCCCGGTCGGATTTCTTCGACCACTCCGGCCGATGCTGCCTCAGCGATCTGAACGAGCACCGCGGCCGGTTGCGCGCCGACAGCGGCTGCCAGGAGCTGGAGCTCGAAGTCCCGCCCGATGACGGCAGCTGGACCGAGGATTCTGCGACAGGACTTGCTGATCAGCGCCAGCCGGTGTCGCGCGATGTCGCCAAGGGTGTGAGGCAACTGAGGCGGGCCGCCGGCGCGCAGAAACTCCGCCAGCTCAGCCAGATAGAAAGGATTGCCGTCCGTCTGCTCGAGGAGTCTCCGGACAACGCTTCGGCCGACCGAACGGTCGAACATCTGAGACAACAGCGACTCCGCTTCGCCGAAGTCGAGCCCGCCGAGGACGATGCGGCTGACCGCTCTCTCGCGCAGCAGGTCGGGCAGCATCTGGGCAAGAGGAGAGGAATCGCTCGGAGTTGGTTGGCGGTAGGCGCCAAGGATGAGGACACGCGAGCTAGGCACCTGCGCCGCCGCGACCTGGAGCAGCCGAAGAGAACCCGAATCGGCCCAGTGCAGGTCATCCAGAACTACGAGCAACCCGTTGGGCTCAGCGGCTTGATGCAGGACCGCCACAACCGCTTCGAAGAATACGAAGTGGCTGGAACCGGACTCGTGCTGCGTGAAATCCGGAAGATGGACGCCTTCGACCGCCCTGGACAGTGCGATTAGCGCCTGGCGCCAGGACCAGTAGGGCGGTGTGCCCTCGGCCTCGATTGCGGGACCCCAGACAGCGGGCGTTCCGAGCCAGGCCGCCGCCCTAGTTATCTCCTGAGCGAGGCTTGTCTTACCAATGCCAGCGTCGCCCGACAAGAGCACCACTGAACCGGAGCCCTGGCGAGCGACGGAGAGTGCGTCCCGGACCTGGGCGACCTCATGTTGCCGGCCGACGAAGGGAGTTGGGCGCATCGTGTGGGAAGCATCCCACGCGGCCCGCGAAAGTGGCGCGTTCGGGGAGTGCCGTCGCCGCCACACCCATGCGGCCTCAACCTGCGGGCCGGCGCCTGCTGCGAAAGACAATCCCAGCTCACCGCAGGCCCGCGAATAGGCGCGGAGTGTTCGCATTGTGGGAACTCGGGTTCACGCTCTCCATCAATCGCGCAGCTGTGTGGGGTGCATCTATTACATCGGCGCCGTTCCGCACCCCCGGATTGGACCGTCCTCGCAACCACAAGGCCCGATCGGCCTCGCGCGCGTCGCTAAAGGTGTTGGGTGCCGCGGCAGCGCCTTGTGGAGGCAGATGTGCACGTTGTGCACCGTCTTCTCGCTGAGCCCACTTTCTGCCAACTTCCGATACAGGCCGCGGATCTGAAGCCGGTCGAGCGACTGCAGGCGGACATTGCCCAGTCGGGGACTGATGTGCTTGTGGATGCTCACGCTGTAATCGCGAGCGGTCTTGGGACGGATGTTGTGACAAGCGGCGAGCCAGTCTGGAAGGTATTCGCCGAGGGAGCGTCGGCTGCGCTCGGCGTACATGCCATCGACACGATCTCCTTGGTCGCAGGTTGTCTCGCGATTGCCGTCGCGGTCATCGCCCTGCGGCGCGCCTCCTCGGTTCTCGGAACGGCGATCGTGAGCGCAATTGTCGGAATCGCGCTCTTCAATGCCGTCATAGTCGCCGCGGCTCAGATGGCGAGCGCACTTTCGCCGCCCCCACTCGATGCTAAAGCTATGGCCGCGGCCAACTCTCCCACGATCGCGCTTAGTCCACCTCTCGTCGGAATGGCGTCACTGGTTATTGGTGTGGCTGCGGTGCTGGGCATGCGGCGCGGTATCTCCGGCCACCGCCCGGCGCTTGCCGCCTTGATCATGGGCGGCGCCACGACCTTCTACTGGCTCTTCAATTTGGTGTGCGGTCTCAACGCCGAGTGATGCGGCTGCTGGAGCACTGCCTGCGCCTTGGCTGGAGTGAGAGCACAACGGTAACCGCCACCCGATAAGCGCTCGCCGCTGGGCCGTCCTTGCGTTGCTCGCGTCAGTTCAGTTCATGGGCACGGTCGACTTCTCGATCATCAATACGGCCTGCCGTCGGTCGGCCGCCAATTCGCACTGCCGGCGGCCGAGTTGCAATGGGTCGTCAGCCCTTGCGGGGGAAGGTCCAACAGGTTGATGATCCTACCCGTGTCACAGCCGGGTCACAGAATCCCGGAACCACCCAGGTCTGGGCTTTCTTTGCAAAGGAGGTACTGCCATGTCCACCGAGGAAAACAAGGCGGCGGAGCGTCGTTTCTACGAGGAGGTGTGGAACAAGCACAATCTGGGCACGGTGGACGAGCTCGTCGCCCCCGATGTCGTCGAGCACAACCCCCTTGCTCCCGACCAGGCACCCGGGCTGGAGGGCTTCAGGCGAATGGTCAAGATGTCGCTCTCCGCCTTCCCAGACGGACAGATCACCATCGAGGACCAGATCGCCGAAGGGGATAAAGTCGTAGTGCGCTGGACGGCCTACCTCACGCATCGGGGCGAGTTCGCTGGGATACCTGCGACTGGCAAGCAGCTGACGGTCGCGGGGATAGATATTTACCGCTACGAGGGTGGCAAGCGGGTCGAGACCTGGCGTCAGTGGGACGCCCTGGGCATGATGCGGCAGCTGGGCGTGGTGCCGTCACCCGAACAACCAGGCTAAAGCACGCCCCAGCCAGACAAGGGCCGCATCACAGACTTACCAAAGCCTCAGCGGCGGACCACACATTCAGCGTTTTCCAACGAGTTGCGTCACGCCTTCATTGCAGCCGTGGAGGTTTGCGGCTGGTGACTGAGCGCAGAAGCCTTGTGCCGTACGACCTGTGACGCCGCGTGTGTGGCGGCTATGCGCCCCGCAGTTCGGCCTCGCTGACAGCCGGGCCCCAGTGAGTGTTGTTCCTCGTCGCCCCGCTTCCGCTCGAGGGATGCTCCCGTCACTTGACAGTCGCAATGGAAGCGAGCGCAAACGCCGCTTGAGTCTCGTCCTTGACTTTCAAGCGCACTTGGAGGTGTAGTGTCCGGTTATCGCGCCTGGCGTGATCTTATCGGCGCTGAAGTATTCCGGGAGTACGCACGTGCTGTGGCTACAGCGGTATGCGTGGTGGGGTCTGCTTGTGATCGCGGCGAGCGGCGTGCTCCGCGGCCTCATCGACTTAGCCAGCGGCGTTACATACCAGGCGGAGGATCTCACCGGCAAGACGATGGCCCAGATCGCGGCCGAGAGCGGCGCGGGTTCCCGGCTGAGTGATTTCGCCGTCCGCACCGACGGCCTGTACCTGATCGCCATGGGGGTGCTCGCCGGCGCCACCCTCCTCTTCGGGTTCCGGCGGGATCACCGGTGGGCCTGGTGGGCGATGTGGGCATTCCCTGTGACGGCGATCGCAACCTCCCTCCTGGACCTGGGCTCTGGCGTCGCCGGGCCGGGAACCTCGAGTGCGATCGTAGGCGGGCTGGGGGCAGCCATCCTGCTAGTCAGCGCGCCTCGTTTCTTCAGGCAGCCCGGGCGTCCCTAAGGACCGGTTTGCCGCATGGCCAGGCCGAACTAGGAATGTGTGGGTTCCTGCGGGGCTGCGATCTGCAACAAGTGGCCCCCCGGCGGGTCGTCATAGCCGTTGTCAAAGCAGGTCGAGCGCATAGTCGAAAACGGCGCGACCACCTCCTCGGCCCATGTGACATTCGAGCAAGCTGGGCGTAGTCCCCTGGGCTGAGCGATTTGGGTTTGTTAGCTGTTGGCCGGGACTCCTTCTGTGACCTCCTTTGACGAGTGCAAACACCCTTAGAGTCTGGTCCTTGACTTTCAAGTGCACTTGAAGGTGTAGTGTCCGCCTCGGATGGCCCTACGAATCGGCGAGCTGGCTCGGCAGGCCGGGCTGAGGACCTCTGCGCTGCGTTACTACGAGGTTGCCGGTCTGCTTCCGGCCCCCGAGCGCACCGAAGCCGGCTACCGCGCCTACCCTCCAGCAGCTCTGGTGCGGCTCTCCTTCATCAGGCGGGCTCAGACCCTCGGTCTCACTGTTCGCGAGATTCGCGAGTTGATCGGCGCATTCAACGGAAGCGGAGATCTTGATTGGGGACGGGTGCGTCAAGTCGTGGGAAACAAGCTGGCTCAGGCGGATCGAAGGATCGCTGAACTGAGGGCGTTGAGGAAGGACCTGGCTGCTCTTTTCGCCCAGCTCGAGCTTGCGCCGGATCCGGACTGCGACCGCCGAGCAGACTGAAAAGGTCAGGGCTTCGCTGAGATGTCGCTGAACGAAATCACTCGACCGACCGTAGCCAGGTTCGCCGAGGCGTCCGGGAAGAGGCGGGGAGGTCGAAGCCCGGCACGGCTCTACTCGGTGGCACTGCTCACGGCGGGCGCTGCG
>WNGG01006591.1_pt1 | contig 14610 bp, 12 predicted proteins | sample 5400661 | NCBI WGS metagenome assembly WNGG01 (sample SAMN13153372, study PRJNA577476) | soil metagenome | isolation source: 100 cm soil or saprolite under Garry oak tree replicate 1 | place: USA:California | collected 2016-06-15
GGGAAACGGTTTTGAGAAACCTGACCCTGTCGCCATAACTGTGCCTGTACGCCTCCGCCAGCGGCCCCGACGAGACGGCGGCCACCGACACCAGTGGCGTGAGCTGGTCGGCCACCTTGAAGATCGTGTCGGCGCCTTTTATCGGCGCCAGCCGCACGAACACAAGGACGTCGGCGAGACGTTCGGGAGCCTTGACCGACGCGTACCGAGCTGTGTCGACCGGATTCGGGAGCAGCCTGGCCTTGCTCCCGTAAGCGGCCACGAATCCTGCCAGGTTGGGAGTGACATAAAAGATTCCTCTTGCCCGGCTCATCCAGAGCCGGCTCCACGCACGCAGCACCGGATTGGTCAGATTCCGGTGCACGTCCGAGCCGTGCGCATGCAGGAAGTACGGCCGTCCAGAGGCGGCGGCGACAAAGCCCTGAGAGACGAAATGCACATGCACCAGGTCGTAGCCCCCGCGCCGCAATCGGAATATCACCGGCGCGGCGAGCGCGAGCCGCAGGGGCGCGAACAGCACCTTCGCCCACAGCGGCCATCGCGCACCTGGTCTCGGCAGCCCGTAGAAGTCGACTTTGAAGCCGGCCTCGCGCAGGCCCGTGACCTCTAGGCGGGCCACGCCGGCGACGTCGTTGACGATTGCGATCCTGATCACCGGCGGGATGGTCGCACAAGAGATCTCAGTCGGCGCCGCAGGCTCCGACGACCAGGGGATAGATCTCGAGCGAGTCGACGATCGCAGCCGCCTGGCCGCGCTGGACAAGCCGCATGGCCAGCTGGCCCGATCTGCTGCCGAGCGTCAGGGGCGCCCGGACCGTGCGCATCCCTGCGACCGGCCCCGACCAGGCCAGCTGCGCGCTGGCGCCTCCGATTGAAGCCTCGATCGAATCGCGTTGGCCGCTCCCGTCATCGTGAACGCGGGCGGCCACGCAGTAGGCACCCGGGTCTATAGGCGGTGTTGACTGGTGGGTCGTCGACCCGGCGTTGACAGCGATGGCCGCCAGGCCGCCCTGGTAGGCCGGCCCATCGACCGTCGTCCAGCTCGCAGAGCCACCGGGGACGACCCCGCCCAGGTCTTCGGCCTGGAACAGGCGGCCGACCTCGAACTGCCCCACCGGCAGCGTCCGGCCGTTACCCAGCACAAGGTTGAGTGTGTACCCGTCGACGGGCGCATCCAGGGGGATGGGCAACGCCAGGGTTTCGGTGGGCTCGGCCCCGACCATCACCTGCCGGCTGAATCGGCCTGTTGTTTCAATGCCTTTCGCCTCCAGCCGAGCCTGGCTCGGGTTGCGTTGGTTCCACTCCAGGCGGGCGAAGACGGCGCGGCCCGCGACGGCGATCTGAGGACCGGCTCCGCCGCGCTGCAGCTCGGGGCCAGGCGCCTCCGCGGTGGGCAGGTCGAGGAAGCCGTCAAGCTTCTCCGGGTCGTACCGGTAGAGCCGCCAGCGGTCTCCGGAAGCGATCGTTGTGAGGATCTCCGCGTCCGCCAGCTGCGCCCAGGCGCCCGGGTCGGTGCGGTCCATGTCCACGATCACCGCGGTCACGGTGTAGTGCTCGAGGACCCCCGCGAGCGCCATTGGGTCTAGCCGGCCCTGCATTGCGTCCAGCGCGTCCGCGCGCCGCCGGGGCCCGTCACGCACCTCCACCTGGTGGGGCGTGTGGGAGAACGGAACCGCCACCACCTGCCTACCCGTGAGGCCGGCCAGCTCGTAAGCGGCGGCGGGCTCTGCGAGCAGAACGGCGCTCTGGGGGAGCTTGGCGATGGCCTCGAGCCTGTCGCGCCAGGCCACTGTCAGGTCCGTGGAGCGGCTGGTGGCGAAGCTCCTGAGCTGGCCGGCGGGCAGGGCAAAGCGCGCCCATGGCCCCGAGTAGGCGGCGGGCAAGGCGGCAACGGCGGAAATGACGAGCAGGGCGGCTGCGGGCACCATGACCCGGCCTCGGAGAGCGCCGATCGCCAGCATCAGGCCCCATCCCCACGACACTCAGGCCAGGGGCTCCAGCATGCTGGCGACCCTCGCCAGCAAGTCACAGCGACCCTGGTCAGCGATGGAGAACGAACCAGTAGAGCGGCCGCGACACCGCAGGCCAGTGCGGCCAGCAGGAACGGGCTGAGCCCGGGGTGGACCGCGCTGGCCGCAAAGGCGATGGGGACGGCGACCGCGAGCTCACGACGAGAGCCATTGCCGACATAGCGGACGGCAAAGGCCAGCGCCAGCCACGCCAGCAAGAGCCCAAAGCGATTGGGATTGGCAGCCGAGCGGAAATCGAGACTCAGCGCGAGCACCACGTACAGCGCGGTGGAGATCACAGCCGCGATGCCGCTTCGCGAAATCGAGTGCGCGAGGATGAAGAAGGCGAGCACGGTCACCGGCGCCATCGCCACGGTCATCGCCCGCCAGACCATCACGGGGTCGGCGCCCGCCAGGTTGGAAACCAGCGCGAGCGCCAGGTGCCAGGAGCCACTGGTGGGGTCGGGCGCGGGCACGGGCGACGAGAAGAACACCTCCTGGGGCAGGGCCGTCCCGTGCACGAGAACCGACTGGATCGCCGCCAGGTGGTAGAACGTGTCTGCGGTCAGGCTCAGCCACGTGCCCGAGTACAGCGCCGAAAGGCCCGCTGCCATCGCGATCGCCACCCCTGCCCACAGCGTCCAGCCTGGCTTTATTGGCTCTGGCGTGACGCGTCGCCAGTGTGCTATCGGCGAGACCAGGGTCGCCAGCACGAGCACTACGAGCGCAGAGGCGCGGACCCCCGCGAATCCAAGCCCGAGCAAGTGTCCCGACCAGCCCAACAGCGAAATGACCGCCAACGAGAGCGCAAACGCCGGTGCGATCTGCAGCGGCCACGGCAAGCCTCGAGGGCCGGCCAACCGCCAGATGACAAAGCCCGGCCAGAGGAGCAGCGCCGCGCTCCAGACTGTGATCCAGGCCAAGGTCATGAGCCGGCGAACGCGGCCAGGATCCGGTCGGCGCCGGCATCGAGATCGAAAAGGTCGAGGAGCCGTGGACGAGCGTCTTCAAAACGGCGGCGCATGGCGGCGGGATCGGCGACGAAGGCATGCATCGCGTCTGCCAGCGCGACCGGATCACCGGGAGGCACTGGTGACATCAACCCGTACTCACGGGCGAGCCGGCCCATATCGCCCGTGTCGGTGACGAGCACCGGTGTCCCGGCCTGGATGGCCTCTGGGACGACGACGGGAAGACTTTCACTGCGGGAGGGGATGACCAGGCAGTGGCACGCGCCGAGGTAGGCCGCGACCAGGGCGGTGGGTGCGGGCGGCACCATGGTGATGCGGTCCTGGAGGCCGGCGGAGGCGATCTGCCTGGCGATCTGGGCCTGGAGCGACCCGCCGCCGACGACATAGAGGTGCACTCCTGGTTCCGAGCGGAGGCGCGCCATGGCCTCGACAAGGACGTCGACTCCTTTGACGCGCTCCAGCCGGCCGACGAACAGGAACCGTATGCGGCCGGTCAGATCAAGGCCCTGAGTCGAGGCGGGAAGGCTTCTCGTCGCGGGCAAGAACTGGCAGTCGGCGCCGGCCAGGGCCCTGACTCGATCGGCGAGCAGCTCGCTGTTCGCGAAGCGCCAGCGGGCGTCCTTCAGGATCCGCTTGATGAGCGAGCGGAGCACCGGATATCGCGCGAATGTGTTGATGTCGGATCCCAAGGCCCAGACCGCATAGGGGACTGCGGTGCGACGGCGCACCCGCCAGGCCAGGTAGCCGGCCGGCAGGGCCCACAGTGCAAAGCAGACGTCGATCGACTGTTCGCGTACCGTGCGGAGCAGCAATCGCTCGCCGTTCCTCAAGAGCTTGAGCGTCATCCACAGATCGGCAGGCGACGTCAATCTGGTTTGGACCAGTGGCTTGCCGGTTTGGCGTCGCGGGATCCAGAGCACCGGAACGGCGTCGCTGTACCCGCGTGCATCCGGCCGTTCGGGCGCGATGACCACGACTCGATGGCCGCGCCGCTGAATCGCTCGCGCAAAGTCCGCCGCAAAGGGAGCGGCTACGTCGTTTGGGTTCGCCGGGTATGAGCTTGTGACGATGCAGACATTCATGCCCTCGTCACTTGAGCGTCTTGTTGTACTCCATGTCGAACCACATCGCGAAGAGCAGGAACTGCAGGCCGCCGATCATCAGCAGGGCCACCAGCACAATGGTCGCGATGGCGATCTCGCCCCTGAATATCTTCTCCGCCGATTCAAGCAGGCCGAGGAATGTGCCCACGATCAGAAAGACGATCCCGAAGAAATAGAAAAAGACGAGTGGATGGAAGTCCTTGACCACGTACTTCACGAACAGGCGATACATGAAGCCTCGCCACAGCAGGAAGCTGACCGTCGGGATGACCTTCAGAACATTCATGGATGACCTCTCACCGATGCCGTAGCGCGGATGGACGGGCACGTCGGCGACCCGGAAGTTGTTGACGTTGAGCCGGATCAGGAGGTCGTTGGGGTATCCATAGCTGGGGTAGAGCCGATTCAGATCGAGGGTCACCAACGCTGTGCGCGAGATCGCCGTGTACCCGGACTGCGAGTCTGCGACGTGCCAGTAGCCTGAGGCGATCTTGGTCAGCATGGACAGGAATGCATTTCCCAGGTATCTGACCACCGGTGTCTTGCGCCAGGCCTCGCCGGTGAACAGGCGATTGCCCTTGCTGTAGTCGGCTTTGCCGCTGACGACCGGCTCGACGATGACCGCGAGATCGTTGGGATCCATCTGGCCGTCGCCCGCCATCACCGCGACCACGTCGATGCCGAGTTCGATGGAGCGGCGGTAGCCCTTGGTGATGGCGGCGCCGACTCCCTGCCGCTTGGGCTGCTCGAGAACTGTCAGCCGCCGGCCCAGGCGCTTCTGCCATTCACCGCAGCGGGACAGTGTGCCGTCGGTGCTGCGATCGTCGACCACGATGATCTGGTCGACGAAGTCGGGCATCGTCTCCAGGACCTTGTCGATCTGGCGCTCTTCGTTGTAGGCGGGCACGACCACGCCCACGCTGCAACCGCCCTGCACGTGGGTATCCTAGTGAACCCCTAGCCTCCCTGCTTCAAAGCCCCGGCAAGAGCTCCGGCCAGCGTGCGAGCCCCTCGAGCGTAGTAGGAAAGATCCTGGGGCTGAATCACAAGCGTCTCAGTGATTCCCGCTCCCGACTCCTTGCGAAAGACAATCAGAGTGGCTGCCGCGCTGATCGTGTAGACGATGCTCGATGCCGCGGCCGCGCCTGAGATCCCGAATCGAGGAATGAGTGCTAGATCGAGCGCCACGGTCAGGACCAGCGTGGCCCCGGCGATCCAGGTCGCGTAAATCGGGCGGCCGATTCCGCTGAGATAGCTAGACAGGATCTTGGTTCCGCTCAAGGCAAAGATGCCGGGAAGCAGGAGCAGGAGCGGTGTGACCGCCGGGAGCATCACCGTCCCGAAGACGAATTCGATCAGCCAGCGGCCGATCACTGCCATGCCGATCACGCCGACGAGGGTCACGAACCAGACATTCCGGCTCACGACAGGTGTCAGCCGGTTCGCGTCTTTGCGATCGAGAGAGGCGATGTGCGGAAACATCACGGTGCCGAAAGCCCCGGCCACGTACCAGATCACCTCGGCGACTGCGACCGAGATCGAATAGATGCCAACGCTGGCCACGCCCGCGAGCCCGTTCACGATGAGTGAATCCAGGCGGTAGTTGAAGAACATCAGCAGGTTGGCTGCGTAACCCTTGAGGCCGAAACCGAGAAGCTGTCGCAAGATCCGCCGATCGAGGCCTAGGCGCAGCCTGACGTCGCGGCTGACAAAGCGAAGGGCAACGGCGGCAGATGCGAGCGTACCGGCGAACCACGCGATCAGGGCAGTGGTCGGATCGAGCTGCCCGGCCAGCCAGAGCGCCCCCTGGGCAGCAAGCGTGGTCACCCACTGGACGACCGTCACGCCCGCGAACTGGATCGGACGGTTGGTGCCGAGGATGATCGAGGCCAGCGTGGTCGTGACCTGGACCGCGGGCACGATGGCCAGCGTCACGAGGATCTGCGCACCGCTCACCGCCGCGAAGTACGAATTTCGGAACACCAGGTAGCCGGCTCCGAGACCGACGATGGTGACCGCGGCCGATGCCAGGCTGCTCGTGAGGACCGTTGCGGTGACGTCCTCCAGCGGGAAGGCTCGGCGGCCGATGTAGTAGATCGCGGCCCAGCTGATTCCCAGCGCGGTGATGGCCGTGCCCATGGTCACGAGCAGCGCCATCAGGGTGAAGATGCCCTTGCCCGTCGGACCGGTTGCGCGTGTCACGATCACGTTGACCCCGACCAGGGCCACGAGCTGGGCGATTTGAAGCGCGAACGTGAGCGCGCCTCTACGAACGATCATGCGCTGGGCGTGCCGGTGGTCAGAATCATTGCCAACCCGATAATTCGTTCGTGCGCTCGATCCGGCTCTCCATCATCGGTAATCCTGACTCGGTGCACGTCAGCAGGTGGGCGCGCCACTTTGCACAGAGGGGGTTCGACGTCACGCTGCTGAGCTTCTATCAATCAGGCCTGGAATCGGCTGAGAATTTCCACCTTCGCTACCTTCGACCTCGGGGTCGTGGTGGATCCGGCCCCCCGCAGGCTGCCACGCGATTACGTTCGCGGCTGGTGGAAATGCTTCCAGGGACGATGCGGATGATCACTGCGGCGCGCTTCAGCATCGCCGGCTTCCGCAAGCAGCTCCAAGCCTCGCGACCCGACATCGTGCATGGGCACTACCTGTCCGATTACGCCTTCATCGCGGCCACGGGCGGCGTCCGGCCGCTGGTGACTTCGGCATGGGGTTCCGACGTCCTGCGAGATCCACGGGAATCGCTGGCCATCAAGCAGATCGTGCGGTGGGTGATCGGCCGATCCGCTCTCATCACGTACAACGCCGACGCCCTCGCCGAGGCGTGCACCAGGCTCGGCGCGCGTGCAGACCAGCTCGTCAAGGTCGTCATGGGCGTCGATTCGGCCTTTCTCGACGCCACGAAGCGGAGCCCTGCGCCATCGGCGCGGCCACCGGTGATCGTCAGCCATCGGTCCCTGGATCGGACGATATTCAACGTCGACGTCATCATCGCCGCGATGCCGGAGGTTGTGCGGCGAGTCCCCGATGCGCGCCTTCTGATCGGCAACTCGGGCCGCCTCGAACCTGATCTTCGGGCGCTCGCGTCGCGACTTGGTGTCGACTCTCACGTTCAGTTCATCGGCCGTGCCGCCGACGAGCTCGAGCTTGCCGACCGACTTGGACATGCGGCCGTTTACGTCTCCATCCCCGACACGGACGGTTCATCGGTGACCCTGCTCCAGGCGATGGCGGCGCGAAGCTTTCCGGTCGTGTCGGACATCCCGAGCAATCGCGAATGGATTGGTCGTGAAGGCGGCGCCGTCGTGCCGCTGCACGATGCGCAGTCACTCGCCACGGCGCTCGCTGACGCGCTCCTGGACGCCGAGCGCAGGGAGCGGGCGGCCGAGCGCAACCGGGAGGTCATCGCGCAGGACGCCACCTGGGACCGGAACATGGACCGCATGGAACAGGCTTACCGCCAGCTTGTCTGACGGGTTGAGGGCGGCGGCGCCGATCACGTTCCTGATCTACTCGCCGTATCCGCGCTACTCGGGTGGGCGCGAAAACTGGCTCTACAACCTGACCGGTGAGCTGGCCCGCCGCGGGCGGTCCGTCACGGTCCTCTCGTATGCGAGCAACAGGACTCGCTTCTATCCGCCGGCCGACGGCGTGCGCGTGGTTTCGCTGCCGTCAGTTCGCTACCTGGATCGCGCGTTCTTCTGGGTGAACAGGCTCACCCTCGGTCTCGCCAGGCTCGTCGATGCCCTGGTCATCTACCCGCTGATCGCGGCGCGTCGCCTGGCCCGTGAGAAACCCGAGGTCCTCGTCTGCATGAACTCGATCCCTGAGGGCCTGGCAGCGCGCATCGCGGGCCAGCCGTTCTTTGTCTCGGTTCGGGGAGATGTGCCGGCCGAGATGGCGCGCCCGCGTTGGGCCCTCGAACGGCCGCTTCGGGCAATCGAGCACCGGACCCTGGTGCGATCGGTTCGGGTGCTCGCCAACGGGTCCGACACGCAGGAGCGGCTGCGCAGGGAAGGCATCGAATCGGCGGTGGTCCCCAACGGCGTGGACCTCGGGCGCTTCAGGGCACGCCCTGCCGAAAACGGCATTGGAGCTCGACTGCTCGAGGCTGCGCGGGGCAGGCCGGTGATCTCAGCGATTGGCACGCTGCGGCCCATCAAGGGCACTGGCGATGCGATCGCCTGCGCCGCGGAGCTCAAAAAATCGGGGGCCGGCTTCGTTCTCGTCCTGGTGGGCAAGGGCGACGAAGGGCGCTATCGCCGCCTGGCTCGTGTCCACGGGGTCGACGACGTGGTCGTATTCCTCGGCGAGACGGCCGACGTGCCGGCCGTGCTCAGGCATACGGACATCTTCCTTGCCCTGAGCCGCGGCAGCGGGCTGTCGATGGCGGCCCTCGAGGCGATGGCGGCAGGCGTGCCGGTCGTCGCCCTCGACTCGCCGGTGTACCGGCAGCTGATCGATCACGAGGTCAACGGCCTGCTGGCGCGCTCGCCCGCAGAGCTCGCGGCCTGCTGCCTACGCCTGCTGCGGGACGCCGACCTGCGCCGCCGTCTTGGCGAGGAGGCAGGTCGCACTGCGGAGGGTTATGACTGGGACCGCGTGGCGACTCGCCTGCTGAGGGAGCTCGGGCGGTAAGGGCCCACGGCATTTCGCGCTTTTGGCGCCAAACGTGCGGAATTGGGGCTTCGATTACGCGCTTTTGGCGCCAAACGTGCGGAATCGGTCTATCGCCACGATGACCATGGCGGCGACGAGCCAGAACTCCACCGCGAGGTCGTTTTTCCAGTAGGGGGTGTCGACCATCCCGTGGACGAGGTAGACGATCAGCGTCCCGACCGCGCCGTACAGAACGGTCCGAGCCAGTCCGGTTGCGCTCGCCAGCGCACGCCATCCGCGGACCAGCAGGGTGCCGTAGATGGCCGCGAACGAAAGCAGCCCAAGAAGTCCGGTCTCGCTCCAGAAGGCGAGCCAGAGATTGTGGGGATAGATCGACGGCCACTGATTTGGTGAGCGGAGCGGCGCGGTGGCGGCGGCGTAGCTCGCCAGCCCCGGCCCGAACACAGGGTTGTGCATGATCACGGTCCAGGCCTGGTCGAAGATTACAAGGCGCTGCAGGAGGCTCAGCCCGGAGAGGGCCAGGCGCTGCTGCACGATCGGGACGAGAAGCAGGACCACGATGGCGGCAGAGGCGATGGCGGTGACCACGAGCTTTCGGCGAGCATCGCCGATCGCGAGCACGGCCACGATGGCGAGCACGATGAAGGCGGCGTAAGCCCCCCTCGACAGGGTGGTCGCCGCGCCAGGCACAAGCAGCGCCAGGCAGGCCAGCGCATACCACCTTTCGCGGGGCTGCGACGGATACAGGAAAAATGCCGTCGCAAAAACGACCGGGGGTTCTAAGAACAGCGCGACCGAGTTCGAGCTCGTGAAGACGAACGTGGGCGGCGCGCCCAGATGGACGTCGTGGTGGGCAACTGCCACCACAAACGTGAACAGCTGACCCAACGCAAAAAGGGCCGATCCCGCGCCCGCGGCGAGCATCAACCCGCGCACGTCGCGAGGCCGCTCGAGCACGTCGACCGCGATGTAGAAGACCGCGACGGCCTCCAGGAAGTAGGCGCGGTAAATGCCGGCTGCAGCGATCACGTTGATGGCGACGAAGACGGAGATCGCGCCGGCCAGCAAAAGGAGCGCGATCGGCACGTCGAGCGGGGTGCGCCTCAACCAAAGGCGCTTCCTCTGGCGCAGGCTTGCCACGTATGCCGCCCCGGTGGCAAGGATCAGCGTCTCGAGGACGGTTGTCGGAAGCGGCCCGACGTGCCAACGAAGCACGTAGAGCGGCATGGCCGCGGTGACCAGATAGAGGCACCACACGGTTGCCCTTGTCCAGTCGACGCGCGCTTTCGGAGCAGTCAGGGACTCAGCGCCAGAGGCCTCGGCCGTCGGCACAGTCGTGCCCGAGTCTGGCGGCACGAAACGATTTTATAGAGCGCGCAGCTCGCACATGTAACGGAAGAGTTGTGGCCTAGCGGCCCTTTCGTCGGAGGATGGTGACGAAGCTGCTGGCGAGGATCTGCATGTCCAATCGCATGGATTGGTTCTTTATGTAGAAGAGGTCGTACTCCAGCTTGCGAGTGATGTCGGGAACCGTGCTCGCGTAGCCGCCTCTGACCTGCGCCCACCCGGTGAGCCCAGGCTTGACAAGGAGTCGCGATCGGAAGTGCGGGATCCTGCGTTCGAGGTCGGCGATGAACTCCGGGCGCTCAGGGCGTGGCCCGATGAAGCTCATCTCACCACGGATGATGTTGAGCAGCTGCGGAAACTCATCGAGCCGCGTGGCGCGCAGGAATCGACCGATCCGTGTGACGCGAGGGTCCGCGGGCTCCGCGTAGCGTGGGCCGGCGGACTCAGCATCGTCGGTCATCGTGCGCAGCTTGAGGAGGTCGAACTGACGGCCGTGCTCTCCAACACGTCGCTGGATGTGGAGGACGGGTCCGCGCGACTCGAGCTTGATAAGCACAGCGAGGACGGGCAGCAGGATGAGAAACGGCATGCTTAGCAGGAAGGAAAGGAGCAGGTCGGCGACCCGGCGAGCCAGCGCGTATGGTCGCTCGAGCAGGTCGTTGTCCGGCAATCCGAGATACCAGTGAACGTCGACTGAATCGATTGGCACGCGGCCCATGTACCTTTCGACCAGGTCGCTGCCGGAGACGACCCTCACTCCCTGGGTCAGGCACTCCTCGGCAAGGCCAGGCAGCAGGCGGAGCTCATTGTTGGTCACGATCAGCTCGTGGGCCCGTGATCGCTGGAGACACTGGCTGACATCAGCAAGGACCTTCGCCTGGCCATCCGGCTGGTCGACCGACGCGATGAGCGTGTCGACGATCCGCATCTCAAATCGCGCGGCGTGGAGAGTCGAAACGATCTCGGCACTTGGTTCCGTATCAGAGAGCAGCACAGCGCGGATCGCAAGTGCTTCATGGAGCAGCAGCCGCGCAACGGTGATCCGCACCAGGATCAGCAGTACCGCTCCGATGGCAAGGGCAAGGACGATGATCGTGCGATTCAACACGTAGGGCCGCAAGAAGAATGCGAGCACCGCGAGCAACAGGGCCACAGGCAGCGCCTTGACCACCGCGGTGGCGCTCTGTGCCCGGCTGGACGGAATCTGGAATGCGTACCCGTCTGCGACCAGAAGGGCGACCACCCAGATGCCGCCATAGAGGAGGACCTCCACGATCGGGAGGGACTGCAGGTGGCCGGGGTGCAGGATGAAGGCGAGGACGCAGGCGAAGGTGCCGACTACGAAATCGGCGGCGGCAAGCAGGCCTCTCCGCTCCCTGATGGTGAGCGCGAATCGCGCGCGTTCAACAGCGGTCGGCGCCGCAGCCACGGCCGGGACAGCATCGTTGGGCCTGTCGGCTTTGACGGCCACCGGGCCGATGTTACCGGCGCCGAACTGACCAGTCAAACGCGCTGGAGGCCGTGACAAGATAGAACGCGCCTTGACGATCGATGGTGTTTACATCCACTCGTCCGCCGAAGTGTCGGAAAACGCGACCATCGGCGCGGGTACGCGTGTCTGGCGCCAGGCGCACGTCCGCGAGGGCGCGGTGATCGGCAAGGGGTGCGTCATCGGGAAGGATGTCTACGTGGACAAGGATGTCCACATCGGTGACCACTGCAAGCTGCAGAACGGGGTGATGGTCTTTCACGGATTCAATCTCGAGGCCGGCGTGTTCCTGGGCCCTGGGGCAATGCTCCTCAACGACAAGCATCCCCGCGCAGTCAACCCGGACGGCTCACCGAAGGGGGAGGCCGACTGGGTTGTGAGCCAGGGCGTCATCGAATACGGCGCCGCGGTGGGCGGGGGAGCGGTGATCCTGCCGGGAGTGCGGATCGGGCGTATGGCCCTGGTGGGGTCAGGGGCTGTCGTGACTCGAGATGTTCCCGAGCGCGGGATTGTCGCCGGCAACCCGGCCCGGCTGCGTGGATTCGCGTGCGACTGCGCCCACGCGCTCGTCCCCAGTCGAGATGCGGCATCGCCTCCCCAGCTGGCCTGCCCGAATTGCGGCCGCGTCTACGAGTTTTCGGCTGAGATGCGCACGCAGCTCGAGGGCGGCACTAAGGTCTGAGGCAAATCTAAGGCGCCCGCAGTTCGCGATTCCGGCGCGCGGTTTCCTCGAGGAGCCGGCCCAGGCGGTTGGCGATGTCCCTGCGGTCGAAATGCTGCATGACGTAGCGGCGGCCCTGCTCGCCCATGCGACGCGCCAGCGCCGGGTCCGCGGCCAGGGTCGCGACCGCCTCATGCAGCGACCGAGCATCCTCCGGCTCGGCGACCAACCCACATCCGGCGGCTTCGACCATGGTCGCGGCCTCACCCCAGACAGCGGCCACGATCGGGCGGCCGACGGCCATCGATTCGAACATCTTTGATGGCAGCGCCGACTTGAAGAGGTCGAGGCGCCTCAGCGGGATGATCGAGGCATAGGCAAGATTCAACAGAGCCGGCATCACAGACTTCGGTTGGCTGGGCAGGAACCGCACGTTCTCGATGCGTTGCGCCTCGGCCTTCGCCACCAACGCGTCCTTGTCGGCGCCATCCCCGACGAGCGCGTAGAGGATGGCCGGGTCTGAGGTCAGCTTGGCCGCTTCGAGGACGACGTCAAGGCCCTGGGACAACCCGTGGGTGCCCGCGTAGAGGAAGATTTTGCGCCCGCCGAGTCCAAGCTTTTGCGCAAGCTCCGGGTCTGGCGCTTGCGGCTGATAGGTCGAGGTGTCGACACCATTGGTGAGGAGGAAGAGCTTCTCGCGTGGGATGCCACGCGCCACAAGCCGTTCCAGCATGCCAGGTGTCGGCACGGTGACTCGAGCCGCCCTCCGATAGAGATGGCGCTCGAGCATCTCTGCGAGTCGGATCGCAAGAGGGTTGCGAAGCATGCCCAGCTCGACCGCCGACTGCGGCCAGATGTCGCTCACGTTGAAGATGAACGGGGCCTCTTTGAACCGCGAGTAGGCGAGCGTTGCGATGCCGATGAGGAGCGGAGGTGACTGGACGAAGATCACGTCCGTCGGCCCCACCCTGCGGATGCTGCCGATGCTCGAGACGCAAAAGGACAGGTGGTTGAGGATTCGCTTGAAGAATCCGCGATTGGGCGCGGCCAGCACCCAGCTCCGCAGCACGCGGAACCCGTCCATCCGCTCCTCCATGAACCGCTTGCCCCGGTAGCCAGGAGCAATCACGCCGTTGGGGTAGTTCGGGAAGGCGGTCACGACCGTGACCTCGTCGCCCGACTCGGCGAGCCGCTGGGCCAGCTCGTGCATCCGGGCCTGCGCTGCGCCGACCTCGGGGGGAAAGTAGTGCGTGAGAAAGGTGACCCTGAGGCCCGATTGTGTGGCCGGCATGCCTTCGGCCCATGATAGTTGGCTGTTGCGGAGCATTCGGTGAAAGTCCTGACCGTGGTTGGGGCCAGGCCTCAATTCATCAAAGCCGCGGTAGTGTCTCGGATCCTGCGCGAGGAGCACGACGAGTTCCTCCTGCACACAGGCCAGCACTACGACGACGCGATGTCCGATCTGTTCTTTCGCCAGCTCGGGATGCCGGCGCCCGATCGCAACCTCGAGGTCGGATCGGCATCCCACGCCGAGCAGACGGGAGCCATGCTGGTCGGTGTCGAGGCGGTTGCCATCGATTACGGCCCCGACTGGGTTCTCGTCTACGGCGACACCAACTCGACGCTGGCCGGCGCGCTTGCGGCGGCCAAGCTGCACCTGCCTGTTGCGCACGTTGAGGCCGGCCTGCGCAGCTATGACCGCCGGATGCCCGAGGAGATCAACCGGGTGGTCGCCGACCATCTGAGCACGCTGCTGCTCTGTCCCACGGAGGCTGCGGTGGCGAACCTCGCGCGTGAGGGCATCTCCACCGGCGTGCGGATGGTGGGCGACGTCATGTACGACGCGTTTCAGCAGAATCTGGAGCATGCGCGTGGTGCGAGCAACGTCCTCTCTGAGCTCCACCTCGACCGCGGCGCGTATCAGCTCCTCACCGTCCATCGGGCCGAGAACGTCGATGAGCCGGCACGCCTGCAGGCGATCATTCGCGGGGTCGTCGACTCGGGCCTGCCCACGATCTTCCCGGCGCATCCGCGCACAAAGGCTGCGCTCGATGCGGGGGGCAGCAAGCTCGGTCCTAACCTCCGCCTGATCGACCCGGTCGGATACCTCGAGATGCTCGTGCTGGAGGACGGCGCTGACGCGATCGTCACCGATTCCGGTGGTGTTCAGAAGGAGGCTTACTTCGCAGGCCGGCCGTGCATCACCCTGCGCGATCGCACCGAGTGGACCGAGACAGTGGCCGCAGGCTGGAATGTGCTCGTGGGCACTGATCCGGACAGGATCGCTGACGCGATGCGCCGCTTCCGCCCGACCGGACCAAGGCCCTCGCAGTTTGGTGACGGCCACGCTGCTGAGAGGGTGGTCGAGGCCATACGCGATGGCGCCGCCTGAGGGGCG
>WNGG01007391.1_pt1 | contig 14607 bp, 12 predicted proteins | sample 5400661 | NCBI WGS metagenome assembly WNGG01 (sample SAMN13153372, study PRJNA577476) | soil metagenome | isolation source: 100 cm soil or saprolite under Garry oak tree replicate 1 | place: USA:California | collected 2016-06-15
AAGGGGGGCCGCTAACATGAACACGATCAAGGCGCTGAAGAGCAGACTGCCGATAACGATGAGCGGCTTTTTCGGCAGGGTCTCTGAGAGGCGTCCCAGCAAGAGCGGGAAGATGGCCAGAGCCATGCCATAGACACTGAACAACATGCCATATTGTGCCGGGCTGTAGTGAAGCACCTTCTCAAAGAAGAAGGGAAACTGCGGGAACACGAAGGGGTAGGTGAAGATCATGCCGAAATCGATAATGAGGAACGGAGCCACGAGCCAGATCAGGCGAGCAATGCGCCATTCCTTCGGCTTTTGAGCTTTTGCCCCGCGATTGGCTTGGTGCGGTCTCGCCTCGACCCGCACGTGTTCTGGCAGGGTTTCTGGCACCATGAAGACTGCCAGCAGAGAAGCTGCCAGAGCGATACCAGCCGAGAGCAGGAAGGGACTGGTAAAACCCAGGGTTTGATAGAGGAAGCCTCCAATACCAGGGCCCAGTGCAAAACCAACTGCCTGTGCCGTCGTGAGAAAACCTATCCAGCGCCCTTGTTTCTCCAGGGGGATCGTATCGCCCACCATCGACATCGCGGCAGGTATCAAGCCAGAAAGCAACATACCCTCAACGAAGCGTATGGGAATGAACAGCAGCGGCACATTGACGAACGCAAGCAGCAGGTTGGTGACGATAAAACCGGCCAGAGAGATGAAGAGGATGGGTTTGCGACCAATGCGGCCAGACCATGTTCCCATTGGCGTACTGAAGAGGAACATCCCCAGACCAAAGGCCCCTTCCATCAACGCCAGCGTCTCAGGTCCAAGCCCCAGGGCTTGCAAGCGCTGCGGGAAGACGGGAATGATCACAGCAAAGCCGGTCATCATCAGGCTGACGCAGCCGATCAGGAATGCCAGAGCGGCGGTGATAGATCGCGATTTTTTCGCAGGGGAAGCCGCAATGGGTCTTGCTCTCACCACATGCGCCATCGGGACGGTGACTGTATCATGGTCGAGGAGCCTTGTAGCCATCTGTTTCATCCTTTCCGATCTCGCGAGATGCGAGAGACAACACCCTTGCGCGCATATCCTCTCCCATCCTTGACGCTTGTTGTTCTCTTTCCTTCTCGTGTAAATAACTTGCAATTTGCAAGTATCATCTACATATCTCTTCTTCCTGACCTTCCCAAAACCGGAAATCACCAGAAGAGCGAGCCAAATGGCACGCCCTCTCGGTTTGTCAATCACACGAATCCACGGGCGGAATCTTGTGATTGAGAGAGCAAGGGTCCCACCAGTGGGACAGAGATCCTGAGAGTGGTGTGATATCAAATCCGGCTGAAGAGTGATGAAAGTCAGCGGGAGTGCAGAGGGCGGTCAGCCCTCTACCGGGGTTTGGGGTGTCCCCAAATCATCTCTCTTTAAACGGATTTGATATGAAACCCTCAACAAGGAGGCCGCTGCGCTCTCAGACACATGGAGAGATCAGACATTCCAGAAAAAAACAGCAAGGCTCATGACGAGAACCCTGCTGTTTTGCGGAAGTTCGGGGGAGCGCTCCGCTGCGTGGAACCTTCCCCAAGAGAGCAGCGCTAGACGAATTGACCCAGAAGACTCTTCTCGCCTACAAAAACAGAGCCGCCGCTTTGCACCGTTTCACGAATGAGTCGGATCATCTTCTCTCTCTCGGCCTTCATCAGGGCAATCCAGGCGGCAGGGGCAGCGGTGTGTGGATCGTGCTCAGCACTCCAGTTCGCCATTTCCACCAGGACAGGGATGAGATCGAGACCTTTTTCCGTCAGGACATACTCCTCTTTTCGCTTATCTTTCTCAGAGAGCTTTTTCACCAGAAGGCCTTGGTGTTCCAGATGAGCGAGGCGGTTGGCGAGAATATTAGTCGCCATCCCTTCTTCTGAGGCTAAAAATTCCCCATAGGTGTTCTTCCCAAAGTAGACGATATCACGGATGATTAACAGCGACCACGGGTCGCCAAACATCTCTAAGGCAAAGTTGATTGGGCAGTCCGAGCGTCTTTGGTGTTTGTGTTTCATGTTCTCGACTTCTTCACTTCCCTCTTAATGGTGCATTCGGTAATTCCTGGGAAAACCGTAGGTGCCGATTTATCGTGCACATCGCCGATTTATCGGCCTTGGTTCTCATCCACACATTTAGCGAATGCACCACTTAGGGCGGAGGCCCCCCAGGAATACCTGCTGCAAAACTCACTCTTCACTCTTTCCAATTTTCCTTCCTGGTTTTGGTATAGTATAGTATTTTTACTTGTAAATTGCAAGCAATATCTGGTGACGAGAGGGTAATATCAAATCCGCATGAAGAGTGATCATAGGAGCGGGAGTGCAGAGGGCAGCCAGCCTGTATGAGTTACTCACATCGTCACCCTGGGTGTTTCCCGACATCGTAGCCATCGGGAGAAATTGGCACTCCCACGGGAAGCGCATTCACTGCTCGCTGAGTCGTCTACGATGTCGGGAAACAGGAGAGGTGACGATGTTGGGAAGCGCATTCACTGCTCGCTGAGTCGTCTACGATGTCGGGAAACAGGAGAGGTGACGATGTTGGTAACCCATACAGCCAGCCCTCTGCCGGGGCACCCTGCCTGGGGGGCAGGTAATAGGGCGTCCCCAAATCATCCCTCTTTAAACGGATTTGATATAAATTTGCGAATGAAATGGGTAAGCAAGCAAACAATCTTAAAATCGTTGGTTTGTTGAGACGCTTCTATTGTGTCTCACAACTCCATAGTTTTTCTGCTCATCGCCCCTGCCCTCAATCCATCTTCGGTTGTGAAGCCAACGCATGAAACTGCGCAACGCCGCCAAACGTCGATTGGAGGTCGCAGGTGACCTTTCCTAAGTACAATCACACAACTTTTGCGGGATATGCCGGTACGGAAGTCTCTTAGGAACGGACTGCTATCCCACGTTTGTTCCGTGATTGTACTTAGTGCATCATCACCCAACCTTGTGGGAAAAGGAGAAAGAGCGGGGACACCCCCTTAGGCGTCAACTTACAGGTTTGCTGCTTCCTGCGGAGGGTGCAGGGAGGCGGCGAGCCTCCCTGCCGGGGCTTCGGGGAATCCTGTCCGGGGGCGCGCATCCGGGGGATGATGAAGCGCAGGTAATTGGGGACCCGAAAAACTCTTTTTCCTTTTTTACGCGCCGCCGCAGGCGGCGCGGAGGAGAGGAGAAAGTTGGGGCACAGCCCCAAGCCCCAGGTGAAGGGCGGCCACCCTTCACAATCCCGCTTACGTTGACGCCAAAGGGGACACCCCGCGCCCCGTCAGGGGCAAAGCCCCTGCACCCCCATTACCTAAATAAGTCTCTTGACTTTGCACTAGTGAATCCACTTGCAGCGCCAGCTTTCAAGAGGGAAACTGGCGCTGCAAGCATCTTTCACGTGCTCACCGCCCAATGTCTTTGCGTACAAAGCGCACCGTCGCCAGCGCCAGCGCCGCGACGGCAACCGCCAGCACACCCAGCGTATCCAAGAGCGGCAGACCATGCAGCAACGGCGTACCATAGTAGTAGAAGGCGGACAGCCGCAGCGTCGCATCCGGCCAGTTCAACCCTGGACCGACAAAGCTGATGAAGAACCAGATCACCAGCAAAAAGCTCAAGAGGCCGGTGTCCACCGCCGTGCGCAGCCAGCCTGAGAGCAGATAGCCGAGAGCAGCCACCAGCAGCCCCAGCGGAATGATCGAAAGCGTGGCTGCGGCCAGGTTGCCTCCGTCAAGCTGCAAGCCCGTGGCTGCCGAGGCCACCGCCGTGGCGGCCAGCGTCAGCACGCCCATGATCACCGTGGCCGTGGTGAGCGCAGCAAAGCGCCCCAACAGCACCCGCAAGCGTGGCTGTGGTGTGGACAGCACCAACTCCAGCCGTCCATCCTCTTCATCGGCGGACCAGCGGTTGGCCTGGGTGACCGCAAAAGCCATCAACAACAGCGGCAAGAAAACAAAGAGAAAACTCAGGAGGGTGGCATTCGTGGTGAGATCGCCCCCGCCAACCCTGGTGATCTCCTCCTTCAGGAGTGGTGAGCTTGCGTAAAGGCTGGTCATCTGCGCCTCAATTTGCTTGACGACGACGACCATCCATGCGGCAAACCCCGCGATGCCCAGCGTCCACCAGCACGCGGGAACCGCGATCATCCCCAGGCTGCGCGTATACACCGAGCGCAGCGACCAGGCATTCACCGGCAGGGCGCGCTCTGGCCGCACAGCCCGCTCAGGCAGGCGCAGGAAGCTGGGCAGCGCCACCGTTCCCCCGACATCGCGTCGCGCAAAGAGCCAGACGGCGGCTCCGCTCAAGAGGATGCACAGCGCCAGCAGGACCAACATGGCGCCAGGATTGGCGCCGTAACTTGAACTTGGCACGCCGTAACTTGAAGCTGGCACTAAGGGTTTGCTCAGGTTATAGTAGTAGACGGGGGAAAGGCGGCTGAGCCACTCGGTATTGGGGATAACCCGATGGACCATATCCAGCACGACAAAGACCAGCAGCAAGCCACCCGTCAGGCCAGACGCTGTGCCGCGCTCCTGGGTGAACTGGGAGAGCAGCAGTGCAAGAGAGCCGAAGACGCCGCAGATGAGCGACACATTCAGGCCAAAGAGCAAAGCATCGCCCAGGCCAAAGTCCGCGCTGACGCTTTTGCCGCCCGCAAAGGCCAGCAGCGCGATGAGCAGGCCCATCCCTAGCAGGGCTGTCCACACGGCGGCCAGCTTTTCCAGCACGACGCGCACGCGCCCACGCGGCAGTGAGAGCAGGGCATCCAGGGAGCCGCGCTCCTCTTCGCCACGCAGCAGGCGGCTGCACGCCAGCAGCGGCCAGATGGCAATGATTAAGAGCGTCAGGCCGTATTTCCAGGTGACGTAGCCGCCGGGGGTGCCCAACGCGATTGGCTCGGCAATCCAGGAGAAGGAGCTGCCCAGGCTGACGAGCGAGGCCCGCGCCTGTGGCGTTGCCACTAGCGAGGGGACGGCAGCCAGGACCACATACATGAGCAGACCCATGCCCACCCCCCAGCCCAGAATGGCAATGCGGAAATCACGCAGAGTTTTCAGGTAGACGCTCCTAAACCACATGGCTGGCCTCCTTGACGGCCTGGCCATCGCCTTCGTAGTAGCGCAGGAAGATGTCTTCCAGGCTGGGCTCATGACTGGTCAGAGAGACGACAGAATGTTGCGCCGCTGCCTTGATCACCGCATCCGCCCCGCCCTGTATCCCCAGGCGCAACGTATGCCCATCGGAAAGTCGCTCCACTTGTGTCACCCCAGAAAGCTGCTGGAACACCTCGGCAGGGACAGCGTCGGCGAACGTGATCGTGATTTCGTAGCGCTTGATGTCCTTCAGTTCGGCCACGCCACCAACGCGCACCAGTTGCCCTTCCCGAATGATGCCCACACGGGTGCAGGTCTGTTCGACCTCGCTCAAGATGTGCGAGGACAGAAAGACGGTGCGCCCCGCGTCGCGCACTTCTTTGACCATGCGGTCGAATTCTTGCTGGTTGAGCGGGTCCAGGCCATTGGTCGGCTCATCCAGAATCAACACGCGCGGGCGGTGCATAAAGGCTTGAATCAGCACCACCTTGCGCTTATTGCCGCTCGAATACTGGCGAAACTTGCGGCTGGGGTCCAGGTCCAGTCGCTTGATCAGTTGCTTGAGATAGGCTTGATCAACGCCTCCGCGCAGATGCCCGAAGTATTCCAGAATCTGCCCGCCGGTCAGGCCAGGGTCGAGCGCTGGTTCGCCGGGCAGATAGCCGACCAGCCGCTTGATCTCCACCGACTGCTGCCAGCAGTCTAGCCCGGCGATACGCGCCGTGCCCGCGTCGGCCCGCAGCAGCGCCATCAGCAGGCGAATCGTGGTGGTTTTGCCCGCGCCGTTGGGACCAAGGAAGCCAAACACCTCGCCCTCTTCCACCTGGAAGGAGACGTCGGTAATGCCGCGCTTGCTGCCGTAGCGCTTGGTCAGGCCCTCTACTTCGATAATCGCTGTCATGTCACCGTCCTTTTCCTCTTTTGAGGTTACAAAGCTCGTTATTTAGATTCCTTCACCTTATCCATGAGTTCAGTAAAAGATTGTGGTTGAACCCGCTGTTCTTCCTTCTTAAGAGGGGGCGGAGCCAGCCACTGCGAGAGTTCTTCGCGCGAAAGGCGCTGCAAGCAACCAGCTGGCGCTCCCAGTACGCGTTCCAGCGCATCAGCATAAGCCTCGACGATCCGTTCGAAGCGGGGCAGGTCGTCTGGCAAGCGTTCTCCCGAAAGGAGCAGCTCGACTGTGGCATAGCCAATGTCTTCAAACAGAGAGATGACCACTCTGGCCGCCTGATCAGGGTAGGGGGTCGTCAAGACACCTTCCTCGACCCCCTGACGGATGATCTCCTCCAGCAAGGGAGTGAGTCGTTTGACTCTGGCGATGTAGAGTTTGTGGCGGACGATGGCATTCTCATCGGCATACCAGACGCGCAGGTACGCGAGCACAAACTCTTTGTGCGCGAGTTTCTCGTGGTCGAGCGTGGCAAAGAAGCGCTGGAGTTTGTCGAGGGCGCCAAGCGTCGGATCATGGACGATGGGGAGCACCAGCTGTACGACCTGGTCCCCCATGCGTTCGACCAGCGCAAAGAGCAACGCCGGTTTGGAGTCAAAGTAGTGATAGAACGCCCCGGAAGAAATCTGCAGCTCCCCCAGCAGATCGGCAATCGCCATCTGCTCATAGCCTGTGGTCATGACGGCTCGCTGGGCCGCGTCAAGAATGGCGTTGCGCTTGGCTGTGTATTCGTGTTCTTTGACGATGCGTGCCATTGTTTCCCTCTTCTCATTCACAAACAGAGACTCGGTTTATTGCTACAAGTAGTATAGCTCATGAAAGAGTCGTTGTCAAGGGGAACACCCTTCCTTCCACTCATTTGCCTACCACTCTTTCATATTCTTCATGCCCTTTGCGCGTTCACTCCTCGCTGAGCATCCTGATCAGCTTTTGCTCAACGAGGTGCACATTCGGGATCGCGGAAAAGGCCCCCAGACGGCCCGTGCTAGAGGTGCCAGCATTAGACCGGTTATTGCCAGAGCTGCTATAAGGAGGATTGCCGACAAAGATGAGGTCGCCGGAACCGTCGGGGCGCTCGATGCGATGGACCTGAGTAATGGCACGCTTGCCATAGGATGAAACGCCCAGGTAACGACCCGGGCGCACAATGATCACGCGGCGATTCGTAATGCCGTAAAGCGTGTTCCTGGAGGGGAAGAAACCAACTAAACCGATAATAAGATAGACCAGGCCCAGCACGAAGAAGACGCCGCCGGGAATAAAAAGACCGAGCGAGCCAGCCTGAAAACCCGGCGGAAAAACCGAGCTGAGCAAAAGAGTCAGCCCAATGATCACAGCCAGCAGGCCAATTGGCAGGAAGACCAGGCCCAGAATGAGAAAAACCCTGGCCGGGGAAGCGATGCGTCTTCTCTGCGGATCAGGGCGGCCAGACCAGAGCAATTCTTCACCTTCCAGTAGTTCATTGCTCAGAGATGCTTCCATGGTTTGGATCTGCACGATATCCTCCTTGAGGTAGATAGATAATGATCGAGAAGAAAAGCTACTACAGTAATCATACACCAAAGTGTGTAAAACGAAATGTAGGAGCGACCGCAAGAGACTTCGTGGTATGATGCTTTACCTATGTGAGCAGTGCCTCTTATTCCCCCATTACTCTCCGTGTCAAATCAAATAAAAGTGGGGGAGACCCCATTTTACATGAGGAATCGATAGCGTGCAGGATTTCGGCATCGGCATCGCCCAAAGCAACCAGCAGCGCCTCGCTCTCGGCACATGCTGAGGTGATTCTGGCCGTGCGCAATCCCGAGAGGGCTTGATCGACTTGTTCAGCAGCACAATTGGCTGAACTTCGGTCGGCCCCGTAGGGGTTGGTTTGGCTGAGGCTGGCAACAGGAGAACACGGAGATGGCTGGCTCCCTGGTCAGCCATCTCTTTGTGTGTGCGGTGCGGACTCAGGCCGCGGGCCTAGGGGTGGTGTTGCGTGAACTGGAGGCAGGCCACATCATATTGGGAGACCGCAGCCGTACTGTTGGCATGCGCCAGCGATGCCGTGCCCGGATTCCCTGCGTAGTGATTGTCGGCAGTCCCACCAGAAAAGGGTGATCCTGGAGCACCGCTCGATCCACCTGGAGTCATTGAGGCGCTGCCCGATCCACACGAGACACCTGATGATGCGCCAGGTTGTCCAGTGGTTGGAGTCGTCTCCGCAAATGCTGGTGCAGCGAGAGGGAAGGCCAGGGCGGCTCCTAGCATGACAACGGTGATCCCTTTGACAAGAAAACGCTTCATTGCTCAGCTCCTTTCTGAACGAAATTGTAAATAGCACTCCTGGAGTGCCTATACATACATACGCTTGCGGGTTACAGGGTTTCGTCGTCGAAAGCTGAAGCCATAAAAATCCTTAACCTCGGCATAACCTGGAGATAATCTTAACAGGCTACACTTAAGCTAGAGAAGCAGACAAACAACCGTCTGCCCGTCGCACTCACTATTTTAAAGACATATGGAGGAACCATGCGTAGCAATCGCACGCTTCTGGAGGAACAGATATCTGGTTATCGAATATTTCTCGAACGCCTGGTTCATAACCCTTCGCTCCGTGCTCTGATGGGAACGGCTGCATGTAGAGAAGCTCAGCAACGTTCATGGCCTGAAGCAATGCGAAAGCTCATAGTCGGGTATGAAGAGGTGGTTGAGAGTAGGTGGCAATTCTAAGTAGGCCTGCTACGGACGCCTCTCACCCCTCGGGCTTCTCACGCTTGCCTGGTGAACAAATCCAGAGCGAGACATGCTCAGGCTGCATGGTCTCCTACACCACCGCCAACAACTGTTCACTCAACTGCGCCAGGTCGAGCTCGTTGTACAGGGTCGCGCCGAAGTTAGACAGCACCTGCTCGGCGTTATATTTGCGGCGATAGAAGCTGCGGTCGATGGTGCGCTGGATGGCCTGGCGTAGGGGTTGGAAGAGCGCCGCCACGGCCAGCGTCGAGATCACAATGAGCACCGGCGAATCCCTGGTGATTCCCTGGAAGACGAACTGGAGGCCGAAGACCAGCGCCAGGTAGGTCAGCACCAGTAAGGCTGAGAGCAACGCGTAGATCAGCGTACGGCTGATCAGGAAATGCTCTCCTATGACTTCAAACTTTGGCAGCAGGCGCAACGCCATCGGCTGCTGTGCTACTCCGTAGCTCAGACTGATACTGGTTAGCCTTCTCTTGAAGACTCTTGATGACCAAGTTTGGTGTAACACCAAAGATGGCAGCAACAAACAAGAGCCGTGGATCAAGAGGGAAAAGGTTTGCTAACGTAATGGATTGCCCAGAAGCAGACCCAGTTAATGCGGACCCACCCATGGCGGCAAGCACCACCGTGATAAACACCCCTGCGATACCAGCCAAGCCAGAGAGTAATGGAGTAGCGACCAAGCGAAATTTGGAAAGACCGAAATCATCAACGGCAGTACTCCCTTGTGCCTCATTGACAAACCTTCCGACCAAACCCGCAAGGGCACCAACCAGGTAGAACATTGTTGCAGCCAGGATGCCAGATTGGGTAGGTGTCAATGCTTGATGACCTACAGCAGGTGGAACATTTGCCAGGATGAGAATACAGAGCAAAACATGGGTAAAAACTCCTGTGACAACCATCGTCGCCAGCAGTTGGCTGCGCTGTCTCACAAGCTCTTCCCAGCGTTTATCGCGGAAGTCATTGAGCGTACTTCTCACTTCACGCAGCGCCTCTCTTGCTGCCTTAGCTCGTGCAATAAGAGGATCTGCGCCACTCGTACTGGATCCATTACCACATGGAGAAGTGCCAGACTGATCTTTGTACTTATCGATAACCTGTATGAGCTGACGAAGTGCTAGAGTGCCCGCACCTGGCTGGTGCTCTTTGAAGTAGTCCAGGGCTTCCGGTTGAAGTACTGCTACCGCCTGTACCAGGTCCTCGAGCAGTTCATCTCTTCCATCAATCTGGGAGCTTTGAATAGACAGAAAATCGTGTTTTGCACCACGGACCACCGTCTCAACATCCGTCACTTCAATCAGGACTTCTTCGGCATGATGAAGCAAAGTCCATGCACTGTTGTATCCTGTACCTATTATCCAAGTGAGGCCAACAGAACCTTTGCAGAGCTTTCGGCCAACATCAATACAACAGGTGTAGGCTTCTTTCAATGCATTCCATTTGTGCTTGTCGCTCTGGTCAAATCCTGCAACCTTCATCGCAGCTTCAAACTCGCTGATTACATCTGCACTGTCAGCACAATCTTTTAAACCAAGATAGGCATTCAGTTGACGCAATCGACTTCTAAGTAGGCTGTAATTGTGTGGGTTCGCGCCTTGAGCCGTGCAAAAGTAACCGAGCGCGAACGTAGCCACGAACCATACAATCCCTGTAAGCAAGCTACTATACACTAAGGTATACCATCGTGAGTTTGGTGGGAGGCCTAGTAGTGATAGTGGTGAGTACTGGAGTGTAAGGTAGAGTCCTACTGCTATCAACGAGGCAACCACGGGTACTATTACCCCGGTTATAAGAAGAGACGCGCCATACGCCTTAGCACCTCTTACAATTTGGTCGCGAAACCTGTTCTTGGCTATATTTGTAGAAACAGTGTTCGCCTGAGGCGAGGAATTCTGCTGTAGCGAGGAGTCTTTCAAAGAAAGAAGCTTATTCATAAACTCCTCCTATGGAGTACATCATGCGCCCTGCCAATCTCCCAGGGCTAGGTATCGGATAAAACATCTACTGTGACGATATCGTGCTGCACTAGCGTGTTGCCAACACGAAGTAGCTCCCGTGTGCGTCACCCCCGCCAAAGTTCAGCACCGCATAGTCTAGATCGACCTGGAAGCCTGGTTTAAGCCAGGAGCCAATCAAGTCGCCTGCGTATGAATGTTCGCCCAACGCTCAACATTGCGAGGTCTACGCCCTGAGCGATCATCTAGTAAGGGCTGCACAAGCCAGAGAGGACTTCCTAGTGTGAATAAGTTCACAAGCCGAAATGCAGGTAGTTCCGCCTCCAAATCGAGCAGACTTTCATAAAAATCTCTTAGTTGGCTAATGATCCATCTACCTTGCTTCATTCAAGGAGTTAAGTTTGCACTTACGATAAAGGCATCGTTTGCATCCTCAAGGTAGACGTTCATACTCTAGTTTTTAGCGTATGATTTTTGGAGGTGCCATTAGGGAAGTGATTGCAATCCTTGGATCATGCCCGATATCTGCTGGCTATCAATTTGGTGTAACACAAGCCCCGTTAAACTGTGGAAGAAACTCACAGGCTGCGTTAATCTTCCATTCACCGTTCTCAATAATCATTGTATATCGGTAATCTCCATCGCCCCCAAACCCAAATACCTGGTCAGTTGAGTTATTCGCTGTCTTAATAGTAAGCGTACCAAAGCCCGACTTATCGTTCACATTCTTCACTGTACAGTTGGTAATCACGCTCGAACTAGCAGCAAACGCACTTTCTGTATTCTTTTTTTGAATATCGCTTGACAACTGATCCCAGGCTGTCTGATAATCCTTGCCCTTGAGAGCATTACAATACGTCGTAAGTACCTGAGTAGGGGAGCGTGAGGGAGGAATATTCGCCGAGATGTTTTTCAGTAATTGAGGGATGAAGATTAAACTTACAATAAGAGCACAGACAAAAATACTCATAGCGGAAACTATAAGGATGACCTTTGCCTTCTCTCTTCCAGAGGATGGATTGCGGAGGACAAAGCCTACAAAGCCTGTAAGAGCCAGAACAAGAGTTACAATAACTCCTACGGTTTGCCATATTGGATCGCGTAGTATGTCCATGTCCATACTCCTATGTCAACTATCGAGAACATGTTAGACCCTTCTCTACTAGACGCCAACACATTATTTTTTGGGGATGTGGTTTCTTAAGCATGAATTGCAGTAATAAAGTAGAACAATTATGACGCGGCAGCGCATTCTCCACCAGCTTGATAGGGATCACCTCCTCCATATCCTTCGGAAGGCTGGAGGGCCCATCGCACTCGTGTTCCTGGTTCTCTTGGGCGGCATTCGCCTCTTCTCTTCGCTCCACGTCACCGCTCCTCCTCTCCGTCCCACCGCTGCTCCCTTTGCTCGTCCCAACAGTGCTGCCAACTCAACCTCGGCGATGTTTGGCTTCGATTTGCCGCATACACACGTCAATCCTTCCTCATCGACTCCTCGCCCGCCATCATCCATGGCATGGTCTATATCGGCTCGCGCGACCATAAAGTGTTCGCTTTCCACTTATGCGGCTACCGTTGGCACCTGGACCCAGGAAACCCGCCGCCTCAAGTCCAGGTGCGCCCCGACTTGATAGCAAGAGGTGCCCAGCGCCTGGAAGAGCAACAACGTCTGGCCGAGTACAGTACTCAGACGCAGACCATTGGTCACGGCAGTCGCATCGGCACAGCCACAGTCATCACACCAGCCCTGCATCATTCATTGCTAGTGTTGCACTGACCTTTGGAGCAATACACGCAACTCGAGCAGCAAGCCCCCTTGTCTCAGTGACCGATTACCATGAAGAGTATGCAGAAAAGTTAGCCGAAGCGGTATAGGCCAGTACTCCCACATCCAAATCGACACCATTGACAACTACTCAACTATTTGACACCTTTCCCCTGTCACCAATACACCAAAAATAAAACAAGGGAAGGGATAGGGATGGCTCGCCTCGAAGACTTACAGCACGGCACCCTGGTCAAAGGACTCCTGCCCAACAGCCTCGTCACCATCATCGACGTAAAGCGGCATGGCCCTGACTGTGTCGAACTCACCTACAAAGACGCCAGTGGCCACCTCGGTAGCGAACTCCTCTACCGCGACAGAGAATCCACCCTCGAAATCGCCTCCAATGGCCTGCCCTGGAGCTTTGACGCCGATGGCTCCCTCTTCCGTCTCACATCCGAAGCCTACCGCATCCGCCTCGCCTATCTCTTCGATCCCCTGCTCGCTGTCCACACCTCGCGTCTCGACCCCCTACCGCACCAGATCACCGCCGTCTACAGCACTATGCTGGGGAAGCAACCCCTCCGCTTCCTGCTCGCCGACGATCCAGGTGCCGGCAAAACCATCATGACCGGCCTGCTCATCAAAGAACTCATGATTCGCGGAGACCTCCATCGTTGCCTCATCGTTTGTCCCGGCAACCTGGTTGAGCAGTGGCAGGACGAACTCAATCAGCGCTTCCACCTGTCATTCGAAATATTGACCAACGACCGTATCGAGGCCTCTCTTTCGGGCAATGTCTTCCACGAAATTCCCCTCTGTATCGCCCGGCTCGACAAACTCTCCCGCAATGAACAGGCCCAGGCCAGACTTGAGCAGACCGACTGGGACCTTGTCGTGGTGGATGAGGCCCACAAGATGTCTGCCAGTTACTTCAGTGGCGAGGTTCACTATACCAGGCGCTACCAGTTAAGCCGCTTGCTTGGCCGTCTCACCCGCCACTTCCTGCTCCTCACAGCTACTCCGCACAGTGGCAAAGAAGAGGACTTCCAGCTCTTCATGGCCCTGCTCGATGCTGACCGCTTTGAGGGCAGGTTCCGCGATGGAGTGCATCATGTGGAGGTCTCCGACCTGATGCGCCACCTGGTCAAAGAACAACTCTACAAATTCGATGGCACGCCCCTCTTCCCTGAGCGCCTGGCCTACACCGTCAACTATCATCTCTCTGACCTGGAGGACACGCTCTATAAAGCAGTCACCGACTATGTGCGCCAGGAGTTTAACCGCGCCGATGCCCTTGAGAACAACGGGCGCAAAGGCACCGTCGGCTTCGCCCTGACCACCTTGCAGCGCCGCCTTGCCTCCTCTCCCGAAGCCATCTATCAGTCATTGCGCCGCAGGCGAGAACGCCTCGAGCGTCGCCTGCACGAAGAGCAACTTGCGAAGCCCCCCTCTATCGAAATGACACCGGGGTTGCCCCTGCTCATGCCCGATGATCTGGATGACCTGGATGAAGCACCCGATGCAGAAGTCGAAGCCATCGAGGAAAAAGTGGTCGATCAAGCTTCCGCTGCTCGCACGATTGCCGAACTTGAGGCTGAGATCGCGCTGCTTACCAGATTAGAGCAACTGGCGCTTGAGGTGCGCAGAAGTGAAACAGATAAAAAGTGGGAGGAACTGGCCAGCCTGCTTCAGAACAACGCGGAAATGTTTGACAAGGCAGGTCATCGTCTGAAACTGGTGCTCTTTACAGAGCACCGCGATACCCTGAACTACCTGGCAGACCGTATCCGCACCATGCTGGGACAGGCCGAAGCGGTCGTCACCATCCACGGTGGCTTAAGTCGAGAGGAACGTGCAAGGGCCCAGGAAGCCTTCACCCAGGATAAAATGGTGCAGGTGCTCGTGGCCACCGATGCCGCCGGAGAGGGCATCAACCTGCAGCGTGCCCACCTGATGGTTAACTACCTAAGTTTGGCCCAAATTAACGGCCACCTGAGCGCAAAGCAGGAGCTTGCGCAAGGGATGGACTAAAGCCGATGCCAAGGGAGCAGTCTGATTGAGCACAAGCTGAGTCACCTGCCCGCAGGCATTGGTCAGCAGA
>WNGG01015946.1_pt1 | contig 14607 bp, 19 predicted proteins | sample 5400661 | NCBI WGS metagenome assembly WNGG01 (sample SAMN13153372, study PRJNA577476) | soil metagenome | isolation source: 100 cm soil or saprolite under Garry oak tree replicate 1 | place: USA:California | collected 2016-06-15
GAAAGCCGTTCCTACGACAAATAGCAATTCTCCCGGGTAAAACAGCCAGTTCGGAAGCGCGCCGATGCGAGCGTATGCGATTGCGATCCCTACTACGATTGCAAGCGCGTTTAAGGGCAAGAGGTCTTGCCTCCTCTTCCCCTTTTTTTCCGAATGTCTGACAGCCCAAATCAGGAAGGCAAGCACCCAAAGAACGAGCACACCCCAGAAAACGACCGCCTCAAAGAGAGAAGGAAAGAGCGGTGTCATCTAACTGACACTCCCATACTGATTCGTCGGATGCCCCTGATGCCTGAGCCATCATGCTCGACAGATTGAGCTTCACCGACGCGATTGTCCAGAGACGGTCCGCGGTCTGATGTCCTAGGTCGGCACGGACTGTCCAAAGCCCCGACAGTGGTGAATCGCAGTCAAGCAGATCGTTTCGGAACGATGGCGCCTCCAACCCTACGCGTCATGCCCCTGTCCGGGCGGGCTTGATTAGAAACATGCTCGCGCCAACGACTCCCAACTCAAGCGGCGAGCCTCCTGAAATATCGAGCGCGTACCCTGGGGCGCGATTCATGCTGCCTCCGAACATAGGGTGACGACCGCCCGGCAGAGGGCTCCAGATGGATATGGGCGGTCCGATGACCGCGACTCGGTTCGCGTTATGGAACCCCTGGCCCACCAACGACTAATGGTCAGTGAGTCGATTCAGAGCGGCGGCTCTACCGCATGCAGGTCGAGAATCGTGATATTGGCGCTCTTTGGCGCCGGAAAACCAACCGAAACCATCGCCTCTTCGAACTCATCGCTCGACCAGCGACTTCGGATTTGCTCAGCGGATTCCCAGACGCCAACTATGAAAAGAGCGCCATTCCCGACTGCGCAGTGGTGCCGCAGTTCGCCGAACGAAGTTGCCCCTCCGCGGCTCATGATGAGCGCGTGTGCTCGGTCGTACGCCTGCGTCAAGTCGTTGATGTCGCCGTCAAACCGGGCAATCAATAACGCAGCCATTCGTTAACTCCCGCTAAGTGTCTGTCCGGCCATGATGGAGGTGTGCCTCCTGGACGGCCACTGATCACACCCACGTGCAAGGCTCACCTCGCCGCGGTCAACTGATTTTGACGTTCGAGATCCTTGTCCCGGGAGGCAGGTTGCGAACCTGGTTGTGGATCTGGCCTGAAATGTTCAGCGAAACCACGAAATCCTTGGGCTGCAGGTTCTCGACGCCGAACTGCCCTCCAAGAACCGGGGGCTGGGTAAAGTCGAAGACCTCGGACTCAGCCAACATCAAACCCTGAGTTTCGGCCGCGTGAGCCAAGCCTGCCAACAAGTACTGGTCTTGACCTTCGGGGCTTGAAAGCGCAGCCTTGAGCTCGTCACGGTTCGAGGCGATCTTTTCAAGCTTGCCTCCGGCTGCATCCAAGAACCAATAGCCTCCAGGATCTTGGAGGATGACATCGCCGAAGGCCGTAGCGAGTATGGGCACCTTGCCGGCCAGAGGTAGCCACGACCAGGATTCGAGCGCCTCCCGGAAGGCCGCAGCAGGGAAGGTCTTGGTGAGCTGCACTTCCGTAGTAGACAGCATGGGGGAGGCTGGCGTGCAGCGCTCGAGGATGGCTCACGGACGGTGGATCACACATCCACGAACCTCGATCTGGTTCGCGTTACGGAAACTACGGCCCACCACGAATCCTTGCTTCGCGCCCGAGCCACTGGCGAAAAGTCGTTGCTCAACGGACGGCGTTTCGGACGGATAATCTCGGCCAAAGCTCGGCCACCGCGGTTTGCGCAGGAGTGGGGAGAGATGGGCATGGGATTGATCCGGCGATTGACGCTTTCAGTCGGTGTCGCCGTCAGTGTCGCCGCCACGCTGACCGTCGCGTCGGTCGGCGCATCGGGTGGCTTCGGCCAAGCGGGGGGGAAGTTCACCTTCACCGATACCAGCGGCTTCACAAATTTCTTCGACCCGTCTAACGACGCGAGCATCAACGTTTCTGTCGACCGCTCGCTGTTCATGTTTCGCCCGAGGGCCGGCGGAGCGATCCAAACCAGCTTCATGACGCTGTTGTCGGTGTCGTACTTCGTTCCAAACCCGACAGATCCGACCCAACCTCCCCTGGTGTCGGACAACATCTGCCTGGTCATCCCGGATTCGGACTTCGTGATCAGCAGCGACCTGCAGACGGCGACGCTCAACGCAGTCAATGAGAGCACCCTGTGTCCCGGGTTCATCGTCCCGATTACGGGCGCAGTGCCCGACGCGAAGAGTGGCGGGGGAGGTGGCGGAACCGGCTTCACGCTTCCGCTGACCGTGACCGCCTCATGGACGGGCACCGGCGCCGTCGGAACCTCGGACAATGACGGCACCTTCAGGTGTGGCAACTTCGTTGCGACAACCCACGACCACAACCTGTCCGCGCTTTCTGCCTTCGAGACTACCTCTATCTCCGGCATCGGCACGTTTTCAGGTTCGGGCGCCCCTAACGCATTCGGCACCGTATCTGTGAACACGAATGTCATGAACGTGGCAGGGTCCGGGATCCTTTCTGCCGCCTGCGGCGGCGGCAAGGGCGGCTAGGCACAGCAACCCCGAGGCAGGCGGTCGAGTGAGAGAGGCGGCGCTGCTGGCCGCCCCTCTCTCTCTTGGTTGGAAAGCTACGGCGCGATCGTGACCTGCACCTGAGCTCCCGGTGCGAGACGAAGTCCGTAGTGGCCTTGCGTCTGAGGGACCGCGAGACCGAGTTGCGGCAGAACGTAATACTTGTTGTTCGGGTCGACTGCGGCTATGAAGAATTGCGGCGGAGGCCCCATCGCGGCTTCAAGCTGGGCCGCCGTGCCGTAGAACGGGAACCACGAGCCGGTGAAGTGAATCGGACCACCACCGCTGCCCGCGCTGCCGTGACCGCACCCGGCGCCGCGGATTTCGGCGCTTCCATCGCCGTCGATCTCCACCCAGACCCAGATTCCGCCCAGACCGAAGCCGGCTGGCTGCGGCTGGCAGATCGCGATGCTCGGGTTGTCGCAGTTCGCCGAGACCTCGACCTGAGCCAGCGGCTGATCGCTCGTGCCATATGCGGACGCCGTGGTCGTGGAGCTCGCCATGGCAATGACGAGAAGAGCCGCAGGCAGCAAAAGACGAAGGATTCGAATCATGGGCACCCTCCGGGAAGACAGTGGATACAGATGCTCTGGCTTCCCTACAGAGCGCCGGCTACTCTAACGCTGCCCGACCGACGGCGCAATCGGCCTTTTGTCCTAATAACGGTCGGCCCCTCCCGTCAAACTAAGCGCGTGCCCGACGGCGAACCCCTCGATCCCAAGACCCAGTTCCGCCAGCTCTACGACCAGGAGTTCCACTCCGTCTTCCGGTCGATCCGGGCTGTCGTCCTCGATTCCGCCGCGGCGGAAGACCTGACCCAGGAAACTTTCGTCCGCGCCTATCGGGCTCGCCACCGTTACACGCCCACCGCGCCTCCCGGAGCGTGGCTGCGCAGGATCGGCATCAACCTCGCGATCTCGCACCTCCGGCGCCAGAAGCTCGCCCGGTTTCTCCCCGCGCGGCTCTACGTCGCCCCAGATCGGCGCGACTACGACCGGGCGGAGGCCCGCGACGTGGTGGGGAAGGCGCTGACCGCGCTCAGCCCCAAGCTGAGGGCCGCCGTCGTCCTTCATTACTACGAAGGTTTGACGCGGGAGGAGATCGCCGAGGTGCTTGGTGTGCCGGCCGGTACAGTGGCCTCGAGGATCGCCAAGGCGGTGGCGATCATGAGAAAAAACATGGGCAGCGACCAGCAACGTGAGACGGAGCGTTCGAGTAGTGAAGGTGCCCTACGTGGAAGATAAAGCCACTCGGGGGGGGCAGAGCACGCCCTCCGAAACAGACGTAAGCCGGATGATCCGGGCCGAGGTCGAAACCTGGAAATCCCGGCGTGGCCCGGACTGGTCGGACCTGATGATCCGTCTTGCCGCCGCCGGGCCGTCGCCGTGGGTCATCTACACCACCGCCAGCGCGGCGCTCGTGGTGATTCTCTTCACCGCTTACCTGGTCGGTTCGTGGCTGCAGATCGGGGCGTTTGCCCAGCCGATCAACAGCCACCTGCATTAAGAGAAAAGCTCGATCTCCTCGTAGCCGCCTCGCTTGCGGGCCGCCGCCACGACCACCGAGCCGGCGGCGAGGTCCCACAAAGCCAGGCCGTGAGACTCGAACAGCGTGATTCCCGGCCGGTCGGGCCTCTCCCAACCCCCGGCGACCACTGCTCCGAGCTCGACGGCCTGGCTCCAGTCGAACTTGCCCGCTTCATGTGCCTGGATGAGGTCGCCGCTCTCGAGCTGGGCCGCGCCCAGCTGGTCGACCACGACCGTCTGGGCTCGCTCGACCAGCTCGGGCGTCACCTCGGCGCGGTTGCGGAAGTTGGAGCCGATGGCCGCCACCACGGCGTGGGGTTCGACCCAGTCCGCCTCGATCACCGGGGTGTGGCTGGTGGTCACCGTGACGACGACGTCCGCGCCCCGCACCGCGGCTTCGGCGTTCGGCGCATCCACTGTTGGCACACCGAGCTGTTCTCGCTGCTCTGCAGCGAACGCCGCCCGCCTCTCGGCGTTGCGGCTGTATACGCGCAGCTCCTTCAGCTCGAGCACGCGCGACAGGGCGAGGGACTGGGTGGCGGCCTGCCATCCAGTGCCGATCAAAGCGACGGTCGCCGCACCGGGCAGGCCCAAAGCCTTGACCATCACCGCGGTCGCCGCGCCGGTGCGGTAGGCGCCCATGAAATCGGACTCGATCAGCGCCTCGAGCGCTCCGTCGAGGCCGAACATGACGACCATGAAGCGGACGCGCCCATTGGAGACCGTGTAGGCCTTGAGGCCGGTGCACTTGCCTCCCGGGTAGGACGCGAACATGACGTTCAGCAGCCCACCTGGGGCAAAGGCCCGCCGGCGCGGTTCGTTCTGCGCCTCGCCCTCGCCCAGCTCCCGCATCGCCGACTCGACCGCGGGGATGACATCGTCCATCTCGATCAGGTCTTGAACGTCGCTCTCGCGCAGGATCAGGGCCATCGCAGGGAGAATAGCCGCCTATGGCGACCCGCCCCCTGAACGTCGGCCTGATCGGCCTCGGCACCGTCGGCTCCCAGGTCGCCGATCGCATGCTGTCCTGGGGTCCGCAGCTCTCGCGGCGTGCCGGCGTCGAGCTCTGCCTCAAGCGTGTGCTCGTGCGCGACCTGGCCAAGCGGCGTTCCATCGAGATCTCACCGGACCTCCTGACCACCTCTGCATCACAGCTCCTCGACGACCCGTCGGTCGAGGTGGTGATCGAGGTGGCGGGTGGGGACGAGCCGATGCGGTCCTACATCGAGCAGGCGATCCAGTCCGGCAAGCACGTGATCACCGCCAACAAGGTCGTGATGGCAAAGCACGGCCCGGAGCTGCTGGATGTGGCGGCGGAGAGAAACGTCGACGTGTACTTCGAGGCGGCGGTGGGCGGCGGCATTCCGCTCATCAGCGCGTTTCGGACCGACCTCCAGGCCAACCGGATCGAGCGGGTTTCCGCGGTCATCAACGGCACCACGAATTACGTGCTCGGCCGCATGGCGTCGACCGGTCTGCCGATGTCCGATGCGCTGCGCGAGGCCCAGGAGGCGGGCTACGCCGAGGCCGATCCCACCGATGACATCGGCGGCTACGACGCCACGTACAAGCTGGCCATCCTCGCGTCCATCGCTTACGAGATCAAGGTGCGGCCGGGCGAGATCTATCGCGAGGGGATCGACGGCATCGAGCCGGTCGACTTCCGATACGCGCGCGAGCTCGGCTACGCGATCAAGCTCATCGCGCACACCCAGCGCCATCCCGGACGAGTCGAAGCTCGGGTGCATCCGGCGATGATCCCGCTCGATCATCCCCTCGCCCGCGTCGAAGGTGCGGAGAATGCCGTGTTTGTCGAGGGCGACCTGGTGGGGCAGGTGCTGCTCGTCGGGCAGGGTGCGGGGGGCAGGCCTACCGCATCGGCCGTCGTGGGCGACCTCATCGACCTCGCGCGATCGATCCGGCGCGGCGTGCAGAGCCGGCCATCGTTCAGCTTCGACGACCGCATCGGAGTGATTCCGATCGGCGAGGTGAAGACCCGCGCCTACTACCGCATTCGAGTCGACGACCGTGCAGGCGTGCTGGCCGCGATCGGGCAGGTCTTCGCCGAGGAAGGCGTCAGCATCTCGAGCTTCATACAGAAGGACGCGTGGTCGCATGACCACACGGCCGAGCTGGTCGTGACGACGCACCCCTCCCTGGACGCGAGCCTGCAGAAGGCTCGCGAGCGGATGGCGCAGCTCGAGCCGGTGCACGCCGTCTCCTCTTTCCTGCGCGTCTTTTAAGGAATACCCGATGGGTGTCATAGCTCGCTATCGCGAGCACCTGCCCGTCGGGCCGGCAACCCCCGAGGTCGATCTCAACGAAGGCTCGACGCCGCTCGTGCCGAGCCGCAACATCGGCCGCGCCCTCGGCTTGCGGCATCTCTACTTCAAGTACGAGGGGCTCAACCCGACCGGTTCGTTCAAGGACCGCGGCATGGTCGTGGCCGTGGCGAAGGCGCTCGAGGCGGGCAGCCGCGTCTTCATGTGCGCCTCCACCGGCAACACGTCGGCCTCGATGGCCGCCTACGCGGCGCGGACCGGTGCCCGCGCGATCGTGGTCGTACCCTCCGGCGAGATTGCCATGAACAAGCTTTCTCAGGCCCTGATGTACGGAGCCAAGGTCGTCGCCCTGAAGGGCAATTTCGACCAGGCGCTGGATACCGTGCGCGACGTCACCAGCCACTACCCTGTCGCGCTCATGAACTCGGTCAACCCACATCGCATTGAGGGTCAGAAGACCGCCGCGTTCGAGATCGTGGACGAGCTGGGCGACGCGCCGGACTACCTATTCCTTCCCGTCGGCAACGCGGGGAACATAACGGCTTACTGGAAGGGATTTCGGGAGTACCACGCGGCGGGGCGCACCGCCTGGCCAACAGCGAGGGCCTGTTCGCCGAGCCCGCGTCGGCGGCTCCTCTGGCGCTGCTCTTCCGGCTGGTCCGCGACGGCAAGGTCGAGAAGGACGCCATCACCGTGGTCGTGCTGACCGGCTCGGGGCTCAAGGACCCTGACGCGGCGCTGAAAAACGTCGAACCGCCCATCGAGCTCGACGGCGACGCGCGCACACTCGCTAAGGTCTTGAAGCTGTAAGTGAGAATCAAAGTTCCAGCTTCGATCGCCAACATCGGTCCAGGCTTCGACTGCATGGCGATGGCGATCGACCTGTGGCTCGAGGTCGAGGCCAGCGAGTCGGAGCGCCCGGCGTGGGACTACGAAGGCGAAGGCGCCGACTACCTCTACGCCCACGAGAACCCGTTCACCCGCCTGAACATGAAGGGCCGCGTCCGGAGCGAGATACCGTTGGGCGTCGGCCTGGGCAGCAGCGCGGCGGCCCGGCTGGCCGCTTCAGCGCTGAGCAGCCCATGGGACGTGAAGAGCCACGTCGTGGACGCAGGCGCGGACGAGAGCCACTACGACAACGTCGCGGCCGCTGCGGCGGGCGGCATTCGGATCGTCTCGGAGAAGGTCGACGAGAAGCTGCCGAATCCAGGTTGGGGCCTGGCGCTCTTCATCGCGCATCAGCCGCTGCCGACGGAGAAGGCGCGCTCTGTGCTGCCGGACTCGGTATCGCTGGGTGATGCGACCTTCAACGCCGCGCGGACCGCGTTGCTCGCCCGATCGATCGTGTCCAAGCGTCCCGGGCTGCTCGGTGAGGCGCTGCGCGATCGCCTGCACCAACCGCATCGCCTCCACCTTTATCCGTGGGTGGAAGAGGTCATCCACGTTGCAGAGGCGGCGGGCGCATACGGCGCGGCCATATGCGGCGCCGGCCCGAGCGTTTTTGCTTTCTGTTCCCCTTCGCAGGCCAACCGGATTGCAAATGCGATGGAAGAGTCGCATCCCCTTCGCGGTCGCGCGCTGGTCACGAAGATCACCGACAAAGGAATGTTTCGTACGTTGTGATCGTCCAGAAGTACGGCGGTACTTCGGTCGGCTCGGCCGCCCGCATCCGCCGCGTCAGCCGCCGCATCGCCGACACGGTCAAACGGGGTCACCAGGTCGTCGCGGTCGTTTCGGCCATGGGCCACACGACGGACCGTCTGATCGCGCTGGCGGAGAGCGTCAACCCCGAACCGCCGGCGCGTGAGCTCGACATGCTCGTTGCCAACGGCGAGACCATCACCGCCCCGCTGGTCGCCATGTGCCTCCAGGGCATGGGCGTGCCGGCGATTTCTCTATCTGGAGCGCAGGCAGGTGTGCGCACGAGCGAGCATCACTCGAGAGCCCGCATCCGCGACATCAAGCCCGACCGCATCCTGGAGGCTCTGCGCAACAAGCAGGTTCCGGTCGTGGCCGGCTTTCAGGGCGTTACCGAGGAGCTCGAGATCACGACACTCGGCCGAGGTGGTTCGGACACGACGGCGGTCGCGCTTGCCGCGGCGTTACGAGCCGAGTCGTGTGAGATCTACACGGACGTCGCTGGCATCTTCACCGCGGACCCGCGCGTCGTGAAGTCGGCGCGCAAGCTCACCCACGTCCAGTACGACGAGATGCTCGAGCTCGCTGCGGTCGGAGCGCGGGTCATGCATCCGCGCGCCGTCGAGATCGCCGAGCTCTACAGCGTCCCGATCCACGTGCGCTCGAGCTTTCACGATGGCGTCGGTACGATGATCGTCGCTCACGTACCGATGGAAGATCGCCAGCGCGTGCGCGGAATCGCGCAAGAGACAAACGTCGCGAAGATAACGGTGATCGGCGTGCGCGACCGCCCGGGCGTCGCCGCCGCGATCTTCGAACCGCTTGGCGCGGCTGGAATCTCCGTCGACGTCATCGTGCAGAACATCGGACGATCCGGCCACACGGACCTCACCTTCTCGGTCGCCGAGTCGGACCTGAAGGCGGCCGAGAAGCTCGTCAAGGCGGCGGCCAAGAGCGTCGGCGCGACGCGCGTCCTGTCGGCCGGAGGAATTGCCAAGCTCTCCATCGTCGGCACCGGCATGCTCGGCACGCCGGGCATCGCTGCGCGGATGTTTCGCGCCCTGGCCGACGCGGGAGTGAACATCGAGATGATCAGCACGTCGGAGATCCGAATCACTTGCATGGTCTCCCGCGACCAGGTCGACAAAGGCGTCCGGATCTTGCACAAAGCGTTTGAGCTGGATCAGGAACTGGCGTAGCCCGTGCCGGTAAACGTTGCGATCGTCGGCCCGACCGGGGCAGGCAAGACCACGCTGTTCAACGCACTAACAGCAGGTCGCGGGGCAGATGGCGTCGGGATGGTGGACATCCCCGACGGACGCCTGACGCGACTTGCCGAGGCGGTCAAGCCCGTCAAGGTGACCCCGGCGCAGGTGCGAGTCGAGGACACGCCGCCCGGCAGCCGCGCCCAGCGCGTGGCGTTCGCGCGCCAGGCTGACGTGCTGCTCAAGGTCGCCCGATGCTTCGGGCCTGACCCCGACCCCGCAGCGGAGCTGGAGGAGTTTGCCCTGGACCTGGTGCTGGCCGACCTGGCGTCGGTTGAAAGGCGGCTCGAGGTGGTCGGCAAGGAGGCGCGCGCCGGAAAGAAGGATGCGGCTGCGGAGACCGAGGTGCTGGCGGACGCCAAGGCGCACCTCGACGCCGGCCGGCAGCTGCGCACGCTGCAGCTCGAGCCAGACCAGCGCAACCTTCTGCTCGACATCTTTCCGGTGACCCTCAAGCCCGCGGTCTATGTTGCAAACGCTGCGGAAGAACTACTGCCGAACGGGGGAGGGCCGGCCGCGAAGGTGACGAAGCTGGCCGATGCCGAAGGCGCTCCGTCGATCGTGCTGTCGGCGCGGCTCGAGGCTGAGCTGGCCGAGCTCGACCCGAGCGAGCAGGCGGAGATGCGCGCCGGATACGGCATCGACGAGTCAGGCCTGGGACGCATCGCCCGCGCGGTGTGGGAGGCGGGCGGCCTCATCACGTACTTCACGGCGGGTGAACCCGAGGTGAGGGCATGGCCCTGTGAACGCGATGCTCCGGCACCGGTGGCGGCGTCGAAGATTCACACCGACTTCGAGAAGCACTTCATCCGCGCCGAGGTGACGTCGGTTGATGAGCTAGTCGCGGCAGGCTCGATGGAGGCCTTGCGCGCAGCGGGAAAGCTGCGCGTGGAAGGCCGCGACTACCGGGTCAAGGACGGCGACGTCATCTTCTTCCGCATCGGACGCTGAACCTTCAGAGGATGCCGTAGGCCTCTCGGGTCTTGCGCTGCAGCAAGAAGACGAAGACAGGGATACCAACGATGACCAGCGACCACGCGCCGGCTATGAGCACTGCCACGATCCACCCCCAGGGCCGCCGCCGCCTCAGGCCGTAGAAGGCGGTGCCGTGCAGGCCGGCGGCAACGGCCTCGAAGACGAAGATCAACACCAGGTAGGCGGTGAGGACGGCGCTCACGTCATGGGTGATGCCGGCATTGACCAGCGTCTGCTCCAGCCGGTCCCGGCCGACCGGAGCCGCCACCATGGCCGCCGCCTGCGTGAGCTGTACCAGCCAGAACACCGCCCCGGCCGCAAACAGGAAAGGCAGCCATCGCACGGATCCGGAGGTGGGTGGGCTGGGCGGTGGTGACGGTCTCAAGATATTTGCTCAAATCTCTTGACAACAACTACATTCGGGGTTATAACTTCGCGTGGGACACAACATATCGTAGCCAACGTCCCAGCAGGTTGAGTCCCACGGCCCAACGACAGGCAGGCGGAAACCTTCCCGAGTCGCATCCCACGACCCAGCACCAGCTCCCCCAACCGCCTGCCTGCCTTCACCTCCCCGGGGCTCGTTTTCATGGCCCTCTAGACTTGCAGATCTATGAGTCGCAAGGGCAAGAAGCGATCCAAAGGCAAATTTCGCCAGCCGATGCGGCCGCCCGGGCCGCTGACCCCGGTCGCGACCGGATCGAGCTCGGCGGTCGCCACCCAGCCAGGTACTCGCAGCGTCTCCCAGGCCCGCGTCGGCGGCGACCAGGCCCTGGTCCGAGCCGTGGAGCTGTCACTGGGCGCGCGCAACCAGATCATCAAGGGCCGCGGAGGCCGGTTCACCGTCGAGTCCACCGACCCATCGATCCCTCTCGACCGCGTGCCGTACTTCACGAAGGATCTGGTCAGGCTGCTCGTCGTCGGTTTGTCGATGGTTGTGTTGCTTGGAATCGGATCGGTTCTCGTTCCGCTGATCGTCAAGTAATTTCGTAGACACGGCCCGGCCCAAACCCTAGAGTTTCAGCCGCTCCATGTCTGTTCGCACAAACGACACCGGTCATGCCGCGCTCAAAGAGACGCTGCGCCGGCACAAGCTCGTCTCCGGCGAACACAAGCATCCGGTCAATGTCGTTCACCACGAAGAGGCGACGTTTGGCGAGCGGCTGGCGGACAAGATCTCATCCGGGATCGGTTCCTGGCCGTTCCTGATCGTGCAGACCGCCGCGGTCGCCGCCTGGATGGTTGGCAACGCGATCCTCTTCTTTCACTTCGATCCCAAGCCTTTCATTCTCCTGAACCTGCTGTTCTCGATCCAGGCCGCTTACACCGGCCCGGTGCTCCTGCTCGCCGGCAACCGCCAGTCCCAGAAAGACCGCCTGACCCTCGAGCACGCCGCGCACGAGGCCGACAAGGCGGACCGGCAGAACGTCCAGATCCTCCGCGCCATCGAGAGGAACACGGAGGTGACGATTCAGATCCTTCGCCACGTCGAATCGCTGGTCGAGGGCCACATCTCCGGCGGAGCCGCGCCGCCAGGGGAAACTAACCGCACGTAGACTCTCCGCGTGAGGGTCGTCCTTTTCACCGGGAAAGGGGGCGTGGGCAAAACTTCGGTCGCCGCGGCGACCGCCGTGCGCTGCGCCGCCGCCGGCTACCGCACCGTCGTGATGAGCACCGACCCCGCGCACTCGCTTGGGGACTCTTTCGACATCGAGCTGGGCTCCGAGGCCACCAAGGTCGCGAACAACCTGTGGGCCCACGAGGTTTCCTCGCTCCACGAGATGCAGCGCCACTGGGCCAAGCTGCACGAATACGCGGTGGAGGTCTTCTCGACCCAGGGACTCGACGAAGTCCTGGCCGATGAGGTGGCCAATCCTCCCGGCATGGATGAGGTCGCGTCCCTGATGTGGATCAAGCACTACGCTCAGCGCGCGGAGCACGACGTCTTGATCGTCGACTGCGCCCCGACCGGCGAGACGCTGCAGCTGCTCACGTTCCCGGACGCCGCCAAATGGTGGCTGGATAAGATCTATCCGTGGTCCCGCCGCGCCATGCGGGTGGCCCGCCCGGTGCTGCAGCCGATGATGGGGATGCCGCTGCCATCGGACGAGGTCTACGCGTCGCTGAAAGACCTGCTCATGGACCTCGACGGCATGCGCAAGGTGCTCACCGACCCGGAGATCACGACGGTTCGGATCGTGCTGAACCTGGAGAAGATGGTCGTCAAAGAGGCCAAGCGCGCGTACACGTATCTCAGCCTGTTCGGATATGTCACCGACGCTGTGATCGTGAACAGGCTGCTTCCAGGCGATCTCCACGACGAGCTGTTCCAGAAATGGCAGCGCATCCATCAGCGTTATCAGCTCGAGGTCGAGCAGTCTTTCGCGGGAATTCCCATCTTCAACGTGCCGCTGTTTGACAGCGAGGTGGTGGGGGAGACGATGCTGGCGCGCATGGCGCAGGCCATCTACGGGGAAGACGACCCGGCGCGTCGCTTCGCGACCTCCAACGCTCAGCGAATCGACAAGCAGGGCAGCGACTACGTGCTTGCATTGAAGGTTCCCTTCGTCGACAAGTCCGCGGTGGACCTGAGCCGACACAACGGCGAGCTCTATGTGACCGTGGGCAACTACCGGCGCGAGATCAGTCTTCCTCGCGTGCTGGCCCGTCGCGAGACAGCAGGCGCCTCGATCGAGGGTGGCGAGCTGCGAGTCCGGTTTGCGCAGCGCCCAACCGCCGCCAAGGGGCCGAAAGCGTGACTCGCGACGGCGAGCGCGTCGTCGAGCTGATCAACGAGCTCGGCTCGCGGGTCGGCAACGTGCTCTCCGAGATGGTGCCGCCCGCCGCGCAGGTCCACCTGCTGAACGCCCAGCGCGAGCTGATCACGGCTTTGATGCTGATCTACGAGAACCGCGTCGCTCCCGAGGCTTCGACCAAGCGCGTTCGGCGCGCGCGGGCCTCGCGGCGAACCACCAGGCGCGACAGCAAAATCCGCGTCGATTGAGCAACTTGGAGCAGTTCGTCATCAGGGCTTTGCTCCTGGTGCCGGCGGTGCTCATCGCGATTCCCGTACACGAGATGGGCCACGCGGCCGCTGCCTACTTCCTGGGTGACCGCTCGGTGCGTTACTTCGGTTACTTCAAGCCTGACCCACGCCGGTTCCTGGAGCCGGTCGGAGTTATCACGGTCGGGGTCGCGCTGGTCGGTTGGGGCCGTCGCGTTCCCATTCAGCCGAACCGAATCAGCACGACCGGCCAGAAGGTGCTCTACGAGCTGGGCGGCCCGGCGGCCAACCTCGCGGTCGCCCTCGTGCTCGGCCTGATCCTCCAGGTCCTGCGCCGCGTCGGTATGCCGTACTCGTTCGACCCAGGCCCGGGACTTCTCCTCGCGGCGGTGTTCGTGATCGTTTTTCTGAACCTGTCGCTTTTCGCCTTCAACCTCCTTCCGATTCCCGGCCTCGACGGCTGGAACGTCATCGAGGCCATCCTCAAGAGCCGCAATGCGCGCTTCTTCTTCAATGTCACCGTGCGCCGCCGCGAGATCTGGGCCGGGTGCGCGATCGCCCTGGTGGTGTTCCAATTCCTCCTTGGCATCAACCTGCTGTCTGTGGTGATGACGCCTTTCTACGAGCCGGCAAGCCTAATCTCATTGGGCGAATGCGACGGTTACAGGATTCCCGGTCTGGCCGGCCTGTTTCCCTGCCTGCTGTAGGGACGCTCGTCAACGAGCCGGCATACGCCGAGCTCGTGAAGGTATACGGGCGGGAGCGGGTGGTGGAGGCGATCCGCAAGCAGATCGCGGCCGAGCGCGAAGGCGACGCAGCTGAGGGCGCAAGGGAGGACGCTGTCGCGGCCAGGCTGCGCGCCCTCGTCGCGCCAAGGCTGCGCCGGGTCATCAACGCCACAGGCGTCATCCTCCACACCAACCTGGGTCGCGCCCCCCTGGCCCGGGCCGCACTCGACGCGCTGGCGGTGGCCGGCGGCTACAGCAACCTCGAGCTCGATCTCGAGACCGGAAAGCGAGGCGAACGGGCTGCACTGGTCTCCGACCTTCTGACCGCCCTCTTCGGATCCGACGCAGCTTTCGTCGTGAACAACAACGCCGCCGCGGTGCTGCTGGCCCTGACGGCGCTGGCCAAGGGCAAGGAGGTAATCGTCTCGCGCGGCCAGCTGGTGGAGATCGGCGGCTCGTTCCGCATGCCGGACGTGATGCGACTGTCCGGGGCGCGAATGGTCGAGGTCGGGACGACCAACCGGACGCGAGCGTCCGACTACCAGCAGGCGATCACGCCGCGCACCGCCGCATTGCTGCGTGTGCACACTTCGAACTTTCGC
>WNGG01009758.1_pt1 | contig 14606 bp, 14 predicted proteins | sample 5400661 | NCBI WGS metagenome assembly WNGG01 (sample SAMN13153372, study PRJNA577476) | soil metagenome | isolation source: 100 cm soil or saprolite under Garry oak tree replicate 1 | place: USA:California | collected 2016-06-15
GGGCGTCCCGGTGAGTATCCGTTTACCCGCGGGATTCATCCGACGATGTATCGCGGCAAGCTCTGGACGATGCGGCAGTTCGCCGGGTTCGGCAGCGCCGCCGATACGAACCGGCGCTACAAATTCCTGCTCGAACACGGGCAGACCGGACTCTCCGTCGCCTTCGACTTCCCGACCTTGATGGGCTACGACTCCGACCACCCGCGCGCCGAGGGCGAAGTCGGGAAGTGCGGCGTCGCTATTTCGTCACTGGCGGACATGGAAACCCTCTTCGGCGGCATCCCGCTCGATCAGGTCTCGACGTCAATGACGATCAACGGGCCGGCCGCCATTCTGTTCTGCTTCTACGTGGCCGCCGCCGAGCAGCAGGGTGTGCCTACGCCGAAGCTCCGCGGCACCGTGCAGAACGACATTCTCAAGGAGTATATGGCGCAGCACGCCTGGGTCTATCCGGTCGAGCCCGCGCTCAAAGTCATTGTCGACATGTTCGAGTGGGGAGCCAAACACACGCCGCTCTGGAACACCATTTCGATCTCCGGCTACCACATCCGCGAAGCGGGAGCGACGGCGGCCCAGGAGCTGGCGTTCACGCTCGCGAACGGCTTCACCTACGTCGAACGGGGCGTCGCCCGCGGACTCGACATCGACAGCTTCGCCGCCCGCCTTTCCTTCTTCTGGGACATTCACAACGACTTCTTCGAGGAGATCGCGAAGCTGCGCGCCGCGCGCCGTATCTGGGCCCGCCACATGCGGGAGCGCTACAAGGCGAAGCAGGCGCGCTCCTGGATGATGCGCTTTCACAGCCAGACCGCCGGCGTCACGCTGACGGCGCAGCAGCCGCTCAACAACATCGTGCGGGTCGCCTATCAGGCCCTCGCGGCCGTCCTCGGCGGCACCCAGTCGCTGCATACGAATTCGCTGGATGAGACGCTCGCGCTCCCGACCGAGCAGTCGGTGCAGGTCGCGCTCCGGACGCAGCAGATTCTGGCGCACGAAACCGGCGTGGCCGAGGTGATCGATCCGCTGGGGGGCTCGTATTTCATCGAGGCGCTCACGGATCAGCTCGAGCGCGAAGCCGAAGCGCTCTTCGCCGAGATCAATTCGATCGGCGGGGTGGTCCGCGGGATCGAGAGCGGTTGGTTCCAGCGCCAGATCGCGCAGTCCGCCGCCGCCTTCCAGCGTCAGGTCGAGCACGGCGAGAAAATGATCGTCGGCGTCAACGAGTTTCTGTCCGACGACGATCATCCGGTCGAGATCCTGAAGGTCTCCAATGACGCCGAGGACGAGCAGCGCCGCCGGCTCGCCCGCGTCAGGGCGGAGCGGGACACCGCCCTGGTGGAGCGCCGGCTCGACGCGCTCCGGCAGGCGGCCGAGTCCGATCAGAACGTGATCGGCCCGATGCTCGACTGCGCGCGCGCGTACGCGACCCTGTACGAGATCCGCCATGCGCTGGAACGCGTGTGGGGGGCGTATCGCGAACCTGTGTTCTTTTAGGTCATGAGCGCCCTCCCAGCCGCCATCACGGAGCAGGATGCCCAGGCTACCATTGCCCGGCTGGCCCGGATCGCGCCTGGCCGCGACTGGGTGGTGTCGTGCTACCTCAAGCTCGAGCCGCGAGACCGGAGCCGCGGCAAGTACCTGATCAAGCTGAAGACCCGCGCCAAGGGATTGTTGCTCAACTACGAGGGCCAGCCGGAAATCGCCGCCAATCTGCAACAGGTGCTGGACTACCTGGAGCAACCGAATCATCTGCCGCGCGCCCGGGCGATTGCGATCTTTGCGTCACGAGCGCTGGACTTGTTCGAAGCGCTGCCCCTGCCGCACGTGCATCGCTCCCGGCTCGCGGTCTCGCACGAGCCGCTGGTGCGCGAGCTGCTGGGACTCGAGGAAGAGTTCGGGACGATTCTGGCCGTCGTGTACGACCGGACGGCCGCCCGGTTCTTCGAGGTGACCGCCTACGATTGCGCAGAGCTGCCGGGACTCGCCGGGATCGAAGCCTCGCGCGCCGGCAAATTCCACGGCGCCCATAGCGGCGTCCCGGGGGGCAGCGCCGGCGAGCGGAACTACCACCAGCGGATTCGCACAGAGAAGCAGCGGCTCTACGCGCAGATCGCCGACCGCATCTTCCAGATCAATCGCAGCAAACCGCTGGCGGGAATCGTCCTCGGCAGTGTGGGTGTGGACGCTGGGGCGGTGATTCCGCACCTTCACACCTACGTCCACGACCTCGTGTTCGGTGTGGTGAAGCTCAGCCCCAGAAAGGCGACGGCGGCGGAAGTGCGGGACGCGACGCTCGGCCTGCGCGAGGAACGCGAGCGCGCCTGGGAACGCGCGCACGCCGACGCGGTGAAAGACGGCGTGCCCCGCGGCTGGGCGGTGAACGGCGTCGACGCGACGCTCAAGGCGCTGAACCGCGGCCAGGTTCGCACGCTGCTGGCCGACGGTCACGATGACGATGCCCGCATCGACGAGGCCGTCGAGGAAGCGCTGGGTCAGCGCGCCCAAGTGGATGTCCTCTACGACGACAAGGCCCGGCGTGTCGTGGATGGCCTCGCCGCGCTGCTGCGCTTCCGCGACCGATGAGCGCCAAACGTCGGCCTATCCGGATTCTCGTCGCCAAGCCCGGTCTCGATGGGCACGATCGCGGCGCCAAGGTCGTCGCGGCCGCCCTGCGCGACCCCGGGATGGAAGTCATTTACACCGGCCTGCACCAGACGCCGGAAATGATCGCCCAGGCCGCAATCCAGGAGGACGTGGACGTGGTCGGCCTGTCGATCCTGTCCGGCGCGCATATGACGCTGTTCCCGCGCGTCCGCAAGCTGCTCGACGCCGCCGGCCGGCAGGACGTGCTGCTGACCGGCGGTGGCATTATTCCTCCCGAGGACATGACGGCGCTGGAATCGCAGGGCACCGGGAGGCTGTTCGGCCCCGGCACGCCGACGTCGGATCTCATCAAGTACATCCAGGAGTGGGCGGCGGAGCACGTCGCCGCGTGAGTCGCCTCACGACACTCCGCGACGAGTACCAGAAGCTCCGCGCGCGCCTCGAACAGGGCGGCGGCGCGGAGCGCATCAAGCGTCAGCATGATCAAGGAAAGCTGACCGCGCGCGAACGCGTCGCGGCGCTGCTCGACCCAGACGGCCCGTGGGTCGAGATCGGGCTGCTCGTCGCGTGGGACCAGTACGACGGTCAGGCGCCGGCCGCGGGCGTGATCACGGGGTTGGGCCGGGTGGGCGGACGTCCGGTGGTGGTGGTGGCGAATGATGCGACGGTCAAGGCGGGGTCCTGGTGGCCCGAGACGATCCGGAAGATGCTCCGCGCGCAGGAGATCGCGATGCGGCAGCGGATCCCGATCATCTACCTGGTCGACTCGGCGGGCGTGAACCTGCCGTATCAGGGCGGCGTCTTCCCGGGTCAGTATGGGGCGGCCCGGATTTTCTACTACAACTCGATCATGCGGCGCTATCTCAAAGTGCCGCAGATCGCCGCGGTGATGGGACCGTGCATCGCCGGGGGCGCATATTTGCCGGCGCTGTCGGACGTGATCTTCATGGTGGATGGCACATCGTTCATGGGATTGGGCGGGCCCAATCTGGTGAAAGGGGCGACAGGCCAGGTGGTCGATGCGGAGACGCTGGGCGGCGCGGCGACCCACACCACGGTCAGTGCTGTCGCCCATTACCGTGCCAAAGACGACCAGGAATGCGTGGCGAGGATCCGCGAGTACGTGGGCCGCCTGCCGCACTCGGCCCTCGCGCGCCGTACCTATCCCGCGCCGAAGCGCGACGCGCAGGCGTTGTACGAGCTGATTCCCGTCGATCATCGGATGAGCTACGACGTGCGCGCGCTGTTCGAGTGCCTGCTGGATGCGGGACGGCTCGACGAGTTTCAGCCGGATGTCGCGCCCGAAATGATCTGCGGGCACGGGGCGATCGAGGGGCGGCAGGTGGCGGTCATCGCCAACTCGCGCGGCGTGATAAAAGGGAAGAAGAAGAAGAATGAAGCGCCGCGCATCGGCGGCATCATCTATACCGAGAGCGCCGAGAAGGTGGCGTACTTCATCGAGAACGCCGACCGCGAGCGCGTGCCGCTGCTCTTCATCCAGGACGTATCGGGATTCATGGTCGGGACGGAGGCGGAGCACACGGGGATCATCCGGGCAGGCGCGCGTTTCGTCGAGGCGATGGCAACCGCGACGGTCCCCAAGCTCGTCCTGACCGTGAATCACGCGTCGGGCGCCGGCTATTATGCGATGGCGGGCCAGGGGTTCGACCCCGACTTCATCGTCTCCTGGCCGACGGGCCGCATGGGCGTGATGGAAGGCGAGTCGGCGATTCAGGCGGTCTACGGCGCCGACGCTGCCCAGCCCGACAACGCAGCCGCCGTGGACGCGATGCAATTCACCGGCCCCCATCTCGGGGTCTTTGCGCTGCCGAGCCTCTCGTGACGCTGAAGCCTCTTGCCGCCGCCTTGCTCTTTCTGGGAACCGCGTGTGCCTCGACCAAAGCGGTTACGAAACCGATGACGAAGCCGTCACCGGCGGTCCCGGCGCCCGTTGCCTCAGACGGCAGCCGCGCCGGGTCCGGAGGGGGCCCACAACCGGCGCTGGATCCGGCCGCGGCGTATATGCTGGGTCTCATGCCGCTCCGCAGCACCGGCGTGGATGTCTTTCACTCGCTGCACCCGACGTACGACGGGCGGGGCGTGCTCATCGCCATTCTCGACAGCGGCGTCGATCCGGGCGTTCCGGGGCTGATCGCCACCAGCACGGGCGCGCCGAAGGTCATCGAGCTGCGCGACTTCTCCAGCGAAGGCCGCGTCGCGCTGACGGCATTTCCGGCGCCTACGGAAAAAGAGATGAAAGGAGCGGCGCGGATCGGCCGGCTTACGACTGCGACGACCTGGTACCGCGGCGTCTTCCGGGAGCTGCCGCTCGGCCGGCCCCCGGCGGCGGACGTCAACGGCAACGGCCGCAACACCGACGAGTTCCCCGTCGTGGTCGTGAAAGCGTCCGACGGGTGGGTGGCGTTCCTCGATACCAATCTCGACGGTTCGTTCGAGGACGAGATGCCGCTCCACGACTACCGCCAGGGTCGCGAAATGATCGCCCTCGGCAAAAAGCCGCTGACGATCGTCGCGAACTTCAGCGAGGCGGACAGCACACCCGTGCTCGATCTCTTCTTCGACACCTCGGGCCACGGCACCCACGTCGCGGGAATCGCCGCCGGCTACAACCTGTTCGACGTGGCAGGATTCAACGGCGTGGCGCCCGGCGCACAGATCATCGGCCTCAAGATCGCGAACAACGCGCGCGGTGGAGTCACGGTCCACGGCAGCATGATGCGCGCCATGGACTACGCCGCCCGCTATGCGGCGCAACGCAATCTGCCCCTCGTACTGAACATGAGCTTCGGCGTCGGCAACGAACATGAGGGGCGCGCGGTCATCGATTCGGTCGTGGATGCCTTCCTGCTCGCCCATCCGGAGGCCGTCTTCGCGATCAGCGCCGGGAACGACGGCCCGGGCTGGTCCACACTCGGCTTTCCCGGCTCCGCGGACCTGGCGATGTCGGTGGGCGCCGTCTATCCGGGCGTCTTCACCGGTCCGCCACGGCAGGGCGTGCCGCCGGCCCGCGACGTGCTCAGCTGGTTCAGCTCGCGCGGCGGCGAGCTCGCAAAACCGGACATCGTGACGCCGGGCGTCGCCTTCTCCAGCGTGCCGCGCTGGGATACGGGGAACGAGATCAAGGGTGGCACGAGCATGTCGTCCCCGCATGCGGCCGGTCTCGCCGCTTGCCTCGTTGCCGCGCTGGCGCAGGAGGGCCGTCGCGCCACGTCCGCGGACATCGTGCAGGCGCTCCGGATGTCGGCCCGGCCGTTCAACGGGGCCCGCTTCATCGATGACGGCGCGGGAATGCCGGTGCTCGAGGCGGCGTACCAGTGGCTCGAGGGCGGTCACCAGGGCTCGATCTATGCCGTGAAAGCGTCCACCGGCGTCACGGCCGCGTTCCGGCGCGACGGCTTTGCCGGTTCGCAGGATAGCGTCGAAACGTTCACGGTGCGCCACCTCGGCGGTTTGCGCGCGGCGGAGTTCGCGCTGCGGCCCAACGTCCCGTGGCTCACCGTGGATGACTCGGTGGACGCCGCCCCCCGTACCACCCAGATCGCCGTCACATACGCGCGCAGCGCGCTCACGGCGCCCGGCATTTACGTCGGCACCGTTGCGGCGCTGAATCCGCGGGATACCGTCGCCGGTCCGCTGTTCACCCTCGTGAACACGGTCATCGTCCCCACGGATCTCGCGGCCAAGGTGCTGTTCGATGAACGCCGCGTCATCGGCCCCGCAGCGGTGCAGCGCTACTTCCTGCGCGTGCAGGATGACGCGACAATGCGCGCGACCGTGACGCTGCCCGATTCACAGAGCCAACAGGCGACGGTTCGTCTGTACGAGCCCAACGGCGCCCCGGCGCGCTCCGCGCCGGACGACATCGATATCGGCGAGCAGGACGCCGGCAGCGCCACGATCACGGTGCGCGCCGAAGACATGGTCGCCGGTGTCTACGAGCTGGACGTCGTCGCGCCCCCGCTTGCGGCCACGACGGTCACCGTGCGTGCCGAGCTCGGACCCGTTGCGCTCGCGGCGACGCAGCAGGGCGCCGGGCTGGAAGCGTCGAGTGTTGGCGGCGGCGGCCCGGGCGGGGCGGAGGGAAGCACTGCGACCGGCGCGGTCGCCTACCGGCTCGTCGGCGCCGAGCGCAGCTATGCGATTGCCGGCCGCGGGCAACCTGCCGAGTCACTCCAGGCACGTGCGCCCCGCTGGGCCAAGCGGATGGAGGTGGATCTCGAGGTCCCCGCCGATCTGTGGGACGAGCTGACCGATTTGTCGGTGACCATCTACGACTCGACGGGCCAGCAGGTACGCGGCGGCAACGAACCGGTGAACTACGCATTCGGACGCATGCGCCTGGCGCTGTCCGACTCGCTCACCGGGATCCCCCTCACCGTCGAGTTCTTTCCCGCGTTCGCGCGCCCGCGCGGTCACGCCTGGCGCGGCACGGCCCGCATCCGGTTCCTTGGCCTCGACGCGCCGGTGGGCGACGGGAAGCCGCTGGCCGTCGTCGCGGGCGGGCGCAGCGTCATCCGGCTGCCGAACGCGCCGTCGCTCGACATGCCGGAGGGGTTCGGGACGTTGATCGAGACGCGCGTGACGACGCCGACCGGCTCGGTGGCAGTGCGCCGCACCGTGGTCGCGGCACCATCGCGCGGAGCGGGTGGCGTCAAGTGACGGCTCGTCCGGCGACCGTACGCGTCGCGGGAGGGCAGGGGTTTTGGGGAGATTGGCTGGAAGCGCCGTACCGGCAGGTGACGGGAGGTCCGGTCGATTACCTGATGATGGACTATCTCGCCGAAGTCACGATGTCAATTTTACAGAAACAGAAATCGCGCGACCCGAGCCGCGGCTACGCCACCGATTTCGTGACGCAGATGGAACGCATCCTCCCCACTGTCGTGGCGCGGGGCATCAAGGTGACGGCGAATGCGGGCGGCGTAAACCCGCGCGCCTGTGCCACGGCGGTGGCCGACGTCGCGCGCAAACTCGGACTCGGCGGCAAGCTGAGGATCGGCGTCGTCACCGGCGATGATCTGCTCGGCCGGCTCGACGGACTGATCGCCCGCGGCCACACGCTCGACAACCTGGACACCCGCCGCCCCTTGCGTGACGTACGCGATCGCGTGCGGTCCGCCAACGCCTATCTCGGCGCCGCTCCCATCGTGGACGCGCTGCAACGCGGGGCGCAGGTCGTCATCACGGGGCGTGTCACCGACACCGGCCTGACGCTCGGACCACTGATGCACGCGTTCGGCTGGGCACCCGATGGATGGGATCACATCGCCGCCGGAACGGTCGCCGGACATATCATCGAATGCGGGGCGCAGTGCAGCGGCGGGAATTGCCTGCGCGACTGGCAACGGATTCCGGACATGGCGCACGTGGGGTATCCGATCGTCGAGGCGCGCGCCGACGGCACGTTCGATCTCGTCAAACATCCGCACACTGGCGGGCGGATCGATGTCGCGTCCGTCGCCGAGCAGCTGGTCTACGAAATGGGGGACCCGCGCGCGTATATCACGCCGGACGGGGTCGCTGACTTTACGACGATCCAATTGCGTCAGGTGAGCAAGGACAGGGTGCGGGTGTCTGGTGTCAGGGGAAAACCCGCAACCGACAAGCTGAAGGTCTCCGTCGCCTACTTCTATGGCTACAAGGCCATCGGCACACTCGTCTACGCCTGGCCCGATGCGCTCGCGAAGGCGCAAGCCGCCGACCGCATCCTGCGCCAGCGCCTCACGGACCTGGGCCTCGAGTTCGAAGCGATCCACACCGAGTTCCTGGGCGCCAACGCGACGCACGGGCCGCTGGCGTTGAAGGCCGTGGACGTCGCGGCGATTCCCGAGGTCCAGCTGCGCGTCGGCGTGCGGGCGCGCGAGGAAGCGCCGGTGGACCGCTTCACGCGCGAGATCGCGCCGTTGATTCTCAATGGACCGCCCAGCGTGACGGGCTTTGCGGGCGGGCGGCCGAAGCCGGAGGAGATCGTGGCCTACTGGCCCGCGTTGATCGACAAGCGCATGGTACAGCCGTCGGTGGAGCTGATCGAAGCATGAAAAAACGTTTGGTAGATCTGGCCCATGCTAGATCGGGTGATAAAGGCGATACGGCCAATATCGGATTGATCGCGCTCAAGCCGAAGGACTATCCGCTCCTCGTGAAGCAGCTAACGGCGGCCCGCGTCGCGCGGCATTTTAAGGGCATGATCACCGGCAAGGTCGAGCGTTTCGAGCTGCCCAACCTCTACGCGCTGAACTTCCTGCTGCATGGCGCGCTCGATGGCGGCGGTACGATCTCGCTCAAGACGGACGCGCAGGGGAAGGTGTTCTCCACCGCGCTGCTCCGCATGGAGATTGAGGTGCGCAAATGAGCGATCGCGTCCTCGTCCAGATCGCAGGCGGCGTGCTGACCGCGACGCTGAACCGCGCCGACAAGCGCAATGCGATCGATACCGCGATGATCGATGCACTCCTCACGACGTTGGAGCAGGCCGACCTGGACGCGACCGTGCGTGTGGTCGCGGTGCGCGGCGCGGGCCGGGATTTCTGCGCGGGGATGGATTTGCAGGAGCTGCTCGCCTCCGCCGACCACACGCTCGAGCAGAACCGCCAGGCGGCGCTGCATTTTGCGCAGGTGTTCGTGCGGATGCGCCGGCTGCCCAAGCCGCTCGTCGCCCTCGTCCAGGGCCGCGCGCTCGCCGGCGGCTGCGGGCTGGCAACCGCCTGTGACTTGATTCTGGCGGCCGAGTCGGCGCAGTTCGGCTATCCGGAGGTGCAGCGCGGCTTCGTACCCGCGATCGTGATGACGATGCTGCGACGCACGGTGGGCGAGAAGATCGCCTTCGATCTCGCGACGACGGGACGGCTGCTCGGTGGGACGGAGGCCGCCGCCCTCGGACTCGCGTCGCGCGTCTACGACGATGCGGACTTCGAGGAACAGGCGGGCGAAGTGCTGCGCGTGCTCGCGGAAGCGAGTCCATCGGCGCTCGCCTTCACCAAGCAGCAGTTCTACCAGCTCGACGGGCTGAACTTCGACGACGGCTTGCGGCTCGGCGCCGATGTCAACGCCGTGAGCCGCAGCACCCCGGACTTTCGCGCCGCTCTGAGCGCGTTTCTCAAGAAGTGAGGAGAGTATGCGGAATCTGAATGTGCCGATGTACGACCCGGAGATGGTCCGCCCGATGCGGGAGGACCTGACCCGCCTGGGCTTCGAAGAGCTCCGCACCCCCGCCGAGGTGGACGCGGTGCTCGCCCGCGAGCAGGCGCCGACGCTCGTCGTCGTGAACTCGGTGTGCGGCTGCGCCGCCCGCAACGCCCGGCCCGCGGCTGCGCTCGCGATTCAGCACGACCGCCGCCCCGCGCGCCTGGTCACCGTATTCGCGGGACAGGACGCAGACGCGACGGCCCGCGCGCGCAGCTACTTCACCGGCTACGCGCCGTCCTCGCCGCAGATCGCGCTGTTCAAGGGTGGCCAGCTGGTGTTCATGCTGGAGCGGCACAACATCGAGGGCCGCAACGCGCGCGACATCGCCGCCGATCTGACCGCGGCATTCGAGCAGTACTGCTGACTACGCCGTCAGCCATCAGCCGTCAGCCGTCTGATCTTGGAGAAGCCATCGAGGAGGCCTGGACACGAGTACAGGCCGCTCCGGGGTTTCTGACGGAGCGCGAAGCGCGATTCCTGGCGCTCGTGGCGGCGTGCGCTCCCGCCCGGGGGACGATCCTCGAGATCGGGAGCTACAAAGGAAAGTCCACAGTCGGCCTGGCCTCCATCGCGCAGCGCTATGGCCTCGGTCCCGTCGTGAGCGTCGACCCGCACTCCGGACCGTCCGTGACCGATCCGGACGTCGGCCCGAAGGGCTCGTCGTGGGACGATTTTCGTGCGTCGCTGCGCGCCGCGGGAGTCGAGGCGGGCGTCGAGGCCCATCGCGCGTACTCCCGTGATCTCGCCCGCGGCTGGAACCGCCCGATCCGGTTTCTCTGGATCGACGGCGATCACACCTATCGCGGCGCGAAGGAGGATATCGATCTCTTTCGGACGCATCTGGTGCCGGGGGCCGTCGTCGCCATGCATGACGTTCTGCACTCGTTCGAGGGACCGGTGCGGGTGTTCGCGGAGGAGCTGCTCGCCTCGGACGAGTTCGGGCCCGCGGGGCTGTGTGGGTCGATCGGATGGGCACAGTATCGCCCGCAGGACGGCAGACAGTGGCGCACGGCACGACGCGCGCTGGGCCGCCGAGTGGGGCGGTTGATTCCGTTTGTCCGGGATGGGCGCGCGCCGACCGGGTTGCGGAAGCTGCGCTACAAATTGTGGCGGGGGCTCGTGCCGCACGCCGCGCCAGATCCCGTCGCATGGGTGGGCATGGTGCATCTGGAGGAACGACGGTAAAGGACGGTAGGTAAGGCGACGGTAAGGGACGGTAAGGGACGGTAAAAAACCCTTACCGTCCTTTGCCGTCGTCTCATCTACCGTCTCTTACCGTCAGTCTTTTAGAGGATCTTGCCGCGACGCACGCGGAAGTCGACAATCTGCTGCGTCCAGCTCCACAGCGAGTCCTGCTGCTCCATCGCGACGCCCTGGACTTCATGACGGTGCCAGCCGGCCATCACCTGTTCGTCCTGCGTCCAGATCTTCACGCGGTTGCGCGGGACGAGCTTCTCCCAGTTTTGCGCCACGGTGGGTTGAGCGTAGAGCAACCGGATCGTGACGTTCCGCGACAGGTATTCGATCGGGCTCACGTCGATCTTGGCGTAGAGCTGAGGGGCAGGCATGCGTCCGGCACCGGGGAAATCGGGCACACCGTCGGAGAACATGACGATGTTGAGCGGTGCCAGCACGAGGTTCTGGCGCTTGATGTGCACCGCCGTGCGCTGGAAGAAAGCATTGAAGTCGGTGATCGGATCGTCTTCCGGAAACCACGCGCGCAGGTCCGCCTCGATTTGTGCTGGAGTCTTCCCCGTGAGGTCCTGGATCGGGTGGAAGGTCTTCGGCTGTCCGACGCGCTCGCCGCCAAGCGAGCCGACGAACACGTCGGTGGTCTGCTTCAGACCGCCCATTGCGTTGATATGTCCATAGATGTACAGCGCCGCGTAGCGGAGCGCGTCGTCGAACTGACCGCTCTTGCGGAACGAGCCGGAGATGTCGAGGCCCACCACGAGCGTATTCCTCGGCGCTCGCGCGTTCGTGGGCGGCTTGCACGCGAACGCCACCAAGCCCAGCGCCAACAGCGCCGCGCGTTTCATCGCGCCACCTCACCGCTCACCCGCGCGGGGAAATGCGACGCGGCGAGCACGTCCTCGATCGATTTGAACGGCAGCGTGAAATGCCCGCGTCCCGTGAAGACGACGAAGGCGAAGTTGAGGCCTGCCGCCACGACCTGCAGCACCGGGAGCGACATGAGCTCGAACACCTCGCGCGCTTCCTTGCGGAACCACTCGCGCTCGGCCTTCAGGGCGCTGATCGGTCCCTTCCAGTAGTCCGCCATCGACGGCGTGCTGCCATGCGCGGCCGAGCCCTCGACGGCAAACGCCTGGCGCCCCAGCAGGCCGATCAGCGCGGGCGCGCCGAACCGGCCGAACAGGAACCACGTCATACCGCGGACGCCGACCCACCCGAAGAATGCGAGTCCGATCGTGCCGAACACACCGAGCTGAATGCCCTGTTGCGCCAGCCACGGCGTCATCGCATCCACGAGCTCACGATAGAGGAACAGGACTTCGAACATCGCCACCGCGATTTCGACCAGAATCATGAAGATGATGTTGCCGGTCTGCCGCGCCTTGACGGCTTCATTCAGCACGTGAATGCACGCGAAGCTGCCGGCGATGATGATCGCGAGGAAGATCCAGAGAATCACGATCAGCGCGAAGCCGTTGACCTCGTATCCCGTGAGGTCCGCGAGCAGCTCGCTCATCGTGGGCCGCAACGTGAACGTGAAGATCGTCGCCTCGACCGCCGACCAGACGATCAGCAGGAAGAATGCCGGCCAGGGAACGCCCGGGCGGCGCGACGTCGCGTCCAGCACCGCCAGCGGCGACGTGACCGCGCCTTTCAGGGTGCCCCAGACGAGCTGCACGCTCGTCTTGATCAGTCCCCACACCCAGCCCACCAAGACGACCAGGAAACGCACCAGGCCGGCCCAATAGAACCACACCATCCGCAACGTATCCCACCACGCCATGAGGATCGATTGCAGCAGGGTGACCGACCGCGCCAGCCTGAAGGGAATCGTATAGAGCGCGACCATCGTGCCCCAGATGCCGGCGATCAGCGCAGCCGCGGGCAGCAGCAGGAGAATGGCGGTGCCGGCGAGCCTCCAGAAGTTGTCGCCCTGGAGCACGTAGCCGAGCACGCGGTTCTGGAACGGCACGATCCACGCCAGCCCAGTCATCACCCAGTCGAACAGCTGCGAGAGGATGAAACTCCACTGCTGGGTCTGCGCCGCGGTGTCTTGCAACATCGGAAGAGCCCTCCCATGGGATAGGACGGCGTTGGGTTCGAGGCGGGCACATTGTTATAAAACTGGACCGGACAAGTCAAGCAAACGGGGCGTGACGAGCATCACGGGAGCCTTGCGACTTGCGTAAAATGCCCATCAAAGGCTAATCATCTGGCGTGCCGGATGACCCGAAACGCCTGATCGTCGTGGGCGACCGTGTCCTGATCGCTCCCGAGGAGGGAGAGGAGCGGACCAACGTCGGCCTGTATTTGCCCGCGTCGGCCATCGAAGGGCGGCAGGTGCAGGGCGGGCGCATCGTCGCCACCGGTCCGGGGACGCCGATGCCCGAGCCGGCGAGCATGGATGAGGAGCCCTGGAAGATTCACGGCGCCGAAGTGAAGTACCTGCCCACGCAGGCGGAAGCGGGGGATTACGCGTTGTTCTTCCGCAAGGCCGCCGTCGAAATCACGTTCGAGGAGAAGACGTACCTCGTCGTGCCGCAGGCGGCGATTCTCGTCCTCGTACGAGGGAAGCATGGCTGACATCGGGTGGGCACGCAGTCGCGGCAATCGGGCGGAAGGGCAGGGGCTCCGGCGCGGCGCGTGGTATCGCGTCGTGGAGAATCCGCAAAAGGACTATGTGGTCCTCGATGTGCACCACGTGGAGATTCGGATTCCCAAGGGCGATGTCGAGATTCGCAGTGAGCGGCCCAACGCGTGGAGCGTCGTGCGGGAGCCGCACCTGGTGTGTCCCGGTTGTCACGCCCGCACGGTCATTCCCGAAGGTCGCAAGGATGCCAAATGCCACGAATGCGGCCGGACTTACGCGATCGACTGGAAGGACTCCGGCTGAGAGACGACGGTAAGGGACGGTAAAGGACGGTAAGGGACGGTAAGGGTTAAGCTCGCTTCGTCGATTTCGACACGGCCTGGTAGAGTCGCCACGTCATGAAACCTGCCCGGCCGCGCAATGCCTCGAGACGACCCCACTCCTCCTCTGACAACAGCTTGAGATCTCGGACCAATCGCAAGATGTAGGCGAGTTCGGCGAGCGATCCGATACTAATGTCGATGAATCGTCTGAACTCCGCCGCGCCACGCTTTGCAGATCCCTCCGCAATGTTGACCGCCGTCGAGAACGCGGCTCGACGTGCCTGTGACGTGAGACCATACAACTCATGTTTCGGGAAGCACCTCGTCGCGTCATAGACGGCGAGGACTAGCTCGTGACACAGTTTCCAAGCGTGGAGTCTCTCATGCGCGAGCATGAGGGAGTATTACGGCAAGCAGTCAACCAAAATTCAAATCGTGTCGTTTGCCCTTACCGTCCTTTACCGTCTCTTACCGTCCCTTACCGTCTCTTACCCTCCCTTTCCGTCATAACTCAGGGGGCACGTAGGGAGTCGGCGCCGGAGCCTTCATTTCGGGGTTCGCCTGCCGCTCGCAGAGATGCTCGAGTAGTTCGATCTGCCGTTTCTGAATGTGCCAGAGCTCGTGCCACTGCTTGAATCGCAACGAATCCAGTTTGTCGTGTAGATCCCGGATTTCAATCTCCGCCATCA
>WNGG01009906.1_pt1 | contig 14603 bp, 14 predicted proteins | sample 5400661 | NCBI WGS metagenome assembly WNGG01 (sample SAMN13153372, study PRJNA577476) | soil metagenome | isolation source: 100 cm soil or saprolite under Garry oak tree replicate 1 | place: USA:California | collected 2016-06-15
TGATGTAGGCCAGCACGTCGCGGCGCTGGCGGTCGGAGAGCCGGGACTTCCAGCCCGGCATGGCAGTGCCGAACAACCCTTCATCTATAGAGCGCAGCAGGTCGGCGTCGGTCGGGAGTTGCCCGCTCGGCGTCGAGCGAATCTGATAGATCGCGCCGGTGAAATCGCGGGGCGGCGGAATCATGTGGCGCGCGCCCGGGCCATCGCCGGCACCGTTGTCACCATGGCATCCCGCGCACCACTTGGTGTAGACCTGCTTCCCAGCGCTCGTGTCCTGTGTCGCGATCACCGCGATCAGAAGTAGTGCGGCAGTCACTTGCTTCCCTCCGCACTGACTTCCCACGTCCTCGGCTTCCAACCGGTCTGATCATAGAGGAAGAGCACCACCGACCAGATCTCATCCTCCGTCAGGAAGTCCTCCCATGCCGGCATTGCCGAATTCCATGGAGTCCCTTCGCGCGGCAAGCCCGGTCCACCTTTGGCGACGCGCCAGAAGACGAAGCTCTCGGTGAGCTGGGCGATCGTGCCGTTGTCCTGGAAATTCGCGGGCAGCGGATTCAGTCCCGAAGCGAAGTGGCCCTGGCCGTCCAGATGGTCGCCGTGACAGGGCACGCAGTTCTGATAGTAGACGCGACGGCCGACCGCGAGGTGCGCCGCCATGTCACCCGAGCGGCGCAGTGGATTGTCCAGACCGACGAGGGTGATCGTCTTGCCGCGGAATGTGATTTGCGACGGCGGCGCCGGATGGATCGAGCGCAGGTTCGGGGGCGCCGCCACGCTGGCCCGGACCTGACTGTAGGTGAAGCAGCCAACGATCAATGTGACGGCCGCGAGTACCACATTGCGGACGACCTTGAGCCCCGGCTGCACGAGCACATCCTGCAGTGGCTGCTTGAACTCGGTCCAGCGCGCCTCGTCGTCGCTGACCCAGATCAGCACCCCGACCAGAACCGTGGCCATGTACTGCAAGACGACACTCTTGGGCACGATGGCGCTGCCGGGGAGGAGGGGAATGACGAACGCGATCACGATGTACGCGATCACCAACACGCCGACCGCCTGCCAGAACGGATGCTTGAGGTAGGCTCTCATTTGTGGCCCGAGAGGTACTGCACGAGCGCCTCGAACTGCGCCGCCGTGAGCTGGTTCCCGAACGTCTTCGGCATGATGCCTTTGAACTTCTCGAATCCCTTGGCGACCTTGGCGTCGGGCAAGAGGATCGACTCCCGAATCAGGTTCGCCGAGAGCCGCGAGCCGACGTGCGTGAGATCAGGCCCGATCGCGCCGCCCTCACCGTTGATCTTGTGACAGCCGGTGCAGCCCGCGCCGCGGATGATCGTCATGGGATCGGTGGACCCCCCGGCTATGCCGGCGGAGGGTGTCGAGGATGTCGACGTTACGGAGGTCGTCGAGGCCGGGATGTCCGACGCACTGACGTCCAGCGTCCCACCATTTGATTCCAGGAACGCAACGAGCGCCCACAGCTGCTGCGGCGACAGGATGCGCCCCATCTCCGGCATGATCGGTTCGTAACCAGCCACGACGTAGGCGCGCGGGCTGGTGAGCGACTCGTAGAGATACGCCTTGCAGCTTTTGCCCGCTTCACGCTTGCCGCAGCGCGCGCCGATCGGCCCCTGCCCTTTTTCGTCGGTCAAGAGATTCGGAGCCCGCGTGCCGAGGCCGTGACATGCGGTGCAACCGCCCGCGCCGTGATAGAGCTGGTCGCCGGCAGTGACGAGCTGTTCCGGCGTGACGTTCGCGCCGAGGGTCAGCGCTTGTGGCACTTCCGACTGCACCTGGGGAATCTTGTTCGCGATCAGCGTGTAGAGCGCGAGCGTGCCGAGCACTACGCCGAGGATGCGGAGATTATTGGCCCACATGCGGCGCCTCCACGGTCGACGGCACGAACGTCGACTTCTCGGCGAGTCCCCCGAGCCAGAAGATGAAGGCGACGAGCGAGAGGAAGATCAGCACGCAGGTGCTGATCATGATTGCGGCATAACCTAAAGCTGGCGTCGCGGCATAGGGCGTCATGTCCTGCATCACCTGATACACGTGCCAGTGCTGGCGAATGCCGCTGCGCGCGAATCCCATCAGTCCCATCAGCCACGTGAACGTGACCGCGAGGATGAAGAGCGCGTACTGCGAGCGCGGCGGCATCTTGCCCCACTGGATCGCGCCGAGCGACTGCGCGCCGCGTGCCATGAGGACGTCGATGAGGGTCACGAAAATGATGCACGCCAGCACGGCGCCCACCTGATACACAGAGTATCCGATCCGGACGATCGCCTCCACGAAGTAGCCGCGGATGCCGAAGAACAGCACGATGGCGGCGGCGATCATGAACATCCCCGCCTGGATGCGCGTGCCCGCCTTCGCCCACGGCACCACCTGCCGGATGTTGGCGCGCCGATACAGCAGGAAAGAAAGGAACGTCGACAGGATCATCAGATTCACGGCCGTGTTCTTCGCGCTCATGACGCCGAGTGCGCCGAGGAACGGATGGTGCGAGCCGCCCATCGCCGCGAGCTCGCGCGAATCGGCGATCATCGTATGCGGCGTACCCCACACGAGCGCGCCCAGTACGAGCACGACCAGCAGCCATTTCGTGTACGGTTGGTACCGCTCCGCACCGGGAATGCGTCCCATCCCGATCCAGAGGTAATAGTTGCCAGTGAGGAACAGCACCGCGATCAAGAAGGCCTGGATCACCCACAGCCAGCTCATGAAGCCGCCCATCATCGTGATGCCCAACGATTGGTCGTATTGATAGATCTCGCGGCCCAGCCAATAACCTGCGAACGGCAGCACGATCAGCGCCGAGATGGCGATGAAGTTGCCGACGTACCCCATCCAGTCGTAGTGCGCGCGCTCCTCGTCGGTCTTGGCGGCGAGGAAGCGATAGCTCGCGTAGGCGCCCACGATCGCGCCGCCAAACACAACGTTGCCGATCAAACGGTGAATGTTGATCGGCATCCAGGTGTGGTTGAGGATCGCGTGCCAGAGCTTGATGCTGGCGGGCGACGTCTCGGCCGTGATGTCGCGCGGCGGGGTCATCATGTACGTGAGCCACGAGTCGGCGATGAACATCACGATCGTGCCCCAGATGTTGAGCAAGATGCCCAGACACCAGTGTACGATCTTCGCCTGGCCGTACTTCCACCGGTCCCAGCCGTAATAGTAGAGGTACAGCGTGAACGACTCGAAGAAGAAGATCGAGACGTACACCCACATCGACGGACCGAAGATCGCCGTCATGTAGGCCCAGAACCGGGGATACAGCGTGGACAGGAGGAAGACGAAGACGGCGCCCCAGATCGCCGTCGCGCTGTAGGCGATCAGCAGCAGCCGCGTGAACTCTTTCGCGAGCCGATCGTAGCGCTGGTCTTTGCCGAAGATGCCGATCGCCTCGGCCACCACGGCGAAGATCGGCACGCCCAGCACGAACGCCGCGAACATCAGATGGATCTCGGCGGCGATCCAGATGGCCTGGCGGCTGCCGATGATCGGGAAGTCGCGATACGCGTTCGCCGTGTCCGCTACGGCTTGGAGGATCATCATGCCGTCAGCCATCAGCGGTCAGCCTCCGACACGAAGAAGGGCCTTCTCTTGGAGAAATCCACCGGCATGGCGCTGCGGATCTCCGTGAGCAGCTCGGGCGTGATTTCGTGCAGGCCCCGTTCGCGTGCCCAATCCTCGACGCGCTTGGCCACGACGCCGCGCACGAACGACGGGATGCGATCGAGGCGCGACCGCGCGGCGTCCGACCACGTGAGGGCAGGCGTGAACTCCTGCCCGTATGAGACTTCGCGCTGCGCCTCAATGATTGCCGCACCGCTGGGCTCGTAGACGCAGGACGGGTCCGCAGCGAGGACGTCGCCCTCGAGGGCGAACGCGCGCGCGCGACAGCCGCCGCACAGCTTCTGGTATTCGCAGCGGCCGCACTTACCGCCAAGTGTCCCTTCCCGCAGCTGCCGGAACAGCGTCGCGCTGCGCCAGATCTCGCCGAAGCTCTGCGCGCGCAGGTCGCCGGCCACCTCGGGCAGATAGGGACAGGGCGTGAGTTTGCCATCGGGAGTGATGCGGCAGTACTGCGTTCCGCAGGGACAGCGCGTTTCGTAATTCAGGATCGGCGAGTCGGGATCGGCCGCATGCACGTGCCGCATGAAATGGGGCGCGCATTTGGCGCGAACCATCATCTGGCCGCGGTACTCGCGCTGCCAGCGCGCGAGATCGGCGAGGATCGCTTCGTACTCAGTGGGCGCGAGATCCGACATGCCGGCGCCGCGCCCCGTCGCCACCAGGAAGTAGCAGTTGAACGCGACGGCGCCCTGCTCGGCCGACCATTGCGCCAGGCGCTCCAGCTCGGCACGATTGCCCTTGGTCGCCGTCGTCTGGATGATGAAATCGAGCCGCTGCGCGCGCAGCCGGCCCAGCGCGGCGATCGTGTCGTCGAGCGAGCCTTTGCCATGACGGAAGTTGTCGTGGTAGCTCGGCCGGAGGGAATCGATCGGTTTCGAGCTCGGACGTCGCGCTCTCATGCGGACCGGCCGAGATGTAGCAGTGAGCGCACTCGAGGTTGCAGCGCCGCGTGAGATTCCAGGCGACGACGTGTGGAACGTAGTTCACTGCAGCAGTTTCTCGACCGCCCGTTTCGCCTCTTCGGGCGTGACCGTCTTCATGTCGACTGGGCACTTGTCCATTTTTTCTGCGACATCACGAATTGGACAACGAGTGATGCCCTGTGCTTTGGCTTCCTCGATTAAAGCGCGCAAACCTTCCGCCTCCGCGCGGATCTGTTTGGCGCGGAGCTCGGTGAACATCACCATCATCGTATCGATGTCGAACTCGTCGGCTGCGATCATCGCCTGCTTGTTGTCGTCCATTACCGGCGTTGTCACACGCCAGATGGCGTGATTACGGGCGAAGCGCTCGACCGTGTTCCGCGCGAGCGGGCGGGCGATCAGCGGCACAAGCTGTAGCCGTTGCCACGCCTCCTGCGTCCATACGATGGGATCCGTCACCACCCGCTCCCGTACGCTCACATTTCCTGTCACGGGACATTTCGTTTCGATCATGGGAATGGCCGGAACAGGATCCGCATCGGAACCCTGCACCTTCGTCGCCTTCATCTGCTCGGTCGCCTTCACCTCCGCGAGGGCGATCTCCTCGGCGCTCCCGATGCCCATGATCAGCTGCATGTGCGTCGGCAGCAGCTTCTGGATCGCTTCATCCAGCCATTTGTTGGTGACGGTTGGCGGCGGTCCGGCGTTGCCTACCTTCTCGAGCACGTACTCCTCGACGGCACGGCGCGCGATCCCCTGCGCGAACGGGGGCACGCGAAGAATCCGCACCTCGGCTTCGGGCGCCCAGGGCAGACCCGCCTGACCGTCTTCTTCGATCCAGGGGATGTCCTCGGGCCGCACTCCCACCACACCAACCAGGAGCACGGAGCACGGAGCAAGTCGGACGAGATTCTCGGATTGTGAGCCGAGCTCGGTGTTCTCGATGCGGTGTGCGCCATGCCGGCCGAGGACCAGCAAACTCGGCTTGATCTCTTCCGCCCACTGCATGATCACCTGGAACGGCTTACCGATGAGGATCTGCGTCTTGATCGGCACGTCGGGGAACTGCTGCGCCATCACCTCGGCGCGCTTCAGGTTCGCCTGGCAGAGCTTGAGCAGTCCCTTGTCGATGATGTTGTTGTGCAGCTCTTCCTGCTCCTCGAACTTGAAGACCTTCGACGCCTGATACGACAGCACGTCCTTGATGTTGTGGAAGACGACGTGATGATACTCGACGTCGAACGCACTGCAGACATAAAGCGAGCCGCCGAACTCCTGGGCCAGCTCCAGCGCGGACTTCATCGCCTTGTAGCTGTAGGATGAGCCATCGACGCAGACCATGAAGCGGCCGCCCTGGAGCGGCTGCTGGTCGCGCACGATCAGCACGTCCTTTTCGATCTCGCGCAGCACGCGCGCGACGACCCCGCCGAGCTGCGAGAACGGCTGGCGTCCGAGTCCGTGGGCGCCGATCGCGAGGAGATCGTACTGCCGTCCGGACGAGCCGACCAGGCGGGCGGCCGCATCCTCATCCTCGGCGACGAGGCGTCCGTTCTCGCCGAGCTTCACGTCACTGCGGACTTTGGCGCCGCCGTCGTAGCCCGCGGCGCGATTGGGATCGAAGCCGATCAGTCCCGGCAGCCGGCCCGCGCCGCGGTTTACCTCGTTGACGATCTCTTCGTAGTTGATGCCTTCGAGCAGCTGGCGGGTGAGCGGCACGCCGGCCGACTCGCAGCGCTTCCCCAGCTGATCGAGAAAGCTGTCGGCGATGAGCTGCAGCCCCTTTTCGATCAGCTTGTCGTGGATTTTGCGTTGTTTCTTGATCTCTTCAGGCGTCTGGAACTGCGCGGGGAGGCCGGTTTCGAGCTGGCGGAAGCGGACATCGTGGAGGCGGGCAGCGTACACATGGTTACCGGTGATTCTGCCGCCTGTCTTCCTACACATCTCAATGGCGCGGTCGACGGCCCAATCGGAGTGCTGCGAGTTGTCGACGGGAACGAAAATCTCGCGATACACCGCTACCTCCCCGAGTAACGCCGCTCGAGCGGGCCTGAAACTCTAGATGTCGGTGTGGATGCCGTCAGAGTTAAGGGATATGTGCGCGAGTCATGAGGCTGTCAAGGAACTTGTTCACAAGCCGCGGGGACGATTTGGGTACCATCTGCGTTCCAAACCGTAATCGCATCCACCGGGCAGGCGTCGCACGCGCGCAGGAGTTGTTCTCTTGCAGTGTTCTCGGGAGCCAGGAAAATGGCTACACCCATTTCATCAAGGACGAACGCGGCGGGAGCTTCGGTGATGCAGTCCCCGAAGCCGACGCACAGCGTACGGTCGATGCGCACCCGCAGCTCGCCCACGCTGCGTTCCTCGAAGTCGCTCACATCCCTTCCAGGCCCAGCTCGGCGCGGGCGCTGTCCATGATGGCAGGCGTGATCTCCGTGATGCCGCGTTCCTTGGCGTAATCGGCGTAGATCTTCTTCACCATGCCCCGCACGAAGCTGGGCACGCGGGAGAGTCGTTCCTGGGCGTCGTTCGACCAAGCCGGACCGCCGGTGATCACATTCGCCCGTACCATCTCCAACGGCTCGCTGGGGACGGTGCGTCCGCCGATTTCAACTCCCAGGGAAGACACCAGCTGAGTCTCCATCGGATTCGTGAGCATCGCCACGACACGGCCGCATTTGGGGCACTTGAAGGTCGCGGCCAGCGTCCCGTCCCCGGGCAGCTCGCGCTCCGCGAATGCCATCTGCTGGTCGCACTCGACGCACAGGAACTTCATCGTGCGTCGTCCGTCGTGCGTCGTGCGTCGGAAATCCGGGAAGCGAAAGTGTCCCAGGTCTCCAGAGGGGGATGCCAAGGGATTCGCGCGAGTACTGGTGTGTCGAACTCCTTCGATAGGTCCTCGGCCGCCGAACCACTAAACTGCTGACCGACCATGTTTTCGACGATGCCGAGCAACGCTGATCCGTGGTCGACGGCCGCGCGCATGGCACGGCGGACTGCGTCGCGGGACTCGGGGGTCGGGATGGTCACGGTGAGTACGGCCGGCGCGTTGCCGAGGATGTCGCACAGCTCGATGTAGCGCTGCATGCCTGGCGGCAGGTCGAACAGTAAGACGTCGAGCTCGCCCCACTCCACATCGCTCAGAAACTCGCGCAGCGCCGATGCTTCCATTGCGCCCCGCCACACGAAGCTCTCGGCGGCCGGACCTGTGAACGCCAGGGGGGAGCCCTCTTCCAGGAATTGGCCCATGGAGACGTACTTGACCCCATCCATGCCCCTGGCAGGCTCAGGGCTTTCGTGCGTCCTGCGTCGTGCGTCGGAGTCCCGCAGCAGGCCGGGGATCGTCGGGCCATTCAAGTCGGCGTCGAGCACACCGACGCTGCGACCGGCCCGGGCCAGGCCTCTCGCCAGGTGCGCCGTGACGTAGCTCTTTCCCACACCGCCTTTTCCGCTCATCACCGCCACAATCCGCCGGACCGCGGCCAGGCGCGCAGCGACCCGCTTGCGCTGAGCACCGATCTGCTCGGCGAGACCGGAGCGGTCGGGATCGGTCAGCTGGTGGTAGGTGCGCATCGACCCCTAAAAGCTAGCCGGTGGGGCGGTTTGTCGGTTAGTATCCCGTATGATCGAAGCGCTCAAGCAAAAGCTTCAATCCGAAGTCGAACGGCTGAATCACGAAATCTCTTTCGTCTTGCCGAAGGAGATCGAGAAGGCGCGCGCCCACGGCGACCTGCGCGAGAACTCCGAGTACAAGGCCGCACTCGAGCGCCAGCAGTTCGCGCAAGCGCGCGTGCATCACCTGCGGCTCAGGTTGTCGAAGCTCTCCGATGTGCGCGAACAGGATATCCCGCGTGACCGCGTCGGCTTCGGCTCGCGCGTGACGGTCGAGGATGTCGACACAAAGAAGAAGGAGGTTTACGCCTTGACGCTCGGGGAGTTCATCGAGGGCGAGGACGGCCCGGACGAGATGCCGGTCTCGATGGCGTCGCCGCTCGGGAAGGCGTTGCTCGGCGGAAAGGTCGGGCAGAAGGTGGACATCACACTCCCGATGGGCAAGCGCAAACTCAAGATCGTGAGCGTAGATACGGTCCACGATCTCGCGGGGTCTTGACTAAAACGTTTCCGTGATGTCACTTAGAGCCCTAGGGCGTGGCTCTAACCCCGGGGAGACCAACGATGGTGATACGTCTTATAACCGCTGCGGCGGTTTTCTTGCTTTCCGCCCCCGGACGAACGCTGGCGGCGCAAGCCGATCCGGACCGCGCCGTTGCGGGCGGGGGCAATTTTCCCACCGGCTGGCATGTCCGCACCGAAACGAACCGGCAGACGGGGCAGCCCGCGCCGCTCGAGAACGTGAAGTTCACCGGCATGGGCGACGGCCTCCATACGACGGTCGGACCCGCGGCGATCTATTGGCGTGATCGCGATACGATCTCGGCCAGCTACCATGTCGTCGCGAAGCTGAGTCAGATGAAAAACCCCGCCCATCCCGAAGCATTCGGCATCTTCATCGGCGGCAAGAGCCTCGCCGATTCCGGTCAGACCTACACGTACTTCCTGGTGCGCCCGATCGACGGCATGTACTCGATCCGCCGGCGCTCGAGCTATGCGAGCCGGCCCACCGCCGTCGTCGAATGGACGGCAAGCGATGCCGTGACCAAGGCGGACACCAGCGGCCGGGCAACAAACGAGCTCAGCATCCAGGTGCAGGGCGGGAAAGCGAAGTTCATGGTGAACGGCAAAGAGGTCTACACAGGCGATGCCGCGAACCTGGACGTGAACGGGGTCGTGGGCTATCGCGTCAACCACAATCTCGACGTGCACCTGGGCCCGCTCGGGATTCACAAACTGTGACCGCCTTGAACCCCACGGCGGACGAAGATCGCTTCTCGTTCACTCCGTTCACCCGGCATCCGTTCTTCTCGTACGTCAATCGCTGGGTACTGGAGCGGGTGATTTGCCCGGGCCGTCAGGTAATCGTGGACCTCGGCTGTGGTCCGGGCGCCGTCACGGAGCTCATCCTCGAGCGCGTGCGCGGCCAGCAGCCGCCGCCGCGGGTCATCGGTGTGGATCCATCGCCCTCGGCCCTGGAGAAGGCGCGCGCTGCAATCTCATCCAGGTTCGCCGAGTTCGTGCAGGGCAGCGCCGAGTGGCTCTCGAAGCTGGTCAAGTCAGCAGATGCCGTCGTCTTCCTGAACGCCATCCACCTCATGCCGGACAAGGAACAGGTGCTGAAGGAAATCCGGCGCGTGTTGAAGCCGGGCGGGTTGCTCGCGTTCAACAGCACCTTCTTCAACGGCGCGTATGTCGAAGGGACGAGCGGTTTCTGGCGCCGCTGGATTGTGCGCTCGGTGCAGGCACTGCGGGAGAAGGGCTTCGAGGTGAAGCACAGCGGTCACGCGGCGGCGATGGAATGGTTCTCCGCCGATCAGTACCGGAGCGCGTTGGTAGCGGCCGGGTATCGCCCCACGACCGTCGAGCTGCTGCGCGTCGACATGACCCGTCAAGCCCTCATTGATATCGGCCGGTTTTCGCTGTTCATCGAGGGTGCGCTGCCGGGCGTGCCGCTCGAGGAAGGCGCCAAGGCCCTCGAAGTCGGCCTCGAGCGCACGATGGAAGAGCTCAAAGTTGAGTCGGTGCCGCGCCACTGGCTGGAGGTAGTAGCGGAAGCCGTGTAGCTCAGGCGACGACGAATTCGAGGCGGCGGTGCGCGTCGCGCAACGCGGCCTCGACCACCGCAGGCGTTTCCCCCCGTGCAAAGATGAATCCCGGATACCGCGACCCCTCGGGGAACGGCACCAACCGCTCCCCGGGGTGCGCGGTGATTTGGACATCCTCGATCAGCGGCACCGCTTTCGCTTCCGCCACACCGCGCACTTCCTGCAACGTTCCAGCCCCGGGAATCGGAATCATCATCACGCCCGCCGCTTGCCGCTCGCGCTGCAGCGACGGGATCGGCATGCCGAGCGCGTGGCGCAAAATGATCTCCTCGAGGGTGACGCCCTTGTCGCCGAAGCGCAGGACCGCCGAGCACCGGCCGCCGATCGGCCGGGCCGCAAGCTCGATGAGCCACGGCCCGCGCTCGTTGTAGCGCAGCTCGGCATGGATGGGGCCTTCGGTGATGCCGAGCGCGCGCACGGCGCGATCCGCGCAGTCGACGATCGCTTTCTGCACAGCGGCTGGAACCTGTGACGGTGTGACGTAGATGGTCTCTTCGAAGAACGGGCCGTCGAGCGGATCGGGTTTGTCGAAGATCGCCAGGACGTGCAACCGTCGATTGACGACCAGACCCTCGAGCGCAACCTCGTAGCCCGGAATGAATTCCTCAATGAGAAACGTCGCCTCGGGCTCGCGCACGATGGTTCTGAGCCGGTTCTGCGCCTTCATAAAGCCCTGGGCGTTGTCGGCACGCATGACGCCGCGGGATGCTGAGAGCCGCAGCGGCTTCATGACGCATGGATATGTCAGGCTTCTGGCGATCTCGGTGGGGTCTTCACTGAGTCCGCGGAGCATGAAGCGCGGGATCGGGACGCCCGCTTTGGCGAGCAACTCCCGCTGCTGATGCTTGTCACGCGCCGCTTGCATCGCGTGGACGGGATTCCCCTTGAGGCCGAGTCGCTGTGCGATCACCGCCGCGACGATCGCGGTGTCATCGTCCACGCCAACGATCGCCGCGACCGGATATCGTTTCGCGAAGAGGAACGCCTCCGTTGCGGCGCGTTGGGGATCCTGCAGGGGCAGCGTGACCAGCCCGCCCAGACTGGTCGCCTGAAGAGCGCTGGGCTCCTCGGACGCGACCGTCAGGTCCACGCCGATCTGCCGCGCAGCCTCCACGAACGCCGCGGTGCGGTATGTCGTGGTGGGCAGCAACAGCAGCAGGCGAGCAGCTATTTCTTCGCGGCCTGGAAGTAGGGGTTCGCGCCCGAGGTGTGATCGGTGATGTCGACGATGCCCCGAACCGCGGGCACGAGCTGCGCGAGCATCCCCTCGATCCCCTGCCGCAGCGTGACGTCGGCCATGCCGCAGCCCTGGCACCCGCCGCCCATGCGCAGCATGACGACGGCGTCCTGCACATCGATGAGCTCGACGCGGCCGCCGTGGCGCGCCACCATCGGATTGACCTGCTCGTCGAATACCTTCGCGACCTGCTCGTAGAGCGCGTCATCGCTGACCGGTTTCGGCGACTTCGGTGCAGCCACAACCGGCGGGACGTCGCTCGCCAACGCCGTGCGAATGGCCGCGCCGATCGGTTTCCCCACCGCTTGCCACGGTGTCGGCGACTGCTTGACCACGGTGATGAGGTTTCCGGACACGATGAGCTCGCTGACCGCGAGATCCGGAATCGCGAAGATCGCCTCCGCGAGCGGCGATCCGGTCGCCTCTTCAGCCGACGAGAACCGGCGCACGCCGCCAGCCAACACCAGCTTGCTCACGACAAACTTGCAGCGCTGGTTGTCGATCGGCTCGGCGGTTACGCGGATCTCAGCGGCTTCCATTCCGCATCTCGCGCGCGGCGGCCACCATGTTCTTGAGGGCCGCCAGCGTCTCTTCCCAGCCGCGTGTCTTGAGCCCGCAGTCGGGATTCACCCAGATCTGAGCGCCGTCCAGTACCCGCGTCATGCTCTTCAAAGCGCCGGTGATCTCCGCGGTCGACGGCACGCGCGGCGAGTGGATGTCGTACACGCCGGGGCCGATCTCGTTGGGATACTTGTACTGCTCGAAGCCCTGCAGCAGCTCGGAGCCGGAGCGGGCGTTCTCGATCGAGATGACGTCCGCATCCATGCGTTCGATCACCCGCAGCACGTCGTTGAACTCGCTGTAGCACATATGCGTGTGAATCTGGGTGCCGTCACGCACTCCGGCCGTCGCCAGCCGGAAGGCGTCTACGGCCCACCGCAGATAGTCCGCCCAGTCAGCCCGCCGCAGCGGCAACCCTTCGCGGAGCGCCGGTTCATCGATCTGGATCACGCGGATGCCGGCGGCCTCGAGGTCGATCACCTCGTCGCGGATCGCCAGCGCGATCTGTTTGGCGGTTTCCGCGCGCGGCTGGTCGTCGCGCACGAAGGACCACTGTAAGATTGTCACCGGACCGGTCAGCATGCCTTTCACCGGGCGCTTGGTCAGCGACTGCGCGTATCTGCTCCAGCGCACCGTCATCGCGCTCGGCCGTGAGACGTCGCCGAAAATGATCGGCGGTTTTACGTATCGAGTGCCGTAGGACTGCACCCAGCCGTGCTCGGTGAACGCGAATCCGGCGAGCTGCTCGCCGAAATACTCGACCATGTCGTTGCGCTCGAACTCCCCATGCACCAGCACGTCGAGGCCGATCTCCTCCTGCAGCGTGATCGTCTTCGCGATCTGCGCTTCGATGAACCGGTCGTACTCGTCGGCACTCAGCTGATTGTCGTTCAGTTTGCGCCGCGCCGCCCGCACGTCCGCTGTTTGCGGAAATGACCCAATCGTGGTCGTCGGATACGGGGGAAGGTCCGGTTGAGACTTCCTGCGCACCGCGTACCGCGTACCGCGCACCCTGTCTTTCTCCGTGACCGCCCCCGCGCGACGCTGCACCGCGGCATTGTTGATCCGCTTGGACGCGCGACGCGCCTTCGCGGCCCGGCTGCTGCTCTCGACCGCCTTCCGATCGCCTTTCGCGAGTGCGACGACCTCTTGAAGCTTCTGCTTGGCGAAGGCGAGCCAGCTCTTCAGCTCCGGATCGAGCTTCGTTTCGAGGTCGAGGTCGAGCGGCGTATGGAGCAGTGAGCAAGACGGCGCCACCCACAGTCGGTCCTTCCCGACTTTCGCCGCCGCGCGCTCGACCAACGCGGCCTGCTTCTCGAGATCCGCCCGCCACACGTTCCGGCCGTCGATCACCCCTGCCGACAACACGCGGCCTTTGGGCCAGGAGGCGAGCAGCGGCTCGAGCTGCTGCGGCGCCCGCACCAGATCGACATGCAGCCCCTGCACCGGGAGCGCGAGCGCGGTGGAGAGATTGTCGTTGAGGCCGGCGAAGTAGGTCGCGACCAGCAGCTGCAGCTTCCCGGCACGCGACGCCAGGTATTTGTAGGCGCGCCGGTACGCGGCACGCTCGGCATCGCTGCGATCGAGCGCGAGACTCGGCTCGTCAAGTTGGACCCATGTCGCCCCCGCGGCAGCGAGCGACTCGAGCACGTCACCATACACCGGCAGCAGCGCGTCGAGCAGCGACAGGCGATCAAACGCGCCGCCTTTCGACTTGGCAAGCAGGAGGAATGTCAGCGGCCCGATCAGTACCGTCGTCGCGTCGAGCCCCAACGCCTTCGCCTCGCGGTACTCATTCGCCGGCTTGGCGGATGCCATACGGAAGCGTTGCGCGCGCTCTAGCTCGGGGACGATGTAGTGGTAGTTGGTATCGAACCACTTTGTCATTTCCATCGCGGTGACGTCGCGGCCTTTGCCTTGACTGCCGCGCGCCATCGCGAAGTACGTGCCGGGATCGACCCACTCGCCCGTGAAACCGTAGCGCGGCGGCACCGCGCCAACCATCGCGCAGGTGTCCAGCATGCGGTCGTAGAACGAGAAGTCGTTCGCAGGGATGCGGCCCAAGCCGAGGTCGCGCTGGAGCTGCCAATGACGGCGGCGCAGCTCCGCGCCGGTGGCGAGCAGCTGCTCGCGACTGATCTTGCCGCCCCAATACCCTTCGGTCGCGCGCTTCAATTCGCGCGCGGCACCCAGGGGGGGGGAGCCCAAATTCGAGGCGATTGTCATATAGGAAGGGGAATCTTACAGCGTTGGAGGCCCTTCCGGTACTTGACCCCGTTTCTGCGAGTCCTTCGAGCTTACGGGTGTGGCGGTGCCGACGGGCGCGGTGGATGTTGCGGGTGCGCGGGCGGCGGCCCGCGCCGAGCCTGCGCCGCTGCCGCCCGGGCGAGTCCCGCGGCCGCTTGTGCGGGTGTAGCACCTTCGGCCATTGCCGACTGCACATTCGCCGGCAGTGACAGCAGAGCCGACACCGGCTCACCGGAGCGCAGTGCGACACTCACGAGTCCAATGTCCTCGGCG
>WNGG01005146.1_pt1 | contig 14602 bp, 6 predicted proteins | sample 5400661 | NCBI WGS metagenome assembly WNGG01 (sample SAMN13153372, study PRJNA577476) | soil metagenome | isolation source: 100 cm soil or saprolite under Garry oak tree replicate 1 | place: USA:California | collected 2016-06-15
GGTGGTATGTCCGGAGGGAGGGAGATGGCTCACGGCGAAGTCTCTGAGGTCATTCCGGCTTCCGCCGCCGAGGTATTCGAGCTCCTGCACGACTATGGCCGTCGGTTGTTGTGGGACACACTCCTCTCGGCGGCGTATCTCGACGACGGCTTCACCGAGGCCGGAAAGGGTGTGACCAGCGTGTGCGTCGGGCGCCGCTCGCTCGGGAGCCTGGCGCTGAGGACCGTCTACGTCTCGTTCGATCCCCCCAAGGTCGCCGCGGTGAAGCTGATCAACTCGCCCCCCTTCTTCGGGGAATGGGCGGCGTCCATCCGGCACACCGACCTGTCACCGGGAGAGTCGCGCGTCACGTACACCTTCCAGTTCACGGCGCGCCCCGGCTGGCTGCGGTGGGCGCTGGAGCCAATCATGGCGGTCGTGTTCCACTGGGAGACCCGCAAGCGGCTGCGCGCGCTCCGCAATCATTTCGCCGCGCGGCGGGCCGGCGCGCCCCCGCCATGACTCGCCGCTCCAAGGCTGCACCCCCTCCGCCAAATTTCAAAAAACTCGCCACGAATTTCACAAAATCGTCCCGCTTATTCCTGCGGTTAGCGAGGAAGACACGTTCGTAGTGCTACGCTGAAAATCCTTCGCAATCTGGCAAGGATCTTCGTCCGCATAGACTGCACAGAATGAAACCACGGATGAACACAGATAAACACCGCGCTGCCGGCCGCAACCAAAAAAATCTCACCACGAAGACACGAAGAAATCCTTTGCGATTCTTCGCGTCTTCGTGTCTTCGTGGTGAACAGGATGCCTGTGCTCCCAGGAGAACGGGCAAAGGATTTTCGAGTTGGTAGCACGGAGGTGCCATGATCGCCAGGAGCTGTGCAACCACGCTGTTTACCGCATTCCTGCTGTTCGGTTCTCAACCCGCAGGCGTGCAGCCCAACCCCAATGCTGTCGTTGCAGGCGAGTTCATTGTTGAGCCCGCGACCCTGATCAGCCTTGGATTTGAGTGGACGATTCAGGGGGATGACAATCGCAATGCGGCCGTCGCAGTGCAGTACCGCAAGCGGGGAGAATCGCAGTGGCGCGACGCCCTGCCGATGCTCCGGATTGGCGATGAAAAGGTCTGGAGAGCCCGTGAGCATCTTGAATACTGGACGCCTCGCATGTTTTGACTCGCACTGATTGCACCCCATTTGAGTTGTCAGGGCGACGTTTTTTTGCTAGGAATTTATGCGCTTGAGTTCCTTCACGATAAACGCGAGTGGCGGGGTTTCATTCGGAATCCTGAGGTACGACGGAGGAATTCGGTCCTCTGCCTGGGATAGCCACCTCGCCCTTGGACGACCTATGGTCGACACGGATTCTTCTGGTGAACCCTTCGGATACCGACATCGGCGGTAATGTGCAGACGCTCACCCCCGCAGGAGCCGAATTCGGCGCGACGAGCTATCGGATTGCGCCGCGTTCTTCGGCCGTGGTGGACGTTTCGGAAACGGGCGCCGAGATTCGCGTCGGTTCCGTTCGGATCCACCCCAACGTTGGCGATCCGGCGCCGATCGCCTCCACAGTGTTCTCGTTTGTAAACGGCGGCGTGACTGTCACAGAGAACGGTGTGGCCGAGACAGAAAGCGGCCACGCATTTCGACTTTTTGTTGAAGCATCCGGCCGGTTTGGTGATCCCGATTCGACACGAACCGGCATTGCGATCGCAAATTCCGGAACCGAGGCCGCCATCTTGAACCTCGATTTGAGGGACCTGAACGGTGTGCCAACTGGTTCTTCCGCTTCGATCACGATTCCCGCCGCCGGACAGGTCTCAGTGTTTCTTCATGAGATCCCTGGATTTTCGAATCTTGCGACCCCCTTCGAGGGGGTACTGCGCATCTCGACAGCGTCCGCGGCGGGAATATCCATGATCGGACTTCGCGGACGCTACAACGAGCGTGGCGACTTTCTGATCGCCACGATGCCCTCGGTCAACGAAGACGCGCCTGCGGTGAACGACGAAAAGGTCTTCCCTCACATTGCGAACGGCGATGGCTACGCCACGCAATTCATACTAATAAGCCGGACAACCACATCGGGACAGGTCCGCTTCGTGTCTCAATCCGGCGATCCCCTGACGGCAACAATTCCGGCCAAGCCGTAGGAGGCGCAGGTTCGGAGTTCAGCCTTCAGGCTGCACTGCCCGGGGCAGGCTAAAGCCTGAACTCCAAACGGGCCGTGCGCAGCGAATGGCTGGGCTTCCTCGCTATACGTAGCGAGCGAGCCTTCATACCGGCGAGCAGGTAGGAACCGCCGATCCACGCCGATGGACGCCGATTTTCGTCGGATCCATCCGCGTGAATCGGCGTTCATCGGCGGTTTCATTCCTTCTTACTGATCATGCCTCTCGCGGGATTAGATTGGAGATTGACTTCCGGCTCAGAACGTGTACCGCAACTGGAACTGGACCCAGCGCGGCGTGTTGCGCTGCTCCGTGAGCTTGCCGAAGTTTGAACTGTTGATATCGGTGCCCGGCAAATCCCATTGCACGGTATTCAACGCGTTGATCAGGTCCAGCCTGAATTCCAGGTTCGTCTTTTCGGCCGTTCTGAAACGGCGAGCGATATTGGCATCGAGTTGTGCCAGCCTTGGGCCCCGCAGCCAGTTCAGAGCCGTCGGGAAGACGCGGCGATGGAACGAATTCGGCTGGAAATCGGTCGGGGTGACCGTGGCGTAGGTCTTGCCTGGCGGCAACATGTTTTCGGGCACCAGCTGGCGAATGCGCGCTTCCCACACGGACCGATCGCTCGCGCTGAAATCACGCGATGCGCCGGGGAAGAGCTTCCAGTTGAACCACGCATCGGTACCGCGGGCGTCGCCGTCGAGTCCGATGTCGCGCAGGTCGTTGCCGAAGTAAAACCAGTTGCCCAGGCCATACACGCGGCCGGTTTGCAGGTGATAGAGGCCGCTGATTTGCCAGCTGCCGATGATGGCGGAGAGCCGCTTCTTGTCCGGCAGGAACCTCCGGCCTTTGCCGAACGGGAATTCGCAGATAAGGTTCGCCGTCAGGTGGTGTGGCGCCGAGTTGTTGCTCGGCGTCCAAACAGGCAGGGCGTCGAACTCATTTTCATAAGTGGTGCGCTGAAGGTTCGACGCCCAGGTGTACGCTACCATGTAGCTGTAGCCGCCGGCCATCCGTTTGGTAACGGATGCTTCCAGATCGTTGTACTTCACTTCGCCGGACGGGGTGCGCCCGTTGAAAAGACCGTTCATCTGCGGGAACGCGCGCAGCAGTTGAGCTTTGCGAATCGTCGTCGCGGTGAAGAAGCCGTTCGTCCGCATGTCGTTGTACAGCGTCGGGTTCGACGCCTGGATGGAAGCGAAGTTGGCGATATTGAACGGGTTCGCAACCGTCGAGTTCAGATCGTCGGCAAGCGCATTGTTGCGCACGAGTCCCGAGGCCCAGTACTTTTCCGGCAGGAAGTCAATGCGGCTGGAAATATTAGTGAGTGTACCGTTGTTATTGAAAACCGTAATGTTGTCCGTGTAAGAACCGAGATAGGCGACCTCGGCGACCATGTTACCTCTCAGCTCTCGCTGGAGACCGGCGCGCCAGCGATGTTGTCTGGCGCGCTCCCAGTCGCGAGGAACATACGTGTAACTCCGGCCGGCAAGCGTCATCAACCCGAGCGCATTGCCCAGCGGCACGTCGAAGCGTGTGCCATCGGCGCGCAGCGGGAAGGGATCGGCAAAAATCGTCTTGCACCTGGTGATGTCGGCGCGGCATTCGGGCGAGGTCAGATTGGCGAAGTTAAACGTCAGGCCGTTGTCGTTGGTGATCGTTGTGCCGGTGCCGCGGCTGTAACCAGTTTGATTGATGCCGTCGTTGAGCACGTTGTTCGTGTCGTAGAACATGCCCCAACCGCCGCGCAGCACCGTCTTGTCGTTGATCTGGTAAGCAAAACCCACGCGCGGCATCCAGGCGGCTTTGGCGTTGTTCATCGTGTCTGGCGACGCGCCGTTGGCGAGATAGAGCGTGCCGCCGCGCACCAGGAAATCGCTCGCCGGGCGCTCGGGCAGTGGGTTTTTCGCATACGCCGCTTGCGCTGCGTCCGCGATGGGCAATGCGCCGTTCGGATCAAAACCGGCCAGCCCGCGGTTGTAGCGCTCTCTGAAGCCGTCTTCGAGCTCGTAGCGCAGGCCCAGGTTGAGCGTCAGCCGGCGGCTCAGTTTCCAGTCATCCTGCACGTAGCCCGAATAGAACCAGTTCGTCAGATAGTAGCTGTCGTTCGTGCTGACGGAGACGCCGCTCGGCACGCCGAGCATGAACGCGGCCCATTCGAGGCCGATGGCGGCGGCGTTGGTGGTGTTATCGGCCTGCCGCACGAAGGAGTTGTTGAAGCTGAAGCTGCCGGCGCTCTGCCCCGGTCCGAATGCCGCGCGCCAGTTTTCCCGAAGGTCGACGCCCACGCGCAGGCTGTGCGTGCGGATGAATTTCGTCGCCTCGCCGCGCGCCGTGCCGACGCTGTAGCGCGTGAAGCCGGGATAGCCGCGATTCAGGCTGCTGTAGGCGTTGAAGCTGATGCTGGGCAGATGGATGAAATCGCCGGCCTTCTGATCGAGGTAGCCCGGCAAGCCGGCCTTGCTCGGCGGGAAGCTGGTTTGCACGGCATTCGACACGTTCCCCTCGATGAAGCGGTTCCATGCGATCGACCCGTTGAAGATGGTCGTCGAGTTGAGCGCGTAGACGTGGTCGAACGTGACGCCGATGTTTTTGCGCACCAGTCCGCCGACCAGCAGGCCGCGAGCGGTCTCGTAGACCCAGTCGCCGCGGTCTTCGAGGAAGTTGCTGTAGCTGTACTTGCCGAACAGGTGCTGCTTCGGCGAGAGCTGGAAGTCGACGCGGCCGGTGTTGGCCTTGTAATCCCAGTTGTACGGCGTTGCCGAAGCCAGATAGTTGTTGGCGCCTTCGGCCGAAACCACGCCAGGCACGTTGTTCGCATGCGGATAGAGCTTCTCGTAGAAGCCGTAGAGCGGGTTGAGAACCGGCACCTGGTTGTTCGGGAACGGGTCGCGTACGACGCGGCCGTTGACCAGGTGAGCCGTGCGGGGATCGTAAATCTGGTAACGCACGGGATCGAGCTTCAGCAAGTCGGAAAAATCCCCTTTGCGGGCGGCATCACTCGGCACGGTGCGGTTCACCGCCGTCGGCTCTTCCGACTTCGCGTCCTTGAAGCCGCTGTAGTTGAAAAAAAAGAAGAGCTTGTCACGCCCGTTGAACAGCCAGGGAAGACGCACCGGTCCGCCGATCGAACCCGAGTAGTTGTTCGAGTGTCCGCTGGGCTGACGTTCCGTCGCCAGCAGGCGCTGAACGGCGGCCGTGTCGCCGCGCCCTTCGGCCGCCTTGATCGGCCCCCAGTACGCCGCATTGGTCGTCGCCTGCGTGGCGTTCAACCGCTGTTGCCAGTGCTGCCAGGTGAGCGCCCCGTGATAATCGTTCGTGCCGCTCTTGGTCATCATGCTGATCGTGGCGCTGGTCGTATGGCCTTTGCTGGCGTCGAACGGCGCGGTCTCGACTTTGAAGTCCGCGATCGTGTCGGTGTAGGGCAGGTAACCCGTGCGGCGGCCGCCGGCTAGATTGGGCACGCCGTCGAGTGAAAACTCGTTTCCACCGACGCCGCCTGCGGCGCTGATGGATGAGGCGCCCACGTTCGAATGCAAGCCGAGGTAGTTTGGCGCCGCGGTCCACTGGACGCCCGGTGTGCTGCGGGCAAGCAGAAGAGCGCTGTTGCTGAAGACCGGCAAATCAGAGATCTGCCTCTGTTCGAGCGAAGCCGACCCGTTGCCGGTGGTGGTTTCGAGCAGCGGTGCACTGGCCGTGACGGTAACCGACTCGCTTGCCGCGCCGACCTCCAGCGTCACGTCGATGTTGATGCGGCTGTTGACCGTGAGCGCGATGCCCTGCCGCACGTATTTCTTGAACCCCGCCAAGCTGGCCGAGAGCGTGTAGCCGCCCGGCAACAGGTAAGGGACCTCATAGTAGCCGCTGTTGTTGGTTATCGCAGTCGAGGTGACATTGGTCTCGCTGTTGGTGATCTCGACAGTGGCGCCGGGAACCAACGCGCCGGTCGCATCCTTGACCGTGCCCAGCAGCGTGCTGCGCGTCTCCTGCGCCCGCACTGCGCCGCCGGCCATCAGAACCAACCCAAGGCTGGGCAAGCCCACTCTCAGCCTCAGCCATTGAGATCCAAGGGTAGACATGGTTTCCTCCTTCGAGATGGAAATTGATGGACGGCGCGCCCCAGTGCGGCACTCAGCTGCGCGGACGGGAGCAGGGCCCGTTACGGACAAGCTCAGGAAAAATCTTAGTTTCTCCTAATCTTCCTTATTTTTCCACGCGATTCTTCGCGCCTTCGTGGTAAAGCCCGGCCCAATCCACCACGAAGACACGAAGACGCGAAGAATCTCAGCTAGGAGGGGGATGCGGCGCACCGGCGAAGGCGATCCATGATCGCAAGCCCCAAGCCCTCTTCCGGCATAGGCACGGCGGCAAGGCGGTCCAAACCGCGACTGTCCAGGCGGCGCAGTGCGGCAAAGAGGTTGGCGGCCGCCTCGCGCAAGTCCCCCTTGGGAGACAGGATTTCTATCGCGGCGTATCGTTCGGGATGCTCGACAGGTCGCAGAGTGAGAAGGCCCACCTTTTCCCCCGGCCAGAGGATGGATGCGTCCGGATCACCTGGCAGGATCACCAGAGGCGTGCGCGTGGCGTAGTGGCGCGCCAATTGTCCGGGGGCCCGTGGGCGATCCGGGCTGAATACCGCACGCTCGATTTTCCCTATCGCTCGCTCGATGTCCTCTATCGGCGTTCCCCCCGCGCGGAGCAGGCAGGGAGAGGACCCCGTCAGAGAAATGATGGTGGACTCGATGCCCAGAGGGCATCTTCCGCCATTCAGGATGAGATCCACACTCTCGGAAAGGTGTTGTGCCACATGCTGCGCTTCTGTCGGGCTGACGTAGCCGAAGGGATTTGCGCTCGGGGCGGCAATGGCTGTTCGGGAGGCGCGAATCAAGGCCAGCGCCGTTTCGTGCGCGGGCATGCGCAGCGCCACCGTCTCGAGTCCGGCGGTCACAATGTCGGGAACCAGTTCCGTTTTTGGCACCACCAGGGTCAGCGGCCCGGGCCAGAATTGCTCCATCAGAACCCGTGCATGCTTGTCCGCAATATGTCCGTATTTGCCGGCTTCCTCGGGACTGGCCACGTGAACAATGAGCGGGTCGATCGCCGGGCGCTGTTTTGCTTCGAAAACGCGCGCGACCGCGATCGGATTGCGAGCGTCCGCGCCCAGCCCGTACACCGTTTCCGTAGGGAACGCTACCAGCCCTCCTTGCCGTATGGTTTCTGCGGCCAGAGGCACGGCGTCAGGTTGAGAGGCATCCAGTATCTTTGCCAATGATTTCCTCTGAGTAACCCATAAGATGAAACCACCGATGAACACAGAGACAGCCGAGCCGCAACCAAACTATCTGCTTAGCGTTTTCTTTGCGTCCTTCGCGTCTTAGCGGTGAAAGCGCTGTCCGGAATTAACCGCGAAGACGCGAAGAGCGCAAAGAATCCGCGAAGAAGAATTCTTTCCAAGCGGCAAAGGATTTGCACTTTAGTAGTACAGAGAACACAGATCCGTGTTCATCTGTGTTCATCGGTGGTTTCGTTCGTAAGTCCTGGTTGCGGCTCCGCGGCGCTGTGCGTTTCTTCGCTGAGTCAGTAAATCTCCAGGGCGTCCTTTTCGGGAAGTTTCGGGAACGGGGCGTGAGGTTCGCTCTGATACCAATAGGCCACGGAAGCAATGTCATCCTGCAACGGGAGGTACACGCCCCGATCCGACTTCCAACCCAGTGCCTGAATCGTCACCTTGAGGTCCTTCTCGAACCGGATAGGGTCCATGATGTGCCAGCGGTAGAGCCCGAAGCGCTGCTGGGACTGGTACAGACCGTCGGGCCGCAGGACCTGGGCCAAACCGGAGTAGGGGGTCGTGAACTCCTGGTATTGTCTGGTCTCCCTGTTCTCAAAATTGTAGGACCCGCAGAAATAGTCTTCGGTCCCGGTGCCGCAAATCGTGGGAAACTCTCCGTCGCCATCCATAAAAAACTTGATCTCCCCTTCGCCCCACCAACCCGTATTGTGCACTCCCCAGGCCAGGTACGTCCCTACGTAATGCCCCTGACCGCGCACGCCATCGAGAATCGCGTAGTCCTGTTTGAACGGGAGGGGATTGGCGCGACGGAACTGAGCATGGAGATACGCCGCGTCCGCGGGGATGTCGGTCAAGGCGTACGTGACTTGATAATAGAGTGTCATGGGCTTTTCGTCGATGTTCTCTATCGTGATCTTGCACGATTTGCGGAATGGCATCACCCAGTAGCTGTTGAACGCGCTTCCGGGATTGACGGCCACCGCCAGCGAGCTGATCTGCGCGTACTTTCCCCAGCCCGCGGCAAAGAAGTCTCCCACGGGGCATTCCACCGAAGGGGTTTGCTCCCCGTCCCAATAAAAACGCAGCAGCGAGAAGCGCCATTTGCCCGTGGGCGTCATCCAGATGTGCTGGACAGCTCCCGGACCCTGGATCTCCGCCAGAGTAAACACCTGACCCGGCTGGATGCGCACGGAGGGAGAGACCTTCCATTTCTGTCCGAGCTCGCGGGCCGCGTTCCTGCCCGTGCCTTCGGTTGCCATCCCGCCCCTGCCTTTCTCTCCGGTGAGGTTCTCCGGACTGATCGAGCGCGTCTTCGCTTTTGAAAGCCGGAAAAGATTGCCGAGGTTCAGATGCAGGCCGTTAAAGCTCTCCTGCTGCGCGGGTGTCTGCGCGGCAGCCAGTGCCATAAGCGTCGCAATTCCCAACACGCTGCGAGTTGTCAGATTTTTCATCGGGTCCTCTCCTCATTTTTACAAAATCACTTTGCGATTCTTTGCGCCTTCGCTTCTTTGTGGTGAAAAAAGATACGCTGCATTCACCGCTAAGACGCAAAGGCGCGAAGAATCACTAAGAACATTTTGGTTGCGGCTCTGCCCCGCCCGGTTGATCCGTGGAATCGGTGTCCTATAGTGAGCGGGCCTAGTTTAGCATTGATGGGAAGGGGGCTGTTGTTTACCTTAAGAACTTCATGCGGCGCCAGACGGTGGTCGAGTATTTGCACGGTTTCTATCCGCGCGGTTCGGAGATTGCCTGCGTGCACCGCCGGGGCTACCGCGCGATGCGCTGGTCTTACCGCCGGATCGCACAGACGGCGTCGCAGTTCGCGAGGGAGCTCGAAGCGCGTCAGATCGGCAAAGGCGACCGCGTCATGATCTGGGGCGAGAATTGCGCCGAGTGGATCGCCGCTTTCTGGGGATGCGTGTTGCGCGGCGTGCTGGTCGTGCCCATGGATCGAATCGGTTCGCGCGATTTCGCTCTCCGTGTTGCGCGGCAGGTGGACGCCAGGCTGCTCGTAGGCTCGCGCGAAATTCAGAGCCTGGATCCTCGTTTGCCGGCCCTGGAACTGGAAAGACTGTCCGAGCTTGTGTCGCATCATGGCTCCGATCCTTACCCGGCGCGCGATCTGCGCCGCGAGGACCCCGTAGAGATCGTCTTTACTTCCGGCACCACCGCGGACCCTAAGGGCGTGGTTTTGTCGCACACAAACCTTCTTGCCAACATTGAACCCGTCGAAAGCGAAATAAAGAAGTACCTCAGATATGAGTGGTTCTTTCATCCCATTCGGTTCCTGAACCTGCTCCCCCTGAGTCATGTCTTCGGCCAGTTCTTGGGAATCTTCGTGCCGCCTCTGCTGGGAGGCGCCGTTGTCTTTCAAGACACCCTGAACCCTTCCGAAATCATTCGGACCGTCCGGAACGAGCGGGTTTCAGTGCTCGTGTCCGTCCCGCGCCTGCTCGATACTTTGAAGGAGAAGATCGAGCGCGATTACCAGGCCGCGGGGAAGCGGGAGTGGTTTCAGGGACAGCTGGCGGCCGCTGCCGCCGAGCATTTCATCAAGCGTTGGTGGAGGTTCCGCGACGTTCACAACCGCTTCGGCTGGAAATTTTGGGCATTTGTCTCCGGCGGCGCCGCGCTGGATTCGGAAACCGAAGCCTTTTGGACCCGGCTGAGCTTCGTGGTTATTCAGGGGTACGGGTCGACAGAAACCAGCTCCATGGTCAGCGTCAATCATCCCTTCAGGCTGGGGAGGGGGTCGATCGGCAGGGCGCTTCCGGGTCGCGAGATCATGCTGGCGGAAGACGGTGAAATCCTGGTGCGCGGTGAAAGCGTTGCCGACAGTTACTGGCAGGGGAGGGAATTGAAGCCACTACCTGGCCGGGAAGGATGGTTTAAGACGGGCGACATCGGAGAGCGGGACGAGCAGGGGAATCTTTACTTCAAGGGCCGCAAGAAGAACGTCATCGTCACCCCGGAGGGGATGAACCTTTACCCTGAAGACCTGGAAGCGGCGCTGCGCCGGGAACCGGAGGTGCAGGACTGCGTCGTGGTCCCGCTCGAACGCGACGGCAACGCCGAACCCTGCGCCGTGTTGATTCTCAAAGACCGGTCCGCCGATCCGCATTCCGTGATCAAGCGCGCGAATCAGGGTCTTGCCGAGTTTCAGCGCATGCGCCACTGGTTTGTGTGGCCGGAAGAGGACTTTCCGAGAACTTCGACACAGAAGCCTCGGACTAACCTCATTCAGCAAGCGGCGCAGGGGAGCGTAGAGGGAAGGGGAGCGCCTCAAGTCTCGGACGGCGCGTTGGCGGGCCTGATAGAGCAAATCACCGGAAAAACAGCCGCGTCGCTCTCACCGAACGCGAATCTGGGTGACGACCTCCAGCTCAGTTCGATCGATCGGGTGCAATTGCTGAGCGCCATCGAAGATAGGTATCAGGTGGATCTGAATGAATCCCGATTCACGACGGCAACCACGGTTGCCGAACTGGAGCAGATGCTGCGGCAGCCGGCGCCTCGCCGCTCCGATTACCGATATCCGAGATGGGCACAGTCCCATCCCGTGCATTGGAGCCGCCTGGCGGCGTATTACGCTCTCACCTGGCCCGCCACCATGCTCATGGCGCGGCCTGAAATCGCGGGTCGCGAGAAACTGCGTCCCCTGCGCGGACCCGTGCTGGTGGTCGCCAACCACATAACCATGGTGGACGTCGGGTTCGTGCTCGCGGCGCTGCCGCCCCGGTTCCGGCATCGGCTCGCGGTCGCGATGATCGGAGAGCGGCTGCAGGCCATGCGGCATCCGCCGGAGGATCTCTCGTTTTTCCGGCGCTGGCTCGACAGGCTCGACTACATGCTGGTGGTCGCGCTGTTCAACGTGTTCCCCCTTCCGCAGGGGACCGGTTTCCGGGAAAGTTTTGCCTTTGCGGGGGAATCTGTGGACCGGGGCTACAACGTTCTGGTGTTTCCCGAGGGGATGCGCACTCCGGACGGCCGGCTTTCACCCTTCCAGTCGGGTGTGGGACTGCTTGCCAACAACCTGAATGTCCCGATCGTTCCCGTTCGAATAGACGGCCTGTTCGACGCGGCTCGGGCGGGGAAGAAGATCGTGCGTCCCGGCACGATCAAAGTGACGATAGGCGACCCGGTGCGATTTGATCCGGACACCGATCCGGCAGCGATCGCGAAGGAACTGGAAGACCGCGTCCGCAACCTGGGCTGATCTGATTGCGGATTGCGGATTGCGGATTTCTTGTTCGGAGTTCAGGCTTTAGCCTGCCCGGGGTCGGTGCAGCCTGAAGGCTGAACTCCAAACCTCGCCTTTGTGGTCAGATTTCTTTCGTTGGGGCTGCGCTGCGCCGTGAGCATCCGCGGAAGACTTACTTGTACCGGACGCCGTGCTTGATCACGGTCTCGACGTGCTGGAGCAGGGCGATGTAACGGAGGATGTGTCATCCGAGAAGACACCTTGCCCTTCGCAATCCGCAATCCGCAATCAAGGAATGGGGTCTTTCTCCCACCAGTACTGCTTCGCGAGCTTTTTCTGGACCGGCCAGACTTGATCCAACGTGTCCCCGTCGAAAAGCTCGCCGTTCTTCATCACATAGCGAATCGTGTTGGTGTTGTGGATGTCCTTTAGGGGATCCTTGTCCAGCACCATGAGATCTGCCAGCTTGCCGGCTTCGAGAGACCCGACGTCCTGTTGCAGCCCGAGCGCTTCAGCTCCAAAGACGGTCGCGCAGCGCAAGGCTTCGTGCGGAGTCATGCCCCCGGACTGCAGGTTCCACAGCTCCCAATGGCACCCCAGTCCCTGAAGCTGTCCGTGACCGCCGAGGCAAACACGGCCGCCGGTGCGCACGATTCCGGTGCAGGCCGCAGCGATCGCGCTATGCCCGTATTCCTCCGGCAAGAACCACTGCCGCCGCCGCCGCACCATGGTGTCGAGCAGAGCGTGCGGAATGTAGCGGCGCAGCTTTTCATTTCCGTGCACGTCGCTGGTTTCATAGTAGTAGTTTTCGCTGAACGGGGCGCCGTAAGCGACGAGCATCGTAGGCGTGTAGTAGGTGCGGGTCCTGGCGACGAACTCCGCCACATCCTTGTAGATCGGATGGATGGGGAGCGCGTGCTCGTTGCCTGTATAACCGTCGGCCATTTGGGTGAGATCGAGTTTAAGGTCGAGCGCCCCTTCCGTCGTGGGCATGATGCCGAACTCTTTGCACGCCATGATCACCCACTGGCGCACCACGCGGTCCCCGGACACATACTGTTTCAGGGTCGTTGTCCGGTATGCCTCTTTGTAGCGCTTGATAAAGTTCTTCGCGGACTCCTTGTCGTCCAGGCCGGATTGAGAAAAGACGCCCGGACCCGTGGAGAAGACGCGCGGCCCAAGGATGGCGCCCGTCTCGACGAGATCCGTGTAGGCGAACACGTCGTTGGTCGAGCTCTGAGGGTCCCGTGTGGTAGTGACGCCATACGCAAGATTGGCAAGATACTGCCACACTTGCGTCTGGTGAACTCCGCGGGGAGGCCACATGTGAGCATGCACATCGACAAAGCCGGGCATGATCGTCGTCCCCGTCACATCCACAACCTTTGCCCCCGGCGGTATGGCGACCTTTCCCTTAGGTCCGAGCGCCGCGATTCTGTTGTCGGTAATAACGACATCGCCCCGCTCGAGGATCTCGCCCCCTTTCATCGTGATGATGCGCGCGCCGCTGAGGACGATCGCCCCCTTGGGCCGGGCGCGCGGAGCCTCGATCGCGACCTGGACGGATTCGGGTTTGTCGGCGGACGGCTCCTGCCGGTAGAAAGTAGCTCCCCACGCCCAGGCCACCCATTTACCGTCCGCAGACCAGCTCAGGTAATCCCCGCCTTCGGCGGACAGCTTTTTGACCGGGACGGCCGCCGTTCCGCCCGGAGTGATGCTGATATTCACCGTCTCCTTGCCGGCTTTCGGAATCGTCACCAGATAGTGCTTGTTCTGGAGGTTGACAAAGGCGCTTCGGCCTTCGGGTGACATGCGAATCTCTTCCGCCGGCGGAGGAAACGGCCCCGGCGCGGCCCCGGTGACCTTGAAGTGCGTTCTCCGATCGAGCCCGTCCAGACGCACCGACACGAGCCCATTGAAGCCGGCAGTCATGTAAACGCGACCGGGATCGCTCGTAAAATGCGGAAACCTCCCGCCCTGCGTGGGTCCGATCAAAGTCGAGTCCCCGCCCGCAGCGGGAATCCACCTGAGATCGAGACCGGTTCCGCCCGGAATTCCCGTAACCTCTGCCAGGCTCCTTTGCGGATCCTCAGGATAGAGCGATGCCGAATCCCTCAGGTCCGCAAACAGCTGGTCCGCGCTCGCGCCGGAAACAAAAACGATCTTGGAGCCGTCCGGAGAGTAGACCGGATAGGAATAGAATGCCGGCCGGCGCGTGAGCTGTTCCGGCGCGTAGCTCCCGTCCGCGGCAACGCGGAAAATCTGCCCGCCATCGCGGGACCACGTGACATACGCCAGATAACGTCCATCGGGCGACCACGCCGGCATGAACTCTCCGATAGTGGAGTTTGTGAGCCGCTTCGGGGTTCCATCTGGAAGGTCTTTGATCCAAAGTTTGTTGAGGGAGCTGAAGGCCAGGCGCTTGCCGTCGGGCGCCAGGACGGGCCATCGAATCAGGCGGGCGCGCACGACCGGGCTGTCATCGACGCGGCTTTGAAAGGAAAGGCGAGGACCGATCTCGGCCTGCACCTTGGCCGTGAACGGTACGATCGCGGACTTGCCGGTCTGGAAATCGACACGGTGGATCTTTCCCCCAATGGGCACGAGCAGCGATTTCCCGTCGGGCATGAAGGCATAGCCGGGCATCGTATCGCGCGTGGCGCGCGATTCCTGGTCGTCGCGTGTCACGGGATAAATGAGCCATCGTTCTTCGCCGGTCTCGAGGTCTCGGACGCGCAGCCCCGTCTTTGTCTCATGGCGTGTAGCAAAGACCAGGCTTTTGCCATCGGGAGACAGGACGGGGCGCATGGCGCTCCCCTGGGCGTTTGTAATGGCAGACGTCTCGCTGGTCTCGCGATCAAAGCGGACCACCTGCCAGATGGGAAAGGACGTGTTGTACCCGAACGAACCGGTGCGCGCCGAGTAATAGATGTAGCGGCCGTCCGCCGAA
>WNGG01005149.1_pt1 | contig 14600 bp, 9 predicted proteins | sample 5400661 | NCBI WGS metagenome assembly WNGG01 (sample SAMN13153372, study PRJNA577476) | soil metagenome | isolation source: 100 cm soil or saprolite under Garry oak tree replicate 1 | place: USA:California | collected 2016-06-15
GCCCGGACCCAGCCGGCGGGTTCCGGCTCACCGGCATCAAGCTCACCGTCCGCGGCGAGGTCGACGGCCTGGACGCGGCCGGCTTCGCGGCCGCTGCCCAGCGGGCCAAGGAAGGCTGCCCGGTGAGCAAGGCGCTGACCGGCGTCGACATCACCCTGGACGCAGCGCTCGATGCCTGACCAGGCGGCCGACGGCGCCCTTGCGAGATCTTGGGGTGCAGCGGCCGCCGGGCAAGCGGGCGGTTGCCTCCCGGCTGACCGGCTAGTCGAGCCGCCAGCCGGGTAAGCGCGCAGACCTGGCCTCCCTACCCGAAATCGCCCTCAGCGCCGTATGATCCGCTAGGCGCTGAAAACAGGGGTGGGTATGCGAGGGCGGTCTGCCGGGTCCGTGGCTGCGGGCGCCGTCGCGCCGTGCGCCGGGAGGTGCCAGCATGCAACTTGACCGGATCCTGCCGCTGGCCCGTACCTACTGGGCGGACATCGCCTGGGTGGTCTTCATCGGGCTGAACCTCATTGCCATGCGCCTGCTCCCGGAGTGGCAGACCGTCCCGTTCCTGATCATCTGGGTCAGCCTGACCGCGATCTATGGCTTCCGGCTGTGGCGGCTTGGATCCACCATCCTCATGGTCGCGGTAGTGGCGCTGTCCACCGGCGGCCTGATCGGCTGGCAGGTCATCCGGGGACAGCAGGACGCCGAGTACCTCGTCGAAGTACCGCTGCTCACCATGATGTTTGTGGTGATGGTCTGGCACGCACGCAGGCGGCAGGCGGCCATGGCGGAAATGAAGCGCGTCTCCCAGCACAACCTGCTGCTGCTTGATCAGCAGCGCCAGTTCTTGCAGGACGTCTCGCATGAGCTGGGCACGCCGATCACCATCGCGCTCGGCCACGCGGAGCTCATCGAGCACGCCGCCACCGACCAGGCGATCGCCGAGGACGCCAGGGTGGCCGTGGATGAGCTGCTGCGGATGCGCCGGCTGGCCAACCGGCTGCTGCTGCTTGCGGCGACGGACGGCCCGGACTTCCTGCGGTCGGCTCCGGTGGACGTCGCCGAGCTCATGGTGGAGACGCTGCACCGGTGGAGCCAGACATCCCGGCGGTGGTCGCTCGGCACGCTGGCGGAGGTGAGCGTGCTTGCGGACGCGGACCGGCTCACGCTGGCGCTGGACGCGCTGATCGAGAACGCGGTCGATCACACCGCCGCGGACGGCCGGATCGAGCTGAGCGCCCGGTCCGATGGCGACAAGGTCATCCTGGCCGTGTCGGACTCGGGCTCCGGCATCGAGGCCGCCGACCTGGGCCGGATCTTCGGCCGGTTCTCCCGGATCGACGCCGGCCGCAGCCGGGAGATCGGCGGGTTCGGCCTGGGCCTGGCGGTAGTGAAGGCGATCGCGGAAGCCCACCACGGCTCCGTTCAGGTCCGCAGCACGATGGGCAAGGGCTCGGTGTTCGAGCTGCTGCTACCCGCGACGATGACCACGGCCAGCGGGCCGAGGCAGCCGCTAGACCGCCGGGCCGCGCAGCGGTAGCCCCGGTCACGGGCTGAGCTGCGACACGGCGACAGCCCCTACCGGCGCAAGGTGCCACGACTGCGTGCGATTATGTCCACAGGGGCGCGTCCTGGCTGCGGCCAGGCGAGGGCGGGACGGGGCACATGACGATCTCTGTTCGGTGGCGGTGGGCGCATAGAAGTGCTGCAGTGGCCGCTGCTCTGTCCGTGGTGCTCGCCGCGTGCAGCGGCGGATCCGACGGACCCGGGGCAGTGCGCCCCGCCAAGGCCAACCCCGGGAATCCGGTCACCAGCCCCCGGGCGTACTTGTACGTGGTGTCACCCTCAGGGGGCGTTCCGCACCCGCTGCTTCACCCGGGCGATGCCGCCCGGCTGCAGAGCGAGGCCGACCCCGTCTGGTCGCCCGACGGCCAGCGGATCGCTTTCACGGCCGGGTGCGTGACTTGCCTCGCCCGGCTCTATCTGGTGTCGGGCAACGGGCAGGACCTGCGGGACGTTCCCACCGGGCCAGGCACAGTCTTGTCACCGGGCTGGTCGCCGGACGGCCGCGGCATCGTGTTCGCCCGGGGGCAGAGCGAGGATCAGCGTATCTACGCGGTGAACCTCCGCATGGGCCGGGTACGCCTGGTCAACGGTGAGCGGGAAGGTCTCGACTTCACCGACAGCACTCCCGCGTGGTCGCCCGACGGCCGACGGGTCGCCTTTGCCCGCGAAATCCGCCACGAGCGCCAGAACCTGTGGGTGGTCCCGGCGGCCGGGGGATCCCCGCGGCCCCTCACCCGGGCCACCCAGTTCGGCCAGTTCCATCCCCGCTGGTCGCCGGGCGGCCGGAAGATCGTCTTCATGCAGACCGTGCCGCCACATTTCACCTGGGATCTGCGCGTCCTCGATGTGCGGACGAAGAGGGTGACGGACCTGACCAGCGACCCGCACAACGAGTTCGATCCGGCGTGGTCGCCGGACGGGAAGAGCATCGTGTTCGCCAGCGATGCGGCGGGCCATGCGGGGTTCCGGTCGCTCTACGTGATCCGGGCCGACGGCTCCAGGATGCGCCGCCTCACGGCGAGTACCGCGGATGACTCGATGCCGTCGTGGTCGCCGGACGGGGCGACGATCGTATTCGTCCGCCGCCCGACCACCCGCGCCTGATCCGCACGGGACCGACGCCTAGGCGCTCCCATGTCGGGGCCGCGGGATCCGGGGGTGTCGCTGCTCAGCCCGAGTAGGTGACGACGAGCTGCGGCGGGGTCGCCCCCTCCCGGCTGGAGAACGCGATCGCCGTGCCGTTGATGCCGATCATCGACATGCTGAGCAGGCCGTTGCCATTGATAAGGGCGGAAACGTCCACCGTGGTCAGCGTGTTGGCGGCGAACGCCCCTGAGTTTCCGACGTCCGTGGAGCCGGTCGGGGGGGCGTTGTTCCAGTTGAGCGCGGACTCGCTCCATGTGTTGTCGGCGACGCTGCGCACCGCGTATCCGGCCCCGGACGATGAGGTGGCGAACACTTTCAGTGATAGGCCGGTGATCGTACCCGGCACCGAGCTGAGGTCGTACCGCAGGTAGCTGTTGACCAGCGGCGAGCCATCGACCCGTAGCTGGGTGGACGTCCCGTGGGGGGTTGTCGGATTCGCCGAATCCACGTAAGAGTCAGCGACCGCGTTCAGGGTCACCGTGTGGACGGTGCCAGACGGCGTGGTGGCGGTGACGGGGGCCGAGAGCGGCGAATGGTTCCCGGCGCCGTCGAAGGCATCCACCTTGTAGGTGTAGGTCGTGGCGGCCGCCACGCTCGTGTCGGAGTAGGTGGTCGCGTTCGGGCCGCTGGTAGTGGCGATGGGGCTGCCGTTCCGGTACACGGTGTACCCGGTCACCCCGGTGTTGTCGGTGGCGGCGTTCCAGCTCAGGTTGACCTGACTCGCGCTCACCACCGTGGCGGCCAGTCCGGCCGGCGTGGACGGCGGCTGCGAGTCGGGTGTTGTGGTTACCGTCGCGGAGTTGGAGGGCGGCGAGATATTCCCGGCCGCGTCGTAGGCGTACACCGTGTAGGTGTGGGTGCTCCCGGCCTGAACCGTGGTGTCCGAATAGGTCGTGGCGGTGGTGGAGGCGAGGAAGGCGCCATCCCGGTAGACCTTGTACCCGGCCACCCCGACGTTGTCGGTGGAGGCGCCCCAGGACAAATTCACCTGGCTCTGGGAGGCCGCCGAGCCGGTGAGGTTCGCGGGGGCCGTGGGCGGCGTGGTGTCCGAGGTTGCGCCATGGCACGCGGTGGTGCCCGAGTCGGTGAATGTCTTGCCCGCCTCCGGCACGAACTGCCAGTCGTAGCTCGCCGGGTGCAGAGTGAGCTCAAAGGCGCCGAACGTGTCGGCATTCCTGAGTTCGCTGTTGGCCGCCACCGAGACGATGCTGGTGTGGTTGGCCCCGCCGGTGCCGATGATGAACTCCCGGATCCCGCGCGTGGTGTCCAGTGCCGCAGCGGGTGTCTGCGGCGCGAACCGCTCGTAAGTGTGGTCGTGGGCGCTCAGGATCAGGTCGGCGTTGTTGTCGTAGAGCAGTTGCCAGAAGGCCTTGGAGTTGTTGTTCGCCCGGCCACCGGAGCTGTAGAGGGGAATGTGCCAGAAGGCCAGCGTGCAGAAGTTGGTATGCGTCTGCAAGTCGGTCGCCAGCCACTTGCCCTGCGGCGATGTCGCGCTGCAGCCGCCGGCCTCGCCGCAGTTGGAGTTGAGGGCGATAAGGTGCCAGGTCCCCACATCGAAGCTGTAGTACCCCTGCCCTTTCTGGCCGGCCGCGGCCCCGAAGTACTTGAAGTAGCCGTCGGCTCCGGCGTTCGCCGCGTTGCAGTCCGTCCCGCCCGACGTCAGGTATTCATGGTTGCCAACCGCCGGGTGAGTGATTCCCTTAACCCTCCCCCAACTCAGGTCGTAGGACTGCAGGAACGCCTGGTACCCGCCGCAGTAGTACTGGTTGTCCCCCAGGTCGAGCACCGCCGAGACGCCCGAGCCGACCAGCAGATTGGAGGTGTACAGCTGGCGGCAGGAGTTCGTCGACCCGTTCCCCGAGTTGAAGTTCGAGTTCGCGGGGTCGCACGCGATGTCCCCGGCCGCCGCGATCACCGGGTCGCCGGCCTGTGCCGCCGAGGAAACCGTCGAGGCGCTGGCCGGAGGCGACCCGGCCGAGAGCACGCCGAGCGTGACGAGGGCCATCAACCCCGCGGCTAGGACCCGGCCAAGACGCATCACGGCTATCCGGTGGCATACGGTCCGCTGCTGCGGCCCAGTCTCGTCATGAGACACGGGCTCCCCCTCACACGCAGAATCTGACCCCGCTCCGTATTTTACACCTTCCCGTTGAATCATTCTACGGCTAATTTAACGAAATACGCGGACGCAGGACATTCTCGTTCCCGGAGCCATGAATCGCACGGCATTGGTACGGCAGCCGCCATTTACTAGCTCACCACGGAGATCGGCGGCTGTGACGAGTCTTGCGCGCTGGCGGTACCAGCGTGAGCGGGCCCGCTGCCGGCGTCGCCGAGGTAGCACGTGCCGAGCACGTCGTCAGCCGCCCGGGTTCGGCTCAGGCCTCCTTCATCATGGCGTGATGAACGACGGATCGGCCTGGACATCATCGAACACGGTGTCAAAGCTGTCCGTCGTCGAGGTGTCGCCGAGCTGCAGGTAGCCGATGGCATTCGTGCCGAGCGACTGCGTGCCGGTCAGCTGGGCGACCGGCGTTCCGTCCAGCCAGACCGAGATCTGGCCGGAGGCTCCGTTGATGTTGCCATAGAGCTCCAGGGTGTGCCAGGCGCCGCGGGACACCGCCGTGGTGCTGGTCGTGGTGACGCCGGTCACGTCGTTGCGCAGCCCCAACTTGCCGGTGGAGCTCACGAACAGCGCGGCAATGGCTCCCTTCGCCGCGGTTCGCAGGCGGAGCAGGTACGCCGAGCCCGACGTCTGGCTCACTATGTTGAACCGCGTGGAGTAGTAAAGGGACGGCCATGACTGGGAAAGCTGCTTATACGCGTAGGCCGCCGCGCCGGAGGCCACGGCCTCGGCCGCATAGGTCCCGTCGCTGACCACCTGGCTCTGCGCGGACATCCCGGTGGAGGTCGTCCACTGGGACATGTCTCCCGACTCGAAACCGTCGAAGAACATGGTCGAATTCGCCGGCGTGGTCACGGTGGCCGTGCTGCTGGGCAGAGACGAGTTCCCGGCGGCGTCCCTGGCGACCACGTCGTAGTTGTAGGTCGTTCCCGCCTGCACCGTCTGGTCGAGGTACCCGGCAGGCGGGGCCGCGCTGGCGATCAGGGCGCCGTCCCGGTAGATGTCGTAGGCCGTGACGCCGACGTCGTCGGTGGAGGCGTCCCAGGACAGCTGCACCTGGGTCCGGGACACCGCCGTCGCGGTGAGGTTCTGCGGCTGGGAGGGAGGCGTCGTATCCGTGGCCGAGCCCTTGCAGGGGATCGAGCCGGAGTCGAGGGTGGTGCCTGCGGTGGACACGAACTGGTAGCCGGCGCCGGCGGTGCCCAACGAGAGGCGGAGCGCCCCGAAATGGGTGAAGTCGGAGGCGGCCAGGCGGCTGTCCGTGGTCACCGGCGCTTGATGGCCGTGGCCGCCGGACCCGTCGATGATCTCCGTGGTGCCGTTCGAGCTTGGCGTGCCGTTCTGGTCCATCGGCACCCACCGCTGATAGTCGTGGTCATGGCCGTTCAGCACGAGCGTCACGTGGTTCTGGGCCAGGATCTGCCAGATTCCCGTGGTGTTCGTGGCGGAGCCCTCGGGCCCTACGTTGAACATCGGCTCATGAAAGTAGGCGATGGTGCAGGCCGACTTGTCGTGGACGAGATCCTGTTTCAGCCAGTTCGTCTCGGCTATGTAATTGGCGTTCGTGGGAGAGTTCCCGATGAACTTCGAAATGTTATTGAGCGAGATGAAGTGCCAGCCGCCCGCGTTGTAGCTGTAGTAAGGCGGCACGTTGTTCCAGTACCACTCGTATCCGTTAATGTCGGAACCGACGTATTCGTGGTTGCCGATGGCTGGGTCGCTGATCGAGTAGAACTGGCCGTAGGTACCGGCCGCCCCTGGCTTGCCATACCAGTTGTCGAACTCCATCGCCCGGCCGTTCTCGTACACGTCGCCGAGATACAGGAACAGGTTGGGATTCCAGGAGGAGATGCGGTTCACCACGTCGGTCTCGGCGGTCTGGCCCCCGCTGCCATCGCCGACCGCCGACACCACAAGCGGCTGTCCCGGCGGCGGCGTGGTTCCCGCGGTTGGGGTGAACGTCTTGGTGTTGACCGGGGGCTGAGTGATCCCGTTGCTGAACGTCAGGCTCTGCGTCGTCAGGGGCGTGGTGAAGCCATCCCGCATGATCGCGGAGACCTCCAGGGAGTAAGTTCCGTCGACCCACCTGGTCGAGTCGAGTGTCCATGAGTAAGGCGACTGGAAGGCCCACAGCAGCTTCGACCCGCTCAGCGTGTACACGAGTTCCTGCACGCCGGGGTTGGTCCCGGTGACCGAGACCATGCTCGTCACCGCGGTGGAGCCGGTCACCGTTGCGCCCGCTTCCGGCGCGGTGATGCACAGCGTGACCGCATAGGCATTGCTTGCCGGGCCGCTGGTCGCGCAGGTAGACCCCGCCGCGGCGGCCGGTGACGTCCCCGATGCGCCCGCCAGCGCGACCCCAGTGGCCAGGGCGGCGGCCGCCGCCCCGAGCCGGAGACCCGGACGGCGCGCGCGCCGGGAAATGCGTGTCCTCATCAAACTCGTCCCCTCCGAAAACTTCATCTGAATTAACCCCTCCGCAAAATAATGACGCCGATGCTGCCGGCCACCAGGATGACGAGCGCTCCCAAGAGGACGAACTGGCTCGGCCCGGCATGGAACCCGGACGGGCCGCTTGAGTTGAAGTCCGCGATGGCGGGCGCCTTGGCGTGCTCGATCGACGCGATGACCTTGAGGGCGTCAGCCCCGTTGATCCGGCTCGGCTCAACCTCGCTGTTCTCGCTGTACTCGTTCCAGCTGATCAGGCCGATGGCATCCGGCGAGGAGTCCATGGCCGCGTTCATCTCGAGCCTGAGCGTCTGGCCCCCGCGGCGGGTGATGTTTCTGCTGCCCCCCACCAGCCTCGCGTTGAAGCCGGGAGCGGCCGGGGCGATCCACAGGCCACCCCGCTGGTGGACCGCCATGGAGAACTCATCGAGTTTCTTCGCATAGCCGGGGGTGTGCTGGGGGTCCACTGATGACCAGTAGTAGGAGTTACCCCGGAACATATTCGCGACGGCCTCGTAGTCCGCCACTTGCTTCTCGCTGGCCAGGATCGTCAGGCGCGACCCGTACGCGCCGGTGACCGAGGCCAACTGGTTCCTGCTGTACACCCACGTCCCCGACCACATGACCAGCGGTTTGCCGAATACGTGGAAGACCGGGTCGGCGGCGTAGTGCGTCGCGAGATACCTGAAGCTACGGCGAACCTCCTTCATGGGCAGCTTATTGCCGTGGAAGTCCCGGCCCTCGAAGACGATTCCGAGCTTGAACCCGACCGCGGCCGCCACCGTGCGGAGCGCGGCGAGCCGCCGGTTAAGCACCGGGGTATCCTTCCAGCTCACGATGAATCCCGTGAGGCCGGATTGCTTGGCCAGGGTCACTTGCTGGCGCATCACCGGGACATCGTCCGATGAATACCGGCCGAACAGCGGATAGTCGCTCTTGGCACGGTTCCATGAGGTTGGGTTGAACCAGATGTAGTAGTAGGCGAGGACCGGGATCGGCCGGCCCTGGGAAGCCGAGTGGCCGGGCGAGGAGGCACGAGCGGACGAAGTCCCGGCGGCGAGGAACAACGTCCCGGTCATGATCAGCGCGGCCACCAGAAGCGCGCCGCCACCGAGTGCCGCTTTGCCTGCCCGGCCGCGCGCCGGTCGGGGAGTTCTCATAGCTTGCCCGGCTTCCAGGTCGGCCAGGTAGTCGGCTTGACCCGGGGGGTCGCCGGCCGACCGTTCGCCGGACTGCCCGCGGCCACAGGCACGGATCCGTTGCCGCCGTTTCCCTCCCCTGCCGCGGGCGGGCGGGCAGGGGAGGTTGCGGCGCGAGCGCGTACCCCATTGGGCAGGGCGGGCGAGGAGGCGTGGTCCGCCGCGGCCGGGCTGGCTGACTGGTCCGGGGCAGCGGCCGGGAGAAAGTCGGTGATTGCCGCGAATACCTCGGTGACGGCCTCGTTGTCATCTTCGATGATGGCCGCGGGCTCCTCGCTGGCTGACTCGTCCTCGGGTCCGGCGGTCTCGGGCTGGCTGGCGATGCCCTCAATGGCCGCAAGTTCCTCAATGGCCGCAGGTTCCTCAATGGCCGCAGGTTCCTCAATGGCCGCAGGTTCCTCGGTGACGGGTCCGGGAACCGGCGTGTCGCCCGCATCCTCCTCGGCGGCGATCTCGGGTACTGCCACGCGCGGGCGCTCGTGCGACCGGCCAACGTGCCAGACCGGCAGACGTATCCCGCCCTGCCGCCGGACGACCCGGCCCCCCAGGATGGGCAGTCCGACCAGGAACAGCGCCGCGAAGGCCAGCACAGCGAAGATGTCCAGCCAGCTCAGCAGCAATATCCGCGCGACCTGCGGCTTGGACAGGGTGGACGGCGAGGAGAGCCCGAAACCTGGGCCCTCCGCGACGAGCTGGTATGTCGCGCGCGGCAGCCCGGCCAGGGTCACGGAGTGACCGGGCCCGAGAGCGACCATCCTGCTTGAGCCGTTGGGCAGGGTGAGCCGGACCGCGCTCCCGATCGAGAAGCCAAACAGCGCGTCCTGGACCTTGACCTGCAGCGGGAAGAGCAGGATCTCGACCTTCCAGGTCCGCGACTTGTGCACGAAGAAGCTCTGGCTTCCCCCGTACACCACGTTGGCGCCGTCGATGATGACATCACGAACCGAGTAGCGGATCGGCAGCAGCACCAGGCCGACCGGATCCCGGGCGATGCGGTTCGCGGCAAGCGCCTGCGGCGGCCGGGTTGGCGAGAAGGTGAATCGCTCGCCGACGCTGCTGTCGATGGTCAGCCGGGTCACGTCGCTGAGCGCGACGGGCTGGCCCTGGGAGTCGGCGAACTGGACGGCGATGGGGTGTGAGACCGCGAAACCCGCCTGCTGGACATTGGTTCCCGGCGATAGCACGATGTCCCGATCGGACAGCGCGATGCCATCGAGCCACCGGCTGAAGCGGAAGGTGGTACCGGCTGGATGCGAGCGCGGACGGATGATGTGGATGTGGTGCCCACCTGATGTCGTGGGTATCGCCACGAACCCCTGCGAATCGGTCTGGTAGGCGCGTCCGTCGAGGATCACCTGCACGCCCGCGATCTTCGGGATGGTATGGATGAGCAAGGTTGCGCTTGCCCCCGCCGGTGTCCCCGCGGCCTGGCCGGTGCTCGCGGCCAGGGCCGGGCTCGCGCCGAGTGCCAGCCCGCCCGCTAGCACCATGGCAGCCGCCGCGGCCGACGCCGCCTTTCGCAGCATCACGCCGGCCTGCCGTCCGGCCGCACGGCCACCAGCCGTCGCCGTGGCCGGCGTGCGGCCAGGATGATGAGAGCAACCGCGAACGCGACGCCGACGCCGTATAGCGAGTACAGCAGCAGATCGCGAGCCGCCCGCGAGGGTGGCGGCGTCGTCCGCTGCAGGGGGATGATGGCTGGCTCCCGCGGCTGCTGGCGGAAGTTGAACGCCCCCATCATGCTGCCTGCTCTCGCGTCGATCCGGGTGAGCGGACGCAGGCTCCAGTTCTGCTCGATGAACTTCAGCATCGAGGTGAAGTCGAGGCTGGTGTGGTCGATGTAGTGCCGCCGCGCGTATGCGCTGATCAGCATGGCGGGCACCCGGAAGCCGTCCCCGTGATTGTCGCGGTGCGGGGGGAGGACATGGTCGTACCAGCCACCCCAGTCGTCGTAGGCCTCCAAGAACGCCGAGCTGTCCCACGAACTGCTTGTCATCAGCGAGTTCACCAGGCCGCGGACGAACCGCTGGCCGGTGACCAGGCTCCCCGGGGGGTGCTCGCTGGCGCCGGAGGGAGCGATGTACGTCACCGCGGGCAGGGTCCCGTTGCGAAGGTCCGAGTAGTACTGGCTGAGGTTCACGATGTGCGAGCGGAGCGAGGGCCTGTCCAGGAATCGCGGGATGTCCAGCAGCGGGGACCACACGGCTTGCGAGGCCCTGTTGGCGTCCTTCAGCTTGGGCAGCGTCCGGTAGTTGATCGTCGGGTCATAGTTCTGCACGTAGAACTTCCATGAGACCCCGGCCTTCTGCAGCCGGTCGAAGATCGTGGTGAGCTTCAGGCCGCCCAGCGGAACCGACTGGGTGGCGTTGCCGGCGCCTGCCGCCACCCAGTAGACGTGGTTCAGGAAGCTGCCGCCCAGCGACGAGCTGAAGAAGTGGTCGAAGAGCACGTAGCGATCGGCAATGTTCCAGTAGAAGGGCACGTCGGAGGCGTTGTAGTAGCCCATGGCCTGCGAGCCATCGCCGGTCCGGATGTTCTGCGCCCGGACGAAGCCGTCCATCCGGCCCCGGTCCAGATCGGCGATGGCCGAGGACTCGCTGTGGTCGAGATCGACGATGGACTGGTTGCCGATGTGGAAGGGGCGCTTGCAGGGATTGCGGCCGATGGCGGGGTCGATGGGCATGCACGCGCCCTTCGGGATGCCGTCCGCCCCGGGATACGTCCCGAAGTAGTTGTCGAACGTGTGGTTCTCCTGCATCAGGACGATGAAGTGGTGGATGGGCGTCTTCGGCAGGTGCCGCCCGCCGGCCGCGGCGGCGGTGCCCTGGGCCAGCGCAGTCGCTGCGAGCACGGCGGTGACGGCGGCGACGGCTGTGGTAGCCGCTGCCGCCCAGCGGCGGCTCATGGCCGCACCTGATAGAGCACGATCACCGGACGGCGAGCCGGGCCATTCGGCGTGCTAACGGTCACCGATTGCACGTGCACGACGCTCCCCCGATACCGGCGGACATAGGACATCAGGCGCTGTGAGAAGTAATGGCTTCTGGCCGCCGAGTAGGCATCCCACACGATGTACTGGACCTGACCGGTACGGAGCAGCAGGTCCGGGTTCTTGACCGGCGTGTACGCCGGATTCCGGTGCAGCGGGTTCGGGCTTACCGATATCCCGAGAACCTCACGGTGCCCGTAGAACTCCAGGATGTTCGCCATGGACGGCCCGACGGACAACACCTCGGCGCCGCCGGGTGTGTTGGACTGCATCCACACTCCAACGTCGCGGCCGCCAGGGACGCCGCCCGTTCCGGCCAGGAACGAGGTCGAGTTCGCCGTGTCGATGCTCGTCCAGCACGTTACGACGAGCCAGCCGGCCACCAGCGTGATCGCTCCCGCGCTGATGGCCCGGCCAGCCCGGGCGCTTCCTCGTGCCAGCCTCGCGGCGAGTTCCCTGTCGGTCAGCAGGCCGCTCGCCAGGACCGCGAACGGGGCGACGATGGGAAGCAGGTACTGGAACCCCTTTACCGGCCAGAGCTGGAAGAAGAAGACGGGCACCACGATCCAGCACACCAGCAGCGACTCCCGCCATGACCAGCTGCGCGCCAGCACGGTCGCCAGCAGCAGGCCGGCCGCGCATACGATCACCGGGATGCCGATGGCGGGCGGCACCACGGTGGGGTAGAACGTCCACACGTGGTTGGGCGGGCGGAACAGTTGCCACGTGAGGAAGTGCTTCCCGGAAGAGGATCCCCCGGCGACGGAAAGAGCCACCGGATAAGGCAGGGCCACGGCGGCGAAACAGCCGAAGAACGCCGCTACCTCCCGGAAGCGGACATGCACGCTCGGCGTCACGGCCAGGAAGGCGTAAGCGGCGGGGATCAGCACCACCGAGGTTTCCTTCGAGATGAACGCCAGCCCCAGGGCCGCGCCCGCACCGTACAGCGTTCGCCTGCGGCCTTCCGAGGCGAACTTGGCCAGCAGCCACACGCCAACCACGGAGAAGAAGGCCATCGGGCCGTCCAGCAGACCCTGCCGGTTCACCACGACCAGGTAGGGCATCACCGCGAGCAGCAGGGCAGTGACCAGCCCGGCCCGCCGTCCGTAGATGCGGGTGCCGAGCGCATAGCCGACCGCCACCGTCGCCAGGCCGAACGCAACCGCCAGCAGGCGGGGCGCCAGATCGCTGACCTGGACGCGGTAGAACAGCGAGGTTGCCATCTGGAACAGCAGCGGATGCGCCCGGAATACCGGAAACAGCCCGCTGAGCTGCGGATTGCCGGCGATCGCGGCGGCCTGGCCCGCGTACACGGCCTCGTCGCTATTGAACCCGAGGGCATTAAGGTTCCACAGGCGAAGGACGGCGGCAGGGACCGTCACCGCCGCCACGGCCAGGAACGGAACCATCCTGCTGCCCAGGGCACCTGACAGCCGCGAGGCCGAGAGGGATCGGAGTCCCGGTCCCCTGCCCTTCGGGTCGGCAGCCTGGTCCGCGCCCTGCACGGCCGGCATCGGTCTCGTTGCCGCGGGATTCGCGGCATTGAGGTCACGATGTGGGCTCACACAGCCCCCCCGTAGGCGAGCCCGTCCTGCCATCGTGGCCACGCGTCCGCTCTGTCCTGGCCGGGCCTTGAGCCGTTGCCGTTGCCGTTGCCGGGCGTCCAGCCGCCCGGCTCGATCAGCCGGGGGATGTCATCGGCCCAGCTGAAGGTCTCCGAGGCGAGGGTGCGGACGCGCAGGTGGGTGAGGAAGCTGGCCAGGATGTCCCGTTCGGTGCGGCGCAGCTGCTGGTAGTCCTGGCCGCCGATGGTGATGGCAGGCGCCAGGTAGCGGAACGGCGGGAAGCCGTAGGCGTCGTCGGTGTTGAGCAGCAGCTGGCTGAGCGCGCTGCCGCGGTCGAGGTCGGAGAGCCCGGGGGTGCCGCGCTCGATGATGAACAGCTCGCTGACCCGGGTAGTGCTGGTCATCCGGCAGGGCACGAGCCGGTCGACGGTGTACTTGGGCGGCGGGATGAGGATCTGGGTCAGCGCGTTGATGCCCATGATCGGCAGGTTGAACCGGGCCAGTGCCATGCCGATGGAGCGGCCGCCCTTGGAGTGCAGGCGGCTCTGGATCTGCAGCCGGCGCCATTCGGAGCGGGTCAGGTCATCGGCCTTCACGGCCCGCAGCGTGTGCGCGCTGATGGTCAGCGGCTTGGGGAAGCAGAACGCGTTGCCGTGCGGGTCGATGACGGTCATGTCGTCGGACAGGAACTTGCCGCCATGCTCGCGCAGCAGCCTCAGCACGGTCCCGGTCTTGCCGGTGTCGGTCAGCGCGGACATCATGACGCCGGTGCCGTCGAGCTCCACGCAGGCCGAGTGCAGCAGCATCCGGCCGCGGGAAACCATCACGAACCGCAGCAGCGGCTCGATGATGTTGGTGTAAACGACATGCGAGGAACGGGCCAGCAGCGGGCCCACGTCGACGGTCATCCGGTCATCGCCGATGCAGGCGAGGAAGTTGGCGCCGAGCCTGCCCAGATGTTCCTCGTACCGGATCATCGTCGGGTCGGCGTACTCGGTCATGGCGGCGCGCCTGCGCGGGGACGTGCCGCCCACATCGCCGACCCGCACCGCGATGTCCACGTCACTGTCCGGAACCCACTGAGCCCGGAAGAACTCCAGTTCCGGCAGCAGCATCTGGGACCCGATCGTGACCACCCCGGCCACGTCGTAGCGGTAGGTCAGGTACTGGGACCGCTTGCGGGCAGCCGGGACCTGCCTGCCAGGCTGGCCGACGTCGGCGTCGTTGCGGCCGATCAGGACCCGGACCGGGTCGAAGCTCTTATCCTGTCCGCCGGACCCGAAGATCGCCCGGTCGCTCACTATGAAGCGGACGAGGAAGAGCAGGACCAGCGTGATCCCGTTCGCGACCAGCACCCCTACGCCGCGCACCACCAGCAGTTGCAGGATGGGCAGCCGGGCTAGCAGCAGGATGTTGTTCATGGTGAAGAAGCGGGTGGCCCGGCCCAGCCGGGTGCCGTTGGGGTGCTTGCGGTACAGCAACTGGTCGACAAGCACGAAGTTCCAGCTGGTCGAGACCTGGGTGGCCAGCGCCGCGCCGACCAGGTGATTCAAGCCCAGCGAGCTGTAGAAGAA
>WNGG01017531.1_pt1 | contig 14598 bp, 14 predicted proteins | sample 5400661 | NCBI WGS metagenome assembly WNGG01 (sample SAMN13153372, study PRJNA577476) | soil metagenome | isolation source: 100 cm soil or saprolite under Garry oak tree replicate 1 | place: USA:California | collected 2016-06-15
TGAAGCGAAGCCAGGGGCAAAGCCGAGCTGGTTTACTGTGCTGGACACCGCGAGCGGCGAGTTCGATCACACATGGCCGGACGTGCTGCCCAACGGAAAGGGCGTGCTGTTTACGATCAGGTTCTCGGCAAAGAACGGACCAAAAGGCAGGACCTCGTATGCGATCGCTGTGGCCGACATCACGTCAGGGAAGCACCGGGTGATCGTGGACGACGCGATGTACGCGCGCTACGCGTCGTCTGGCCACCTCCTGTACGTGACGGGAAACAAAACCTTGATGGTGGTGCCCTTCGATCAGAGCTCCATGAAAGTTACGGGCGAGCCGACCGTGCTCAGCGAAGGCATGCGATTGGGACTCTTGGGCGGCTCGGCTGACCTCGCGGTTTCAGCGACAGGGACTCTTGTTTACGCGACTGGCGCCGGCCAAGGAAAGCAGGAGCTCGTGTGGGTAACGCGCGACGGCAGAGCACAGGCGGTGGATCCTGAATGGCCGAGCGACTATTGGGGCTCCCCAGCCCTCTCACCGGATGGGAAGTGGCTCGCCGTAGCGAGGGTCGCGAATGCTGAGCCCATGAATATCTGGATCAAGCGGCTGGACCGAGGGCCTAGTGTCACGTTGACGCTCGAGGGAAACAACAACTTTGGCCCCGCGTGGACACCAAACGGCAGATCCGTGACGTTCTCGTCGGACCACGCGACAGACGCAACCGATCTGTGGACCGAGCGGGCCGATGGCGGCGCACCGGCAGTGATGCAGCTTCATGAGAAGCGGAACTTGTACAATGCGGGCTGGTCTCCCGATGGGAAATGGCTGATCTTCCGGACCGACGTATCGTCGCCGGGTTCGGGTGACATTCTTGCGATCCGGCCGGGAATCGATACAGCGCCGGTGCCCGTTGTGGCAACCAGGTTCACCGAAATGACTCCAGCCCTTTCGCCCAACGGGCGCTGGCTGGCGTATGTCTCGAACGAGACCGGCGAGGACGAGATCTACGTGGTGCCATTTCCAAACACCGGGGCGGGAAAGTGGCCGATTTCGGCGGGCGGGGGAACGGAGCCGCTCTGGTCCCATCGCGGAAGTGAGTTGTTCTATCGCGCCGGCTCCGGAGACCTGGTGGCCGTCGAAATACATACTCAGCCGAGATTCTCGCTCGGACGCTCCGCAGCACTCTTTCCGGCCGCGGGATTCACGTCCTCCCGATTCGGTCCGCAGTATGCTGTGGCGCCAAACGACCGGCGCTTCTTAATGATCCGGGCCGGCACACCCGACAAGCTGATCGTCGTGGAGAATTGGTTCGAGGAGCTCAGGGCGAAGTCGCGGAAATGAAGTGGCCTTGACTACGCCCGTTCAGTCACCGCCGCACGATCTGCGCCGCGTCATCGGGCTCGCCGGCGGAACGGCGCTCATCGTCGGCATCACGATCGGTAGCGGGATCTTCCGCACACCCCCCACGATCGCCGGGCTCGTCCCCAATCCGCTCGTCATCATGGGCCTCTGGACGGCCTTCGGTGTGATCAGCATCTGCGGCGCGCTCGCGGTAGCGGAGCTGAGCACGCTCTTGCCGCGCGCGGGCGGCGTCTACGTGTTCTTGCGCGAGGCATATGGTGATGCGGCGGCGTTCGTCTTTGGCTGGTTGTATGTGTTGGTTACGACACCCACCGCTGTTGCCTCGCTTGCCACCGTCTTCGCGGAATTCCTGCTCAACCTGCTCGGCGTGTCGGCCCACGCTGCGACCGTACAGGCGATCGCGATCGGCGCCATCATCATCCTGACGTGCGCCAACGTACTGGGGGCGCGCGTCGGGGCCGCCGTGAGCGAAGTGACCACCCTGGTGAAGGTGACCGCGCTGGCGGCGCTCATCCTCGGCGCGTTTCTGTTGGGGCACGGCAGTGTTTCCCATCTTACCGAGGGTGGGGCCGTCCAGGGCGGCGGGCTGGCGCGCGCCGTCGCAGCGGTCATCTGGACCTACGACGGCTGGATTGCCGTCAGCATGATCGCGGGCGAGGTCGTGGCACCCGAGCGACTGATGAAGCGGATCATCATCGTCGGGATGCTGGTCATCGTCACGCTGTACGTCGGCGCGAATCTGGCATACCTGTACACGATGCCGGTCGGCATCATGGCGCAGCAGAAGGAAGCCATCGCGCGGACGGTCATGACGGCGATTGCAGGACCCGCCGGCGGCGTCGTCATCATGCTCGCGATCATGACGAGCGTGTTCGGTGCGCTCAACGGCAACCTCCTCGCCAAGCCGCGCGTCCCGTACGCGATGGCGCGCGACGGCCTGATTTTCTCCTTTCTAGGGGCTACCCATCCACGCTGGGCCACGCCGTGGGCGGCGCTCCTGATCCAGGGCGCAGTCGCGATCATCATGGTCCTCATCCTCAGGGACTACGATACGCTCACGACCTACTTCGTGGTCGTGGAGTGGGCCGCGCTGATCTTTGCCGTCAGCGCGGTGTTCGTGCTGCGTCGGAAGATGGCGGCCGCGCCGAGGCCGTTCCGCACCCCTGCCTATCCATGGGTGCCGCTGTTGTTCGTGTCGGGCACCGTCGTGGGTGTGTCGGCCATCGTCTGGGGACAGATCCAGCTCGGCAACTTGTCGCCGATCTACGGTCTGGGCATTGCGGCGGCAGGATTCCCCGTTCATTACCTCTGGAAACGATTGAAGAGGAGCCCGTGAGAAACGCCATTCTGACTGAGCAGGCGCCCAAGCCGATGGGTCCGTATTCGCAGGCGGTCGTCGAGGGAGATTTCATTTTTGTCGCCGGACAGGGTTGCATCAATCCGCTGACCGGAACGCGAGAGCTTGGGGACGTGCGGTCGGAGACGAAGCGGACGTTCGAGAACCTGCGGGCGATCCTCCAGGCGGCGGGGTCGTCACTCGATGACGTCGTCAAGTGCAACGTCTATCTGCGCGACATCAACGATTTCGCCGCGATGAACGAGGTGTACGCAACGTTCTTCGCGGCGCCGTTTCCGGCACGCACCACGATTCAGGCGGGCGCGCTGCCGGGCGGGATCGCCGTCGAAATCGAGTGCATCGCGAAGAAGGCGGGGGCTCGATAGTGGACGCGCACGACTTGGACACCCCCGCCCTGTATGTCGATCTCGACGCGCTCGAGCGCAATATCGCTCGGATGCAGGAGCGCTGTCGCGCGTGGGGCGTCGCGCTCCGGCCGCACGTGAAGACCCACAAGATTCCTGAGATTGCGCAGCTGCAGCTCGCTGCCGGCGCGATCGGGATCACGGTCGCCAAGGTGGGGGAGGCGGAGGTGTTGCCCGGCGACGATGTGCTGATCGCTTACCCGCTGGTCAAGGCGAAGCTACCCCGGGTGCGCGAGCTGGCCAAAACGCGACGCGTGAAGGTGGCGGTCGATTCGGTCGAGGTCGCTCGGGACCTTCAGAGGATCGAAACGCTGGTGGAGATCGACGTCGGCGTGGGTCGCACCGGCGCGCAGTCGCCTGAGCAAGCGGTCGAGATCGCGCGGGCGTGCTCGGACTCCAATTTCCGGGGGATCTTCTATTGGCCGTCGTGGCTCGACGAGGCAGGGTTCCGGGCGGCGTGCGTCAAGATCGACGCCGTCCTCGCTGCGCTCGCGAGGGCGGGCTTCGAGGCGAAGATCGTTTCTGGCGGCTCGACGCCGGGTGCCGCGAAGACGCCGCTGATTCCGCAGACCACCGAGATCCGGCCCGGCACCTACGTTTTCTACGACGCGAGCAGCCTCGCGGCGAAGCTGTGCGTCGAGGCGGACTGCGCGCTCCGCGTGCTCACCACGGTCGTCAGCACCGCGGTGCCGGGCCAGTGCGTGATCGACGCCGGGTCAAAGACGTTCTCGAGCGATCAGACGGTCGGCGTGGGAACGTTCGGCCACTTTATCGGGCATGCCTGGACCATGCGCAAACTGAATGAGGAGCACGGCTACGTGGAGATCGACGGGAAGGCTCGTGTCGGAGAGAAAGTCTGGGTGGTGCCGAGCCACTGTTGCGCGACGGTGAACCTGCACGACGACATCTGGTACGGCCGCGGCGGGCGGGTGGAAGGCAGCTGGAAGGTCGCGGCACGTGGGAAAGTCCGCTAACATGGATCTCGTCAGCTTGAAAGGGAGTCACACGTGATGCTCATCCTTCGGTTCGCCCATGTGTTTTTCGGCGCGTTATGGGTTGGCATGATGGCGTTCCAGACGTTCTTCCTGATGCCGGCGCTCGCTGACGCGGGGCCGGACGGGGGGAAACTGATGGCGGCGCTGATGCGACGCCGCCTCCCGGTCATCCTGCCGATCGTCGCCCTGATCACGCTGGTATCGGGCTTCTGGTTGTTCCAGCGGCTCTCGGGTGGCGCGGCCGCGGGGCTGATGCGCACGTCGATGGGGATGGCGTTCGGGTCCGGCGGCGCGGCGGCGCTGCTCGCGTTCCTCGTGGGCATCGTGGTGATGCGACCGGCGATGATGCGGTCCGCGACGCTCGGGGCGTCGCTGGCGTCGGCGTCGCCCGACGAGCGCGCCAGGATCTCGGCGGAGCTGCAGCGGCTCAGGGCGCGGGGGGCGATGACGGCGTGGGTCGTGATGATCCTGCTGCTGTACGCCCTCGGGGCGATGGCGGTGGCGCGATATCTGTGACCGTTGCTCGGTCAGTCCTGCAGTAACGCCACCAGCGCCCGGATCCGGGTTGCCCGTTGCGCCGGGACGAACCCCGCCACCAGCGCCACGAGCACCAGGACGACGGTGACCGCTAGGAGCGTCACCGGATCGGTCGGCTGCACCTCGAAGAGGGACTTGGTGAGTACTCTGGTCAGCATCAGCGCCCCGCCGAGACCGAGCAAGGCGCCGGCAAGGGCGAGCGCAGCCGTCCGCCACAGTACCATGCGGAGCACATTCCCGGGCGTGGCACCGAGCGCCAGGCGCAAGCCGATCTCGCGCGTGCGCTCCGTGACGTCGTAGGCGAGCACGCCATAGGTGCCGAGCGCGGCGAGCAACAGCGCGAGCAGGGCGAACGCGGTCAACAGCCGCATCTGGAACACTGGCTCGGCGATCGTGTCCAGCATGGACTGGTCCATCGTCTGCAGCGCCTGCGCCGGCACCCCTCGGTCGACGTCGCGCAACGCAGCGCGCATCGCCGGCGCGACGTTCGCCGCGCCGGGCACCGGGCGAACGACATAGGTCATGTGATTGATGAAGCCCGGCGAGGTCGTCTGGAGATACGGCAGATAGATCGTCGAATGCCGGGTCAATTGCTCGTCCTGAACGACGTCGTTGACGACGCCGACGACGGTGAGCCAGTCGTTCGGGCCCGGGTCGTCCTGCATCGAAATCCGCTTCCCGACGGCGTCCTGACCGGGCCACACGTGCCGGGCCACCGCTTGGCTGACCACCACGACGCCGGGCGCACCCGCGCGGTCGGCGGCCGTGAAGTCGCGCCCCGCGAGGATGCGGATCCCGAGCGCTCCGAAGTAGCCAGGGCTCACCGTCGGCTTGTCGACCGAGTAGCCGTGCGGCAAGGGCGTCGGGCCCTCCACCGAAAAGTTGCCCATGATCCCCATGCCCGCCATCGGACGGAACGACACGGCGCCGACCGCGTCGACACCGGGGATCCGCGCCAGGCGCTCCAACAGCTGGGTGTGGAACATCCGGATGCGCGTCGCGTCGGCATACGCGATGGGGGGGAGATCGACGGCCATCGTCACGACGCGTGAGGCGTCGTACCCGGTATCGAGTGAGCGCATCACGAGGAAGCTCTTGATCATCAGCCCCGCGCCGGTCATGAGGACGAGCGCCAACGCGATTTCACCGGTCACGAAGCCGGCCCGGAGGCGCCTGTGGGGTCCACCCACGAGACGCGTGCCGTGGCCGAGGGCTTCGCGCGGTTCGCGGCGCGCGCCGCTCCGGGCCGGCACCACCCCGAAGAGGATGCCGGTGACGAGCGAGATGGTGAGGGTGAACCCGAGCACCCAGCCGTTCAGGTGCACTTGGTCGATCCGCGGGATGCGCCCGGCAGGAGCGATGGCGAGGAGGGCGTGCACGCCGACGAAGGCCACGATGATCCCCGCCGTGCCCCCGAGCAGTGCGATCAGCACGCTCTCGGTCAGCAGCTGCCGCACAATGCGCGCGCGGCTCGCGCCCAGCGCGACGCGCAGCGCCATCTCGTGGCGCCGCGTCGCGGCGCGAATCAAGAGCAGGTTCGCCACGTTGGCGCACGCGATGAGGAGCACGAAGGCGACCGCGCCCGCCAGGATGTAGAGCGAGGCCTGCGCCTTCCCCGTCACCGTGTCTTGGAGCGGGATGATCGCCGCGGCCGGCGTCAGCCCGGCCGCACGGGGGTCCTCCGGCCTCGCGCGCGCGATCGCCACGAGCTCGCTCTTCGCCTGCTCGGGTGTGGCATCGGCGCGCAGCCGTCCCACGACCGGAAAGATGAACGAGTTGCCCGGGTCCAATCGCAACGCCAACGGGGTCCACAGCTGGGAGGCTGCGGGGAATGTGAACCCGCGCGGCATGACGCCGACGATCGTCCGGGTGATGCCGTCGAGGGTGATCGTCTTCCCGAGGATCGCGGGGTCGCCGTTGAAGCGTGCTCGCCAGAGCCGATCGCTCAGGATGACGACGCGATCGTTGCCCGCCTCATCCTCTTCCGGGGTGAACCCGCGCCCCAATGCTGGTTGCACGCCCAGCACCGCGAAGAAGGTTGCACCGGCGCGTGCGCCCGGAACGCGCGTGGCGTCTCCGACACCGCTCAGCGTCAGCTCCTGGCGCTGGTAGCCGGTGACGCGCTCGAAGCGCAGGTCGTGGCGCCGATACTCGAGATACAAGCGGTCGTCGAGGCCGGGCGGCAGCTCGAACGGCAGGTTGGTCGGGAGGTACGAGACGGCATATAACCGGCCGGGGTCGCGAAATGGCAACGGCTGCAGCAGCACGCTGTCGACGACCGTGAACACGGCGCTGTTGGCCCCGATCGCCAGCGCGAGCGTGAGCACGGCGACGAGCGTAAACGCCGGGGTGCGGCGCAGGGCGCGCCAGCCGTAGCGCAGGTCCTGCCCCAGGCGCTCAAGCCAGAGGCCACCCCGCATCTCGCGCGTCACCTCGGCGACGTGGGTGACGTTGCCGAACTCGGCGCGCGCCGTCCGCTCGGCTTCCTCACGCGACGCGCCACGCGCCATCCTGTCGGCGATCGCCATGCGGAGGTGGGCGGCGATCTCTTCCTGGATCTCGTCGTCGCTCGGCCTCATGGCTCACTCTCGGCCGGGGGAGTGAGAATCGCCGCGATCGCGTGACTCAGCTGCTCCCATTGCGATCGCTCCCGTTCCAGCTGCTTGCGCCCCTGCACGGTCAATGTGTAGACCCGCACGCGTTGCTTGTTCTCGGATTTGCTCCACTCGGCGGCGATCCATCCCTGACGCTCGAGGCGGTGCAGGGCGGGGTAGAGGGAGCCGGTGTCGACGTGCAGGACGTCGTCGGACGACGCCCGGATCATCTGGGCGATGCCGTAGCCGTGGCGCGGTCCCCAGCGCAGCGTCTGGAGGATGATGAGGTCGAGCGTGCCCTGGAGCAGCTCGATGCGGGAGAGCGCGCGAATGTCTACAGCCATGGGGGAAACGTCAACATCCCGAGGGTGCCGGGCGCCGGGCCTCCCTCAGGAACCAGTCAAGATGACGGAGACGATCACCCGCTGATAACGGGTAAGCGCCGGCGTTCCATTGTCGGTCGCCTCGAGGATGAGGTGGATCGTCTGCCCCGCGGTCGCGTCAGAGGGTACGCGCATGCTCGTGGCAAGGGTGCTGGGGTTCGTGAGCGTGACCCGTCCTGGATAGGTGCCCACATCCTTCCACTGCCACCACCGCACGGTCACTGCGTTCTCGTCGGGATCTGACACTACGCCCTGCAGGCGAATCGTCTCGCCCGCACGAGCGGAGATCCGGGAGTTGCCGCGAATCGTCACCCGGGGTTCGTGGTTGGCCCCGGCGTAGGTCGGAGTCACCGACCACCGCATGCGTGCGGCGAGGTCGTTCTGCGCGGCAGGAGTGAAGTTCGGGTCCGGCGATGGTGGCCGCCCCGCGGCCGCGGCCCGCTCCTGGAGTTTGAGCAAGTCGTCGTAGGAATTGATCGCTCCGAATTGGCCCGCGCCTTGAAATGTCGAGCTGTTCAGGCCACGTCCCGCCCAGCCGCCGGAACTTTCCTCCTCGTATCCGAGCAGCCCATTGTCGAGCAGGTTCAGGAATGTGAACGTGTCGCCTTCCCCGAGGAATTCGCCCTTGGGACGGGGCGGCGTCCACACGATGTAGCCCTTCGCCTTGAGCTGGTCAGCGGTGTATCCCGACAAACCGAAGTAGTCGAAGATGTCCCCCTGCACCATCTGCTTCCCGTCGCCCCAAACCCGGTAGAGCGCGCCGAGCGGGCCCCGGCTCGAGATGCTCTCCCTCGTCCAGTCGGCGTTGTAGTACGCCGCATTCTCGGCGCTCGCGGTCCCCTGCGCACCGTAGCCCAACGCGACACCCCCCGCGCCGCTCGGGAGTGACCTGATATCAGGCCAGTTCGGCCGGATGTAGGTGGCGTACGTGTCGTCCTGATCTCCGGACGGAGAGAGGATGGCCTTGTGCGAGACCTTCTGAAAGACGGCGGGCCACTGCGGCGTCCCCGCGTACTGCTCCTGGATCGACTTCAGCGCCCGCGCGATCGTGCTTTGTCCACCCCAGCCGAGGAGGTAGACCGGCCCCGGCTCATCATCGAGCAGCAACGTCTTGATCAGATCGGAGCCGGGCGTGTCCTTCGAAATGTCACCGTCGAACTCCACGTTTCCCCATCGGATCTTTGACTTCAGCTCGGCGGGCGTGGGGTAGTTGCGATCGTGCACGCGGAGGTTCGGGTACACCTGCTCGTAGGTCGCGACGGCGAGGTCGATGAAATGCTCGTCCGCAGCCCAGCGCCAGGATGCACACGGACACAGGTTGAGCCCGAACCGCGAGTACTCCCGGTTCGGGACCGACAACTTCTTCCCTGAGCCATCGCCCTTCCAGTGAAAGCCGCTGCTGGCGTAGATGAGCCCTTCGGTCCGAAAATCGGTGCTGTAGAGCAGATACCGGATGAGGGAGTTGGCGTCGTCGAGCTCGGGGTCCGTGGTGACGACGCAGCGCCTTGAAGACGGACGCGTCAACTGTGTCTCCTTCGTGAATGTCGATCGCGCGGCGTACGTTTCCTTCGAGACTCGAGTTGAAGAGACGGGCCGGGTCCTTCAGAAACGCCCCCTTGGCGAAGGTAAGCTTCACGGCATTCTTGTGGGATTCGCCGGTGCAGATGATGCCGTCGTGCGACCAAACCGGAGTGCCCGGACTCTTCAGTTTCACCCACTTCCACTCCTCGACGACGTCCGGGTCTGCTTGCTTGATGAGCTCGCGCATTCTGCTGAGAGTTTCCCCGCGCCAGTCGCCGAGCTCGGCGATTCTTTGCGAGATCAGCTGCGATGCCGACTGGCCCTCGTTTGCGCCCGACTTTTTCATGTTCTCATCCTAGAAGTTGCGGTTCAGGCGCTCGCCGGCGTGGCCTGCGCGCGGCGCCACAGGAAGTACGAGAGCCCCCAGAGCACGCCGGTGGCCGCGGCCCAGCCCCACGCCGCCGGGCCATCGCCCACCGAGAAGTGGGCGATCAGCGCAGAGCCGAGGTTGATGGCGAAGCCGGCGTAGGCCCACTCCTTGAGGCGCGCCGGCACCGGCGCAAGCAGCAACACCATGCCGAGGAGCTTGGCCCACGAGAGTTCCACCCGGAAGGAGTAGGCGGGGAAGCCGAGGCGGGTGAACGCCTCCGCCACCTGCGGCAGGCGCAGCTCCGCGTACGCGGTGAAGCCCATCTGCAGGCAGAAGAGCGCGGTGACGATCCAGAAGCCGATGACTATTCCTTTGGAGCGGGGCAGGCGCAGGTCCGTGGGCATCTGCAGGGTCGATTCCATAGCTTTTTCCCTCCTTGAATTCAACGCTCAACGCCGAACTGCTTTGCGTACTCCGCGCGCAGTCGCTGCCAGCCGAACTTCATGGCCTCGGGACCAACGATGCGGCCGAGGGGCGTTCCGCTGAGCAGGTGATCCAGCACATCGAAGCAAATGTGCCACCCGGCAGCACCCATCGCGATGTAGCGGCGATCGATGTTGGTCCACAATGTCAGGCGCGTGCCGCCACCAACGGCTTCGAGTTGCCACCGCATATCGAAGCCACCCCAGTTGTACTCGAGCACCTTGGGAGCGTCGGCTCGCGTCACCGTTGTTTCGGTGACGTGCGGTGTGGGCGCTCCGACCGTGGTGAGCTTCACCCTGGTTCCAACCGTCCCCAGGCTCCCATCGGCGTCGAAGGGCGCCCACTCGCGCAGCTGCGCCGGGTCGGTAAGCGCCTGCCAGACTTTTGCCGGCGGGTGGCGCAGTTCTTTCACGAGAATGAGCGTCCAGTTCTCGCCGTCCTTTCGTACCTGCGCCACGCTGGCCGGACCCGGTGTGTACTGCTCGCGATCGGTCATCTCGTCCTCCTACGCGTACCGGCCGTAAGCCACGAAGGCCGACAGCAGCCCCATCACGAGCGCCCAGACCATCGGGTTGGTGGCGGCCAGTTTGAGCGAATAGCGCGCGTACAGCCCGGCGAGCGCCAGGGTTTCCAGCGCGAGCGCGGCGGCGGCGAGCGGGGTCAGGACCGGCATCCAGTTGGCGGCGGCCGGGACGATCAGCAGGACGGCGCCCACCATCTCGAGCACGCCGAGCGCGCGCCATCCGCCGCGCGAGAGCGCGCGCATATGGTTTGCGAGCGCGTCGAACTTGAACGCTTTGTATAACCCCCCCGCGACGTAGAGCAGGGCGAGCCCGATCTGGAGGACCCACAAGAGGACGTTCATCGTTTTCTCCTTGTCTTCTCTTTCGTTGGTGTCGACTGGTCCATGCGGTCGAGGTGGCGCTCGAGCGCATCGACACGCTCGGACCAGAACCGGCGGAACTGGTCCAGCCAGTCATCAACCTCCTGGAGTGGCTCTGGCTTCAAGCGATAGAGACGGCGCTGGGCGTCCACCGTGGATTCGACGAAACCGACGTCGCGCAGCACGCGCAGGTGCTTTGACACGGTCGGCTGCGGCATACGAAGCCGACGCTCGATCTCCCCCACCGACTGTTGGGACAGGACCAGGAGGCTCAGGATCGCGCGGCGGTTCGGCTCCGCGATGATTGCGAACGCAGATTGCATGGTGTTAATATACCCCAAAGAGCATATACGTGTCAAGGCATATACAGGCCAAACAGAAGCCCCACCGCGAAAGTTGCTGCAGGGCTTCATCTTCACCTCAATCGGGACGGCGGGATTTGACGCGTCCGGCCCGAAGGGCCAGCAGCACCTCGGCAGTTGTTACAACGGCACCGAAACCGTTTTGAGCTCCTCACCCTTTGCGAGCGTGACGTCGGCGACGACGCGGCCATCTTTTAACGACGGCGTGATGCTGACTGCGTGATAGCCGGCGTTGTCGCGCACGGCCTGCTCCACCGCTGCCCGCAGGGACCCCTTTGCCTTCGCCATCGCCGCGCTCTGGCTCTGTGCAGCGGTGTAGTCCTCGGCTTCTGTGATCGGCTCGGCCTTGACGACCTTACCGCTGTTGTGGTCGACAATCACCTCGAAGTACTTGCCGTCCTTCAGCGCCGCTCGAGGGGCACCCGAGCGCCCATAACGGCCTTTGCCAGCGTAGTCTGGTTGCCCTCTGGCTTGTCGTTGTCCTGGGCCGCGAGCATGCTGCCCCAGCACATCGCTGCCGCGGCTAGAACCGGGACAAACCATCCCTTCCTCGTCATGTTCATGGTACCCCCGATCTCAGTGTCGTGAACTGATGCCCTAACCAGCCTTCTTGACGTTCATCTTGTCCAACGCGGCGCGGAGCCCGTGCGCCAGCTTGAGAGCGTCGTCGTTCGCCCAGTAATGCATGAAGAAGAGGTGCGGGCTGTCGGTCAGCATATGACTGTGGAGGGCCGTAACGGCAATGCCGTTGTCGCGCAGGGCACGGATCACGGGGTTCACCTCATCCCCGATCAAGACGAAGTCGCCAGTGATCGCCGACTTGCCACCACCCGTCGGCTGGAAGTTGATCGCCGTTGCCAGGCCCATAGACGGAAGGACGTCCACCCCGTCAGCCGTGATCTTCTCCACCCGCGGCACGCCAACCTGGTACACGCCACCGTTGACCTTTCCGTGGTAGCCGAGGATCTGCGCAATCTGCGCGGTGTCGATACCGAGGGTTCCGGGGGATGCTGCCGCGGAGGGCGCGCCGAACGGCGTTGTGGTGAGGGCGAGCGCGGCGTGCACGGCCGCCGCGAGCCTCGCCGGCGTCCCACGCCCCGCGATGTGCATGTACATCACCCGAGGGGACTCATGCTGAAGGTGGTTATGCAGCGCGGTCTGCTCGATCCCACCGTCCTGGAGCTTGCCGAGGACGGGGCTGACCTCGCTCTCGAGCAGCACGAGGTCGCCCATCAGCATCGTCTCTGTGTCGCTCACCTGTTTGAACGCGACCCACGAGCCGAGTGCCAGCGCGGGCTTCACCGCCACACCGCCGATGGTGACGTGGATGTCGCTGCGCGGCATCCCGACCTTGTAGGCCCCGTCTGGCTGGAGCGCCCCAGACTTTCCGAGCCCCGCGTCCACCTGTTTCCAGTCGATGGGCGCGAGCGGTTGCTGGGTCTGCGCCTTTTCATGCTGCTCCTGTGCGGCAGACTCGGACGCCTCCTCTTCCCGTTCGCCTTCTTCGCGCTCCCGCGAGCAGGCCGCTCCGATCAGCACCAGCGCGGCAACACCCGAGACTCCTGCTCTCCACCACCAACGCGGCCACCCCGCTCTCTCGCACATACCTCCTCCAGTGAGCTGATCCCGATCGGGTCAAAGCTTGCTCGGAAAATTCTCGCACGATACACTTGTGATAGTCAAGAGATTCGTTTGGGAGGTGACATCTACATGCCGCAGCCCGCTGCGAACCGCTGGGTCCTGCTCATCCACCAGATCCCGCCCAAGCCCGACTACTTCCGGGTCAAGGTGGGGCGCAGGTTGCAACGTCTCGGCGCGGTCGCGATCAAGAACTCGGTGTACGTGCTCCCCCGGTCGGACGAGACGGTCGAAGACTTCCAATGGCAGAGCCGGGAGATCGTGGCCGGCGGGGGGGAGGCCTCAGTCTGCGAGGCCAACTTCGTTGATGGCCTCACCGACACCCAGATCGAGGGTCTGTTTCGCACCGCCCGGGACGCGGACTACGGCGAGATCGTGGCGGCCGCGCAACGGCTGCGCAAGGCAACCAACGGCCGCGGCCAGGTCGCGGCCGATCTCAGCCGGCTGAAACGGCGCCTCGTGGACGTCGTCGCCATCGACTTCTTCGGGGCCCCGCGCCGCCGGGCCGCCCACGAAGGGCTCGCGCGGCTCGAGGCGCGGCTGCGCCCGCGGGAGACGCAAGACCCACCACCAGCTCATCCCGCCCAGGCGCCGCGCGGTGCCACGTGGGTAACCCGGGAGGGGGTCTACATCGATCGCATCGCGAGCGCGTGGCTCATTGGCCGGTTCATCGACTCGAAAGCGCAGTTCAAGTTCGTCGCCGCCGAGGGATACCGGCCGCGGTCGGGCGAGCTCCGGTTCGACATGTTCGAGGCCGAGTACACGCACGAGGGGGACGCCTGCACCTTCGAGACGCTCGTGGCGCGCTTCGGGCTCGGCGATCGCGCGCTCCGCGTCATCGCGGAGATCGTGCACGACATCGACTGCAAGGAAGCGAAGTTCGGGCGGCCCGAGGCGTCCGGGGTCGAACGACTGATCGCCGGCATCGCGCAGCAGCACGCGGAGGACACCGCGCGGCTCGCGCACGGCGGCGCGCTCTTCGACGCGCTGTACGCGGCGCTGGCGGCCACCGCGGCCGAGACAGGCGCAGCGCGCAAGACGAAGAGGTCGTCGCGACGGTGAGCCTGCGGGCGTTGCTGCTCTACTTCCTGCGGCTCGGCACACTGGGGTTTGGCGGGCCGATTGCGCTCGCCGGACACATGCAACAGGACCTGGTGGAGCAGCGCGGCTGGATCAACGCGCAGGAGTACAAGGAGGGCCTCGCCTTCGCGCAGCTCGCGCCGGGCCCGCTCGCGGCACAGCTCGCGATCTACCTCGGGTGGGTGCGGGGCCGGGTGCTGGGCGCGACCCTGGCAGGGATCGCGTTCGTGGCGCCCTCGTTTCTCATGGTGCTCGTTTTATCCGAGCTGTACGTCCGCTTCGGCGGGCTGCCGTGGATGCAAGGGTTGTTCTACGGGATCGGTGCCGCCGTCATCGCCATCATCGCCCGCAGTGCGCTGAAACTTGTGCGGATGACGCTGGGCCGAGATCATCTGCTCTGGATTCTCTTCGTCGTGAGCGCGGTGGTGACGGCCTGGACCGAGTCCGAGATCATCTGGGTTTTCCTGGTGTGCGGGCTCGTGCCGATGCTGCTCCGAGGACGGCAGACGACTCCGGCGACCCCCGCTCTCGCGCTTCTGCCGGTCGCTCCGGGGATCGCCGCCGGTCTCGGCGGCCCGGCGTCGGTGGGAATACTCTGGAAGATTCTCACGTATTTCGCTGGCGCCAGCCTCTTCGTGTTCGG
>WNGG01011333.1_pt1 | contig 14595 bp, 10 predicted proteins | sample 5400661 | NCBI WGS metagenome assembly WNGG01 (sample SAMN13153372, study PRJNA577476) | soil metagenome | isolation source: 100 cm soil or saprolite under Garry oak tree replicate 1 | place: USA:California | collected 2016-06-15
GCCGGGGCCTAGAGCCGGTAAAGTTCCGTCGAGATCATGTGATCAGGTCGTCCGATCAGATGCCGCCGCCCTCGACTCTCGAGGTCCTTGGCTTGGTAGACCACACCCATACCGCCACCACCAAGCTTTTCCAGGATGCGGTAATGCGAAATGGTTTGGCCGATCATGCCTCTATTTGCCGGTGGGCACGCGACGCTTCAACTCTTCAAACCAGTTCAGCACGACGTTGATTTGCGTCGGCGCCGCCTGCGCCAATTGCAGAGAGGATTTCGTAAGGCCCGAGGCGTTGACCGGCCTGGATGGCCATGGGCTCCCGCTAAGCTGGAATTCGCAGAGTATAACGCGATCAACTACTGGCACGGTAAATTCTTGGTCTCCGTTGCTTACCGAGATTTGCCAAATTGGCTGCCTGCATCCCCTGCATCCCCGTCTAACTTGAGGCCTTCAAATGTCCGTCGTGCGCGGCCTGTAGCCAGTCGAGAACTTCTTCCGCATGCCGGTCGGGTGGAAAGACGGGGTAAAACACGTGATTAATCGTTCCTCGGCGCATCACCATAGTTAATCGCTTCAGCAGCACCTGCTCGTCGACAATGAAGGTAGGCAAGCGCAGGGCACTTGTAAGCGCCAGATCACAGTCACTTAGAACCGCAAACGGCAGATCAAGGCGGTCGACCATCTCTTTCTGGTATGTGGTTGATTGAGTGCTGAGGCCGAATACCGCGGAATCAAGCTCTCGAAGCTTGTCATAGAAACGCCGAAAACCCATACACTCGGGCGTGCAGCCCCTCGCGCCTGGAATCTGGTTCCAACCCTTCGGTGGCTCTTGGAACGGTAACCCGGTCTTCGGGTAGCAAAATAAAATCACGAACTGCGCGGATTGCCTTGAGACGTCAACCCACTCGTCCTTTGTCGAAAGCAGTGGAATACAGGGTACCTGCATTCCCGAGAGGTGATCAACGGCCCCATCATCGACGGGTGCGGGAATGTCCTTGGGGAGTGAATAAAGATCGTCGCTCCTCATGGCGGAATCAGTCGGGCGGTGGGCACGAAGCAGCCCCCCTTTTTGTCGAATTTGCATTTTGGTATTCCGGAATGGCCATGGACTCCTGCTAAGTTGAATTCGCAGAGTATGACGCCGTAGCTAAGGTCGGCGCGGGGAGTCCGGACCGATATCTAACCGTTTTTCGCAGCCTACTATGAGGTCGCGAGTTTTTCGAGTTCCGACAACGGCACCGGCTCGCCGTGGAGCGGCGCGATCGTTTTCACGTCCAGCTTCAAACGCTGGATATTCCGATACAAGTTAACATTATTCGCATGGTAGCGAGGTCCTGACCGCGTTCCTGCAGGCCAAGAGAAATCGTCTGCCTCCACTAGGATTTTCTCTTTGGGCAGATAGACCATCATGAGGCCGCCATTATGAGTGTCGCCCTCAAGAGGATAGATCTCGAGCGAGCGCCCGCCATCAGCCAGAGTGTATTTGTCTTTGACGGTAATGAATGTTGGTTTCTTGGGGTTCTGCGCAAGCCGGTCAGGTTCGAGCGTGTGCGGAGCCTTCCACGCCTGCTCGTAGTAAGCTTTATTCATCTCGTGCGTGATGATGGTCGAACCTTCGGCAACGTAGGTCCGCACGCCTCCGGAGTGATCGAAGTGGTGGTGGGTGTTGATCAGGTATTTGATGGGCTTATTGGGCGCTAATTTTTTGGCTTCGGCTATCACCGCCGTCGAGCGCGCCTCGTCCAGCGGCGCCTCAATCATCACCAGATAAGTGGGATATTCCACCAGAATGCTGTTGTGACTCCCACCGGCAAGGAACCAAATCCCATCAGTAAGTTTTTGGCTCGTTACTTTTACCGGCAGCAGGGTTGTCGTCCGGGCTGCTTCAGGAATGGGCAGGTCGAGACTTACATTTGGCTGCACGCTAGTCACCGCGAGGTCCAAGACTGGGTAGCCGCCCTGCTTCTGCACGATCATGGTGGGGAACTTCACACCGTTGAAGTCCTTGTAGCCTGAATAAGTGGTCTCCACCGGCATGTCGCCGAGCACAGGATTCGCGATCCAGGTCTCCGTACCGGTGACCATGTTTTGGCTATCAATCGTGCCGTTGATCTTGAATTTCCCCGTCGTGAAGGACACGATAGTTCCTCCGCTGCCCTTCTTCGCGGTGGCGTTGTTTTCCATCGCCGCCTTGAGAAAGCCGTGCGGCGTCAGCCAGATTTGAAGCTGGCGCTCCTCGGCGGCAGCTACTACTGGCTGAGCAGCATTCCCCGCCTGATTCCAAGCGTATTGGCCGCTCACGAGATTGATCTGCTTTTGTTCCCCGGCGAACGGCAACGCGCCTCCCACCCGCGGAGGAGTTGGCTCGACTTGCGTTAGCTCTTCTCTTGAAGAACGCGACCCGTAGTCGATCGTGCGCGTGTAGCTCGTAACATTGTTTTGCGGCCATGCTGAACTGGGGCCATATGCCTGTCCCAGCGCATATAAGTGGCCGGTACCCGAATATTGAATCGATCTCACATCGCCCATCGCCTTGCTGGCAGCTTGTAAAACCGTCTTGGCATCCTGAGCGGCGAGTGAAAGCGGGACGACGAGCACTAAAGCAAGTAGACTTGCAAATTTTCTGGTCATAGCCCCTCCATGAACCGGACTTGCGGATTGTGGGCAGCATTATATAGCAGTGGCGGAGGCGCGAAAGCAGGATGTGTTCTTTGGCGTCTGCATGTGGCGCGTGCCGGACCGCCCTCGCTACCATACATATATGGTTCAAACGCCTCCAACACACTTTGGCAATCGTGGCCTCGGCAAATCAATTGATAGTTGATTCGTGGAACGCCAAGTCAGACCTGGCGCCTTGGCGTGCTGTCGTCGGCCGTCTTTTCTGGCAGGCTTTCTGTGCAGACGCGGCCGGAACAGCGCTACTATCAGTCTCCAAAGGAGCCGCCAGTGTTGAGACTCATTTCTCGCCGAATCTTTCTGTGCTTGGCCGGTGGTGCTCTTGCCGCGCCAACATTTTCTTGGCCTGCGAATGAGGTGCCGACGTTGCTCGATCACATTCTTCTTGGCTGCAGCGATCTCGACCGCGGCATCGCCTTCGTCGAGGCGCGCACGGGCGTTCGCGCTGCATTTGGCGGCGTTCATCCCGGGCGTGGTACGCAAAACGCCCTCCTCTCGCTCGGCACACGACGGTATCTTGAGATCATCGCCCCCGACCCCAAGCAATCCGGAGCGCAGCAGTACCCCGTAATTGCTAAACTGACTGAGCCTCGCCTGATCGGCTGGGCCGCTCATCTCAGCGATCTACAATCCTTCGCCGTAAACCTCGCGAAATCCGGTGTTGCAGCCGTTGGACCCAGCCCCGGCTCCCGCCGACGACCCGACGGGCGCGTCCTTCAATGGAAGGCTCTCACACTCAAGGAGAATGCCACTGATCTTCTCCCGTTCTTCATTGAATGGTCTGCCGATTCAATGCATCCCTCAGCAGACTCTCCAAAAGGTTGCTCGCTTCTGCGCTTTGAAGCGGTATCGCCCGAAACAGAGTCACTCTCGAAGCAAATCGCTCTCCTCAACCTCGACATCCCCATCGTCAAAGGTGACAACCCGCAACTCCGCGCAACCATAGCTGGTCCGAGGGCCCAATTCACTGTGACCAGCTAGGGGCCGTGAGCGTGGCTGGGGAGTGCTTCGCTTCCCAGCAGAGGTCGAGCCCAATATATTGGCAAGGTGCTCGGTCGCGGATCTTTCGGTGCTGCAAAATGCGGCTGCTGCGCTCGGCCGCCTGCTCGCTGATACATGAGTGTTTTAGCGAGGAGCGCCTGCTGCGGCGGGCGCTTCGCTTAGAAGAAACTCATGAACAGATGCAGTTTCCGCGCTCCTCCCGAGCAAGCGTTTCCCGGCCCTGGCAATTCGGAAGGCGTCGAGGAACTAGGCGGCGGAGAGGGTGGGATTCTAAACGAAGTAGAAGTTGGTTGACAACGGTTGACGATGGTTGGCATGTACCTTGGCTTCAGTGAGTTACAGGCATTAGCTTTCATCCCTCTTTGTGCAATGCTCTTAGAAGGCCTGAAATAGGAAATTAGTCACACTCAAGGTATCGAAAAGCACTTTTTTCGAGAGTTGCGCGACTAGCGCCTCCTCTTCCTCGCGATTAGTTTCCGAGTAGCCGACCATCCGTCCGGACCCTCGTCTTCAGCTTCCCACAACCCCGTTTATGGGACGAGTGACCCGTGATGCAAAAGCTAATCGCACTCTCGCGTCAGTGGCCGGTGTGGGCGACGGCACGGGCGAGCCGCGGAACTTCTCTCGCCGAAGATTGAGGTGTATCTTCGACGTGTCAGGATAGCCGACTATGAGGATTCGCATGGGAACATTTCTCGCATGGATGATCGCGCTGGCGTCCCTCGCCCTCTTTATCGCCGCGTTGACACTCGTATGTCTGAATTGGAGTGCGAAAACGATTACACCGGTCGCATCGATTCTGTTGGTCGGAATCGCAACGACTCTCGTGACTGTCGGCATACCTCTGAAAGAAACTTCAATCAGCTCTTTGTTCGCCACCAACGTCGTCCTCGACACCCGCAGCGGCCGTCCTCCGTTTGAAATCACACCAACACCACCCGGCAAGGCAAACGAGCAGTTGGTTGAGCTTTTTCAGCTATCACAGCCGACAGTGATGGAAGACGGTAAGGCTGTACCCACTACAGCTGATCCCAAGAACGACGCCGAACGGATGGCGTTCGCTTGTGAACTCATTCAGTATCGAATAGTTCGAGTTATTCAGGAGCTTCAGCGGGGTCGTACGCAGTCGGGGTTCTTCTACGGCAAATCTCTTGCGACTGTGACTGCGCCGATCAAAACATCTGACTCCGTAGATTATTCGCCAGCCGAACTTCTGACCGCTATTGCCAACAACCGATTCTCGAAGAGCGACCGTGAAACTTTTCATTGGCGCCACGTCGGTTTTCCGGTCCCGCGGAAGACAAAGTTGCGTTTCAGTTTGCCATCCGCGAATGGTGGACAATACGCTCTAGTTTTTGAGAGGCCGTTGTTTTTCCAAGTCACGTTTACAATTGAAGCGCTTCCGTATCTATCACCCGGCCCGCTGCCGGAAGGGTTGATGATTCAGCCCGAAGCAGTCCAATATTGCCAGACCTACCATTTCCGCGTCTCCATGCGCGCTGTGTTCGACAAACTGACATCTGGGAATTCTCGAACGGAAGAATACAAGGATTGGGTCCACAAGCTCTTCGATGGTATAAGCGATAAACTCGCTGATTAGACGCCCGCCCCAGAAGTCCCGTTAGAGGACATCGCCAGTTATCTCCTCTAGCCCCGTCTCTAGCCAACTTCCGGTTTGCCGACGATTCGCCCAGAACCTTATCTTTCGCTTTCGACAACGCCGTTTCTTGATAACATGACATTCGAAAGGGAGTTGTCCCGACCTCAGTAGATTTCCAAAGCTAAAAGTCTGTTACTTGAGTGGTTAAGTATGCCTGTGGTAACGTAACCCGCGAAGCATAGCATAAGCTGAGTCGCTCCGAAGTTTTTACTGGATCTCAACTCGCCGTTACGGGGTCGAACCTCGGCCATCGGAAGGAGAAGTTCAATGTCTTTACTTCCTCCTCGGGTTGACGGGCCATTGTCAGAGTGCAGCAGTGCCGTAGAAGTCGAAGGTCAACTAACCGGCGCCACCGTAGAACTCTATATGACAGGCCATCCCGGTTCTATTGGCGGTGGTGTCGCCACCTGGTCGGACCAGACCTTCCCGCTAAATGCTGGTGTCCAGCTAACGCCCGGCGCCACCGTACAAGCTCTTCAAAGGCAGGGCGCAACCGCCAGCGCTCTCGGTCCCGGCATCGTCGTTCAAAAGAAACCGCCGGTGATCGGTCCTCTCGCCTTTCAGAGTCATTTGTATGTGTGTGGGACCTGCCTTTGGCTCACTGGGGCCGTTCCAGGCGCGAAAGTCGATGTGGACGTTCTCGGCGTACCGCGCGGCTCGGGCATATCAACGGACGGCAACGCCCGCCTTGGCCTCAACCCGGCAATCCACCCGCCAGACATCCTGACCGCGCGCCAGACCGCCTGCGGCATACCTGGTGTACTCACGACCGGCCCTAAGCCGGACCCAAATCCTGGCGCCCAAGAACGCGCACTTCCTCCGCCGACTCTTCCCGGCCCCCTGCAAGCCTGCGATCCAGCCGTCCTAGTGACCAATGTCTTCGAGGGCGCCACCGTCACAATTCATCGGACTGCGGGACCACCTGAGTCCGCGTGCTTCGACGCCACTGGATTGTGGTTCATTCTCAGCACTCCGCTTGTACTGGGTGAAAAGGTTTCTGCCTCACAGGCATTTCCCGCATGCAAAATTAATGGTGCCTCGTCGCCACAGCTTGTTGTCCAGCCGACTATACCGGTCCCGCCCCCCACGGTGATCAAGCCGCTATGCGCAGGACAGACGAGCGTCACGTTAATGGATCTGAAGCCCGGCGCCCAAATCGAAATCTTCCAATCCGGCGTTTCACTTGGAATCGGCCAGGCGCCCGAACAAATCACTTTCGACTTTCCGACGCCAGCGCTGCTCGGCGGCAGCTCCATCACCGCCACGCAGACCCTTTGCTCGCATACCAGCGTTCCATCGAACGCTGTCCCCGTTGACCCCGCTCCCGCCAACATACCTAGCCCAGTCGTTCCGGGACCGCTTCATGAGTGTGGTGCAGCCGTGCGCGTCACCAACCTTCACGTGGGAGCACGCGTTTACGTATTCTCCATCATCCTCGGCGGAGAGATTGGCGACGCTCAGGCGTTCGCCACCACCGTTGATGTCGGCGTCGCCCCCCTCCTTATAAAGGGCGATCACATTTTCGCAATCCAGATCGGCTGCGGCCTGACCAGCCACCAATCTGCACACACCCTTGTTCTCCCTGCTCCTGCTCTCAATATCCCCATCGTCGGATCACCGCTCAATGACTGCATGACTGCCGTTCCCGTAACCCAAGTAGTCGCGGGCGCGTTAGTGGACGTTGACGTAAATAAAGCCTGGCGCGGCACGGCGACTGCTACCACGACTACCGTCCTCGTTCCGATCAGTGGCCGTCTCAAGGTCGGTGATCAAGTCACCGCCAGGCAGCGCCTCTGCAACATGATCTCCGGCTTTAGCGAAAAAGAGACGCGCGTCGGTCACTCCGAAGCCAGAAACTGGCCCATTTACCACCACGATGCTCAACATACGGGTAACGCAACTTGCAGCGACATCGCTCGCGCCACTGTTGCGGGCCTCGCTCTTCGCCACACCGTAGTGCTAAATGGCCACGTCATTGCCGCTCCCGCCATCGTTAATGACAAAGTCTACATAGGTAGCAGCCTCAGTAGCCGAGGCCCGGGACCGTACGGCGGAACTCTCTACCGCATCGATCTCGCGACCGGCACGATCGAGCAGAAATTCTCGTTTGTTACTGCTCCGGGCCAGGGGGCTGGCCAGGGAGAAACTGGGATCGGCTGCACGCCAGCCGTTGTGGGCGGAAAAGCTTACTTCTCTTGTCTCGACGGCCAAATCCGCTGCGTGGACGCCAACACTTTCGCGCCGCTCTGGACCACCGATTTACGCAACCCCAGCCTCGCCCAAAACCAGCCGGTTAGTAATCCCGTGGCCGAAACGTGGAGTTCGCCACTCGTCGTCAACGGGAAGGTCTACGTCGGCTCCGGCGAGGGAGAGGCCGGCGCCTGGGGTTTCGTCTACTGCCTTGACGCCAACACCGGGAAAGTCCTCTGGCTCTTCTGCACCAATCAGTTTAAGAACGGCGTTGATAACGCCCCCAACGTGGTTCCGTCCTCGACTGTCGGTGGGGCCATCCCACCAGGGTTTGTCGGCTTCTCCGTTCTGCCCGACCCGGCCAGCAAAGGCTCCTCGGTCTGGTCCTCCTGCGCTTTCCATGCCGGCCTCAACCGCGTCTTCGTCGGCACTGGCAATGCAATCCCAGACATACCACTTCCCGACGCCCTCTATGGCAGCGGCCTTCTCGCCTTGGATGCCAGCACGGGCGCCTTCCGCGGATTTTTCCAACCTGCAACGGCGGATTGCTACCGTCCCAACGATGTGGACGCAGACGTCCCCTGCCCTCCGACGCTCTTCGCTCGCCCCGCGCAAGACGTTGTCACGTTTGGATCGAAAATGGGCGCCGTTTACTTGATCGACCCGGCAAACCTGAACGTTCTGGCACGCCGCCAGTTGCTCCCCAAGGATGGAGCTGGTAACCCCTTGCCAGCGGTCGATTCTCATGTGGGACCTGGTGAAAACCTTTGGGGGGTCTTTGCCTCTCCCGCGGTCGATCCTGTGTATCAAAATGTTTACTACGGCTTGGGCGGCTATGGGGGAGTTGACGCCGCAAGCACGCCTTTCCTGCGTATCTGCGACTGGACCACTCTGGCCGATTCCTGGCCTGTCGTCGTTGGCCCGGACACCGTCACACGCTACTCCTCCGCGGCGCCTCCGATGTATGTCACGGACGAATCCGGACTGAGTTCCCCAGCCGTCGTCAACGACCTCGTCTTCGTTAGCACCGGCAGTCCCACCGCCCAGAGCACATCGCTGTACGCCTTTTCGACGTCCAACGGCTTGCTCAGATGGTCTGCGCCAGCGTTCGTCGCGAAAACCGACAATCCGTATTGCCTCGGCCCGGCCATACACGGAAACTTCGTAGTAGTCGGAGCCGGAAGCCAGATAAACATCTACAGTCTGTGACCTGGTAATTGTTCGAGTTTGCGAACGGCAAGTGGCACGGGCATGGACGGATTACGCGCTATCCGTGAAAGTGAAAGTTGCAAAGGAGCAGAAGCCCGGGCAAACCGAAATAATACCGAGCCAGAATCCCGCTGTGGAAGTTGCAAACTACGTGGCACTTGCCGCCGATTGTGGACGCATAACGGGCTAACCTGAAGTTATTCCGGGTCCGAAGTCCCGTTCGAGGACATGATCGCTAATCTCCTCGAACCCCGTTTCCAGCTAACTTCCAGATTGCCGACCATCCGCGGTCTTCCCCAATATTAAACAGGGAACGGCTCCAATCGAAAATGCAAGTAGATCGGAGATTTATCGGAACTGGGTGAGGTCGAATGGGACGCAGCGAAATCGACATCTTAGAATGCTTCTTATTTCATGTGAGATAAACGGATCAGAACGCTCGGCTCGGTGCCACTTAATTAGTAAAGTGCCGAGTCGACGGCAGGGCTCATTGGTTCCTAATTGAGTCAAACGTCGCTCTGTTCGACTGCCTGACAACATCGGTTGTCAGGCCCAGGATCGCTGATAAGTCAGGTGCTTGGCATTGGACTTGCCCAGGACATTGGCGGGCAAGCTAGCGCAGATTGGCTGTGAATATCAAGGGATAGGGCGGCACCTCTTGGCGCATCGCCTATCGGTGTGCGTTATATTCTCGACCTCAAGAATGACGCAATCTGGGATCCGATCCACGCTGACGCAAGATTCAAGGAGCTCATGCGCCGCATGGCCCTCCCGCAGTGATTGAGTCGATCGCGACTAACGATTCGCGCCTGGATCACGGGCACTCGGAACCGAACGCCAGAAGCGCGTAACTTCGGATTCCCGAGCAATCGTCGAGAGCCTCATTTCGTATCCCAATAAAGAAGCGCCAATGAAGCTCTCTCCTTGGGCCCAGAAGGAATGCACTCGGAAGCCTCCGAAGGTCGGGTCCAGTCGTACGCCAAATAATGCGACTGAAGCGAGTGTCGCAGAATGTCGCTTGCCATTATCCGGATGCAGCATGAATATCGCCTCAACCTTCGCCAGATGACTAGCCGGGATGTGTGAGGCTCGGAAACATATGAGGAATCAACTAGGGAGGCAGGCCATGACAACTGCGACATACGCCCTCCATCAGGAACGGCGGTCAGTTCGCAAGGCGGCACTCGTTATCGCTCTGGTTTTCGTGGGCATTGTAAGTCACTCGGCACCTTTGCTTGCAGCCAACCCTGTTCCGATCATCAATCAGCCTCTGGTGCCCAGCACTGCCGCGCCCGGCGGCAACGCATTTACCCTTACAGTGAACGGCACAGACTTTGTTTCGGGATTAAGTGTCGAGTGGAATGGGAGCCCGAGAACAACCACGTTTGTCAGCGGCAGCCAGTTAACGGCAACGATCAACGCGGCGGACATCGCAGTGGCAGGGACAGCCTCGGTGACCGTGGTCAATCCCTCTCCGGGTGGCGGGAGATCCAACGCTTTGCTTTTCTCAGTCACAACCAGTACGCCTTCGCTCTCGCTAGCCGGAACAGACTACCTGACAGGCTCGCGTTCGCAGGCTGTTGCTGCCGCCGATCTCAACGGTGACGGCAAACTCGACTTGGTTGTCGGGAACGTTGACAGCGCCACCGTTAGCGTATTTCTGGGCGACGGCACCGGCACCTTCAAGGCGCACGTGGACTTCGCGACAGGGTTGTATCCCAACGCCGTGACGATACGGGATTTCAATGGAGACGGTAAGCCAGACCTCGCACTAGCAAACGGGAGCGGCACCGTCAGCATCCTGTTGGGCAATGGTGATGGCACGTTTCAGCCGCATGTGGAGTACACGGCAGGTCCCGCCTCGTTCTCGTTGGCAGTAGGAGATTTCAACGGGGACGGCAAGCTGGACTTAGCCGTGGTCAACAACAACAGCAATCTAAGCGGGACTGTCAGCATTTTGATGGGCAACGGCGACGGCACCTTTCGGACGCATGTTGACTATCCGGTAGGAATGGGGCCTTATTCCGTAGCGGTTGGAGACTTCAACAGAGATGGCAAGCTCGATTTGGTGATCGCGAACTATCCATCCGTCTTTACGGTCAGCGTCCTCTTGGGCAACGGAGACGGCACCTTTCAGTCACAAGTCACCTACCCAGTTGGCCGGCAACCGATTTCCGTGGCTGTGGCAGACGTCAACGGAGACGGCAAGCTGGACTTGGCGGTCGCGGACTTCACGGATGGCTTCGTAAGCGTGCTTCTCGGAAATGGGGATGGTACTTTTCAGCCCTCTGTGGAGTATCCGACTGGCAGAGTTCCTTCAACCATAATCATTGGCGACTTCAACGGTGACGGTAAGTTGGATGTCGCCACGTCGAACTTTGCACCCGGAGGGTACACAGTGCCACCGGGTTACATCAACATTCTCCTTGGCAACGGCGACGGCACTTTCCAGGCGCCTGTGGCCTTTGTAGCAGGGCCAAATCCCGATACAGTGGTTGTAGCGGACCTCAACAATGACGGAGCGCTCGACTTTATCACCGGCTCCGGTTCTGTTCCCGGTGCAGCCACGTTCTCTGTCCTCCTGCAGGTGCCAACGGTCAGTCTGTCTTCTGGGTCCTTGACCTTTGCCAGTCAATGGGTAGGGACAACGACTGCCGCGCAAAATTTGACTTTGAACAACACCGGCAGTGCCCCGTTGGCGATTTCAAGCGTCGCCACCAACGGGGATTTTACTGAAACGAACGCTTGCGGGATGAGCGTGGCGGCAGGCGCGAACTGCATGATCACGGTGAGCTTTACGCCGACCTCCGCCGGGGCGCGATCAGCTTTGGTCACGATCACCGATAACGCCACGGGCAGCCCGCACGCGGTTGCCCTTTCAGGGACAGGAACTGACTTCAGCGCCACGGCCGCGCAGGGATCCCAAACCACGGCCACGGTAGTCGCTGGCCAGACGGCGACTTACAATCTGGCGTTCACCGGTACCCCGGGCTTCACTGGGAGCGTGGCGCTCACCTGCATTGGCGGGCCGAGTCTCTCGACGTGCACCATTACGCCGTCGTCGCTTTCGCTGAGCGGGACCAGCACGATGAACGCAACCGTGAGTGTCAGCACTACGGCGCGAGGGATGGCTGTACTTCGCCACCCGCTTCCTCAGCCGATCATGCCCCTGGGGGGACCGGTCTGGTGGCTGGCGTTGGCGACGCTACTGGCGAGCGCGACTTTTGCCCTGGTCGGCCGTCCGCGGGGACTTGAGCCCGCACGCCTGAGATTGGCGACCGCGCTGCTTTTCGTAGCAATCGTCGCGACCGGGGCACTTACCTCGTGCGGAGGTGGGAGTGGAGCGCCGCCGCCGCGTCCGGGAACACCCGCCGGCGCCTACAACCTGACTGTGACGGCGAGCGTCACGTCCGGGTCGGAAACGCTGACCCACAACACTAAGCTCACCCTGACGGTGAATTGAAACTTGGCGCATGATTACTAAGACCGCGAAATAAGCTGGTAGACGCAGATGGGTTCGGAAGCAATACGAGATCGCCTGGAAAGCGGTCTGCTTCGCATCGAGAAGCTCTAGGGAGAGCTGCGATTCACCAATGAATCCGAAGGCAGGCTCGACCTCACCGGAGAATCCCCAGTTGAAGTATTCTAAGATTCGCGGATCTCGCTGCGAAAAATTGGATTGGCCGCTCACGGCGATTGTGGTCGAATAACGGGCCATCCGGACAGAGCAGGTAATGAACGGGTTCCGACTTCCGCCCCGGAGTTATAAGCACAGATCATTAGCCACCTCTGCTATATACTTGCGCAGATAAGGAGAGGACTATGCAAAAGACGATTCTCGGCGGTGTCTTGATTCTGTGCGCACTTTCGGCGCAGACGCAAACAAATAGGAACACGGCGCCCGCGATTTACATCGGCGCGGCCGACATCCAGGTGACGCTTAAGAAAGCCCCCGCCGACAGCGTAACCGACCAGGCCATCCGGACGGTGGCCGTTGGTAATCTGAGCGTCGGCGTGGCCGTGGTACATCGCTCGGCCAAAGCCGCCCAAGCTTCCGTGGCACACGACGAATTGACCGAGATCTATCACATCCTGGCGGGCTCCGGCACGCTTGTGACCGGCGGCACGCTGACCAAGCCCGAACGGTTCCCGGCCGATAGCCAGACGGTAAAGGAACTCGCCGGGCCCAGCATGCGCGGGACAGGACTCGAAAATGGCGTGAGCCGCAAAGTGCGCGCTGGCGATGTGGTGATCATCCCGGCAGGCACGGGGCACTGGTTCAGCTCGATTGATGGGGCCATCGATTACGAAGTGATGCGTGTAGATCCCGGGAAGCTGTTGTCGCTCAAATGATTCCGGTGCGAATCTGCGCGAAAGCACGTGGTGTAGCTCCCGTGATCTGTCTGTAGTCGAGGAGACCACATGAAGACACGAAAATTGGGACGCAGCGGTCCTTCCTGCCGACAACTACCGGCGACCGTCGCCGCGCTTTCAAGGTGAAAACTTCGAAAGAAATCTGGAACTGGTGCGCCGGGTCGAGGAGATTGCGAGAGAAAGCGGTTACAAACTCTCGCAACTTGCGCTCGCTTGGGTCCTCTCCCGAGGCGAAGATATCGAGCCGATTCCGGGCACCAAAAGCCGCAAGTACCTCGAAGAGAACGTCGCTGCGCTCGACTTGAAGTTGATACCCGACGACTTACTCCGGATCAACAAAGTAGTCCCGCCGGGCGCCGCAGTCGGAGCGCGATACGGGGCCGGCGGTGGGTTGGGCCTACTTAGTGAGTGTGATCGACTGCTGCACGCGGGAGATCGTGGGCTGGAATCTCTCCCACCGCTGCCGAACAAGCCTCAGGGGTCACCCAAAACCGGCCAATGAAGGTCACCTGAAAACCGGCCAACGATAAGAGCCCGGGACATTGACTCCGATTGGAGCCTTTATACGCTCCGTCGGCATGGGCAATGTCTTGAGCGAAGAAAAGAAACAACAAGTCATCGCACTGGGGAAGCTCGGGTGGCCCTTGCGGCGGCATCGAGCAAGTCACCGGTGTGCGTCGAGAAACCGCCAGTGCTTACCTGAAAGCAGCGGGGATCGCGGTGCGTCCGCCGGGCGCGTGGGGAAGGCGGTCGCCAGCAAAACCGGCCAAGGAGGTGACCACCGACCCTGATCCGCCCGATCCGGCAAAACCCGCCAACGAAGTGACCACCGACCGTGGCGCGTCACCTTCTGGGAGCCAAAGACCTCCTGTCGACCATCCCGATCGATCCGCCAGTGACTGTGAACCGTATCGCGAGCTAATCGAGCAGGGACTGGGTCGTGGCCGGAATGCCATGGCCATTTGGCAGGACCTCGTTTCCGATCATGACTTCGCCGGCAGCTATCAGATCGTGAAGCGTTTTGTTCGCAAGCTTCGAGGGCCGCAACTACCAGAAGCGGCGGGCATCATCCTCACCGCCGCAGGAGAAGAAGCGCAGGTCGATTACGGCAGTGGCCCGATGGTGCGCCACCCGCAGAGTGGCAAATATCGCCGGACGCGACTGTTCGTGTTGACCCTGGGCTACAGCCGCAAATCCGTACGCTTGTTGGCTTGGCGTTCGAGTGCACGCATCTGGGCGGAACTCCATGAGCAAGCGCTTCGCCGACTCGGTGGTTGTCCCAGGGTGGTGGTCCTCGACAATTTGAAAGAAGGCGTGCTGGTTCCGGATACCTACGATCCCACCGTCAATCCCCTGTTTCGAGATGTGCTCGCCCACTATGGCGTGGTGGCGCTGCCTTGCCGGATCAAAGATCCAGATCGCAAAGGGAAAGTGGAGTCGGGGATCGGCCACACCCAGAAAAACGCCGCTCAAAGGGATGCGCTTCGAGA
>WNGG01010971.1_pt1 | contig 14594 bp, 8 predicted proteins | sample 5400661 | NCBI WGS metagenome assembly WNGG01 (sample SAMN13153372, study PRJNA577476) | soil metagenome | isolation source: 100 cm soil or saprolite under Garry oak tree replicate 1 | place: USA:California | collected 2016-06-15
AGCCGTTGAGCGCGTCATGAGCCGAGGTCTGGTCGGTCACCATGTCTGGTACGATGCCACGCCGCACCAGCTCTGGATATACCTCAGCGGCATTGCCGATGAGCCCGATGGAGAGGGGTTGACCTTGATTGACAGCCTCCCGTACTTGATGCAGCGCCTCATCAAGCGTGCTTGCCATCTCATCGCAATAACCTGTTTCCAATCGACGCTGTATGTGGTATGGATCAACCTCGATTGCCAGGCAGACCCCCTCGTTCATTGTAATTGCCAGCGGTTGAGCGCCACCCATGCCGCCTAATCCTGCGGTGAGAATGAATCTGCTTTTGAGCGAACCACCAAAGTGCTTGCGAGCCGCCTCCGCGAAGGTTTCATAAGTTCCCTGCACAATGCCTTGCGAACCGATGTAGATCCATGATCCAGCGGTCATTTGCCCATACATTGTCAGGCCAAGTGCCTCCAACCGTCGAAACTCGTCCCAGTTACCCCAATAGGGTACCAGGTTTGAGTTGGCAATCAGCACGCGTGGCGCGTCGCTGTGGGTACGAAATATACCGACAGGTTTGCCTGATTGTACCAATAATGTCTCGTCATTTTCCAACTGTCGCAGCGAGTGTACTATAGCATCGAAGGCTGCCCAGGAACGTGCTGCGCGTCCTGAACCGCCATAGACAACCAGGTCATTGGGACGTTCGGCAACATCCGGGTCCAGGTTGTTCATAATCATACGTAAAGCGGCCTCCTGCTGCCAACCTTTACATGAAAGAGTTGTTCCTCTCGGTGCGCGGACGGTGCGCGGCCCATGTCCCTGCGGCGTCTTTGCGGAAGGGGTATGCTCTGTATCGGGCATATTGAAATAGCTCCTTTCTTGCTGAGCGGTTACAATTGATGCGTATAATCAACTTCACCTGAGTATATCCCATATCGCTTATTGATGGGAAATGCCGTACAGAACATGAATTGTCTCTCGGCAAGAGTTGCCATCGTATAGCTATTATGCATAGGTATTTCTCAATTTAGCGTGAGATTCGCTCATTGAAAAAATGTTGCTACAAGCCTATGCTCACCGTCATTACTATCATGCAGCATATATTATATTGTGCCGCTCAAATTATTCTTGAGGTATCATTATGAATCTACAAACATTAGTGAAAGGCATTGAAGCCTACACGCAACAGCATTTATCACAGTATATCGATGAACTACGTGAATTGTGCTCGATTGACTCGTACAGTTATTACAAGCCGGGGTTGGACGAGATGGCTCTCTGGCTGGCGATGCGCATGCGTAACATGGGCATAGATGCTACTATTATCGAACATGAGGAATCGGGTAATGATATAGTGAGCAGAGTACATGGAGAGGGTCAAGGGAATGTCCTTCTGGTAGGACATACAGATACCGTTTATCCTGTGGGTATAGCCTCTGCGCGCCCGGTACGGCTGGAAGAGGACATGTTGTATGGGCCAGGTGTCAGCGATATGAAGGGCTGTATTCTCCTGGCGATCTATGCCATTGAAGCTTTGCTGGCTATCGGGTACCGGCCTTTTAAGGAGCTTCGCCTCCTTTGCGTCTCCGACGAGGAAACTACCTCCCGTCATTGCGTAAAACTCATCGAACATGCCTCCCGCAATTGTCGCGGCGCGCTCATTTTAGAGGCGGCGCGCGACAATGGGGATATTGTTAGCGCACGTAAAGGCAATGCCAGGTACACGCTTACCGCGCACGGTCGCTCCGCCCACGCCGGTGTCGAGCCAGAAAAGGGGCGCAATGCTATAGTAGAGCTGGCCCATCAAATCCTCCAGTTTCAAGCTCTCGACGGCTGGCGCGAAGGGTTGACCATTACTCCTGGCGTTTTCACTGGCGGCACTATGGCAAATGTAGTGCCTGACCTGGCGCAGGTTCAATTCGATATACGCTACCTGCACTCCGAGGACAGAGTCGATACAGAGATGCAATGGCGGAAAATAATGCAACAGCAGCAAGTACCAGGGGTGGAATTGACCCTGGAAGTTGAAGCAGTTTTTAAGGCGCCAATGGTCCCTTCACCAGAGAGTCTCAAACTGGCCCATGCGGCCCAGGATATCGCCGGAATGTTAGGATTTGACGTCAACCACGTGCTAACGGGAGGATCATCGGATGGGAGTTATACCTCCGGTTTTGGCGTACCGACGCTTGATGGACTCGGTCCCGTTGGTGGTCTTGACCATAGCCCCAATGAATATCTCGTCGTGAGCAGCGTTGCTCCTCGCACAGCTCTCCTGGGAGGTCTGATAGCCTCGATAGGCATGCAAACCATTGGTTCATAGCCCTGGTATGCAATCGCCTTCTTGTCCCTCTTCAGGCGGTTATGATATAATCTGTGAAGAAATCATAGCTTATGTAATACGTAACAGATCAATTTATGGAACTTGCCCCCCCAGAGCATTACATCGGCCTCATGCTACGGGGGATACTAAATAGTAGGCCGTATTGGCGAGAGTCGAATCTGTCTCCCCTGCTCCATGCGCTGGAAAGCACATTGGCTGGTACAGTAGGTTGGATGCCCAGGAAAGGACTGTTGTTATATGATTGATCCCGATAGCGAATTAGGAGCACGATACCAATCAGTCATGACGAATCCTGACTGGTATCAGACGAATATTCCTTGCCAGGTAGGCTGTCCAGCTCATACCGATGTTTCGACCTATATTGGTTTGATTTCCCAGGCCCGTTTCGACGAGGCGTATCTTTTGAACCGTGAAGCCAACGTGGTACCTGGCGTCCTTGGACGGACCTGTGCTCGCCCCTGCGAGCCTGTCTGTCGCCGTAACAAAATCGACGGTAAACCTATCGCTATTTGCTGGTTGAAGCGGGCCGCCGCTGACCACCGCGAGTATCAGCATCGTGTGCAGCGACGCCCTATCACGAAGGACAAGAGTGTTGGCATCGTTGGTGCGGGTTCCGCTGGCCTGGCTGCCGCGCGTGACTTGCGCGAGATGGGCTACCCCGTCACCGTTTATGATGAATATCCCACCGCTGGTGGTGTGATGGTTAATGGTATTCCCGTCTGGCGTTTGCCACGCGATGTCACGTTTGAAGAATGTGATGAATACATGGCGGACCTTGGCGTTGAAGTACAATACAATACCAGGGTCGGGCGTGATATACAGGTCACAGACCTGCTCAAGAAGCATGATGCTGTATTTCTCGCTGCAGGCTGCTATATCTCAAATCCTCTGACGGGCCCTGATAACAAAGTGATCCCTGGTGCGAACCTCAAGGGCGTTGAGGATGGTATCAAGCTGCTGGCGAAGACGAATTACGGCGAACCAGCCTTCATCGGCAAACGTGTGATTGTCCTGGGTGGTGGCTTCACTGCAATGGACTGTTGCCGTACTTCAATTCGCTTTGGCGCTGAGAAGGTGTACGTCCTGTACCGCCGTTCTCAGGAAGAGATGCCTTCTGACGAATACGAAGTTGATGAAGCCACGTTAGAACACGTCGAGTTTCAATACCTTGTCACTCAGGTTGAGGTATTGAGCAACGATGGTGTGCATGTCAGTGGTCTCAAGCTTATTCGTAACAAGTTAGGTGATCCCGATCCTAGTGGTCGCCGTCGTCCTATTCCTATTCCAGGTAGTGAATTTGTCGTTGAGGCGGACACTATTATACCGGCCTTTGGGCAGTCGAGCGATGGGGCCTGGGTTCCAGCGAAAGAGCTGAAGCTCGATGTCAATAGATGGGGTATTCCCCTGGTAGACCGGGAGACCTGGATGACGAACTCTCCTGGCCTTTTCGCGGGCGGCGATTATACTGAAGGCTCACGCAACCTCATCTCAGCCATAGCCGATGGGCGTGATGCTGCCGTCGCGATCAACCGTTATCTCGGCGGAGTGGACAAACCCGCTGAAGCTGCGGAAGAAATAGAGCTGCCAGATTATCGACGTGGGATGGTCGATGACTATGAATCTATCGCGCATCACAATATTCCCGGCTTGCCATTAAAGGACCGCTATAGTAATACACGCGAGACAGAGACTGGCTATACTCCTGCGCAGGCTGTTGAGCAGGCGCGCCGTTGTCTCCAATGCCAGTTGAATATCATGATTGATCCCTCGATCTGTATTCTCTGTTCTGGCTGTGTGGATATCTGTCCTTATGACTGTATCAGCATGGAAGGCCTCTCGCGCGTGGTCAAAGGTGATCCAATGCACCTGGGTACGGAAGATTGGAGAGGTGGTGCCGATATGATCATTGACGAGGAGAAATGTATCCGCTGCGGTCTATGTATCGTGCGCTGCCCCACTGATGCCATCTCAATGGTGCAGTTCGAAGTGTCCAGCCCGAATGACCGCTGGTCCGTTTCTAAAATCCCAATGCTTAATATCCGGTAATAAGTCCGTTTCTAAAATCCCAATGCTTAATATCCGGTAATAAGTACCCGAAAGGCCAATGCATAGACGGCTCTCATGCACGTCCATACCGCTCCCACCCCTACAAATGTAACGGGGTTGTTTCCCGATGAAACCAAGGATGAGCCATGAGGAAGCGTGGCTATCCCCAATTCAAGAGTCGGAAGAAAGGCATTGGCGGGTTTCGTCTCACGGGTGCCATTCATGGCTTTGAAAAGAGCATTCAGCTTCCCAGACTCGGTACCTTGCGACTCGAGGAGGTTATTTAATGTCTGATCCTAACTTTGACTCCATCAAGCATCTCAACCCCTACAATGTAGAATACTGGCAGGCGCGTGAACTGATGCCACTGCTCGGGTACAAAAGTAGTTGGCAGAACTTTGAAAAAGTCATTAAAAAAGCCATGGTGTCCTGCGAAGCTACTGGAAACATTATCGCCGATCACTTTACTGACGCCATTAAACCGATCGTCGGTGGCAAAGGCGCCGTACAGCAGGTCAAAGACTACTATCTTTCCCGGCTGGCCTGTTATCTGATTGCAATGAACGGCGACCCACGAAAAGAAGAAATTGCTACTGCTCAAAACTACTTCGCGGTAAGCACTCGTTCCCATGAGATCCACCAGTTGTACCAGGAACAACAGGCCCGCATAGAAATTCGCCTGCAGGTGGCCGAGGGCAATAAAAATCTGTCAGAAGCCGCTGCGCAGGCCGGAGTTCGTTCTGAGTCATTCGGTGTCTTTCATGATTCTGGTTATTTGGGACTCTATGCAATGGACTCCGAAGACATTCGACTGCACAAGGATATTCCCGAGGGTAGCGAGATATTGGACCACATGGGTTCAGAAGAATTAGCAGCAAACCTCTTTAGGATTACACAGACCGATGGCAAACTTCGCCGCGAGAGAATTGTAGGTGAGGATCGAGCTATCGAGACACATTTTGGAGTTGGCCGCGCTATTCGGTACACGCTTCGAGAATTGCATGCTCCGCTCCCCGAAGATCTCCCATCTGCACCATCTATTCGCAAGCAGCTTGAAGACCGCCGCCGCGCCAGGAATAAGCAACTGCGCAGCAAAAAACAGAAGATTCAGGATACTCTGCTCTAAGGCAATAGCAGATTTGAGGTATTGTGTGGTTGCCAGGAATGAGGTGCAATTGAGGCATATTCTCGATAATTCACAGGCCTTATTTAAAGTCTCTATTTCCATTGACAAACAAAAGATAATACAACTATAGAGTACGCAATAAACCTCGTGTATAGAACACGCGCTGATGATGTATTCACGTGGCTGAAGTTTTCCCTCCTGAGGTAGTTGTATGAATATTTTCGAGTTCCGCGACCGGCTGATTGGCGACTATGCTTCATATATCGAGAGCTTTATCCAGATTCGCGATCCCCACATTCACGACTTCGTTGAACGACAATTACAGAAGGGTATGCTCTGGCCTGATCCCCTGATTCAACTCAACCCGTTATTTGCGCCGGGAGAAACCATTGATGAACTGGTGGCGCGGGGCACGTTGCACCGGGAATGCGCGAGGATCTTTCGCAAGGATAAAACGGAGAGTGACCAGGGCCGTCCGCTGCGCCTGCATAAACACCAGTCCGAGGCTATTACTGTTGCGCGGAGTGGCGCAAGCTATGTGCTTACCACCGGCACGGGTTCGGGGAAGAGCCTCGCCTATATCGTTCCCATCGTCGATTATGTGCTGCGCCATGGCAGTGGCAAGGGTATTCAGGCCATCGTTGTCTACCCGATGAACGCGCTGGCGAACAGCCAGCTCAAGGAACTGGAAAAATTTCTGTGCCTGGGTTACCCCAAAAAGAATGGGCCGGTGACCTTTGAACGCTATACGGGACAGGAATCGGAGGAAGAGCGAGCGCGCATTCGCGCCAACCCCCCTGATATTTTGCTCACCAACTATGTAATGCTGGAACTGATCATGACGCGCTCGACTGACGCGCCGCTCATATCCTCGGCAGCGCTACGTTTTCTCGTACTGGACGAGTTGCATACCTATCGCGGTCGCCAGGGCGCGGATGTGGCGCTGCTGGTACGCCGTGTTCAGAAACGCATGGGGATGAGCGAACTGCAATATGTCGGTACTTCGGCGACGCTGGCCGGGGTTGGCACGTACGAAGAGCGAAGCAGCGGGGTAGCGACCATGGCATCGCGCATGTTTGGAACGGTCGTTACACCAGAGCACGTCATTGGAGAGACGCTGACACGGACAACGGGTAGCCATGACGAGGGGGACCCGGCCTTTGTAGCCGCGTTGACGGAGCGTGTAAAGAGTGGGCGGGATGCCGGGTATCTGCCGCCACGCGATTACCAGTCCTTTATCGCTGATCCCCTTTCTATCTGGATCGAGAGCACTTTTGGCGTCAGGCAGGAGGGGGAGCGTCTGGTGCGTACCACGCCCAGGAGCATCTCCCATGAGAAAGAAGGGGGGGATGGAGGGGCAGCAGCGGAACTGAGCCGCCTCATAGGCGTTCCTATTGAGCGCTGCATCGTTGCCATTCAGCAGGCGTTACTGGCAGGCTACGAGTGCGAACCGCATCCAGAGACGGGCGCCGCACCCTTTGCCTTCCGCCTGCACCAGTTTATTAGCAAGGGCGATACCATGTATGCCTCGCTCGAGACGAAGCCGCACCTGACGCTGCAGCGGCAGCAGTATGTCCCGGGAGACCGTGATCGCGTGCTGTTGCCGCTGGTTTTCTGTCGCGAGTGTGGCCAGGAATACTATTGCGTGCGGTTGAAGGACGAGCAATATCTCCCGCGCGAACTCAATGACCAGCACGATGACGAGGGTAGGGCTGGTTTTCTTTTTTACAGTAGTGACAACCCCTGGCCGCTGGACCAGGACTCTGTTGAAGAGCGCCTGCCGGACGAATGGCTGGAGGAGACGCGCGCGGGTTTTCGCGTGCGCCGCAACCGGCGCGAGGACCTGCCGCGATCCGTGCGCGTGCGTGGGGATGGCGCGGATGCTGTGGAATTGGACCTCGTTGAAAACGCCGCAAATGTGCTGGACTGTCATTTCGTGCCCGCCCCGTTTCGCTTCTGCCTCCAATGCGGCGTCTCGTACAACGCGCGGCAAACGGATGATTTCGCGAAACTGGCCTCGTTAAGTTCCGAGGGACGCAGCACTGCGACGACGATTTTGAGCCTGTCAGCCATGCGCAGCCTGCGCGATACGCCGATCAAGAACATGCCGCCCAAGTTGCTGAGCTTTACCGACAACCGCCAGGATGCATCACTGCAAGCGGGCCACTTCAACGACTTCATTGAGGTCGGTCTGCTGCGTTCAGCCCTGTATAGGGCTGTGCGCGACGCGGGCAATGAGGGTTTGCGGCACGAAAACCTGACGCAAAAAGTCTTCGATGCCCTTGACCTGGACCTGACATTGTATGCCAGCGACCCGAATGTGAAATACCAGGCGCTGGCCGAGACCAAACGGGCCTTGCGCAATGTCCTCGGCTACCGCCTCTATCGCGACCTCAAGCGCGGCTGGCGTATTACTTCGCCCAACCTGGAGCAGGCCGGACTGCTCAAGATAACCTACCTCTCTTTAGAGGAGGTGTGCTGTGACGAGGACGTGTGGCGCAACTGTCACGCGGCATTGAGCAGTGCCACACCTGCGACGAGGGAGACGGTGAGCACAGTGCTGCTCGACTTCATGCGCCGCGAACTGGCGATCAAGGTGGACTATCTTGACCAGCTCTATCAAGAGAGCTTGCAGCAGCAGAGCAGCCAACGGCTGGTCTCTCCCTGGGCGCTGGACGAGAATGAGTCGAAAGAATACGCTACCATCCTCTATCCAAGGCCGCGCGATCGCGATGACTACGGCGGCAATGTCTACCTGTCTTCGCGCGGCGGATTTGGGCAGTATCTGCGGCGCAGAAAGACCTTTGAAGAGTATGCAGAGAAGCAGCGGCTCGGCGACACCGATACTATTATTGAGCAACTACTGGATGGTTTGAGTAAAGCGGGACTGGTGGAATGCGTAGACAAACCTGCCAACAACGAGAAGAAACCTGGCTACCAATTGACCGCTTCGTCGCTGATCTGGATGGCTGGTGATGGGAAAGTGGCCTATCATGACCCCATTCGCGTGCCAAGGGTCTCAGCGCAGGGCCAGCGCACCAACGCCTTCTTCGTGGATTTTTATAGCAGCATTGCCGCCAAATTGCAGGGACTCGAGGCGCGGGAGCATACCGCCCAGGTACCCTATCAATTGCGCGTCGAACGAGAAGACAAGTTTCGCGAGGGCAAACTGCCCATTCTCTATTGCTCTCCAACGATGGAGCTTGGTGTCGATATCGCGGAGTTGAATGTCGTCAATATGCGCAATATGCCACCGACACCCGCGAACTACGCCCAGCGTAGTGGTCGCGCTGGCCGCAGCGGACAGCCCGCGCTCGTCTTCTCCTATTGCTCGACGGGCAGTCCCCATGACCAGTATTTCTTTAAGCGGCCCGACCAGATGGTGGCCGGGGCCGTTACTCCGCCGAGGCTCGACCTGGCGAACGAAGACCTGGTGCGGGCGCACGTCCACGCCATCTGGCTGGCGGAGACCAGACTCAGCCTGGGGCGGTCGCTCAAGGATGTCCTGGAGATCACCGGCGAAAAACCAACGCTGGAGTTGCAGGGAGCCGTGCGTGAGAGCATCGAAAATAGCGCGGCGAGGGCCTTTTCGCGCCTGTCGGCTGCTCAGGTACTGGAGACGCTGCTAGATGATCTGCGCGCCTCGGACTGGTACACGGACAACTGGCTCGACGAGGTGCTGGCGAAAGTGGCGACCAGCTTTGATCGCACGTGTGATCGCTGGCGCGGCCTCTATCGTGCCGCGCAATCGCAGGCTGAGGCGCAGGATAGCGTAATCCGCGACGCCTCGCGCAGCGCCGAGGATAAGAAACAGGCCGACCGTCTCAGGGCGGAGGCAGAGTCGCAGCTGGTACTGCTGACCGATATCGAGAGCCTGGAACAATCCGATTTCTACAGTTATCGCTATTTTGCCAGCGAGGGCTTTCTGCCTGGCTACAATTTCCCGCGCCTGCCCCTTTCAGCCTATATCCCGGGGCGGCGCACCAAACAGCGAGATGAGTACCTCTCGCGTCCGCGTTTCCTGGCGATTTCGGAATTTGGGCCGCGTGCCATTGTCTATCACGAAGGCTCGCGCTACCTGATCAACCGCGTCATTCGCTCAGTTGAAGAGGACGAGGATCTGCTGACACGCGAGGCGAAGCAATGCCAGAAGTGCGGCTACCTGCACCCGATCAGCGCCGGGAGGGGACTCGATCTTTGTGAACGCTGTGGCGCCGAACTGGGACGGCCTCTGCAACACCTCTTCCGCCTGCAGAACGTGGCGACCAAGCGTCGCGACAAGATCAATTCCGATGAAGAGGAGCGCATGCGCCTGGGCTACGAGATCCGCACTGCCGTGCGTTTTGGCGAACACGAAGGGCGTCCCTCCTATCGCAGAGGTATGGTACAAGGTGTGGAGAAGGGTGGAGAGAAGGGCGGCGAGGAGCTACTGGCCACGCTCACCTATGGCCATGCCGCCACGCTCTGGCGCATCAACCTTGGCTGGATGAGGCGCAAAGACAAGAGCCAGTACGGCTTTGTGCTCGATATAGAACGCGGCTACTGGGAGAAAAATGATCAGACGGCCGACGATCCTGATGATCCGCTCTCGCCACGCACCGAGCGCGTCATTCCCTACGTCGAAGATCGGCGCAACTGCATGTTGTTTGAGCCTGAGGAACAGCAGTCCCCCCAGGTGATGGCGTCGTTGCAAGCAATCCTCAAAAGCGCACTGCAGGTAAAGTACCAGCTCGAGGATAACGAACTGGCGGCGGAACCGCTGCCCAATGAGGGTGATCGGCAGCTTATCCTGCTCTACGAATCGGCCGAGGGCGGAGCGGGTGTACTGAGGCGTCTGCTAGACGAGCCGAATGCGCTGGCGGAAGTGGCACGCGAGGCCCTGCGTCTCTGTCACTTTAACCCCGTGACTGGTGCCGACGAGCGTCGCGCTCCCCTCGCGCTGGAGGACTGCGAGGCGGCTTGCTACGATTGCCTGATGAATTACTACAACCAGCGGGAGCATCGCCTGCTGGACCGCCAGGCCATTCGCGATGTGCTGCGCAGCCTTGCGCGATCGCGTGTTATCGCTGGACCAACGGAACAGCCGCGCTCGGTGCATCTTGAGCAATTGCTGCGCCTGGCCGGTTCCGCATTGGAGCGTTCCTGGCTGCGTCTCCTGGAGGAGCACGGCCAACGCCTACCCTCCCACGCGCAGCACCTGGTCGAACGCTGCGGGACGCGGCCCGACTTCTACTATGAAGATTACCAGGCGGCAATCTACATCGATGGACACTATCACGATTACGCCGAGCGGCGCAAGCGGGACGAGGAATACACGGAATGCCTGGAGGACCTCGGCTATACAGTGATCCGTTTTGGTCAGGACGAGAACTGGGAAGAGAAGATTGCCCGCTATCCGCACATATTTGGGAGGCGCATATGAGTTTCGCGGTTGGTTCGCTCGTCAGGGCGAGAGGAAGAGAGTGGGTAGTGCTGCCGGAGTCAGGCGAGCAGATGTTGATCCTGCGCCCGCTGGGTGGCACCGAGGACGAGGTCACCGGTATCTATGTACCGCTGGAGCGGGTAGACCCGGCCACGTTTGACTTGCCCGACCCGGCGCTGCGCGGCGATGAGCGCTCGTGCCGCCTGCTGCGCGATGCCGTGCGGCTCGGCTTCCGCTCCAGTGCCGGGCCGTTTCGCTCATTCGCACGAATAGCCGTCGAGCCGCGTCCCTACCAGCTCGTGCCGCTGCTGATGGCGCTCAAGCTTGACCCGGTGCGCCTGCTGGTCGCCGATGATGTAGGTATTGGCAAGACCATCGAGGCCGCGCTGGTCGCGCGCGAACTGATCGACCGCGGCGAGGTATCGCGCCTGGCCGTGCTCTGCCCGCCACAACTCGCTGAACAGTGGCAGGCAGAACTGCAGGAGAAGTTTCACCTCGACGCCGAACTGGTGCTGGCCAGTACCGCCTCGCGGTTAGAGCGCTACTGCAACCCCACGCAGTCGCTCTTTGAGCGCTATCCCTACACAATAGTCTCGACCGATTTCATCAAGTCTGAGCGGCGGCGCGACGAGTTCCTGCGCACCTGCCCCGAACTGGTAATCGTGGACGAGGCGCATACCTGTGCCGATAGCAGCGAAGGGCGCGGTGGACGACACCAGCGCTACCAGCTCGTCTCCAGTCTCGCTCAGAAGAAGGAGCGGCATCTGATACTCGTCACCGCTACCCCGCATAGCGGCAAGGAAGAGGCCTTTCGCTCACTGCTGACCTTCCTGGATAGGGATTTCACACAATTGCCGGAAGATTTGACGGGAAAAGAGCACGAACAGGAGCGCCGCAGGCTCGCAGCCCACTTCGTGCAGCGGCGGCGCGCTGACATTCGCACCTATCTCAACGCCGATACGCCCTTTCCTGAGCGAGAAGAGAGCGAGCAGACCTATAAGCTCTCAGGGGACTATAAGCGGCTGATCGAGAAGGTGATGCGCTACGCTCGCGAGACGGTGACCGATCCGCTCGACGGCGAGATGTCAGGCAGGCACCGCCAGCGTGTGCGCTGGTGGTCAGCCCTGGCGCTGCTGCGTTCCATGTCCTCCAGCCCGGCGGCCACTATTGCCACGCTGCGCAGCCGAGCCGCGGCTGCCGATACCGAGACGCCGGAAGAGGCCGACGAGATTGGCCGCCATACCGTGCTGGACCTGGTAGATAATGACGCGGCTGAAGGCATAGACCTGGTGCCCGGCAGCGATAGCGAGGAAGAGGGAACGGGCGAAACCAGGGTGCGGCGGCGCCTCTTGGAAATGGCGCGCGAGGCCGAGACCCTGCTGGGTGCGAGAGACGAGAAACTGCAAAAGGCCATCAAGCTGGTCGAAGCGCTGGTCAAAGATGGTTTTCAACCCATCCTCTTCTGCCGCTTTATTCCCACCGCGGAGTATGTCGCAGCCGCTCTACGCGATCGCCTACCAAAGAGCGTGCAGGTGGACGCGATAACCGGGCTATTGCCGCCTATCGAACGAGAAAACCGTATCGCCGAACTTGTGCGCTCTCCACAACGCGTGCTGGTGTGTACCGACTGTCTGAGCGAGGGCATCAATCTACAGGAGCACTTCGACGCGGTCTTTCACTATGACCTCTCGTGGAACCCGACGCGCCACGAACAGCGCGAGGGGCGTGTAGACCGCTACGGCCAGCCGCGCCAGCAAGTGCGCGTCGTGACTTACTATGGCATCGACAACCAGATCGATGGCATCGTGCTAGACGTGCTGCTCAAAAAGCACCGCACCATTCGCAGTTCGCTGGGAATTTCGGTGCCTGTGCCCATCGACACCGACCAGGTAATCGAGGCCATCTTCGAGGGACTATTGTTACGAGAGAATACGGGCCATCTCCCCCAGAGTGAACAACTGCTGCTCCCGGGCATTGACGAAGCCTGGAAGCATGAGCGCGATGACCTCTTCCGGCAATGGGAGGCCACCTCCGAACGAGAGAAGCGCTCGCGTACCATGTTTGCCCAGGAAGGCATCAAAGTCGACGAAGTAGCGGCGGAATTGTCAGCGGTCCGTTCAGCCATCGGCTCAGGAGTAGACGTGGCAGCATTTATGCAAACCGCCCTCACCGCGCATGGCGCAACCGTCTCGCGCATCTCGCAACAAGCCACAGATGTACTGCAATTTGACCTGAGCGAAACGCCGCAGGGAGTGCGGGACGCCATCGGCAATACAGGAAGCACAACGGCCCGCTTCAAAGCACGTTATGAACTTCCCGTGCAAGAGGGCACACTCTACCTCAGCCGCACCCATCCACTCGTCGAAGGATTAGCAGGCTACGTCATGGACGTAGCGCTTGACCCCCTGCTATCAAAAGGCAGCGCCGCCTGCCGCTGCGGCGTCATCCGCACCAGCCGCGTCGCACGCCGCACAACCCTCCTCCTGCTGCGCCTGCGCTTTCATATAGTCGTACAACAAGGTACCGAAGAACAACAATTGCTGGCCGAAGACAGCCAGGTGCTTGCCTTCGCCGGTTCCGCGCAGAAAGCCGAATGGCTCAGCGATACCCAGCCCATAGAGGCCCTACTACAAGCCCCATCCGAAGGCAACGTCTACCCGGAACAAGCAGAAGAGTTCTTGCGCAAAGTGCTCGACCAATTCGATCTATTGCGCCCACACCTCGAGCAAGTAGCCCACGAGCGCGGCGAAGAACTACTCAACGCCCACAAGCGCGTGCGCACCGCATCGCAAACACGCGGCGTCCGTTACCGCGTCGAGCCACAGCTGCCCGTAGACGTATTGGGAGTGTACATGTACTTGCCAAAGGTATAGAGAACAAGCAACACAAACCCCGTATGGGCGTACAACCCGTGGGGGCGTACACCAAACCCGTAGGGGCGGGGGAGGAGCTTTCAACCGTAGGTTTTTTGGAGCAGATCGTCACATTCGTAGGGGCGGGAGAGGGGCGCAGTGGAGTGGGGACGCTTGCGTCGCCCATGGGGAACAGGACGCAGGGCGACCCAAGGGTCCCCACCCTTCCTCCCTGCCACCCCCGCCCCTACGAGGCGAAGCGGCTTCCCTGCTCGTTTCACAAAATACCTACCCTTGAGAGGAAAGGAAAAACAATCTTGACTCAAGAACAATATAACCCACCAAAATACAACAGACAATCAATGCGCCTACCAACCTATGACTACGCATCAAATGGAGCCTACTTCGTCACCATATGCCTACAAGAACGCAAACCTCTCCTTGAAAAGCCGGAAATCCACACCATATTAATCGAAAACTGGAACGCACTACCGCACCGATACCCAGGCATCAGCCTGGACGATTTCGTAATCATGCCCGACCACATACATTTCATCCTATGGTTAACATCTCATGAAAGGAATGTACCGGCATTGGGACAGGTAGTAGGATCATACAAATCATTAACAGGAAGAGCCGCACTCCAATTTTTAAGATTACAAAATCATATAGTCGCAAACCAATTCTGGCAGCGAGGATACTACGAGCACATAATCAGAAGCGAGTTCGAGCTACAACAAAAACGCGAATACATTCGCAATAATCCCCTGAAGGAAGAATTAAAAACAGAAAACCAGCAGGAAAAACCCGTCTCGTAGGGG
>WNGG01023282.1_pt1 | contig 14591 bp, 22 predicted proteins | sample 5400661 | NCBI WGS metagenome assembly WNGG01 (sample SAMN13153372, study PRJNA577476) | soil metagenome | isolation source: 100 cm soil or saprolite under Garry oak tree replicate 1 | place: USA:California | collected 2016-06-15
CCCGGCCGCAGCACCTCCGTCGCGAGCGCCTCCGCGTGACGCCTCTGCACCTTGGTCACGCGCGCGCGCACGGTGTCCCCGGGCAAACCACGCCGCACGAAGACGACGAACCCGTTCAGGCGCGCGACGCCGTTGCCGCCGTAGGCGAGCGAGTCGATCGTGAGCTCGAGCTCTTGATCCTTGGTGACGGGAGCAGCCACGCGCTGAGCGTAGCCGCTCCGACTTTGTGGCTCTGAGCCACTAAGTCACCGGCTCAGGTCGGTCTGCGGTTGCGGATCGAGCAGGAGCGGCGGCCGCGGCTTCTGCTTGAAGTTGAAGTCGCGGACGAGCGTGCCGAGGATGGGCTCGCTCTCGCGCACATCCGGCCGGGGATCCGGCCGGCCGTCGGTCGACGGGTTGAGCCGCTGTCCGCCGAGGAAGTCGTCCTCGATGAACTTGACGTAGGCGTCGAAGCTGAGCGTCTGGTGGTCGATGTAGCCCTTGCGCGCGTAGGGGCTGATCACGAGAGCCGGCACGCGGAGCCCGTACCCGTTGTGGTCGACGCTCGGCGGGATGACGTGGTCGTAGAAGCCGCCCCAGTCGTCCCAGGCGAGGAAGATCGCCGTCGACTTCCAGTCCTTCCCGCGCATCGCCGCGTTGACCAATCGGGTCACGTACGACTGGCCTGCAGTGACGAGGCCCGGCGGATGCTCGCTCACCGAACCGGTCGGGTTGATCCACGAGACCGCCGGCAGCGTCCCCGCCTTCGCCGCCTTGAAGTAGTTGGAGAGGGTCATGATGTTGCCCAGCTCGCCGTCCTGGCGGACGGTGTCGAAGTACGGGAGCGGATTCCAGATCCCCGGCGTCTTCGCACCCTGCTTGACGGACTCGCAGATCATCGCGTCGTCCTCGCAGTCGGGCTCCGTGCCCGTGAAGACGTAGTAGCGCCAGCCGACGTGTCGCTTGTGGAGCAGGTAGGTGAGGTCCGTCCACGCGTAGTCCGCCGCGGGGTTGTTCGGGTTGACCGGATTCTGTAGGGCGTTGACGCAGCTCATCGGCTCACCGGCCCGCGCGCAGCGTGCTGACCACTCGGAGACCATGAACAGGTGCGCAGGCAGGCTCCAGGACGCGTTCGGCTCGTACATGTGGTCCTGCAGGACGAAGTTCCGCGCGTAGGCCCAGTAGTTGGGAATGTCCTGCCCGTCGTGGTAGCCCATCACGTCGGGGTTCGCGGCCCGCTGTGAGCAGATCGGATCGTCTGGGTTCTGCTTGCAGCCTCTCCGCCGCGCGTTCTCGGCGGACCCGATGAAGCCGTCCATCTTGCCGCCGGCGATGTCTGCCGACGCACTCGCCTCGCCGTGCGGCCCGCCGGCGTTGAGGTCGTTCGTGTCGTGGTACGGCCTCTGACACACGCCCTTGGCCGGATCGGGCACGCAGCCCGCAAACTCGCCGTCCGGCGTCCGCGGAAAACCGTCCGCTCCCGGGTACGTGCCGAAATAGTGATCGAACGAGCGGTTCTCCTGCATGATCACGATCACGTGCTTGATCTTGTGGATCGAGCCGGGCGCCTTCACCGGCTTGCGCTGCGTTCCCGCCGGCGTCTGGGCGGTCAGAGCGAACAACCCCACGATCGCCGCGCCCGACAGGGCGATGATGAGAAGCGACCTCCGCATGACCTCTCCTTCGTGGACCTTCGCGTTCTAGACGCTGCGTCTTAGGCCGCTGTTAAGGCAGCGTTAATCTTCCGCCCTCACGTGGATGCAAAGAGCGCAGCCGAGATGTGGATCGACGCCTGGGACCGCGCATGGCGCGCGCTCGACCCCGCGCCGCTCGAGGCGGTCTACACCGAAGAGGCGGTCCACCACTCGCATCCGTTTCGCGAGGCGCAGCATCCGCTCGACTACGCACGCTGGGCGTTCAGCGAGGAAGACGGCGAGCCGGAGCTCTGGTGGGGGGAGCCGCTCGTCGTCGGCGGGCGCGCGGCCGTCGAATGGTGGGCCGTCGTCGTCGAGAACGGCGAGCTGACGTCGCTGGCCGGCACCTCGTGGCTGCGGTTCGCGCCGGACGGTCGCGTCACCGAGCAGCACGACTACTGGGGCACGGCACCCGGCCGAACCGAGCCCTGGACGGGATGGGCTAGCTGAGCGCGGTTACGTAGACCTTGCGGTCACGGGGCCCGTCGAACTCGCAGAAGAAGATGCCCTGCCACGTCCCAAGCGCCAGCTTGCCGTCGTCGAGCGGGACGAGGATCTGAGGGCTCATCAACGACGCACGGATGTGCGACGGCGCGTTCGGCCCGTCGGGGTCCTCGACGTGCTTCCATTCCCACCCGTCGTCGACGACCTTCTCCAGCGCCGACTCGAGATCCTGCGCAACGGCGGGATCGGCGCCCTCGTTGATCGTGACGCCGGCCGTCGTGTGCGGCACATACACGAGCGCCGCGGCCGCGCCGTTCGCCGTCGCGAGCGCGTCCTGCACGAGCCTGGTGATGTCGACGAGCTGGGTTCGGCGCTCGGTCTTGAGACGGATCTCCTGCACGGCTAGACGTATCCTACGAAACGATGCCTCCAGTCCCGCCCTCTGACCGGGAGCTCGACGCCTACCGAGAGCAGGCGGACCGGTTCATCGCCGAGCTCGACGAGGAGTTCTACCTCCATTACGCAGGCCTGAAGGACACCTTCGACCTGACGCCGATCTACGAGCGCCACGCCAACCTGACCGAGCTCGACCAGGTGCAGTCGATCGGCCTCGCCGTCAACGGCGGCGCGCGCGTCCGCGAGCTGTGGCGGTTCGCCTGCGAGGGCTACTTCGGAGACCTGACACGCGACCATGCGGAGAGGCTGGCCGAGCTGGAATCGGATCTCTCGGTGTCCGTGAACGGCGAGGAGATACCGCATGGTCCGTCCCGCGCTCGCGAACGAGCCCGACCGCGACAAGCGGCGCGAGCTGGACGAACGCGCGAACGACATCCTCGACGAGCACATGAACCCGCTGCACCTCGACGCCGCGCGCGTGGTGCAGCAAGGTGCGCGCGACCTCGGCTTCGCGAACTACCTCGAGCTCTACCGCCAGGCGCTGCCGGCCTCGGCGCTCGACGAGCTGGCCGAACAGTGCCGGCACTTCCTCGACTCGACGCAGCGCCTCTACGAGGACGCCGCCGACAAGCTGTTCCGCGCGCGCGTCGGCGTGTCGCTCTCCGAGGCCCAGCGGTGGGATGTCCCGCGCCTCTTCCGCGCGCCGGAGTGGGATCCGATGTTTCCCGCCGACCGGATGGTGCCGGCGCTGGAGAGCACGCTCGCCGACCTCGGCATCGACCTGAAGTCGCAGGAGAACGTCACGCTCGACCTGGACGAGCGCCCGAACAAGAGCCCCCGCGCGTTCTGTGCGCCGATCGAGGTGCCGGACCGCGTCGTGCTCGTGATCCAACCCATCGGCGGACCGGACGACTGGCGGGCGCTCTTCCACGAGGGCGGCCATACGGAGCACTTCGCCCACACGTCGCGCGACCTGTCGATGGAGGAGAAGCGCCTCGGGGACAACGCCGTCACCGAGGGCTGGGCGATGCTGCTGCAGCACCTGACCGACGAGCCGGCCTGGCTGTCGCGCATGCTCGACTTTCCGCGACCGAGCGAGTACGCCGTCGAAGGCGCGACCGGTCTCCTGTACTTCGTGCGTCGCTACGCGGCGAAGATTCTCTACGAGGTCGAGTTCCACTCAGCCGAGGACGTGACGACGATGCGCTCGCGCTATGCCGAGCTGCTGTCGGACGCGCTCAAGATCGACGTCACGCCCGTGAACTACCTCGCCGACATCGACTCCGGCTTCTATGTCTCGTCATACCTCCGCTCATGGGCGTTCGAGGCGCAGCTGCGGGCGTTCCTGAAGGAGAAGTTCGGCACGAAGTGGTTCGCCACGCGCGACGCCGGCTCGCTCCTGCGCGAGCTGTGGGGTGAGGGCCAGAAGATGCGTGCCGAGGAGATGCTGAAGGAGGTCACGGGCTCGACGCTGGAGATGGAGGCAGTGGCCGAGCGCGTGCGCGAAGTACTCGTCTGACGGGCACCGCGAGCTCGACAACGGTGAACGCGACCACGTCGCCGACGATGTTCACGAACCGCAGGACAACGGCGATTCCAGTTGCAGCCGCCACGCCGAGCTGCGGCGACATGAACGCGATCAGCGTCGCCTCGCGTGCTCCGAGACCGCTTGGCGCGAAGACGACCACGAAGCCGATCAACCAGGCGAAGGCGTAGACGGAGACGACGAAGAGCGGCGCCGGCGGCGAGGGGACGAGCGCACGAACGAGAATCCATGCGGCCGTGCCGTTGACGACCCACGCACCGGCGTTGAGCATCGCGACACGCAGCAGGAGCAGTCTGCGCCCGCGCGCGCGACGTACGCTCAGCGCGATTGCGACCGCGGCGAGCAGAATCGCGGCAGAGACGAGTGGCGGCCGCCGGCCGTCGATACCGAACGCGGCCAAGGTCACTGTCGCACCCCCGACCGCGGCGACGACCTGTTCGAGTGCGGTGGCCGCGAGCATGTCGCCGCGCAAGACGCCGAGCCGTCCGCGAGCGCGGAGCCGGACCGCGAGTGTCAGCGCCCCGGAGGGGACGTAGCGCGCGAGAAAGGAGCGCATCCAGACAAGGGTCGTCTCTTCCGGCGGGGGAGCTCCATTCGAGATTCCGCGCAGCAACAGCCAGAAGCTGGTCGCACCGACGAGGGGCGCGAGCCCGAACATGAGCACCGCGGCGACGAACGACGGCCAGGAGAGACGCCACGGGAACTCGGCGATGCCGTCCCGCTCGACCCACAGCGCAACGGCGAGGCCCGCAACGGCCGCCGCGAACGCGAACGGACGAAACCACGTGACGATGCGCGTCATCGCAGGACGAGGATCGACCGCATCCGTTCGTGAACGCGGTCGCGGAACACCTGAATGACGAGCGTCTCGAGCGAGGAGAGGATCCCCAGGCCCCCCGCGACGTAGAGCAGGGCAGACAGCGCAGGAGGCGCGACGAAGGCATCAACCAGGAACGCGTATTGGAAGACGCAGGCGATCCTGGACGACTGCAAATGCAGGTTGGCGAAGCGGCGGAACTTGAACAGCCCCACCGCGAGCGACACGTATGTGATGACGAACCACGTCACCGCCAGGAGCTTGTGATCAAGGAGCGCATCGGGTTCCAGCAGCAGTAGCCAAACGATCGCCGACGGTCCGACGAAGCCGTCCACGATCGAGTCGAACCTGCTCCCGAACGCGCTCGTCTGTCCGAGCTTGCGTGCGACGAAGCCGTCTCCGAAATCAAGCCAGAAACACACCGCGAGACCGATCCCAACGACGAGCCTGTCGCCGCGGAGAGCCTCTGTCCACAGGACGGGCAGGAGCAGGCCGCGCGTCGCGGTGAGCAGGTTCGGAATCGTCCGAAGCTCCTGCAGATTCATGCCGACACCGCCGTCACGGGATCGGTGTTCTGAACCGCGTGGCCGAGCCCCGCCTCAGCCGCCCTCGTGTCGAAGACCTTCGGGCACTCCAGCACGTCGATGAAGGTCGCGAGCTTGTCGTACACCCCTGCGGCGGCCGGCCGGAGCCGCTTGAGCCGGTCGAGCTCGTTCGCGAACGTGCCGTCCACAAAGCGGACGGGGCCCGCGGTCCCGACGATGTCGCCGAGTTGCGGCGCCTGCTCACCGCTGGCGATGTGGTAGATGCCGCCCGCCGGTTGCGCCAGGAAGATCTCGACGACCGCACGCGCCGCATCGGAGCCGTCGATGATGTCGAACGGCTCCTCACCATCGCCGGGCAGGACCGGCAAGAGGCCGCTGCGGATGAGGTCGAGGACGAAGCGAAGCGCGCTCTGACCGCGAGCTCGCCCGCCGATCCGGCCGTCGACCACCACGCTCGGGCGGAAGATCGAGACGGGGACGTGACCCGCGTACGCGGAGACGAGCAACTCCGCTTCGTACTTGGACTGCTCGTACGCGTTCACGAAGCCCGCCGCATGACGGAGCTCAGACTCCAGAATCCGGCCGACACGCCGGCCGGCGACGAAGGCCGTGCTGACGTACCCGACCTGCACGAGGTCTGGAATGCCGGCTGCGAGCTCCAGGACGTTGCGCGTCGCCTCGACGTTGGCGCGTCTCGCCTCCGCAAGCGGCAGGCCGAAGACCGTTGACGCGCCGGCATGAAGCAGCGCATCGACCCGCGGTGTGCGCCGGAGGCCGAGCTCGGGCAGCGACAGATCTCCGTGCAGAACCGTCAATCCCTCCGAGGCTCCGACGGCGTTCACGACGTGCCCTCGAGCCTCCGCTGCGCTACGCCCGCGCGCGAGTGCGAAGACACGGCACCCGCGTGCCAGCAGCTCGCGCGCCAGCTCTCGCCCGAACAACCCGGTCGCGCCTGTCAGCAGCACTCTCATCGCCGTTTCACTCCGAAGGCGTAGAGGAGCTCGTCCATCAGGACGTGCAGTCCAAGCCCGGTTACGACGACGAGCGCCAGCACCGCCGGCGAGCGAACGAAGAAGGTCAGCGCGAGGGTGGCCCCGATCACGGAGTCCGCCTGGTCGGCCAGGTACTGCAACCGTCCAGTCGCCTGTCCGGCCCGAATCCCGAGCCGACGCTTCACGAAGCTGTTCGGGAGCTCGGCCAACGAGTATCCGAGGCCGAGCGCGAGGCCGACGGTCAACGAGGACGGCGCGCCGTAATCCAGTACCGCGAGCCGGTCGAAGAACGGCACGCCGTCCAGGGCGTGCTGGACGAAGACCACGGCCGTGCTCACCCCGGACATGACGAAGAGCCCACGCCAGGTCTTGTTCGCGCCGAGCATGGGGCGACCGTTCAGCAGCCGGCCCCCGTCGAGCGGCTTGGCGAGCGCCGGCGCCAGATTGCGCTTGATCGCAAAGCCGTGACAAATCCCTGCCACGACTGCCGGAGCGATCAGGTAGAGAGCCTGGGCGACGATCATCTCTACGCCAAGGAGAGGAGTAGGGCAGCGAGACTGGGAACGACGAGGTTGTCGAAGCCGTGGCGGAGGCTCGCCTCGGCCGCGGTCAACGCGACAGCGGCGACCAGAGCCACGTAGGTCGCGCCCACGAGCGCGAGTGCCGCCGCCAGCGCCACGACGAAAAAGGTCAGGCTCCCCCAGACCGACTTGCCACCGGGGAGACGCACCCGTCCGTAGCGCGTCCCGACCAGCGCTGCCAGTCCGTCGGCGAGGCCGAGCACGAGCACGCCGTACACGTAGGGCTCACCGTGAGGGAATACCGCTGCGAGCAGCGCGACGCCGAGCGGGAAGAGGATCTCGCCGTACGTTCGGCGGTCGACGTCGTGGACCGCACTGAAGATCCGTGCCTGCCGTGAGATCGCCATCAGCACGGCGAAGGTCAGGCCGAGCACCACGATCTGGCGGTAGGAAAGAAACAGCGGCAGCGGGACCGCCAACAGTGCTCCTCCGATGTGCACGAGCTTCCTCAGCACCTCAGGCGCCACAGGCAGCCGGCGCGAGAGGAGCTGCACCGAGACGGGCACGAGCAGCAACACGACCACGGCGAGCGCGAAGGTCACGGACGGCTTCCTTCCATCGCGAGCGGCAGGGCGCGCTCGACCTGGAGCGCCCCTTCGAGCGCAGTGATCGTCTCCCAGAGCCGCCGCGTCGCCCGGCGCGCCGCCTCGCGGGGAGAAAGCTCCGAGAGGTCTGCGACGAGGATCGCCGGGCCGTAGACCACCCTCCAGTGCCCGGCGCCGTCGGTACCGGCAACAGCGGCGGGGATGAGCGGGACGGCGGCCGCAAGCGCAGCGCGCGCGGCACCGGTCTTCGGACGTTCTTCGGCCCGGATCCTGCAACGGCGTGCTCCCGCGGGGAAAACGAGCACCGGCCGGCCGGCGGCGGTGTGGCGTGCCGCCGTCGCGACAGACTGTGCTCCATCCGCTCCGCGCCCGGCCGGGAAGAGCCCGACGGCGCCGAGGAGGCTGCGGAAGGGAGGCCGAAAGAGCTCCGCCTTCGCCATGAAGCGCAGCTGACGCGGGTACAGCGGAAGCGCGAGCGCCCACGGGTCGTAAACCGAGAGGTGGTTCGCGCAGAGGACGAAGCCGCCGCTCGGAGGCAGCTGCTCCACTCCGGCCGCCTCGAGGCCGAAGGCGTGCAGGGCAAGCGGTCGGCTCGCGTTTGCAAGGAGCCGGTACAAGAGGTTCGGACGCTCGGACATGCAATCGAACGTACAAAGCTGCGGCACGCCGTCCAACAGGGCCGTCCTGGGGCTTGGGCTCAGGGAAAACCCGGGGCGCAGCGCCTTTGCCGGTATGTCTGCCAGGGGGAATGTCATCAGTGCCGGTTCGCTCGCGGGAGCACGGTAGGACCGGGCGCTAATCGCGGACTAATCAGCCGGGGCCTCAACGTCTGGCTATCTGCATAAGCTGTATGCATGGCCAGGACCCGAGTGCTGATCGCAGGAGCAGCAGGTCGGGACTTCCACAACTTCAACGTCGTCTACCGCGGCCGCCCGGAGTACGAGGTCGTCGCGTTCACGGCGACGCAGATCCCGAACATCGACGGTCGTCGCTACCCCGCCGAGCTGGCGGGGTCGTTGTATCCGGAGGGGATTCCGATCCTGCCCGAATCTGCACTCGAGGAGCTCGTGCGCGAGCACGAGATCGACTCCGTCGTGTTCGCGTACTCGGACGTGACGCACGAGCACGTGATGCACATCGGTTCGCGCGCGCTCGCGTCGGGCGCGTCGTACCACCTGCTCTCGCCGCACGACACGATGCTCACGTCTCGTAAGCCGGTCGTCGCGATCTGCGCCGTCCGCACGGGCTCCGGCAAAAGCCAGACGACGCGCCACGTCGCCCGGCTCTTCCGGGAACACGGCAAGCGCGTCGCCGTGCTTCGTCATCCGATGCCGTACGGCGATCTCGCCGTGCAGGCGGTACAGCGCTTCGAGCGGTACGAGGACCTCGACGCCGCCGACGCCACGATCGAAGAACGCGAGGAGTACGAGCCGCACCTCGCAGAAGGCAACCTCGTCTTCGCCGGCATCGACTACGAGCGGATTCTCCGCGCCGCCGAGGAGGAGGCCGACGTCGTGCTGTGGGACGGCGGCAACAACGACACGCCGTTCATCAAGCCTGACCTCCACATCGTCGTCGTCGATCCGCACCGCCCCGGGCACGAGCTGCGCTACCACCCGGGCGAGACGAATCTGCGCATGGCCGACGTCTGCGTCGTCAACAAGATCGACAGCGCGCCGCAGGCAGGGATCGACGCCGTGCTCAACTCGATCCACGAGAACACGTCGAACGCCCGTGTTGTCCTGGCCGGGCAAGCGCGTGCTCGCCGTCGAGGACGGTCCGACGCTGACACACGGCGAGATGACCTACGGCGCCGCAGTCCTGGCCGCGAAGCAGCACGGCGCCGCCGAGCTGATCGACCCGCGGGCGTGCGCGGTGGGATCGATCGCCGAGACGTTCGAGCAGTATCCGAACGTCGGCACGCTCCTGCCCGCGATGGGCTACGGCCGCAAGCAGATGGAAGACCTCCGAGAAACGATCCACCGCTGTGACGCCGAGCTCGTCCTGATCGGGACCCCGATCGACCTGCGGCGCCTGATCGATCTGGACAAGCCGGCGCTGCGCGTGACGTACAAGCTCCAGGAGATGGGCGAGCCGACGCTCGAGGACGTGCTCGGCGAGAAGGGCCTGCTGGAAACCGCGCTCGTGTGAGCGGCACCGTCGTAGCGCTCGGCGGGAACGCGCTGATGCGTCCCGGCGAACGCGGCACTGCGGCGGAGCAGCTGGCGAACCTGCGGCGTGCGGTCGCCGCGTTGAAGCCGTTGCTGAGCGAGCCGGGCCTCGTGCTCACGCACGGCAACGGGCCGCAGGTCGGCAACGAGCTGCTGCGTCAGGAGCGCGCGGCCGAGGAGGCGCCGCCGCTGCCGCTCTGGCTCGCGGTCGCGCAGACGCAGGCGGAGATCGGCGCGTTGATCGCGGCCGAGTTACGACCGGTCGTCGAGCGCGCGGTCGCCTGCGTCCTCACGCACGTGCGCGTCGCTCCCGACGATCCCGCCTTCGACCGCCCGACGAAACCGATCGGCCCGTTCTACTCGGAGGAACAGGCGGAACAGCTGCAGCGGGAACGCGGCTGGGCGACGACGGCGGACGCGAACCGCGGCTACCGCCGTGTCGTCCCGTCGCCCGAGCCGCTGGAGGTCGTGGAGCTCGACGCGATCCGCACGCTCGCGTCGTCGCGGGCGATCGTCGTTGCCTGCGGCGGAGGCGGAATTCCAGTCGTGCGGCGCGGGACGCGGCTCGCGGGCATCGACGCGGTGATCGACAAGGACCGTGCGTCAGCCCTCCTCGCGCGCGAGCTCGTCGCGGAACGGCTGCTGATCCTCACCGAGGTGCCGGCGGTGTACCGAAACCTCGGCGCGCCCGATCAGGAAGAGATCCGTGCCCTCCACCGCGACGGTGCCGAAGACCTGCTGCCGCAGCTCGCGGAAGGCTCGATGCGCCCGAAGATCGCAGCGGCGCTGACCTTCGGCGGCGAGACGTTGATCACCAACTTCGACGCGCTCGCAGACGCACTGGCCGGCAACGCCGGGACGCGTATCAACGTGGAATAGTCGGCGCATGGCCGACTCCACGGTGGGCCTGCTCCATCCCGGCGAGATGGGCGCTGCGCTCGGCGCCGCGCTGCAACAGCGCGGGTGTGACGTGATCTGGGCGTCCGCGGGCCGCAGCGACGCAACCGCAGAACGCGCCCGCAGCGCCGGCCTGCGTGCCGTCGAGACCGTCGGCGAAGTTGCGCGGCAGTCCGACGTGATCCTCAGCGTGTGCCCCCCGCATGCAGCCTCGGAGGTCGCGCGTTCGTTCACGGATTTCGGCGGCGTCTACGTCGATGCGAATGCGATCTCGCCCGCGACCACTCGCACGATCGGCGCACAACTGTCGCGCTATGTCGACGGAGGCATCATCGGCTCGCCTCCGCGCGAGCACGGAACGACGCGGCTGTATCTCTCCGGTGTCGACGCTGCGAGCGTGGCTGAGCTCTTCGCCGACACAGTCGTCGACACCCACATTCTGTCGGCGGAGATCGGCGACGCATCGGCACTGAAGATGGTCTACGCCGCCTGGACGAAGGGGACCGCCGCACTCCTGCTCGCGCTCCGCGAGGTCGCGCGCGCCGAAGGCGTCGAAGCAGCGTTGCTCAGCGAGTGGGACGAGTCGTTGCCGGACCTTCGACGACGCGCAGAACGAGCAGAGCAATCCGCGGCGGCAAAAGGCTGGCGTTGGGTCGCCGAGATGGAGGAGATCGCCTCGACGTTCGGCGCGGCCGGTCAGCCCGAGGGCTTCCATCTCGCCGCTGCCGACGTCTTCCGCCGCGGCACGTAACGAAAGAGGCGGCCTCGCAGCCGTTTCCCAGACGTCGAGCGCAGGAATCCAGCTCTGACTCGTACGGCCGTTTCCCTCGAGGAGGCCGTAGGATCGCGGCGAGAGATGGTGGCCGTCGCGGAGAGCCTGAAGGGCCGTTCCTTCACACGGGTCGCCGACTGGAGCGGCGACGAGCTGCGCCAGGCCCTCGACCTCGCCGACGAGCTGAAGCGGCTCCGGCAGGCCCGGGAGCCCCACCACCTGCTCCCCGGCCGCACGCTCGGGATGATCTTCCAGAAGCCCTCGACCCGAACGCGCGTCTCCTTCGAGGTCGGCATCTACGAGCTCGGAGGGATTGGCCTCCACCTCTCGGCCGGCGACCTGCAGCTCGGTCGTGGGGAGACGATCGAGGACACGGCCAAGGTCCTCTCGCGCTACCTCGACGCGATCATGATCCGCACCTTCGCGCAGGCGGACGTCGAGGAGCTTGCCGAGCACGCGGCGATTCCGGTCGTCAACGGTCTCACGGACGAGGCACATCCCTGCCAGGCGCTGGCGGACGTGATGACGATCCGCGAGCGCTTCGGACGGCTCGAAGGCCTGCGCGTCGCGTATCTGGGAGACGGCAACAACGTCTGCGCCTCGTTGCTGGTCGCGTGCGCGAAGCTCGGCATGGACTTCGTCGCAGCGACGCCGAGCGGATATGCGCCCGCCGAGGAGGCAGTCCGGATCGCGCGCGACGAAGGCGGGAGCGTCGAGCTCACGGGCGATCCGCGCGCGGCCGCCGAGGGCGCCGACGTCCTCTACACCGATGTGTGGACGTCAATGGGCCAGGACGCCGAGCGCGAGCAGCGGTTGCGGGATCTGCGCGGGTTCGGAATCGACGCGGAGCTCGTCGCGCGGGCCGGTGACGGCGCAATCGTCCTCCACTGCCTGCCCGCCCACTACGGCGAGGAGATCACCGAGGACGTCCTCTACGGGCCGCAGTCAGCAGTCTGGGATCAGGCGGAAAACCGCCTGCATGCTCAAAAGGCGCTCATGGCGCTCGTGATTCGGTAAGAGTCCCGCGGCATGATCCCGCTCCGCGACAACGTCCCGACGCGGACGTTCCCGCTCGTCACGGTCGGTCTGATCGTCGCGAACTTCGTCGTCTGGTTCTGGGAGCTTAAAGGGCGCGGCGTCGACTATCACGTTTTCAAGGACGGCTATTACCCGTGCTCTTTTGATCATCACTGCGTTCAGCCTGCAACGCTTTTCCATCACCTTCCGTGGTACGAGGGCACGTTCACGGGAATGTTCATGCACGGGGGCTGGGTCCACATCCTCGGCAACATGCTGTTCCTCTGGATCTTCGGCAACAACGTCGAGGACGCGCTCGGCAAGGGGCGCTTCCTCATCTGGTATCTGCTCGGCGGCGTCGCCGCGATAGCGCTGCAGACGTTCGTCACGCTGCAGTTCGGCACGAGAACCGATGCGAGCATCCCGAACATCGGCGCGAGCGGGGCGATCGCAGCGGTACTCGGCGCGTATCTCCTGCTGTTGCCGCGGGCGCGCGTGCTGACGCTGATCATCATCGGGTTCATCTTCCTGCGGGAGATCCGCGCCGTCTGGTTCCTCGGGATCTGGATCGCGCTGCAGCTCTGGGAGGGCGGGGTCGGCCTGACGCACCCGAGCCAGACGGGCGGCGTCGCCGTGTTCGCGCACATCGGCGGGTTCGCGTTCGGTCTGCTGACGATCTTCCTCGTCGCGAAGCGCCGGCCGCTTCAACCGACCTACTGATGGCGCCGTTCCGGTTCGACCGGCACGTCCGCCACGCGCTCGACTCGCTGCCGCCGCGGATCGCGGCCGCCTTGGAGAACGTCGCCGTCGTCGTCGAGGACGAGAACCAGGACGAGCCGGATCTCTTCGGCCTCTTCGAGCAGCAGGAGTTCCTGCCGGCCCGGATCGCCGTCTACCGGCGCCCACTCGAGGCGGAGTTCGGCGACGACCCCGCTGAGCTCGAGGAGCAGATCCGCGTCACCGTCCTCCACGAGCTCGCCCACTACTTCGGGATCGAGGAGGGCCGCCTGGACGAGCTCGGCTACGGCTGATGGTCACGGCCCTGAACGCGATCGCGCTCGCCGCGGCCGTTGTGGGGGTGATCGTGATCGTCCTCTTCTTCGCCGGCCCGCGGGAATGAGCCGCGGGCAGGTCGCGTTGGAACGGGCATGACCCTCTCGCAAATTCACAAAAACATCGAAGCTCTGAGCGAGCGGCGGACCGAGCTCTGGCACGAGCTCTCTCGGGGCCACGACCCTGCGGTTTCCGCCGAGCTCAAGGGCTTGAGCGAGCGCCTCGACGACCTGTGGGACGAAGAGCGGACGCTGAAGGCGGCCCTCCGCTTCGGCGACCGCGACCACATCGTCGCGCGGGCTCGCGTCGAAGAGCGGCTCGAGCGAGCCGCCTAGTCTTCCCTCCGGAAGGCTGCGGCCCCGGACGAGGGATGCTCGCCATCGCGTCCGGGGCCGACAACCCTGTGCGGATGACAGGGCACAACGCACACGACGTGATCGTCGAGGCCGACGACGGGGAGAACTGGCCGGATCTGGACCTCGTGATGATCGACGCGGAATCGGAGCACGACTCGCCGCACCTCCCGCCGGACGACGACGCGCCGGAAGCGGCCTAAACCGCATCTACACTGTCGGGCTCCCGGGGCGTTAGCTCAGCTGGGAGAGCGCCGGCTTTGCAAGCCGGAGGTCACCGGTTCGATCCCGGTACGCTCCACTGAACTTGGAGCAAGGCGAACCGCCGGGCTGTATTCGCGACCTACGCCGGGATCGGGCTCAGGCCGTGAACGACCCACTCATGGAGGGTCTCCGGCGCCAGGTCGGCACCGTTCGGCCACACGATCGTGCCGAGCTCCTCATCGACGCGCACCTGCCCGAAGAAGGCGGGATCCCGAAGCGGTTCGAATACTCCGCGCCACGGCCAGTCCGACAGGTCGAGCACACCGTCGGCACCGTCTTCGAACCTCAGGCGCAACCGGTGCGCACCGACGACTTCGACGGCTGAGACATGGACAATCTCGTTCATGCCCTCATGCTACGGCAGTGGTGGGATGCGATCGAGCGGCTGGCCGTCCCGGACCCGCCGCCAGTCCTCCTTGAGCGCCGTACGATGGAGCGTCGCCCACTCCCGGACGAGCCGTAGCGCGCGGTCGGGCAACGCCCCGCCGAGACCTCAAGCGTCTCGATCGCAATTGATGCGTCCCA
>WNGG01007189.1_pt1 | contig 14590 bp, 9 predicted proteins | sample 5400661 | NCBI WGS metagenome assembly WNGG01 (sample SAMN13153372, study PRJNA577476) | soil metagenome | isolation source: 100 cm soil or saprolite under Garry oak tree replicate 1 | place: USA:California | collected 2016-06-15
GGGCGGCTACACAGCGCCGCCCCTACATGGGGTGCCGAGAGCAACCCTTACGCCCATTTTCATTCGCACTGCCGAGCCGCAGGCTCATGGAACTCCGTGGCGAAACAGGACGCGTGAATCTTTACTTGCAAGGCGCCCCCTTGTAACTAAGGGCTCGCGCAGAAATAAATTCACATTTTGGCGCGAGCGCCGGGCGGGCAGATGCGAGGCGCCGCGACGAAGGCGATGTCGGACATCGCCGAGGAGCGGCAACGAAGCAGATGCCCGCCCGCCGCCGCGCCCCTGCGGGCTGCGGCCCGCAGGCTTGCTGGCTTTGTTGCTCGCTCCTCACATACCGCCCCGGGTATAGCTCGTCGCTCGCGCCTCGCCAGCGGGCCTGGGGGCCTGCAGCAAAATGTGACGCGCTCACCCCGGGAATATTGCAATAAACGAATGCGCCCAGGCAATGGCGTCGCGATCTCGTCGAAATGACAAATGACCAATGACAAATAGACCGGATCGGATTGCCCCCGGGAATTTGTCATCTGCCATTGGTCATTGGTCATTTGTCATTTTTCAAGAATTTGCTGACTTGGCCGAGACCCTGAGCTCATTATAGTCACCTCCATTGCGCCGGCTTCCCTCGTTTGCTATATATTCCCTCCGATGCGACGTGAGCCACGCGTGGCCTGTGTAACCTTCTTCTGTTTTCTTCCCCTCTTCCTAACGAGCTGCGGCGCCAGATCGCTAAGCAAAAAAACAGCTCGAGATGTGATTGCAGATCTCGACCGGGACGCTTTCCAAAAGGAGTCCATTTATATCGATTCGGTGAACCAGACCGGCCAGAGAGATGCCGTCGCCGAAACCACGCTGCACGCCACATTCCGGTTTGAAAAGGTCAATGGCAAGTGGGTCATCCGCGAGGTGCGTTTGGGCAAGCGGCCCTGGGAGAAACTCGACGATATTCTGCGCGCGCTCGAGCAGGTCAAGACAGAGCAAACACGCAAGCTGCTCGAACAGGTTGCCGCCGCGATCGAGAAGTATCGGGAGGCCAACGGAGCGCTCCCGGATTTTAAAGACTACGTTTCTCTCTCAGACACTCTCAGTCCGAAATACATGAATCCGCTGATCCGAGAGGACGCGTGGCATAACCCCCTCGCCGCCTCCAGGAGTGCGCCCGGCACCGTCCGCCTGCTCTCCGCCGGCCCGGACGGAAGGACCGGCACGCCGGATGACATCGAGCTGGTAAAGACCTTTGCGACAACCCGTTAGTTTAGCCACAGAGCCACGGAGACACAGAGAAAATGGAGGATAGAGGAGCGAGGATGGCGAAACAGTCTTTTCGTGAAAATTCGTGGAATTCGCGGCGGTTTTTATTGGCTGTGAATTTCACGAAAACGATCACTGGGATTTGAAAGTCATGGGTTTGATATTGCACAGGACGCCAACAGGACAGTAGCACACCGCGCGGGAACCCAAGTAATATTGAGCTTCTCGAGGCAGCAATGACGATCACACCCGAGTATCACCGCATCCCTCGAGGGGCCATCAAGGTACCGGTCCCTGACACCACCCAGCAGACCGATTACTCCTGCGGGGCATCGTGTCTTGAGGCGGTCTGTAAATATTACGGCGTGGGTCCGAATGACGAGTGGGAATACGTCCGGGATCTCCGGATGGACAAGCGCATCGGCTGCCATCCGCACCAGATCAAGCGTGCGGCCAGGGAATACGGCCTGCAGTTCCGGGAGCATTGTCCCATGACTCCCACACAAATCGTGGTGTATCTTCGCCGGAGAAGACCCGTGATGCTCATGATCCAGGCCTGGGGGGAGCGCGAAGGCAGGCGCGGTTACCCGCGGAGCTACACCGGCGTCTGGAAAAACGGGCATTGGGTCCTGGCAATCGGCTACGATCGCACGGGCATCTATTTCGAGGACCCGTCTCTGCAGGCCGTGCGCGGCTATCTCTCGCTCGCTGAGCTCGAGACGCGCTGGCGTGATACGGGTCCCTACGGCAAGCGCCTCCATCAGTACGGCCTGGCGATCTGGAAACCTCGCTGGTCAGGCCCTTCGGCCTACGTCACGCGCGCCGAACGCATTGGGTAAGCGGTTGTGGCAGGGGAGCAGAGGGGCAAGGGAGCAGAGGGGCGGAGGGGCGGCGGAGTCTCCTCCGCCCGAAGTTGCCATTCGATGGGAGGGCACGACTTCAGTCATGCCGCGAGGGGAACGACGAGGAAGGGGCTTTGGCTGAAGACTGCCTGGCGGAGGTCATTCTTGCCTGCCCTCTTGCCCCTCTGCTCCTCTGCCCCTCTGCTCCCCTGCCCCTCTGCCCCTCGCGGTTCGGCTTCTACCGCTGAGATTGCGCCGCCTCGCAAATTGAAGTCACGTTGCCGACCTGGGCGGGCGGGAAGAGAAGCACGACGCGCCGGTTGCGCTCGCTGGCACCGGGGACGTCCTCTACAGGCTCACGCTCCCCCTTGCCCACGACAGTCTCACCCAGCCCTTTGAGGAGCTGTTCCCGTCCGGACGCTCCGCTCTTATAGTTGGTCGCGAGGAGTTGGCGCACGTTGGTCAGGCGTTGATCGGCGGCGGCGAGACCCCTTTGATGACCAAAACTATCCTCCAGAAAGTAACGATACACGGCCAGGGCGCGCTGCTCGGAAAGCCATTGGTTGAAGTTGTCATCGCCTAACCGGTCCGTGTGGCCTTCGTAGCGGATATCGCCCTCGGGAAAAAGCAGCAACCGAAGGACCGCGAGCTTCGCCAGATTTTCACGGGCCACAGGTTTCAATTCGTAGCTCCCCAAATCGAAGAGAATGTCCGAGGCGAGCGTCAAGACCATGTTCCCGCCTTGCTGGGTCAGCTGGCCGAGGGAAGCAAGCTGGCGCCGCAGCTCCTCGCAGATCTTGTCCCGGTCCCCGCGCAGCCGGTCGTTCTGGTCTTTGGCCTGCTGGAGTGACTGTTCGAGCGTCCGCCGAAGCTCGGCAAGGCCTTTCTCGGTTTCCGCGGCGCGGGCGGTTGCTTCCAGGCCCCCCTGCTTGGCGTTTTCAAGTTCCGCCGTGAGTTTCTCCATGCGCTCCTTCAGGGTTGCCATCTCCGAATTGGTCTGCTGGTTCGATGCGGCCAACTTCTCCCTTTCAGCGCGAAGCTTGTCCAGGTCCCGTTCCATCTGGCGAACGTAGATGCCGCCGACCGCGCCCAGCCCGAGAGCGCGGGCATTCTCCGCGACCTGGGCGGCTGTACGTGCGAACTGGGCCGCTTCGTGGCTGGTGCCGGAGCCGTAGGCTTTCTCGGCCTGTTGCAGGTATCCCCGAGCCTGCTCGAGCGTCTGCCGCGTACGCAGTTCGTCCGGAAGCGGTTCCTCACCCTGCCGCGCCGGCGAGGCGAGGACTCCTGCCTTGGAAGCCAGCTCGACCGCTTTGCGGGCCTGGAGAAGTTCGTTGGGAATCTCCGGCTGGAGGGCGCCGGGCGACGTGTCGTATTGGCTGTAGTAGGTGTAGTAAAGGAGCTTGCCGGGCACGGCGAGGCCTTTGTGACTGGTTTCGATGGCGTTCTGGTTGATGCTGTACATGACCACCACCGGGCTGGGGTCGTTGACGGCGAAGTCAGGCTCGGCGGTCAGCATGAGCCAGAACGTCTGGTACGGAGTCGTCACATCGATACTGATCGGCTGGCCCGATTGAAATGTGATCTCGCCGAGGTTCATCGCCTCGCCATCCACGGATACAGCCCAAAGGACGTAGGTGTGAAAATCATTGCCGAACCGCCTGGCGGGCTGGAGACCTTTGATTTCCCCGGCATTGATATCGATCTCGGTGAAGCCCGGACGGCTTTGGATCTTCATCCGCGTGGAGGCTCGGGGCTCGAGCTTCGTGCCGCGCATCTCGACCACCGTCGCGCCGGCCAGGTGGTGAAAACTCAATATCTGCCCTTCCGCTTCGTCCACAGTGACAGCCTGAACACCTGTCCGACCGGCGGATTTGGTTGGTTGCTCCCCGGCCGCGGAGATGGGGAGGAGCAGCAGGGTACCCATTGCTACGATTTTGTAGTGTTGACTGATGTTCATTTTTTGTTTCCCGAAGTTGTTTGTGCATGGTCTGAAGTGCGATCGTTTCAATTTCGGATTGCGGATTATGGATTGCGGATTTACAGAAACCTCGTAATGGGCAATCCGAAACCCGCAATCGGCAATCCGCAATTCCAAATTGACCGCCTGGGCAGATGGGGGCCTTCCGTCCGTAACTTTTTAGTTCATCGGACGATTGACCGCTCTAGATAAGCAATTTCGCACGACGCTCTGGTATGGAGTTCAGCCTTCAGGCTGCCCTGACCTTGAGCAGGCTAAAGCCTGAACTCCGAACCGAGGTATGGAGTTCAGCCTTCAGGCTGCGGTGACTTCGAGCAGGCTAAAGCCTGAACTCCATGCCTGCTTCGGAGGTCAGCCCAGAGTTCAGTATGGAGTTCAGCCTTCAGGCTGCGGCGCCTTCGAGCAGGCTAAAGCCTGAACTCCATGCCTGCTTCGGAGGTCAGTCCAGAGTTCAGTATGGAGTTCCCCAAACAATAAAATTTGGTTAACTTTTCCAGGCCCGACGGTGTCTAAACCCGTATAAGATCTTGGGGGTTCAACGAAATGAGGATCCGCGTGATAGGAATGTGCGCGCTTCTGGCAGGATCGGGACTGGGGGTCGGAGTCTGGTTCTCACGCGGCCGCGATGCCACAGCGGATGAGCGCGCCTCAAGATCGGTCCGGGTTCAGAAGGAGCGGTTTGTCCGCTCGTTGCTCGTTTCTGGCGAGTTGGCAGCGGTACGGGCCGTCCGGATTACGGCACCCCCATTCCGCGGACGCGGTCCTTTTGGCATCAAGGGGCTGGCACCCGAAGGCTCCCATGTCGAACCGGGCGACCTCCTGTGCCAAATTGACAATTCCAGTCTGGTAAGCACCCTGCTGACGGAGGATCTCAACCTCGAGAAAGCGGAAAATGATCTGGTAAAAAAGGAGGCGGAGTTGGAGGTCCAGATCAAGGATCTCGAGATTCAGCTTGGCCAAAACAAGCTTGAGCTGGACAAGGCAAAGCTGAAGGCCGATATCGAAAAGTCGCTGCTTTCCTTGCGAGACTGGCAGGATTACCAGTTCGCATTCCAGAAGGCAAAGAAAGAATACGAAAAGACAACCAAGAGCCTTGAGCTTGCCAACAAGGCTGCCCGGGAGGAAGTTGCCCTGTTGAGGCTGAAGCGAGAACAGACCGCCGGACGAATCGCACAGCTCAAGGCCGACATCGAAGCATTGGAAATCCGCGCCGATCGGCCCGGCACGGTTCTATATGAGATTTTCCCGCCTTCCCGCTGGAACGGGGAGGTCCCCAGAAAAATGCAAGTAGGGGACCAGATTTTTTGGGGATGGACGATCCTGAGCCTCCCTGACCTCAGAGAAATGGAGGTACGAGCGTTTGTAAGCGAGGTGGATGGGGGGGCGTTGCGCCCGGGTCTGCGGTCACGTATCGTCGCTGATTCCTATCCCGGCGCCGAGTTCGGGGGAACTCTGGATCACATCCCGGAGCTCGCCGAGCGCCTTGGAAAAGCAACTAACGTCCGGGTGTTCACCGCAACGATAAAACTGGATCGAACCGACCCCAAAATCATGCGTCCGGGAATGTCTGTACGGGCCGAGATCATCCTGGACGAGGAAGAAGGCCTGGTGCTTCCGCGGAGGGCCGTCTTTGAGGAAAACGGAAAGTTCTACGTCCGGTCTGCGCAGGGCGTCAAAACTGAAGTTCAGGTGCGGGCCCGCAACTCGGTTTCGTGTCTCGTCGAGGGTCTTGCCGAGGGGACGGAAGTCAAGATATGAGGCGCTACATCCGCATGTTGATCAGGCAGAGAGCGTTTTGGATGATCCTGGGCGGGATCATCGCTGTCGTGGTGGCCGCTCTCTGGCCGGTTCATCGCTCGAGCACCGATACGTCTCACCGGGGCGGCTACGATGCAATTGTCCGCCGGGGGGACCTGACCGTAGAGATACCGGCCACCGGATCCCTCGTCGCCAGCCGGGCGGTGGATATCGGCCCGCCGTCAGTGGAGGGACTATGGGACTTCAAGATCGCGCGATTGGCCGATGAAGGCGCCCAGGTGAAACCTGGAGACTTGCTTATCGAGTTTGACGGCCAGGAGGTCAACCGCCGGCTTACAGAGCAGCAAGCCGAGCGGGACAAGGCCCAGGAGGAGTTGAACAAGCGCAAACTCGAATATGACGTCCAGCTTCGCGACCTGCGGATTCGTGTCGAAGAGGCCAGGGTCAACCTGGAGAAAGCCCGGCATAAAGCCGAAGTCGATCCCTCGCTGACCTCCATGCAGGATTTCAAACAAGCTCAGATCGAGCTGGAGCTGGCTGAAAATGAAGACCAGCGCTTGAAAGAAAAACTTCAGGCAACCGAGCGGATGATGAAAGCAGAGCTGGCGGCGCTCGAGAACACCCTGGACAAGACACGCCGGCGTGTCGCGGAGCTTGAGGCGCAGCAGAAAGCGTTGAGGGTCCTCGCACCTGCGGCCGGTGTGGTGATCTTCAAGAGAAGTTGGAACGGCGAAAAGAAGCAGGTCGGGCAGTCTGCCTGGCGTATGGAGATCATCATGCAGATTCCGGACCTGTCCACGCTTCGGCTGGAGGCGATGGTCGAGGAGGTCAGCGCGGGTGGCGTCAGCCCCGGCCAGAAGGCGCGCGTTCGAATGGACGCCTTCCCGGAAATGCAGTTGAAGGGAAAGGTCGCATCCGTCGGAACGGTTCTCCGGACGAAGCGGTGGGACACCCCGATAAAGGTGGTCGATGCCATAATCGAGATCGAACGCAAGGGCGAAAAGCTTTTGCCCGGCATGACCGCAACGGCCTTGGTCGAGGTGGCACGAATCCCCGACGTCCTTCTGGTCCCCGTCAAAGCGGTCCGTGAAAAGCAGGGGCGGGTCGTTGTGCTCGTGGAAAGCGCGAACGGAAAGGTCGAGGAGCGTCCCGTCCGGGTAGGGGGGAGGAACTCCGAGGCGATTGAAATCAAGGAGGGTCTGAAAGAAGGCGAGAAGATCCTGTTATGAAACATTGGGTCGTCAATGCCTCTGTCTTTGTCCTGTGCATGGTGGCCGGAGTGTGGGTCTTCGCCGACAGATCCCTACCTGCATGGCTCTTGCTTCGCGAGTTGCAAGCGTCCAAACCGATCACCTACACGCCGAAGAAAACCTCCTTTACGGTCGAAGCGCCTGCCTTCGGAGAGCTTCAGGCCGGTTCCTCAACCTCCATTTCCGTTCCGCAGGTTCGGACCGGCGGGCTGAAGGTCTTCTGGATTGTCAAAGATGGAAGCGCGGTCAAGAAGGGGGATACCCTTGTCGAGTTTGACGCGTCCGAGCTGATCCAGCAGACGCAGGAAACCAACAACAGCCTGGAAGCCACGCTCCGCCAGCTCGAAATGACGGTCTTGCGGGGGAACTCCGACACCGGCCAGGTGATCGTGGATCGCGAGATCGCCGGCATGGAACTTGAGAAAGCCACAACTCAGGCGCCCAAAGATCGCGACATCTTCACGCGCAACGAAATCATCGAGGGGGAGTTGAACATCGACCTTTCCAATACGAAGGTGAGCGAACTGGGCGGCAAGGTGGAGACCAAAAAGAGTCTGAACAACACCTCGCAGCGCATCCTCGTCATCGAGCGGAAGCAGCACGAAAGCAAGCGCGACATGCTGCGGCAAAGCCTCGGATCGCTCAAGATTCTCGCGCCTCATGACGGCCTCGTGCTCCAGAAGAAGGAGGGCTGGTGGATGGACCAGGGCACCAGTGCCGGAGATACCCGATGGCCCGGGACCGTGATCCTTACAATCCCGGACATATCGACGATGAAAGCTCGTGTGTATGTCCTGGAGTCGGATGCAGGTAATCTGAGGATCGGGCAGACGGGCCACATCGTAGTGGACTCGCATCCGGGCCTCCGTTTCAATTCCACCGTTGAGCGCATGGAGACGCTGGCCCGCCCGCTGGAAAAGGAATCACCGGTCAAGTATTTCGAAGTTCTCTTGAAAATTGACGCCAAGGACAGTCAAGTCCTGAGGCCCGGCAAAATGGTGCGCGCCCGAATTACCGTCGCTGAGCTGAAGGACGCGCTGGTCGTCCCGCGGGGCGCATTGAGCGAGGAAAACCGCAAGTTCTTCGTCTGGGTGGACCGCCCCGGAGCTCCCGAGAAAAGAGCGGTGGAAATCGGTCCAGGTGATGGTGCGAGAATCGCGCTCCTCTCCGGGGTGCGCGAAGGAGAGTCGGTCTTTTTGAATCCTCCCAAAGCGGAGATCCAAAAGAAAGATACGAACACCGCACCCCAATTGTCGAAAGGCATCGGGCCGCGATGATTGCGGATTGCAGATTGCGAATTGCGGACGTAATGGAGTTTGGCCATTTTGCGAGGAGGGCACCACCTCGGTCGTGGCGCCCTGGAAGGGCGCTGGGAGCTTAGCCGGGGGTGAGCAAAGGCGAACCCCCGGGTAGAAGAGAAGAACGATACGCACCCGGCAGGGGTTGCCGGAGCTCCCGCGCGCTTGTCAGGGCGCGTTCGCTTATTGGAGCATTCCGGGGGGTCGCTTCGCTCACCCCGGCTAAGCTCCCGCCGCTCCTCCGGAGCGGTTGGATTGCGGATTTCAATCCGCAATCCGCAATTTCACCATGAACGTCCACGAAAGCATTACCCAGTCGCTGGATAATCTGACGAAGCGCAAGTTGCGTTCGCTGCTCACCATGCTCGGAATCATTTTCGGTGTGGGCGCGGTGATCTCGATGCTTTCCATCGGCGCCGGGGCCGAGGACCAGGCCCTGCAGTTGATAAGACAAATGGGCCTGCGCAACATCATCGTGGAAGGGAAAGAGTACGATCCTGAAGACCTCCGAAAAATCCGGGAAAAATCGCTAGGATTGTCGCGCCGCGACGTGGAAGCCCTGCTGGCGGTGACTCCGAATCTCAAGCGAGGCGCCGGAAGGAAAAACATCAAGGCTTATCAGGTCTTCTCCGGCGACCACAAAGTCGAATCGAGAGTGGTGGCAGTCGATGCGGCATACTTCTCGATGGGCAATCTGCAGTCGCTCGACGGCGCCTTCTTCGATCACGAGGATGAAGCTCTCTATAACCAGGTATGCGTGCTCGGCGCATCCGCCAAGCAAGGGCTGTTCGGTTTCGAGAGCGCGCTTGGAAAAACAGTGAAGATCAACAGCGCCTGGTTCAGCGTCGTCGGAGTTATCGCGGACCAGACTCTGTCGCAGGACGAGTTTCAGGGTGTAAAGCTCCAGAACACAAACAATGACATCTACATCCCTCTCTCGACCGCGCTCAAGAAGCTCGAGGTGAAAGCGCTGGAAAGCGAGCTGGATGGGATCGTCCTGGAAGTAGAGAGCGAGTCGAAAATACAGTCAACGGCCCTGGTAGTGTCCCAGCTCCTGGAAAAGCTGCACAATGGAGAGCCCGATTTCAGCCTTATAGTGCCGGAGCAGCTTTTCCGCCAGAACCAGCAGACGCAGAAAATCTTCAATATCGTAATGGGCTGTATCGCCGGTATCTCGCTGCTCGTCGGCGGCATCGGCATCATGAACATCATGCTGGCCAATGTGCTGGAGCGGACGCACGAGATCGGAATCCGGCGGGCCATCGGCGCCCGGCGGCTGGACATCCGGCTGCAATTCCTGATCGAAGCCGTCACGATCAGCATCGTGGGCGGCATCATCGGCGTCGCTCTCGGTTTTGCCATCGCCGGGTTGGTGGTGTATTACGCCGGCTGGTCTACAATCATCACCACCTGGTCGATTGTCTTAGCCTTCGGCGTGTCGGCGGCGGTCGGCGTGCTTTTCGGATCCTACCCCGCGATACAGGCCTCCCGTCTCAGCCCGATAGAGGTGCTCCGCTACGAGTAAAGTTTGGAGTTCAGCCTTCGGGCTGCACTGCGCCCGTTCGGGCTAAAAGCCTGAACTCCGAACAAAAGCCCGCGAACTCACTTGTCCTTCCTTGCATCAACCGCAAATGAAACCAGCGATGCGAAACTCAAATTTCCTATCCTCACGGTCCAGGCCTGAAGGGCCTCACTTATCGCAAGTACAAAAACGGAGGTGCGGCCCGCTTGACTAGCGAGAGTTTCCCAACAAAAACCAAACTTTCCGAAGAAAACAACATTTTTTCAGGCCGGCATTCTTGTGGGGCAATTCGTTCCGGCTAGCATAGGATATTACAATTCATGAAAGCTCCCCCGAGAGGATTGAAGCGTGTTACCATCAGGGCGCAGAATTCCACACTCCTATGAGCGACATAGAGCTTGGCGTCCGGTTAGCGTTGTCGCTGCTGTTCGGCACGGTCGTCGGCATCGAACGACAGTGGCACCATAAGAATGCAGGGATCAAGACAAACACTTTGGTTGCGGTTGGTTCGACTTCTTTCGCGCTGGTCTCACAGCACGGCTTTGGCCCAAACAGCAATCCGGCGCAGATCGCGGCAGGCGTGGTAACCGGCATCGGCTTCATCGGAGCGGGCGTCATAATGCGCCGGGGAGGAAGCGTGCAGGGAATCAATTCAGCCGCAACTCTGTGGGCGACGGCAAGCATGGGGCTTGCCATTGGAGAAGGGTATTACAGCCTTGCTCCCCTTATCTTGACCGCCATTCTGATCGTCCAAGTGACGCTTCACTGGTTGACGACTTGGGTAGATAAGCGTTCGGGCCTCATTACGCCGCTCGTTACATATCACGTGCAGGTCAACTTCAACCCTTCTGCCACCGAAGAGGTTCGCGCCGCCTGGTCTGCCTTTGCAGCACAGAACGGCGTGTCCGTTACAAGATACAGCGAGACCTTGGACAACTCTTCAGAGGCGACACTCGAAGCGTCCTTTGGCCTATCTGAAACCCGAGCCGGCGAGTTGCCTTCGGTCGGACAGAAACTCGCCAAGATCCCCGGAGTGACAAAAGCTCGGTGGTCGCAGACGACCATACCGGAAGGCAACGGACATGAGGAGGGTTGAGACACTTGAAACCGGGAGCGCATGCATCCTGTTCACCACGAAGACACGAAGACGCGAAGAAATCCTTTGCGATTCTTCGTGTCTTCGTGGTGAGATTTTTTGGGTTGCGGCTGGGCTGCTCCGTGTTCATCTGTGGTTTCCTCTATGCTTTTGGTTGCGGCTCCGCTGCTTCGTGGAATTCGCGGCCAGGTTTTTCAGTTGGTGCGATATTTCTTATGAAGGCGTCCAATTCGCCCTGCGTGATAGAATGTTTCGCCTGCAGTCTTCGGGGCGTCGTACCCTCGATTAGATGCAGCGGGTGAGTAACAAGCCGAACCAAAGATGTACGTGTCCAAAACGCAGACTCTCCGCCTGGCCTCAATCTGTGTGGCGCTCTTTGCCGTTGGGACTGCCTCATACATCTTCTGGGACGCTTCCCGCGCGCTGCGGCATTCCACAGAGCGCGTCTCCTCCGAAGCCGAAATCGCTTTCACGTCGACTGCCACGGAGCGGCCGGCGCTCCCCGGCCCGGAATGGCTCAGCGCGCCTTTGGCCTTTTCCGACGCGAGACTATTTCAGGGAAACCTTTATATCTGCGGGCCGGCGGGCCTCTTCCAGTACGACTCGAAGGGAACGCTCCTGAAGCAGTATCGTCCCGGGCTCGAACTGCCGTCGGTTCCGTTGAGGGGTCTTGCGATCGGCCAGTCCGCGGGTGTCAATGAATCCGAGTTGTTTGTGACGACGTCGGGCGAGGGGCTTCTGGCATTCAACGGCCGAACCTTTCGCCACATCCGGCCGGAGCAGGCGCCCTACCGCAAGCTCACGGCCGTCCTTCCCCTGCCCACGGGACGAGTGTTGCTGGGCACGGAACAAAAGGGAGTCCTTCTCTACGATGGGAAAAAGATCACCCGCTTTCACCTGGCGCTCTCCGACATGCATGTGACGGCCCTCGAAGGCGACGACTTCGCCGTCTGGATCGGAACCTTAGACAGAGGGCTGCTTCTCTGGCGGGCAGGCCAGGTAAGCCGCATCGGCGATCCCGGCGCCCTTCCGGATCCGCAGATTCTGTCTCTGGCGAAGGCGGGGGAAACAGTCTTTGCGGGCACTCCTATGGGAGTCGCCGAGTTTCAGGGAGGCCGCTTCGTCCGAAACCTGGCCTCCGGATTCTTTGCCCGGTCTCTACTGGTGCGAAATGACACCCTTTTCGCGGGCACCCTCGAGGAGGGGCTGATTCAAGTTCCGCTGGTTTCCCAGGCGCCGCGCGCTCCGCGGCCGCGAGGCGAGCCTCTTCCGGGATCTGTGGAGCGTCTCTTCGAAGTGGACGGGTCGGTATTGGCGCTCACGGAAGAAGGGTTGTACGCAGTGGACGAACGCGGGGGGGAGAGAGTGTGGGTCGGTTATTTCGATCGGGGCCTGGATATTCTTGATGCCGCCGGCAGACGCGCGGCCCATTACGAAAACGAGAATCTCTTCTGCATTAACCGCATCGTCTGCTCTCAGGACAGGAATATGGCTGCCGTGGCCACCGCAAACGGTCTCGTGCTCTTTGACTCCGGGGGCAAACCGCGACAGGTGCTGGGGCGCCCAGAGGGATTGATCGCCAACCATATTACGGATGTTTCGCTCGATCCCGAGGGCATGACCGTGGCCACGCCGGCCGGGCTCACCCTTATCGACGCAGCCGAAATGAGGAGCCTGTACGCCTTCCAGGGCCTGGTCAACAACCACGCCTACGCGCTGGCGCGCTCGGGAGACCGATTGCTCGTCGGCACCCTCGGGGGTCTTTCCGTTCTCGAAGGCGGCATCGTGCGCGCGAGCTACACTACCGAGAATTCCGCGCTGCGGCACAACTGGATTACGGCCATCGCGCCTGTCGGCAACGAATGGTTTGTGGGAACCTACGGAGGCGGCATCCTTCGATTGGATGATTCCGGGCGCTGGCACACGTTTCCGGATCTGGGCTCGAGGTTCGAAGTGAATCCGAACGCCATGGCTGCGACGGACCGCCACGTGTGCGCGGGCACGCTCGGAAAGGGCCTTTACGTCTTCGATCGGGCCACGGAGCGCTGGACCGCGGTTTCGGCTGGACTGCCTTCGCTAAACGTTACCGCCCTGGCTGCCAGGGACGGCTATCTGTATGTCGGAACCGACAACGGCCTTGTGCGGATGCGGGAAGCCGGCATTTCCAATTTCTGAGCCCCAAATGACACCACGGAGACACGGAGAACACGGAGATGCACGGAGATTTTCTCCGTGTGCCTCCGTGCCCTCCGTGTCTCCGTGGTTCGCTTTCGTCCTGCTGGGCACTGTCCTGTTTGCGTACGGACGGGCCTATGCGGATGCCGGGGTTCTGATTCCGTCGAACCGCCCGCAGCCCGATCCTTCCATCCTGTCCCTCGACGAGATGGCGATAGATATCCTGATCGACAGCGGGGACGCGCGCGTTCAGGTGCGCCAGATTTTCGGCAGCCATACGGGCGAGGTGCTCGAAGGGAACTATATCTTCGCGCTCGGGGGAAGAACGAGCGTTTCGGACTTTGCCGTCTGGGACGGAGTAACGCGCATTCCGGGGGTCATACTCGAACGGCGGCGGGCTGGAGAGATCTATAACGATCTGAAGTGGCAGGCCATCGATCCCGGTCTCCTCCAAATGGGGGAGCGCGGCGCCGACGAGGCCCGGCGCACCGCCGTCTTCACCGCGCGCATCGTTCCCATTCCGGCGTTCGGCACCAAGCGTGTTGAAATCGAGTACCATGAAGTCATACCCGTCGAAGATCTGAAGTCCTTCTTTGCCGTTCCCTTGCGCCCCGATGCGTACCGCGCGCAGGCAGCGGGACGCCTGGAGATCACGCTGGAGTTGCGCTCCGCCCACGCGCTGCGCGATTTCGAGCCGGTGAGCAAACTCTATCCGATCCAGATTGCCGAGCGCGCGCCGCATCGGATCCGGGCAACCTATGAGGGCCGCAACGTCTCGCTGGCCGAAGATTTCGCGATCCGTTACTCTCTGGACCCGGCCCGCAGCGACAGCCTGGAGATCCTGGCCTATCGCGATCCCTCGTCCGGCACCCCGCTGCCCACGGAGGTGTCCCCGGCGCCCGTGAGGCCGGAGCCCGGCTTCTTTCAGGCCGCGGCGCTGCTCTCTCCCGCGGAGGCGGATGCCTCGGCGAAGAGCGAGCCGCGCGTCCTGACCGCGCTCTTCGACACTTCCCTGTCGATGCAGTGGGAAAAGCTGGAGCGCAGCTACCAGGCCCTGGAGACATTGCTGCGCACCCTCCATCCCTCCGACCAGTTCAACGTTCTTCTTTTCAACACGGAGGTCGCGCCGTTTTCTCCCGCCCCGGTGGCGGCCGAGCCGCAAAACGTGGAGAAGGCGCTGGCCTTTGTGCGAAGCGGTCCTTTGCGCGGCGGCACCGATCTGAAGTCTGCGCTTGCAGCAGGGCTCGCTCAAAGAAGCAACGGCGAGTCGTACCTGGTGCTGCTGGGAGACGGCGGCGCGACCCGCGGCACGATTCACAATGGGAGGCTGGCCGCATGGTATGCGCAGAAGTGGCGGGAATTAGCGGAAGCAAGCCGGCCGCGCACCTATGTCTTCGCCGTGGGCGACGATGCCAACATGCCT
>WNGG01005158.1_pt1 | contig 14589 bp, 10 predicted proteins | sample 5400661 | NCBI WGS metagenome assembly WNGG01 (sample SAMN13153372, study PRJNA577476) | soil metagenome | isolation source: 100 cm soil or saprolite under Garry oak tree replicate 1 | place: USA:California | collected 2016-06-15
TCAGAAAATTTAATTCCGCTTGAAGAACCGGCGCCGATTGAAACACCGCCGGCCGAGCCGGAACCCGAAATCAAAAAGCCCGCTCCAGCGCCGCGCTTGATTGTTCCAAAGAAAAAAGCGCTGCCGGTGAGAGAATCAAAGCCTCCCGCCGAGAAATTTGTGCAAACCAAGCAGGAAGTTTTGCAATTCGAACCGGTCACGCGCGGTCGCTTCGAAAAAAGCGAACCGACCATTGTGGAAGGTCAGGACCTCGATGTCCCGACCTTCCTGCGCAAAAATATTCGAGTGAAATAATCGCGCGACGCGCGACTATTTTTTCATCAAGTCGAGCACCGCGCTCGTCATTCCGATAAGAGCGGTGCGGATCGTCGGCTCGGGCACGGGCGCAAACTTGCTCGAATGCAAGCTCGGCAGCGGCACGCCAGTTTTCTTCGACTCTGCGATCTTGGCCGGGTCGACCGCGCCGACGTTGAACATGAACGCCGGAATGGAATGATCGGGCAGGCTGTATGCGCAGAAGTCTTCAGCGCCCATTGTTGGATCCTTCGCGATAATTTTATCGCTGCCTAAAGCAACTTTGAGCGCGGCGGTGACGCGCTTGGTCAGCTGGGGATTATTATAGGTAGCGGGCGTGAATTCATCCTCGCGCACGTGAACATCCGGCATCTCGTCGGGCGGAAGACCGGCGGCGATAGCGCAACCTTTCGCGATGCGATCGATCGCGGCGAGCACCTTGTCACGCACTTCTTTCTTATACGTGCGGACCGTCAGCTGCATTTTGACTTCGTCGGGGATGATGTTGTGTTTTGTCCCGCCGTGGATCGAACCAACCGTGATCACGAGCGGATCAATCGGATTGTTTTCGCGCGACACGATCGTCTGCCACCCATTGATGATTTCGGCGGAAAGAACAATCGGATCCTTCGTTTTGTGCGGGTAGGCGCCATGCCCGCCGGCGCCGCGCACGGTGACGTCGACCGAATCGACATTCGCATAAACGTAACCCTCGGCCACGCCGATTTTGCCGGTCTCGATTTCAGCGTCGTCGTGCAGTGCGAGCGCGTAATCCGGCTTCGGCCAGCGCGTGTAGAGGCCGTCTTTTAGTAACGCTCGGGCGCCGCCCACGGTTTCCTCCGCGGGCTGGCCGACGAAAATAATCGTGCCGTGCCATTTCTCTTTCAGTTTCGCGAGCGCGCGAGCCGTGCCGATAAAAGTCGACATGTGAATGTCGTGTCCGCACGCGTGCATCACCGGCACATCCTTACCGTCGTCGCTCTTGGTCGTTACGGTGCTTGCGTAGGGCACGCCTGTTTCCTCGTGCACGGGCAACGCATCCAAATCTGTCCGGACGAGAACGGTCGGCCCGGCACCATTCTTCATCACACCGATAACGCCGAAGCATGTCGCGCCGGGCTTCTCGTATTTGCCCACGTGCTCCGTCACTTCACAGCCTGCGAGCTTCAATTCTTTCGCAACAATCGCAGACGAACGTTCCTCATGCGTCGATAACTCCGGATGCGTGTGGAGATCTTTGTAAATCGTGAGCAGCGACGGCAGCTCCGCCTCGGCCAATGACTGCGGCGTCTGCTGAGCGAATGCCGGTCCCGCAGACAAGATCGACAAAGACAAGATCGACAATAATGAAATCTTCATCCGGCACTTATAACAGACGGACGGAGGCAGCGCACGCGTTGGTAGGGACGCCGCGCTGCGGAGTCCGGACGGCAGAGCGCGGCGTCCCCTACCATTTGTCATTCCGAGCGAAGTCGAGGAATCTCTCACTGTGGAATTCGAAAAGAACACCATGCTCTTCGGCGCCGATCCGACGCCGCGCATCGTCGCGATCGAGCTCGGTGAGACCGGCACGGTCAAGGTTTATCGCCGGGAAAAGGATGGATCGACCGTGGTCGAGGTCGAGCCGTTTCATCCCTTCGTTTGGGCCGACTCGGACGTTGTCGACCTTGGCATCGAAGCAGAAAAGCTCGCTGGCGATCTCAAATACGGCTGGCGAGTTACGGTGGACAGTTGGAAGGAACTGATCGCGCTGCGCAACGGACTTAAAAACGCCGGGCGTGATTTTTTCGCCTTCACCGATCCGGTGCAACATTATCTCACGGCGACGGGTCGCACGTTGTTCAAAGATTTGCCGTTCGAAGAACTGAAGCGGATGCAGATCGAAGTGCTGTCATTTTCGGATGACTCCGACGATCACCTCATGAGCATCGCGCTCGCGGATAATTCCGGCTGGGAAGACGTGCTGATTGTCGATCCAAAAGACGTCGAGGAATCTGAGAGAAGCGTGCTCAAGAAACTCACCAGTCTCATCAAAGAGCGCGATCCGGATGTGATCGAGGGTCACAACTTGTTTCGCTTCCATCTGCCGTACCTGGTCGCGCGGGCAACGAAAACGAAAACAAAACTCGATTGGGGACGCAGCGGCGGATTCTTGCGGTCGCGTCCATCGCGGCTGCAAATCGCAGAGAAGACGATCGATTACCCGAAGTTCACGATCGATGGTCGTCATTTCGTTGACACATTTTTGCTCGCGCAATTTTACGACGTTGGAATGCGCACCTTGTCCGGCTTTGAACGCGCCGACGTGGCGAGGCATTTTGGTTTTTGCGACCGCGAAGAGCTTTCCGCGCTTACCGGCAAGGAATTGCAGCGCGCCTACATCGGCAACGACGAACGATTTCGTCAGCGCGCGTTGTGCGCGGTGCGCGAGGCGCGCGCGGTCGCGGAACTACTCAGCCCGAGCTATTTTATCCAGGCGCAGATTTTTCCCTACAATTACCAGGACGCGATCGTGCGCGGCAATGCCACGCGGATCAACGCGCTTTTCCTGCGCGAATATTTTCGTCAACGCCATTCCATTCCGGAAATGCCGATGGTGCGCGGTTTCGAAGGCGGCTACACCGACATCTTTTTCACCGGTGTCGCGCGCAACGTCTGGCACTGCGACGTCGCGTCGCTTTATCCGTCGATCATGTTGCAGTTCGATTGTTTTCCGCAGACGGACCAACTCCAAATCTTCCGCCATCTCCTTACCGATCTGCGCACGTTTCGCCTCGAAGCCAAAGCGAACATGCGTGCCGAAAAAAATCCGGCGAAGCAGCGGCATTTTCACGCGCTGCAAAACACATTCAAGATTTTGATCAATAGCTTCTACGGCTATCTCGGATTTGCCCAGGGACACTTTGCCGATTTCGACGCAGCCGCGCGCGTGACGCAGATCGGGCGCGATCTGTTGAAGAAAATGATCGATTGGTTGAACGGGCAGGACGCGCAAGTGATCGAGGTCGATACCGACGGAATTTATTTCGTGCCGCCGGACAAGATCGACATCGATGAGTTGCGCAAACGTCTGGCCAAAGAATTGCCCCCCGGCATCGAAGTCGAGTTCGACGAGCAATTCGACGCCATGTTCAGTTATAAGGCAAAAAATTACGCGCTGCTCACGAGCGACGCCGAGGTCATCATCAAAGGCGGCGCCCTGAAGTCGCGCGGCCTGGAAAAGTTCCAGCGCGTTTTCCTCGAAGAGATGATCAAGCTCATCATGGAAGGCAAACCTGAGGCGATTGTCGATCTTCGGGACGAGTTCGAGCGCAAAATTCGGGACCGCGAATGGAACATCGACATGTTGATGAAAACCGACACGCTCCAGGATTCGCTGGACAAATACCGGGCGAAGATCGCCGGCTCAGCCCGGAACCGCGCCGCGGCCTACGAGCTCGCGCTCGCCAGCGGCCGCAATTATCGGCCCGGTGAACAAATCAGTTACTATGTGAAAGCAACGCCGAAGAAAGTTCCAGCCTACGAAGCCGCCAAACTGGCCAGCGACTTTGATCCCCAAAATCGCGACGAGAACGTCGATTACTACGTGGCCAAGCTGGATGAACTCGTGAAAAAATTTGCCGCGATCAAGCAGCCGGCTGCGCAAGAGACGTTGAATCTCGGCTGAGATTTTCGCGTTCGCGCGCGAGCGCGCGTTGCTTTCGGCCTAACCACAAACTCAGCCCGCACCAGCACGCGACCAGTGGGACCGCCAGATAACTCGTTAGGCGCACATCGAGCCCGAGATCGTGCAAACCTTTGTAGGACCACGCGCCAATCTGATCGCCAGCGCGATATCCGAAGGTGTCGATGAAACTTTTCGCTTTGTATTTGTCTTCGCGACGCAAAACGGTGAAGAGAATTTCGCGCGCCGGACGCAGCAGAGAAAAGCCAGTGGCGCGGCGTACGACTTGGAAAACGGCGAGCACGATCAGAATTGGCGCGTAGCCGATGGCGAAAAAACCAAGTCCGCTCAGGGCCGGCATGAGCACGAGGGTGAAGCCGACCCCGAACCACTTCAACAAACGACTCGTTAGGCAGAGTTGAATCAGGACCGTCAGTGTGTTGACGGAAAAATCGAGTTTGCCGAAAAATGCAGTGCGCGCCGCCTTGTCCGTTATCTGATGTTGGGTGAGATCGGCCTGTTGAAAATAGGCCCAAGTGTTCGTGAGCGTGTAGATGAAGATGAAAAGGACGAGCGCGAACAAATAGGGCGAGCGCCAGATGTGCGTGACGCTGTCCCAGATATTTCCGCCGATCGGTTTTTCGGCGGTCGCGGCTTGAGGCTGCTCACGAAATTCCGCGGGAAAAAAGCGCACGCATTGCGCCGCGATTTCGAACATCGCCGCCGACATGAGACAGAAGACGCCGGTGCTGAATCGATTGACTAAGAATGTCGGAACGAGTGGGCCGAGGATTGCGCCTAACGAACCACCGACCGCGATGAAACCGAAGAGGCGTTTACCTTGTTCAGCGGTGAAGAGATCGGTCATGAACGCCCAGAAAAGTGTGGTTGCGAAAAGATTGAAGACGCTGACCCAGACGAAGAACGAACGCCCAAGCAGCCATTGCCAGTTTGTCGGCACGATGCGCATGAGCAGAAAGAAAACGAAAAGGTTGGCGATGGCGAAGCGATAGGCGATTGGCAGAAATTTTCGCCGCGACATGCGCGTCACGATGGCGGCAAAGAGCGCATTCGCGATCAACATGCCGATAAGCGTGAAGGTGTACATCCAGGGCAGATTTTCCACGCCGCTGCTTGCGCCGATTTCCTCGCGAATCGGCCGCAGAACGTAATAGCCGGCGAGAATGACGAAGTTAAAAACGAAGGCGAGCCAAAGCGCGCGAAGTTCTTCGCCGCGAACATCGACAATTTTGCCGAGAAGTTTTTTCATTCTGCAGCGGCGAAGTTGTAGGCCGTCTCTATGAGACGGCAATCCAAATTAGTTGGCGTCTGGCACAGACGCCCTACAAATTTATCCTTTCTGTTTCTTCCATGCAGAGAGCACTTCGGCTTCCCGTTCGGGCGTGAGGCCGGCGCGCAAATGCGATTGTCGATCTTGCGGTTGCGATTTGAACCAGGCGAGCGTGTCGCGTGCCGTCTCAGCAAGTGGACGAAAGGTCAGGCCTTTCGCGAGCGCGCGACTGATGTTGGTTCGTGCCAATTCAGTTTCGTCGCCTGCCCAGACCGGCATGTCCGACCACGCTTGGACGTTTTGTTGTTTGAGGAACTCGGCGGTCACCCACGTGAAATTCGTGTTCGAACTGAGCGCGGTTTTAATTCCGCCGAGCATGTCACCAATCACGAGCGTCTTGGCTGGACCGGTCGCGTTGTAAATTCTGGTCCCGCGCTTTTCGCCCATCCGGATCGTCCACTCGGCGAGATCGCGCGCATCGATAAATTGCACCGGATCAGTCGGTGTGCCGGGCGCGAGCACCTCGCCGCCACGATCGATCCGCACCGTCCAGTAAGTAAAACGATCGGTTTCGTCGCCCGGTCCAACGATTAATCCCGGTCGAATGATCAGCGTTTTTCCTGGGAACCATTTCTCGGCTTCCTTTTCGGAGAGCGCCTTGAGTGGACCGTACGTTTTGTAACCGGACGCGCGCATCGCTTCCAGGGTCTCATTGTAAGCATCCGGCCCGTCGTATTGCGCAAGCGGCGCAGTTTCATCGATGCCTTTGCTTGTCTCGGCATAAACCGAGATCGTCGAAATAAAAACATAGCGCTCGACGTTGCCTTTCAAGACTTGCCCCGCATCACGCACCCACGCTGGAAGGGTCGTCGGATTATCGATTGCGACATCCCATTGTCGATCTTTCAACGTGTCGAGTTGGCCGTTGCGATCGCCGATCAATTGCTCGACTTCGTTTGGCAATTCGCCGGGATGCGTTTTTCCGCGGTTGAACGTCGTAACTTTATGGCTGCGGCTGAGCGCGTAACGGACTTGGTATGGCCCTGTGAATCCGGTGCCCCCGAGGATGAGAATGCGCAGCGGCTTCACGGATTTTTCAGCAATTAACTTTGTCGACCCAACTCCTAATCCAACGGCGCTCCCGGCGCCGACAGAGAGTTTAATGAAATGGCGTCGCGTCGGGTTCACGTGAGCGCGTAACCATCTTGTCATTCCGAGCGAAGTCGAGGAATCTCTTATTGTTATCCGCGAAATAATGAGACAGGTGTCTCGACTCTGCTCGATATGACAAAACGTAATAAAGACATTCCCGGAGAACTTACTCGCCGTGAAGCAGTGCGTTTGATTACGGCGAGCGCAGCTAGTTTGCTCGTGCCAAGTGGTGCATCACGCGCGCGAGCAGCAAACGAATCATCAACAATGTTGATGCGCGCGATTCCTTCTTCGGGTGAAAAACTTCCGGTCATTGGACTCGGTAGCTGGCACACGTTCGACGTCGGTCCGGGCTCACCCCAACTAAAACAGCTGGAAGAAGTGCTGTCGCATTTTGTGAAGCTCGGCGGCAAGGTCATCGACTCCTCGCCGATGTACGGTCGAGCCGAAGGCGTGATCGGCGAACTGGCCGGCAAATTGCGCTTGCGCGATTCGCTCTTTATCGCCACCAAGGTCTGGACGTCGGGTAAACAGGCCGGGGTCGAGATGATGGAGCGCTCGATGGATCACTTTCGAACCAAGCGGATTGACCTGATGCAAGTCCACAATTTAGTCGATGTCGAAACGCAGATGTCTTCACTTCGTGAGTGGAAAGAGAAGGGACGCATTCGCTACACGGGCGTCACGCATTCACAGGCGCATGGCTTTGGCGAAGTAGAAAGAATCATGCGCAGTCAGAAACCCGATTTCGTCCAGATCAATTACTCGGTCATGGAGCCCGGAGCGGCACAACGCATTCTGCCGCTGGCCCAAGAGCTTCGCATGGCGGTCATCATTAATCGTCCATTTGGTGGCGGCGGTTTGTTTGAGCGGGTTCGGGCCAAACAGTTGCCTAACTGGGCGGCCGAATTCGACTGTCGAACTTGGGCGCAGTTCTTTCTGAAATGGATCATCGCGAACTCCGCAGTGACCTGCGCGATTCCGGCGACGAATAATCCCAATCATCTCGAAGACAACCTGCACGGGGGTGTTGGCCGGCTTCCCGACGCAAGAATGCGTCAGCGAATGGTCGAGTTCGTTTCGGGGGTGTAGCGAGCCGCGCAATTGGGAATGCGCTTGCCGCGGCGAGGCCTCTACCCCAGCTCAAAAAAACCTTACGTTTTTTCACAAAATCTGTTGCGGAGGCAGGGGATATGCTCGATAGGGGGCGCTTCCCATGCGAAAAATTCTCTCCCTCTCGGTTGTTGCCGCCTTTTGCATGGCTGTTTTTGCGACGCAATCCCAGGCGGCCGATCTAAAAAAGGATTCGAAGTCGACGTCCCTTTTCAAGACCTTCTTTTTCAAGGACGCTTCCGGAAGCGAAAAGTCGGCCGAGATCGTCACCAAATATCAGCCGCGGAAGATCGTTTATCCGGTCGCGAAGATTGATCCGAGCATCGATCCGAAGCTGCGCCGGGCCGCCACGATCGCGGAGGAACGTGCGCGCGCGCATTCGCGCTCGAGATGCTGGCACTACGTGAAAGAGGCTCTGGTCGCCGCCGGCGTGGTGAGTTCGCGCCCGAAGAGCGAATTCGCGAAGGACGCCGGCCAGGAACTGGTCAGCAGTTACGGATTCAAGAAACTCGCCGTGCGCGATCCGTTCAAGGCGCCGGTGGGCTCGGTGCTCGTATATGGCGCGCGTCGCCGCGCAGCTGGTCACGTGGAGCTTCGTACCAAAGACGGTTTCGTCAGCGATTTTCGTTCAAAGATTCCATCGCACCGTCCCTTGCTCGGCGTTTACGTGAAATCGTAATTGATCCTGTTATCGCTCTGTGCCCGGCGCTTGTGTTAGGCGCACCACGACGGAAAGGCGTGGTTGTCGATTAAGAGGCAATATCCAAACTCGCATTTTTCCCTGCTGGATCTAAACCTGGATTCGTGACGAACGCATCCACTCCGATTCGCATCGCGATGTGGTCGGGGCCGCGAAATATCTCCACCGCGATGATGCGCGCGTGGGGGAATCGCGCCGATACATTCGTAGTCGATGAACCGTTCTACGCCTTTTATCTGAACGCGACCGGGAAGAAACATCCGGGCGCAGATGAAGTGATCGCCAATGGCGAAACCGATTGGAGGAAAATCGTCGAACAACTGACTGGCCCTGTTCCAGAGTCGCGGCAGAAAGGCCCCTCCCACGTTTTTTTCCAGAAACAGATGACGCATCATTTGCTGCCCGAGATCGATCGACAATGGATTGTGGATCTTACGAACTGCTTTCTCATTCGCGACCCGCGGGAAGTGATCCTTTCCTACATCAAGAAAAATCCGGAGCCGACGCTCGAAGATCTTGGTTTCGTCCAGCAACAGAAGATTTTCGATTTCGTGCGCGAGCAAACGGCTTCATATCGCCGCACCGGCTCGGTGCCGCCAGTAATTGACGCGCACGATGTTTTGGAGAATCCGCGAAAGATTTTGGAATTGCTGTGTGCTGCGATCGGCGTCGAGTTCGAAGAATCGATGCTTTCTTGGCCGCCCGGCTTGCGCAAGACCGACGGCATCTGGGCGAAATATTGGTACGACGAAGTGGCAAGATCGACATCGTTCCAGCCATACAAACCGAGAGAGGGAACTGTGCCGGATCGCCTCCGCGAGATTTACGGGCAATGCCGCGAATGTTATGACTGCCTTTATCAGCACCGACTGCACTGAAACAAAAAATTGAATTAGGAAAGCAAGAACTCAGAAAATAGCAGGTAATCTCATTTAATTCTTTTTCTGTTTGCCTGATTAATCCTTCCTTCTTTTCATGTTGCAGAAATTTAACCCGAAGAACCGCGACCTGATCGTAAACATCAACGGTCAGCTGGTGCAGCGCGGCGAAGCCGGGATCAGTCCGTTCGATTCCGCCGTGCAAGGCGGTGACGCGGTTTGGGAGGGGTTGCGTCTCTACAATGGACGCATCTTCAAGCTGCGCGAACACCTCGACCGGCTCGAGCGATCAGCGCGCGCGCTTTCCTTTCCCGAAGTTCCGCCACGCGAAAAAATCGTGGAAGAAATCAAGCGCACGCTTAGCGCAAACAAAATGCACAACGGCGTCCACATCCGCCTCACGCTGACGCGCGGCGTGAAGATCACTTCCGGAATGGACCCGCGCCTTAATCAAAGTGGGCCAACGCTGATCATCCTCGCCGAACACAAAGCCCCCGTTTATGCGAAGACTGGACTGACTTTGATTACGAGCAAGATCAGGCGCCCGCCGCCGGAGATTCTCGATCCAAGAATTCATCACGCCAATTTGCTCAACTCGATTCTCGCCAAAATCGAAGCGAACAACGCCGCCGCCGATGACGCGCTCATGCTCGACACCAACGGATTCGTGGCCGAAACCAACGCGACCAACGTTTTCATCGCGCGCAAAGGCGATCTGGCGACGAGCCGTGTCGTCGCCTGTCCGGAAGGCATCACCCGCGCAACTGTGATCGAAATCTGCGCCGCGGAAAAAATCCGTTGCGTCGAAGCCGACCTCTCACCGGTTGATGTTTACGGCGCGGACGAGATGTTTTGCACCGGGACGATGGGCGAGCTCGCCGGCGTCATCCAGCTCGATAACCGCCTCATCGGTGACGGCCGAGTCGGCCCCATCACAAAACGGTTAAGCGAACTCTACGCCCAGCGCACCTCGAGCGAAGGCGTGCAGGTTGTAGAATAAAGATAGCTCGATAACTCGCTTCTTATTTTATAGAAGACGCGGTAGCCGATTCGAGGCCGAGGATTTGAATCGCGTTTGTCGTCGCTATGTCTGACCGAGAAGAGCAGGCGAAAAAACTGACCGCCGCGATAGCGGGTTTGGAAGCGCAACGTGCCGCGCTTGGTGACGCGGTAGTCGAGCCGGCTTTGGCGGCGTTGCGCGACCAACTTTCCGAGTTGAACGCGTCCCCGCGCGTTGGCGCCGCGGGTGATGAGCGCAAGATCGTCACGGTTGTTTTTGCCGATATTACCGGATTCACCGCGTTGGCCGAGAAACTGGACGCCGAAGAGGTGCGAACACTGATCAACGCCTGCTTCGAATGTTTGGTGCCCATTGTCCAGAAGTACGCCGGCACCATCGACAAGTTTATTGGCGACGAAATCATGGCGCTGTTCGGCGCGCCGGTCGCGCACGAGGACGATCCCGAACGCGCCTTGCGCGCATCACTTGAAATGATGGATGCCATCGAAGTGTTTAATCGCGCACGTGGGACTCACCTGGGAATGCATATCGGCGTCAACACCGGTCCGGTGGTGGCCGGCAGCGTCGGAGCACACGGCCGGCGAGATTACTCTGTTATGGGCGACGCTGTAAATCTGGCCGCGAGACTGGTGGACGCTTCTGAGAGCGGCGAAATCTTCGTGGGCCCGGCTACTCATCGCCGCACTGCGAACCTGTTCGAGTTCGAAAAAATTCCGCCGGTGAAAGTGAAAGGAAAGGAAGAACCGGTCGCAGTGCATCGCCTGGTCGGGCGAGCCGCGGCGCCGAAGCCAACGCGCGGCATCGAGGGGCTGCGCTCTTCATTGGTCGGACGGGACAAGGAGGTGCAAGAAATTCAGTCGGCATTGATAGGGTTGCAGCGTGGCCATGGAAGCATCGTGGCAATTGTTGGTGAGGCAGGCCTGGGAAAGAGTCGCCTCGTCGCGGAAGCGCGGGCGTTGTTGCCGGAGAACGTTGCTTGGGCGGAAGGGCGAGCGCTGTCTTACACGGCAGGCATGAGCTACTGGCTCGCACGAGAAATCCTGCGCGATTTACTTGGCCTAAAGGCGGAGGCTTCATCGGTCGAGATCGGTATGGAATTGCGGAAGAGCGTAGAAGCAGAAATCAAGGACCAAGTTATCGACGTTTATCCGTACCTCAGTCGATTGTTCGATATCGATCTTGCGGACGCGATGGAGGAGAGGGTGAAATTCCTCGGCGCGCAAGCGCTGCAAGCGCGGATTTTGGAAGCGTTCCGAATTTACATTCGCGCGCGATCATTGCGCGAACCGCTGGTCCTGATTTGGGAAGATTTGCACTGGTGCGACCCATCCTCTTTGCAGGTGTTGGAGGCATTGCTGCCGCTTACGCGCGAGGGGCCGTTGATGGTGCTGTGGGTTTCGCGGCTGATTGATAGCCTAGCCCATCAAACGGTCAGCCAGTTGTCACAAAAACACGGGGCCAATTTTCGAAGAATTGAACTCTCGCCACTGACCCGACTGGAAAGCGACTCTCTCGTTCGGCAGCTCTTGAAGATCGAGAATCTGCCCGAAAAAATGCGCGACTTAATCCTGGATCGTGCGGAAGGGAATCCATTTTTCCTGGAAGAATTGCTTCGGTCCCTTCTCGACTCGGGCATTGTCGTTATGGAAAAGGACCGGGCCACGCGACGCGCGAACTGCAATCGGTCGATGTTCCAGACACGCTCCAGGGTGTTTTGATGGCGCGTATCGATCGACTCGAATCAGAGCAAAAGCAGACGCTGCAAAAGGCCTCGGTCATCGGTCGCGTCTTTCAACAGCGGGTCCTGCCTCACCTTTACGATCTCAAATCGGACGAACAACATCTCGATCGTTCACTCGGCGAACTGCAACGGCGCGAGTTCATTCAGTCGCCCGAGCAAGCAGCATCGGAAACATCCGCTTTGCAGGAGGATGAATACATCTTCAAGCACGCCATCACTCACGACGTCACTTACAATTCATTGCTCATCGCCAGCCGGAAAGAATTGCACGCCAGGGTGGCGCAGGCGCTGGAGACGTTGTTTCCCGAACGGCTCGACGAGCTTTCCGCCACGCTCGGTTATCACTTCGAACGGGCCGGAGCCGCTGCGCCAGCGGCACATTATCTCGGGCGCGCGGCCGAGCGCGCCCAGGCGACGTTTGCCAATATCGAAGCGTTGGCCTTCTACCAATCGGCTATCGCACAGATTCAACGCGTCGATTCGGCGAAGGTAGACAGCGCGATGCGAAAGTCGGCGGCGCGACTAAATGAGGGCCTGGGCGATGTGCTCACGCTCATGGGTCAACACGTGGAGGCGAGGGCGGCATACGATTGCGCACGCTCGTTTGTTCCTGACGCCGAATCGGTTTGGCGATCACGCCTTTTTCGTAAGACGGGATTCAGTCACAATGCTCAGCGCCATTACGAGGAGACCGGCCGGGCCTACGATTCGGCGGAGAAGGAGCTGGGCGATATGACGAGCGCCCGTTCGGCTGAATGGTGGGAGGAGAAAGTCCAGATCCAGCTCGAGCGAATGCACCTTTTCTATTGGCAGGGAATGGCCGGTGAAATGAGAGAGGTGGCAGAACGTTATCGTTCCGCGATCGAAAAACGGGGGACGCCGATTCAACGAGGAAAGTTTTTTGAGAAGCTGGCGTTGTCGTATCTGACTGAATCTCGATATCACCCGAATGAGGAATGCTTGAGGCTGGCTGAGCTTGCCTTCTCCGAAAGCCGAGGGTCCGGCCATCTGCCGGAACTATCACATATTCGGTTCGTCCTTGGATTTGTTCATCTCTGGCGCCGTAACTACGCCAGCGCCATCGAGCACGGCGAGGCTGCGCTTCATTTGACGCAAAGATGCGGCGATCTTGTCACACAGGCGCGTTGCCTGACCTATTTGGCCGTGGCTCATCGTGGTGCTGGTCGTCTCGACCAAGCCCGTAGTTGCGCCGCGCGCACCCTGGAACTCGCTTCTAAAATCGGAATGGTCGAATATGTCGCGATGGCGAAAGCGAACCTCGCGTGGGTTGCCTGGCGCGAAGGCAATCATGCCGAGACCGGCAAACTTGGATGCGAAGCATTGGAGTTATGGCACGGGATGGAAGATCCCTACAGCTACGACTGGATGGCGCTCTGGCCATTGATCGCCGTCGCTTTTGGTCGGAACGACATCGCGCGCGCGGTTGATTACGCGCGTGCCTTGCTCGTCGAGTCCCAGCATCCGCTTCCGGAAAAGCTGGCTGCGGCGACGCAAAAAGCGATTGCGAGCTGGCACGGAAATCAATCGCAGATTGCTCGCGCCGATCTCGAGCGCGCCATTCAAATAGCTACCGAGTACGGACAACTATAGCGCCGAGCGAAGGTGTCGAGGTCGTCGAATAAGCCAGCGCGCTCAGCGTTGCGCCTATTCAGTCCTGCCGGGTATCGCAATTAACTGATTCAGTATTTGCTCGCAATGCCATCGAACGACCGAATTGCGCGATTTGGAAAATTGAGCCAAGTACTCGGAGAGCCGAGGTCCGACGTGAGAATTGCAACGCAGTAGATAGACCGTTTTCACTCGTCGCAGAAACGTGATATCAAGCGTCCCGCTTTTGAACAGGTTTGTGATTTCGCGGTTAGCGACGGTGTCATCTACCAAGTGGCGCTGCCAATAGAGGCCGATTCGCGCAAGCTCTGGATCCGGATGATAAATTAAAATGTTGCCAATGATCTCCTGAATCCACGTTACTCGTCCGCGAGTCACCAGTGCGCCACCCGCTCGCCGCACCCACGGATCGTGATGATCTAACGCGGCTTCCACTAATCTCTCAGCCGATTCTTCCCTGTACGGCAAATGCAAAATCGCTTCGAGCGTTTTTTGCCGCAGGTACCAGTGTGATTTTCCAACTAGGCCAATATTGCGCAGCTGACTGGCGACTCGTCGTGGATCCGCAGGCGCCATTCTGCCTATCGTCTCGACTGTCACAGCGACTTGGTAGGGGAAAGGAAGTTCTCCGGCATTCAGCAAGCCAATCAAGTCGCTGACGATCTTGTCGTGGTATTTGTAATCCAACTTAACTAGGTACCCGAGCGCACTTCGAAGCATTCTTACGTCGGGAATCTGTTCGAGCGCACCAATTGCCGTTCGCCTTAGCTGCGGGCGGCGCAGAATCCCGTATAATGTGAAGCACCTTCGCAATAGACGATTCGGGTGGCCTGACAGCGAGGTAACGCTCTCCGGTAAGTTGCGAGTGAATCGCTTTGTCACTTCTTGCGATTCGCGGACAAGCTTAGTTACTTCCCGCTTGTTAGCACTCTTATCAACTTTCCTCGCTCGCTGGATTAACTCATTGATGCGTTCCAGTGCAGGATCGACCAGTTCGTGTTCAAGCTCCGCCCCATGGAGTATCTCGGTCTTGCTACCTTGCAGATTGAGGTGAAGGTCGCGCAAACTTGCGTTGATCAGGAAGACGGCCTCGCGAGCATCATTGA
>WNGG01011500.1_pt1 | contig 14589 bp, 11 predicted proteins | sample 5400661 | NCBI WGS metagenome assembly WNGG01 (sample SAMN13153372, study PRJNA577476) | soil metagenome | isolation source: 100 cm soil or saprolite under Garry oak tree replicate 1 | place: USA:California | collected 2016-06-15
GGCGGCAGCTCGGCGAAATTGCGGACGCAGATCGTCAGGTCGCGCAGCGCCCAAGGGTCGGCCAGCGTCACGATCGCGATCGGCTGGGTCTTGGCGGCGCGGCGCGCCGTAGTCTGCGGCACGATGCCGATCCCGACGTTGCAGGCCACCAGCCGGCACACCGCATCGAAGCTGCGCAGCTGCACGCGCAGCCGCAGCACGCGTCCGATGCGCGCCGCTTTCGCGGCCAGGAAGCGCTGCAGCGCGCTGCCCCGCTCCAGCCCGACGAAGTCGTGATCGAGCACCCGGGCGAACGCGATCTTGGCCCGCTTGGCGAGCGGGTGGTCGCGCGCGACCACCAGCACGAACCGGTCGCGGCGGAACGGAAACGTCTCCAGCGTCCCGGCCTCGACCGTGCCGGCGACGATGCCGATATCGCCGACGCCCTCGGCGATCAGGCCGACGATCTCGTCGCTGAGCCGCTCCTCCAAATCGACGCTCACGTGCGGATGCGCGGAGAGGAACGAGCTCAGCGCTTCCGGCAGGAACTCGGTGAGCGCGTTGGTGTTCGAAAATACCCGGATCTGGCCGGCAAGGCCGCCCGCATAGGCGCCGAGATCCTCGTGCAGGCGCTCGGCCTGGCGCAGGATGGCACGCGCATGCTGGAGCATCGTGCGCCCGGCCTGGGTCGGCGCCACGCCCTGCCGTCCGCGCACGAGCAGCGGGGCCCCGAGCGCCTGCTCCATGTGACGGACGCGGGTGCTGGCGGCGGCGAGCGCCAGATGCGCGCGCTCGGCGCCCCGGGTGATGCTCCCCGCCTCCACGATGTGGCGGAACAGATTGAGGTCGACGAGGTCGAAGCGCATGGGGCCCTTACTGTTGCGCGAAGGCAGGCTATGCCAGATACGCATTGCGCCCGAGATTTCCAGGGATATGTTTCGCCAACGGCGAAGTCAAAGCGCGTTGGCCTCGCGGACCCGATGGTTGCGGGCGAGCGCTGCGCGCCGCGGAGCGCAGCGGCGCCTGCAGGGTTGCGTGTCCCGGATGGCGCATTGCGGCGGCGGCGGACATTCGCTACCAAAGCGTCCGGGGCGCGACACGCGTATGGGAGGATGACCATGGCCGAGACTCGGGCACGGCCCCTCTCGCCGCATTTGCAGATCTACCGGCCGATGCTGACCATGCTGATGTCGATCGCCCATCGGGTGACCGGCGCGGCGCTGTATTTCGGCACGCTGTTGGTCGCCTGGTGGCTGATCGCGGCAGCTTCGGGGCCGAACTATTACGCCGCGGTGCAATGGTTCATGGGCACCGTCGTTGGACGACTCGTCCTGTTCGGCTACACCTGGGCCCTCATCCATCACATGCTGGGGGGCGTGCGGCACCTGATCTGGGACACCGGGCGGGGGCTGGGTCCCGCCGAGCGCGAATGGCTCGCCCGCGCGAACCTGTTCGGCTCGATCAGCTTGACCATGGTGCTGTGGATCGCCGGCGTGCTCCTCGTCGGGGGAGCGGGCGGGCGATGAAGGAGGTTCTCGCATGAGCTTGCGCACGCCGCTCGGGCGCGTCCGCGGCCTCGGCTCGGCGAGGTCGGGCACCAGGCATTTCTGGCATCAGCGCCTCACTTCGGTGGCGGGCGTGCCGCTGTCGATCTTCTTCGTCGTGCTCGTGGTATCCCTGATCGGCCGCAACCACGCCGCCGCGGTGCAGATCCTCGGCTCGCCGTGGATCGCCATCCTGATGCTGCTGTTCATCCTGACGATCACCTACCATATGCAGATCGGCATGCAGGAGATCATCGAGGATTACGCCCACGGCGAAGTTTCGAAGCTCGTTCTCCTGATCGCGAACACCTTCTTTTCGATCGCGATCGGGCTGGCGTCGGCCTTTGCGATCCTGAAGATCTCGTTCGGAGTGTGAGTCGATGGCGAGTGCCGGTTCCAATGGCGGCGCGGGCGCAAAAGTGAACGGCCGCGCGTACCCGATCGAGGACCATAGCTACGACGTGGTGGTGGTCGGAGCCGGCGGCGCCGGGCTGCGCGCCGTGGTCGGCTGCAGCCGGGCGGGCCTGCACACCGCCTGCATCAGCAAGGTATTCCCGACCCGCTCGCACACCGTCGCGGCCCAGGGCGGCATCTCGGCCGCGCTCGGCAACATGGGCGAGGACGACTGGCGCTGGCACATGTACGACACCGTCAAGGGCTCGGACTGGCTCGGCGACCAGGACGCGATCGAATATTTGTGCCGCCACGCGCCGGCCGCCGTCTACGAGCTCGAGCACTGGGGCGTGCCGTTCTCGCGCACGGAGGACGGCCGCATCTACCAGCGCCCGTTCGGCGGCATGACCACGCATTTCGGCCAGGGCACGGCGCAGCGAACCTGCGCGGCCGCCGACCGCACCGGCCATGCCATGCTGCACACGCTCTATGGCCAGGCGGTGCGGCACGCCGCGGAGTTCTTCGTTGAATATTTCGCCATCGATCTCATCATGGACGAAGAGGGCCGCTGCCGCGGCGTCGTGGCGCTCAATCTCGACGACGGCAGCGTCCATCGCTTCCGCGGGCAGATCACCATCCTCGCCACCGGCGGCTACGGCCGGGCGTATTTCTCCTGCACCTCGGCGCACATCTGCACCGGGGACGGCAACGGCATGGTGCTGCGCGCCGGCCTGCCGCTCCAGGACATGGAGTTCGTGCAGTTTCATCCCACCGGCATCTACGGCGCGGGCTGCCTGATCACCGAGGGCGCGCGGGGCGAGGGCGGATACCTGGTCAATTCCGAGGGCGAGCGCTTCATGGAGCGCTACGCGCCCTCCGCCAAGGACCTCGCTTCGCGGGACGTGGTGTCGCGCTCGATGACGATCGAGATCCGCGAGGGCCGCGGCGTGGGCAAGCACAAGGATCACATCTATCTGCACCTCGATCACAATCACCACGGCGAAGTGCTCACCAAGAACAACGGCAACACCGACGCGGCGGTGCCGGGCCTGATGGCGCTCGGCGAGGCGGCTTGCGTCTCGGTCCACGGCGCCAACCGCCTCGGGTCGAATTCGCTGATCGATCTCGTCGTGTTCGGCCGCGCGGCGGCGGAGCGCTGCGCCGAGGTCGTCAGGCCGGGCGAGGACCAGCCGGAGCTGCCGAAGCATTCCGCGGAACGTCCGCTCTCGCGGCTCGACAAATTCCGTCACGCCTCCGGCGGCACGCCGACCGCGGAGCTGCGGCTGCGGATGCAGAAAGTGATGCAGACCAATTGCGCGGTGTTCCGCACCGGCCAGGTGCTCGAGGAAGGCCACAAGCTCATCCACGACGTCCACGGCGCGGTTTCCGACGTCAGGGTCACCGACCGCTCGCTGATCTGGAACTCGGATCTCATCGAGACGCTGGAGCTCGACAATCTCGTCGCCCAGGCGGTGGTCACCATGGATTCCGCGCTCAACCGCACGGAAAGCCGCGGGGCGCATGCGCGGGAGGATTTTCCCGAGCGCGACGACAAGAACTGGATGAAACACACGCTGGCCTGGCTCGACGGCAAGGGAACCGTGCGAATCGACTATCGCCCGGTCCACGCCTACACGCTGACCAATGACGTCGCCTACATCGAACCGAAGAAGCGGGTGTATTGAAGATGGTCGAGATCGCGCTGCCGAAGAACTCGAGGCCGACCGAGGGCAGGACCTGGCCGCATGCGGTGGGCGCCCACCAGGAGCGGGAATATCGGATCTACCGCTACAATCCCGAGGACGGCAAGAACCCGCGCATCGACACCTATTTCGTCGACGTCGAGGATTGCGGGCCGATGGTGCTCGACGCGCTGATCTGGATCAAGAACAAGATCGATCCGACCCTGACCTTCCGAAGATCCTGCCGCGAGGGCGTGTGCGGAAGCTGCTCGATGAACATCGACGGCACCAACGGGCTCGCCTGCACCCGCGGCATGGACGAGATCAAGGGCACGGTGCGGGTCTATCCGCTCCCGCACATGCCGGTGGTCAAGGACCTGGTGCCGGACCTCACCGTGTTCTACGCCCAATATGCCTCGATCGAGCCGTGGCTGAAGACCGATACCGCCGCGCCCGAAAAGGAATGGCGCCAGACCCATGAGGACCGCGCCAAGCTCGACGGCCTCTACGAGTGCATCCTGTGCGCCTGCTGCACCACGAGCTGCCCGAGCTATTGGTGGAGCGGGGAGCGCTATCTCGGGCCCGCCGTGCTGCTCCAGGCGCGCCGCTGGCTGGTCGACAGCCGCGACGAGGCGACCGGAGAGCGGCTCGACGAACTCGAGGATCCGTTCCGGCTCTACCGCTGCCACACCATCCTGAATTGCTCGAAGGCGTGTCCGAAGGGGCTCAACCCGGCGAAAGCCATCGCCGAGATCAAATTGATGATGGTGGAACGCCAGCTGTGAGATCTACCTCCCCGGAGGGGAGGTCGCCGGGCGCAGCCCGGCGGGTGGGGCGACCCCACCCGGCTCGACGCTCTCGGTCTCGCCACCCTCCCCTTCGGGGAGGGATTACGCCGGCTTGAGCAGCCGCGACTGCACGTCGAGCATGGCGGTCGCGAGCCCGGTGCTGTCGGCCACGAGTTCGCGCATGAGCGACATCGGGGTCGGATGCGGCGCCTCGACCTCGCCGATCACGCTGCCGAAATCGAACGTGAGTTCCGCGTCGAACTTCAGCGCGAGTTGCTGCATGCGCTGGTTCTCGGCCAGGCACGTCATGTGCAGCAATTTGATCTGGCGATTGCGGGCGGCGAGCAGCGTGCGCTCGAGCAAGGCCGTCCCCACGCCATGGCTCTGCCAAGGCTTCTCGATGCTGAACGCCGCCTCGGCCTCGTTGCCGGCCGCGAGCGGGCGCAGCTCCGCCGCGCCGCGCAACACGCCCTCGACGAAGAAGCCGTGGATCACCGCGTCGCTCAGTCCGGAAGGCTCCGAGTACGTGCGGAGGAAGTCGTCGGAAACCGCGCCGCCGAGCGGCCCGCGACCAGCGAATCGCTGCAACGGACCGTAATATTGCGATGCAGCAAAACCGTGACAAGGGCTTCACAGGATGGTGATGGGCCATATCGGATTGATTTGCCTCCGGAAATGCATGGCTGCTATGGCTTTGGTGCTCCGGCGGCCAAAACGCTCCGCTGCAGTGCAAGGGCCGCGCAAAAGATAGGCACTTGTCCGGCGCGGCAGCCGGCGGCTAAGCCTGCCGCTCCCCGCCTACTCTTCCTCGGAATTGGCTCTTGATGACCGGCACGATTGGGAAGGCGCGGTCGTCACGCTCGCGGCGCTCGAAGCGCGGCTCGCGCGGCATCGGCTGGCGCACAAATCCTCATCGCTCGGCTGGCTGTTCGGCCGCGGTTCGCCCGACCGCGGTCCCATCAAGGGCCTTTACCTCCACGGCGAAGTCGGCCGCGGCAAGACCATGCTGATGGACCTGTTTTTCGCCGCGGCCGCGATCGGGCGCAAGCGCCGCGCGCATTTTCACGAGTTCATGCTCGACGTGCACACGCGCCTTCATGCATGGCGGCAGCAACGCAAGCGAGGCGAGGTCAAAGGCGAGGATCCGATCCCGCCGGTCGCGGCGGCGCTCGCCGAGCAAGCGTGCCTGCTGTGCTTCGACGAGTTCAACGTCACGGATATTGCCGACGCGATGATCCTCGGCCGCCTGTTCACGGAACTGTTCGGGCACGGCGTGGTCGTGGTCGCCACTTCCAACGTGCCGCCCGACGAGCTCTACCGCGAGGGTCTCAATCGCGCGCTGTTCCTGCCGTTCGTGGCGCTGATCGAGACGCATATGGAACTCGTTCGTCTCGAGGCGCGCACCGACTTCCGGCTGGAGAAACTGGCGAGCGCTCCGGTCTGGCACGTTCCGGCGGACGCGGCGGCCGACGCGGCGCTGGCGGCGACCTGGCGGCAGCTGACCGGCTCGGAAGCCGCGGGCCCGCAGGAATTCGCCGTCAAGGGGCGCATTCTGCGCGTGCCGCGCGCCGCCCGGGGCGCCGCCTGGCTGTCGTTCCCGGAATTATGCGGCAGCGCGTTCGGCGCCGCCGATTATCTCAAGCTCGCGCATGAATTCCATACCATCGTGCTCGACGGCATTCCGGTGATGGACTACGAGCGCAGAAACGAGGCCAAGCGCTTCATCGTGCTCATCGACACGCTGTACGACCGAGCCGTCAAGCTCGTGGCATCGGCGCAGGCGGCGCCCGAGGCGCTGTATTCGGCAAGCGCCGGTTTCGAGGCGCAGGAGTTCGCGCGCACCGCATCGCGGCTCATCGAGATGCGCTCACGGTCCTATCTGGCGCTCCCGCACGGACGGCGGCAAAGCGAGACCGAGGGCATCGTCGAGACCTGAACCGCCGGGTCGACTTGAACGGCCGGCTTGAACCGGCTAATCACCCGCCACGGCCGGTTCGGCCGTCTCGGCCAGCCGCTGCCGGCATTCCGCTCGGCAACCCCGGCTCCTGCGGCGCGTTCCGCCGAAAGCAAGTTGTTGCAAGGCTACGGCATCCCGGGATTTTCGACATGGCGCGAAACAGGATCGCATTGATCGGTGCCGGCCAGATCGGCGGCACGCTTGCACATCTGATCGGGCTCAAGGCGCTCGGCGATGTCGTGCTGTTCGACGTGGTCGAAGGCGTGCCCCAGGGCAAGGCGCTCGATCTCGTCGAATCCTCGCCGATCGAAGGGTTCGACGCGCGATTTGCGGGAACCAATTCGTACGATGCCATCGAGGGCGCGGACGTCTGCATCGTCACCGCCGGCGTGCCGCGCAAACCGGGAATGAGCCGCGACGATCTCTTGAGCATCAACATCAAGGTGATGGAGCAGGTCGGCGCCGGCATCAAGAAATATGCGCCCAACGCCTTCGTCATCTGCATCACCAATCCGCTCGACGCCATGGTGTGGGTGCTGCAGAAGAGCTGCGGGCTGGCGAAGAACATGGTCGTCGGCATGGCGGGCGTGCTGGATTCCGCGCGGTTCCGCTATTTCCTGGCCGACGAGTTCAACGTGTCGGTCGAGGATGTCACCGCGTTCGTGCTCGGCGGTCACGGCGACACCATGGTGCCGCTGGTGCGCTATTCCAACGTCGCCGGCATTCCCATTCCGGACCTCATCCGCATGGGTTGGACCTCGCAGAGCAGGATCGATGCCGTCGTGCAGCGGACCCGCGACGGCGGGGCGGAGATCGTCAATCTGCTGAAGACCGGTTCGGCCTTCTACGCGCCGGCATCGTCCGCCGTCGCCATGGCGGAGGGCTATCTGCGCGATCGCAAGCGGGTGCTGCCCTGCGCCGCGTTCCTCAACGGCGAATACGGCGTGCGCGGACTTTACGTCGGAGTCCCTGCCGTGATCGGCGCGAAGGGCGTCGAGCGCGTGGTCGAAATCGAGCTCAGCGGCGCGGAACGCGAGATGTTCGATCGCTCGGTCACCGCGGTGCAGAGCCTGGTCGACGCCTGCAAGAAGATCGCTCCGGATCTCGGCAAATGAGCTGAATCCGCCACGCCGATTGGAGTTCCGGATTTCATGAATATCCATGAATATCAGGCCAAGGCGGTGCTGCGCGAATTCGGCGTGCCGGTCCCGCGCGGCTTTGCGGCGTTCACGGTCGTGGAGGCGGTGCGGGCGGCCGAGCAGCTCGGCGGACCGGTGTGGGTGGTCAAAGCGCAGATCCACGCCGGCGGCCGCGGCAAGGCGGGTGGCGTCAAGGTCGTCAAATCGCTCGACGCGGTGCGCTCGGAAGCGCAGCGGCTGCTGGACTCGACGCTGGTGACCGAGCAGACCGGGCCCGAGGGCAAGATCGTGCGCCGGCTCTACGTCGAGGAAGGCTCGGCGATCGACCGCGAATTCTATCTCTCGGCCCTCGTCGACCGCGCCTGCGGCCGCGTCGCCTTCGTGGTCTCGACCGAAGGCGGCATGGAGATCGAGGAAGTCGCGCACACGCATCCGGACAGGATCGTCAGCTTCGCGGTCGATCCGGTCACCGGGGTCCTGCCGCATCACGGCCGTCGGGTCGCCCAGGCGCTCGGGCTCGCCAACGAGGCCGCCGTGCAGGCCGGGCGCATCCTCGCCCAGCTCTATGCGGCCTTTCTCGCCAAGGACATGAGCCTGCTCGAGATCAACCCGCTGGTGCTGACGAAAGCCGGAGCGCTCATCTGCCTCGACGCCAAGATCGGCTTCGACGACAGCGCGCTCTACCGCCACCCCGATATCGTGGCGCTGCGCGATTTGAGCGAAGAAGACGAGAAGGAGATCGCCGCCTCCCGGCACGAGCTCAGTTACATCGCGCTCGACGGCTCGATCGGCTGCATGGTCAACGGCGCCGGCCTGGCGATGGCCACGATGGACATCATCAAGCTCTACGGCGGCGCGCCCGCGAACTTCCTCGACGTCGGCGGCGGCGCCTCCAAGGAGAGAGTAAGCGCCGCGTTCAAGATCATCACCGCGGATCCGAAGGTGAAGGGCATTCTGGTCAACATCTTCGGCGGCATCATGCGCTGCGACATCATCGCGGAGGGCGTGATCGCCGCGGTCAAGGAGGTCGGCCTGAAGGTGCCGCTGGTGGTGCGGCTCGAAGGCACCAACGTCGAGATCGGGAAGAACATCATCGCCGAATCCGGCCTCAACGTCATTGCGGCGGACGATCTCGACGACGCCGCGCAGAAGATCGTCGCGGCCGTGAAGGAACTCGGCTGATGGCGGTGCTCGTCGACAAGAACACCCGCGTGCTGTGCCAGGGATTCACCGGCCGCAACGGCACGTTCCATTCCGAGCAGGCGATCGCCTACGGCACCCGCATGGTCGGCGGCACCGCGCCGGGCAAGGGCGGCTCGATCCATCTCGGCCTGCCGGTGTTCGACACCGTCGCCGAAGCCCGCCGGGAGACCGAATGCGACGCCAGCGTCATCTACGTGCCGCCGCCCGCCGCCGCCGACGCGATCTGCGAGGCGATCGAGGCCGAGATCCCGCTGATCGTGTGCATCACCGAGGGCATCCCGGTGCTCGACATGGTGAAGGTGAAGCGGGCGCTGCAGGGATCGAAATCGCGGCTGATCGGACCGAATTGCCCGGGCATCATGACCGCGGGGGAATGCAAGATCGGCATCATGCCCGGAAAGATCTTCAACCGCGGCAGGGTGGGGATCGTGTCGCGCTCGGGCACGCTGACCTACGAGGCGGTCTATCAGACCACCCGCGAGGGATTGGGCCAGACCACCGCCATCGGCATCGGCGGCGATCCGGTCAAAGGCATGGAATTCATCGAGGCGCTGGAGCTGCTGCTCGGCGATCCCGAGACCGAGGCGATCGTGCTCATCGGCGAGATCGGCGGCACCGCCGAGGAGGCGGCCGCCGCGTTCATCCACGGCGAGGCCAAGCACGGCCGCGGCAAGCCGATGGTCGGCTTCATCGCCGGACGAACCGCTCCGCCCGGGCGCCGCATGGGCCATGCCGGCGCCATCATCTCCGGGGGGACCGGAGACGCGGAATCGAAGATGGCAGCGATGCAAAGCGCCGGCATTCGCGTCTCGCCTTCTCCGGCGCGGATCGGCAAGACGCTCGTCGAACTACTGAAAGCCTGATTCACTGCTTGCAACTTTCCCCGATGCCAACGACAACATACATAGTAAAAGGGGCAGCGTCGGCCGTCGGCCGGCAACAGGGATCGGCCGCGGCATCGAGCTTGCGGCACGAAGCCACGGGATCCGCCACATGTCTCGCCAGGACGCCAACGCAGCTTTCGCTCGCACCTCGTTTCTGTATGGCGGCAACGCCGCCTATATCGAAGATCTCTATGCCCGCTATGAGAGCGATCCGGCTGCGGTCGACGGCGAATGGAGGGCATTCTTCGAGAGCCTGCGCGATGGACCCGCCGAGGTTCTAAAAAGCGCCCAGGGTCCTTCCTGGAAGCGTGCGGACTGGCCGATTCCGGCGCGCGACGAACTGGTCTCGGCGCTCGACGGCCATTGGCTCGAGGCCGACAAGGCGCTCGCGGGCAAGATCAAGACAAGAGCGCAAACCGCCGGCGCGGAGCTTGCCGAGGCGCAGATCCAGCGCGCCACCCGCGATTCCATTCGGGCGCTGATGCTGATCCGCGCCTATCGCATCCGCGGGCATTATCACGCCAACCTCGACCCGCTCGGGCTCGAGCCGCCGAAGGACACCGAAGAGCTCGACCCGCGCTCGTACGGCTTCACCGAGGCCGATTACGACCGCAAGATCTTCATCGATCACGTGCTGGGGTTGGAATTCGCCACCTTGCGCGAGATCGTCGCCATCCTGCAGCGGACCTATTGCCAGACGCTCGGCGTCGAATTCATGCACATCGCCGACCCGGCGCAGAAGGCCTGGATCCAGGAGCGCATCGAAGGGCCCGACAAGGAGATCACGTTCACCCGCGAAGGCAAGCGCGCCATCCTCAACAAGCTGGTCGAGGCGGAAGGCTTCGAGAAATTCATCGACGTCAAATACACCGGTACCAAGCGGTTCGGCATCGACGGGGCGGAGTCGGTGGTGCCGGCGCTGGAGCAGATCATCAAGCGCGGCGGCGCGCTCGGCGTCGAGGAGATCGTGCTCGGCATGGCACACCGCGGCCGGCTCAACGTGCTGGCCCAGGTCATGGGCAAGCCGCACCGGGCGATCTTTCACGAGTTCAAGGGCGGGTCGTGGACTCCCGACGAAGTCGAAGGCTCAGGTGACGTCAAATATCACCTCGGCGCCTCGTCGGATCGCGAGTTCGACGGCAATCGCGTGCATCTGTCACTGACCGCCAATCCCTCGCATCTCGAAATCGTCGATCCGGTGGTGCTGGGAAAGGTCCGCGCCAAGCAGGAGCAGCACGACGATCACGTCGAGCGCACCTCGGTGCTGCCGCTGCTGATCCACGGCGACGCGGCGTTCGCCGGCCAGGGCGTCGTCGCCGAGTGCTTCGGCCTCTCCGACCTGCGCGGCTACCGCACCGGCGGCTCGGTTCATGTCATCATCAACAATCAGATCGGCTTCACCACCTATCCGCGCTACAGCCGCTCCTCGCCTTACCCTTCCGACGTCGCCAAGATGATCGCGGCGCCGATCTTTCACGTCAACGGCGACGATCCGGAGGCGGTGGTGTTCGCCGCCAAGGTGGCGATCGAGTACCGGCAGAAATTCCACAAGCCGGTCGTCCTCGACATGTTCTGCTATCGGCGGTTCGGCCACAACGAGGGCGACGAGCCCATGTTTACCCAGCCGCTGATGTACAAGAAGATCCGCTCGCATCCTTCCGCGCTGGAAATCTACTCGAAGAAGCTGATCGCCGAGGAAATCGTGACCGAAGGCGAGGTCGAGAAGATGAAGATCGACTGGCGCGCGCGGCTCGACGCCGAGTACGAGGCGAGCGGCGGCTATCGCGCCAACAAGGCGGACTGGCTCGACGGCCGCTGGGCGGGGCTCAAGACCGGCGGCGACGTCGAGGATGCGCGCCGCGGCAACACCGGCGTTGCCATCGCGACGCTCCAGGACATCGGCCGGAAAATCACCGCGGTGCCGGCGGAGTTCAAGGTGCACCGCACGATCCAGCGCTTCCTCGACCAGCGCCGCAAGAGCATCGAGACCGGCGCGGGAATCGATTGGGCCACCGGCGAGGCGCTGGCGTTCTGCTCGCTGCTGCTCGACGGGCTTTCCGTGCGCCTGTCCGGCCAGGACAGCGAGCGCGGCACGTTCTCCCAGCGCCACTCGGTCCTGATCGACCAGGAGACCGAGGCCCGCTACGCCCCGTTCAACCACATCCGCGAGCCGCAGGCCCGCTACGAAGTGCACAACTCCATGCTGTCGGAGGAGGCCGTGCTCGGCTTCGAGTACGGCTACTCGCTCGCCGAGCCGAACACGCTCACGCTGTGGGAGGCGCAGTTCGGCGATTTCGCCAACGGCGCGCAGGTCGTGTTCGACCAGTTCATCTCCTCGGGCGAGCGCAAATGGCTGCGCATGTCGGCGCTGGTCTGCCTGCTGCCGCACGGCTATGAAGGCCAGGGTCCCGAGCACTCCTCGGCGCGGCTCGAGCGCTTCCTGCAGATGTGCGCCGAGGACAACATGCAGGTCGCCTATTGCACGACCCCGGCCAATTATTTCCACATCCTGCGGCGCCAGCTCAGACGCGAGATCCGCAAGCCGTTGATCCTGATGACGCCCAAGTCGCTGCTTCGGCACAAGCGCGCGGTCTCCCGGCTCGAGGAGATGGGCTCGGAAACCAGCTTCCACCGCCTGCTGTGGGACGATGCGCAGCTGCTGCCGGACGAGAAGATCAAGCTGGTCCCGGATAAGAACATCCGGCGAGTCGTCCTGTGCTCCGGAAAAGTCTATTTCGACCTCTATGAGGAGCGGGAAAAGCGCGGCGTCGACGACATCTACCTGCTCCGCGTCGAGCAGCTCTATCCGTTCCCGACCAAGGCCCTGGTGCAGGAGCTCTCCAGGTTCAAGACCGCCGAGATCGTGTGGTGCCAGGAAGAGCCGCGCAACATGGGCGCCTGGTTCTTCGTCGACGTGTTCCTGCAATGGGTGCTCAACCAGATCGGCGCCACCCACCGGCGCTTGCGCTATGCCGGCCGCCCGGCCTCCGCGGCGACCGCGACGGGCATGATGTCCAAGCACCAGGCCCAGCTTCGAAGTCTGCTCGACGATGCGCTGGGCTGAAACCCGGCCATCGGCCCGCGCGAATGATTCGGCCTTTCTTGCACTGATGCTGCCGTAACCAACGAGACGATCATGACGACAGAAATCCGCGTGCCGACGCTGGGCGAATCCGTCACCGAAGCGACCATCGGCCGCTGGTTCAAGCAGCCCGGCGAGGCGGTCGCGGCCGACGAGCCGGTGGTCGAGCTCGAGACCGACAAGGTCACGGTCGAAGTGCCGGCTCCGGCATCGGGCGTGCTCGCCGAAATTCTGGCCAAGGACGGCGAGACCGTCGCGCCGGGGGCCTTGCTCGGACAGATCCAGGAAGGCGGCGCGCCCGCCAAGGCCGCCCCGGCGCCGCCCAAGGCCGCCCCGGCGGCCGCGAAAGTAGCGTCCCCGCCGCCGCAGCCCAAGCCGGCCGCGCCGAGACCGGCGGCCGCGGACGCGCTTGCGCCTTCGGTGCGCAAAATCGCCGAGGAGACCGGCATCGACACCGGCGGCGTGCCCGGGACCGGCAAGGATGGACGCGTCACCAAGGGCGACATGATCGCGGCGATCGAGCGCGCGGCGGCGGCGCCGACCCCGATCGCGCAGCCGGCAGCAACCATCCAGGTGCGGGCGCCCTCGTTGCCGGATGATGCCGCGCGCGAGGAACGCGTGCGCATGACCAGGCTGCGGCAGACCATCGCGCGCCGGCTCAAGGAAGCGCAGAGCACCGCCGCCATGCTCACGACCTTCAACGAGGTCGACATGGGAAACGTCATGGCGGTGCGCAACCGGTACAAGGAGCTGTTCGAGAAGAAGCACGGGGTGAAGCTGGGGTTCATGAGCTTCTTCGTGCGCGCCTCGGTTCAGGCGCTCAAGGAGATTCCCGCGGTCAACGCCGAGATCGACGGCACCGACCTCATCTACAAGAACTATTATCACGTCGGCGTCGCGGTCGGGACCGAGAAGGGCCTCGTGGTCCCGGTGGTGCGCGAGGCCGACCAGCGCTCGCTGGCCGACATCGAGAAGACGATCGCCGATTTCGGCAGGCGGGCGCGCGAGGGCACGCTGAAAATCGAGGAGATGCAGGGCGGCACGTTCACCATCTCCAACGGCGGCATCTACGGGTCGCTGATGTCGACCCCCATCCTCAACGCGCCGCAATCCGGCATTCTCGGCATGCACAAGATCCAGGAGCGTCCGATGGCGGTCGGCGGCGAGATCAAGCTGCGGCCGATGATGTATCTGGCGCTCAGCTACGACCATCGCATCGTCGACGGGCGCGAGGCGGTGACGTTTCTGGTGCGCCTGAAGGAGATCCTGGAAGACCCGGAGCGGCTGATTTTAGATCTGTGAGGGAATTTTCGGGTCATGCCCGGCCTTGTGCCGGGCATCCACGTCTTGAATCCCGTGATCGGAGAATAGACGTGGATGGCCGGGACAAGCCCGGCCATGACGATCTACGAGTGTGGAGCTAAGTCATGGCCTACGATCTCGTCGTCATCGGCAGCGGTCCCGGCGGCTATGTCTGCGCCATTCGCGCCGCCCAGCTCGGCATGAAAGTGGCCGTGGTGGAGAAACGGGAGACGTTCGGGGGCACCTGCCTCAACATCGGCTGCATCCCGTCGAAGGCGCTGCTGCACGCCTCCGAGCTGTTCGAAGAGGCCGGGCACAGCTTCGAAAAAATGGGAATCAAGCTCGCCGCGCCGAAGCTCGACCTTCCCGGCATGATGAAGTTCAAGGACGACGGCGTCGACGGCAACGTCAAGGGCGTTGCGTTTCTGTTCAGGAAAAACAAGATCGAGGCTTTTCACGGCGCGGGGAAAATCCTCGCTCCCGGCCAGATCGAGATCAGGGCGGACGACGGACAGGTGCAAACGATCGAAACCAAGGCGATCGTGATCGCCACCGGGTCCGACGTCGCCAGACTCAACGGCATCGACATCGACGAGAAGCGCATCGTGTCCTCGACCGGCGCATTGAGCCTCGACA
>WNGG01010586.1_pt1 | contig 14588 bp, 12 predicted proteins | sample 5400661 | NCBI WGS metagenome assembly WNGG01 (sample SAMN13153372, study PRJNA577476) | soil metagenome | isolation source: 100 cm soil or saprolite under Garry oak tree replicate 1 | place: USA:California | collected 2016-06-15
GTGGGCTGCAATGCGAACAGCGGAAACCCGCACTACGAGCCGCGTTCCGACCATTCATCGAAAATCAGGCAGGGCGATTTCGTCCTCCTCGATATCTGGGCAAAGACCAATGCGCCCAACGCCGTTTATTACGACATCACGTGGACAGGATTCGTCGGCCGCTCGCCTGGCGACCGCCAGCGGGAAATTTTTGCCATTGTCCGCAAAGCCCGCGATGCCGGAGTGGAAGCTGTGCGCTCCGCCATTTCTTCCGGAAAAAAAATCGCCGGCTGGCAAGTGGACAAGGCAACGCGCGATAGCATTGAAGCCGCCGGCTACGGCCGTTGCTTTACCCATCGCACTGGACACTCCATCGGCACCAGTGTGCATGCCAACGGGGCCAACATGGACAATCTCGAAACTAGGGACGAGCGCGAAATCCTGCCCAACTCCTGTTTCTCCGTCGAACCCGGCATTTATCTTCCCGAATTCGGCGTGCGCAGCGAGGTGAACGTGCTGGTGCGCAGCGGCTCCGCCGAGGTCACCGGAAAAATCCAGAAAGAGATTGTGATTATTTAATGGCCACGCCCCCGCGCAGCAGCCCCAACCCAGAAACCGAGGTCGCGCAGCCCTCCGCGCGCGCCTTGGAACAAGCGCTGGTGCCGTCTCAGCCGCTCACGCCCATGGCCATCGCCGCCCCTGTAATTGGATGGCTGGTTCCGGGCGCTGGGCACCTCATCCAGAAGCGCTGGTGGCGCGGCCTGCTGCTCATGGCTTCGGTCACTGCCATGTTCGTGCTCGGCATCCTCATGGAGGGCAAGCTTTACAACTTCAACACCGGCGATCTGCTCGACATGCTGGGCTTCATCGGCGATATCGGCGCCGGTGCCCTCTACATCGTGAGTCATGCCATGGATCTGGGACGCGGCGCCATTCAACGCGCCACCGCCGATTACGGCACCAAGTACATGATCGTCGCCGGCCTGCTGAACGTCATTAGCGCGGTGGATGCTTACCACATTGCCATTGGAAAAAAGCAATGACAGCGACACTCGAGCTCTCCCACTTTAGCGCCGCCTTGCTTTTCGCGATCTTCGCCTCCGTGGTCTTTGGGATCACTCAGCGCAACACTGCGCACCAGCAACTGCGTTACGGCCTTTACTGTTTTGTGGTGTTTGTCGTGGGAGTAATTGTCGCGGGATGGATTATGTGGCTCCTGCGGCATTGAAGATTTCAGCCTTCCCACACAAATGCATCGAAGACGCGGTTCACGCTGAAACCCAGCTTCCTGTAAAGCTCCACCGCGCCGGTGTTGGCCTCGGTCACGGTCAGCGAAAGTAAGGAAAAGTTTTGCGTGTGAAGCCTCCGTTCCGTCGCCGCCACCAGCGCTTCGCCAATTTTCTTGCCTCGAAACTCCGGCAGCACGCACACCTGGGTCACGTGGCCAACATCTTCCTTTACTCGCGAGCACAGGATCAGGCCCACCATGCTTCGCATACCGCTGTGCACCGCCGCAAATGATGCTCCGGCATCGAAGATGCCGCATCCCGGAAAACGCACAATGTTATTGAGGAAGCGCAGGGAACCATTCAAACTCCGGTATTGATCATTGATTTCCGAATCCACGTGTCCACGGTAGGCCGCCGTAATCACCGCCGCGGAGGACTGGTAATCCTTTTCCGTCCACGGGCGGATTTCAATTTCCGCTGCCCCTTCTCCTCCGCTTTCTGCGGAACTCTTCAGCGGCTTCGTCATGAACAATCGCGGAAAGCGGCGAAAGCCTTCCTGCATGAACGGAGAAGCAACTGCCCCAGCTTCGTGCACTAGCAGTTGCGCTTCGATGCGGTGGATCCCCGGCGACTGTTGCAGCGTTTCGATGACGTGGGTCAGCAGCTTTCTCTCCACCGGATTTCCATGCCCGCCCGACGGCGTGGCATCTCCTGCTCCATTGGCCACAAACAAGTCTCCGATCACGCCCTTGCTGCCTTCGTACACAAAAAAGGAGTAACCGAACACCGCGCCGTGATCCAGAGCGGCATAGCCGGGCAGGATTTTTGCGTCCACATAGCGCAGGATCATCTCCGCTGAAGCGCGATAATCCCAGGCCAGCAGGCGCAGCCAGACTTCGGTCTCTTGCTCTAACAGCCCGCGCAGGTCAGTGGAGGAAAAATGTCTGAGGTCGAGGATTTCCACAGGGATTCGGCTGCACTCATTTCCAGCTACGCAGTTTATTGCCTTCGATTCTGAGCTGGCAAATGGCGGGTCTGGATCTGAGCTACCTATCCCTGCCCCGCTCAGTGATTCCTGCTGCCGCTCTTGGGAGTGTGTACAGAAGCTTCGGAGATAAAAAAATATTCCAGCCCTTGCGGCCCCAATCCGCCCACCTTTGAGACTCGCCTGCCATCCACTAACCGGGTTATTTCTTGTTGCGAACCCGCAGGCGCGATAACAAAATGATCTGTGGCAGGAATTTCCCCCCGTTCGTAACGCTGGATCATCTGGTTGCGATAAAAATTTAGCCCGTATTCTGTCTGCCGCGGCGTTTTGAAGACCGCCACCCGCGATGGCCTCAGCTCCATCGCTCTGATCTCCCGCGCCACCGGACGCGCCGATTGCGCCAGATCCAGCGCCGGCGCGGCAACCCGCAGCATGTAAGCCATGGCCACCACCATTGGCGCCAAGGTCACAAATCGGAGCACGCGCATCCCTTGTCGCAGCAAACTCGCTAGCATTGCCACAAAAACCACCGCCGCGGCCATTCCCGCGATCATCCATGCCTGCCGCGGCGCTTTCGTGTGAACTATGTAGTGCGGCGACAGCAGCACCGCGCCTACCAGAAGTCCCGAAAGCGCTGCATGGAGGGTCGCCAGCCACGCATTGGTCCGTTCCCCCCTCTCTTGCCTGACTCCAAGATCATTCGCCAGCAGAATGGTGTAGGCGGGCGCCGCCGGCAAGATATATCCCGGCAGCTTGGACTCCGAGATGGAGAAGAAAACCACCGGCACAATCCCCCATAAAATCAGGAAGAGAGTGAACCGCGCCTCGCCTTCCGACGCTGCGCTCAACTGTTTGCCACCGACCAAGAAAAAGCAACGGGCAATAGAGCTATAAACCGCCCGGGCAGCGAAGACCGTCCAGGGCATCAGCGCTAGTAGCAATACCGGCAGGTAATACCAGAAAGGCTGCCTATGGCGATACAGGTTGGTCGCAAACCGCGCTAGGTTGTGCTCCAAAATGAACTCGCGGAAGAACTGCGGATTGCGCCCCTGCACTGCTGCGTACCAGGGCAGGGCAATCAAACAAAACAGAATAATTCCCGGAAGCCATCCAGTGCGCGTCAAGACTTTGGCGTCTCGCAGCACCAGCGCGTAAGACAACAAAACCAATACCGCCAGCGCCGGGGCCACCGGACCCTTTGCCAGCGCTGCCACTGCGAGAAAGGCATAGGCAAGGGCTAGATATGTGCGTCCGCGTCCCTCATCGGAGAGCCACCATGCCAGCATGGCGATTCCAAAGCTCGACGCCAACAGAATGTCGGGTGATGCTCCCCGCCCAAAACCGATCATTGCAGCCGCCGATGCCGTCGTCAGTCCCGCATCCAACTGCGTTCCTGGGTGCAGCCGTCGCATGCACCAATAAATGATAGCTATGAGCAACGAAGCCCACGCTGCCGAGGGCAGGCGTGCGGCCCAGTCGCTCACCCCAAAAAGTTTGTAGCTGAGCATGGCGTTCCAGTAATACAGGACGGGCTTTTCCAGCCACGCTTGTCCATTGAGCGTAGGCGTGATCCAGTCGTGGCGCTCGAGCATCTCGCGCGCCACCTGCGCGTAGCGAGGTTCGTCGGCGCCCACCAGCCCGAAGTTAGACAAGGCAAAAAAGAAGAAAAAAGTACAAAAGCCGGCGACCGCCGCCACTTCCGTCCATTGCCGGGCGCGGTCATTCATTTGCGGGAGTGTAGCAGGCTAGTGATTGGGGATTTTTAAGCAGCCGCTTTGTCCGCCCCCAAAGTCCTGGCCAGCCCCACCACGCTGATGATCACCCAGGCAACCTCGAGGACCACGAATCCAAGCTGAAAGGGGTTAAATGCGATATACCCCAAAATCGCGGAGCCAATCGCGTTGAGCAGGTTGTACATAGGTTTGCGCGGATTCATCCAGCGCATCTGGTGCCCTGCGTATGCAATAAGAATTAGCAGCGCACCCAGAAATGAGAAAACCTGTCGTGCATAGCTTATTTGCATAAGTTTTTCGCGCTAGGCGCAGCCGCGTACCCTTGCGGAGCTCTCATAAAAACGAAGTCAGCAGCGTAGGAATTATGGCAGTGCCAAGGCTACAACTGCATCCCCTTGCTTAGTTCCTAGCTTTCCGTGTCCCCCCGCGGAAATCTCAATGTACTGCTTACCCCGAAAGATGTAGGTCATGGGGGTGGCCTGAGCGCTCGCCGGGAGCTCTGTTTTCCATATTTCCGTACCCGTATTCAGATCGAATACTCGCAGGAGGTTATCCATGGCAGCGCCAGTAATTACAAGCCCGCCGGCGGTCACGATTGGTCCGCCTAGGTTTATGGAACCACTGTTCTGTCCGGGAACAAGTGTTCCCAGCGGAACCTGCCATCTTATTTTTTTGGCCCTTAAGTCTAGGGCCACAACCGTCCCCCACGGTGGAGGAATGCAGGGAGCGATGACTTTTCTCCCCTCCCGAAGGATCAGGGGATCGCGGAACATGGCGAAGGGAGCGCCTTGTCGCCCGAACTCACCTTCCAGCCGATTGTTTCTTGCCTCCATTCGCGTGCTCGTCCACCGCTCCTGCGGAATCATCCGCACAATGAAAGGCAGATTATTGGTATTGGCTACCAGCAGGCCTTCATTGGCAGCGACTGCGACCGAACCCCAGTTAACCCCGCCCACGCCGCCAGGAATCTGGACAATGCCCTCGACGCTGGGGGGAGTAAAAACCTGGGCGCCGTGAGATGCCCGAAGTTTTGCCGCGCAGTAGTCACTGCCGGCGGGTAGTCCTGTGAAAATCTCTTCTGCTCCAAGCCTCTGCGGTACCAATGCAGGCAGGCTGGAAAAAGGCTGCGTGGCTGAAGTTTCTTCCCCTGAAACGCTGTTCTGCGGCACTGGACGCTCGTCAATGGGATAAATCGGCTTGCCGGTAAGCTCGTCCAGCAGGAAAACCATGCCAGTCTTTGTTGCCACCGCCACCGCTTTGCCCTTGCCCCAGGCAAACACGCTAGGTTGCGCCGCGACATCGTAGTCCCAAAGGTCGTGATGGACCGTCTGAAAGCCCCACACAAACTCGCCTGTGGAGGCGCGTAAGGCGACGACGGAGTTGGCCCACCTGTCGTCTCCGGGACGGAACCCGCCGTAATAGTCAGGGCTGGCGCTACCCGTGGGGATAAACGCGAGATCTCGCTCCGGGTCGGCGGAAAGGGGGGCCCAGGCATTTCCCGCGCCAGTGCGAATTTTCTGATCGCGTGCCCACGGTATCGGGTCCCAGCTCCATCGCAACACTCCGGTTCTTGCATCGAAGCCTCGCACGATGCCACGCTCAAGCTCGACGGCACGATTGTCGCCTATGGATGACCCTACGATCACAATCTCACCAACAATTACCGGCGGCGACGTCACTTGGTAATTGCCAACGTCACGAAGATTCACATCTTTTGTTAAGTCGACCTGCCCATGATTGCCAAATGCTTGGCAAGTCTTCCCCGTGATCGCGTCCAGTGCGATGAGCCGGGCATCTAACGTGCCCTCGAAGATTCGGCTCGCGCAGGCCGCACTCCGCTTGGCTTTGGAATCGCGCCACGCGGAAACCCCGCGCGACGTAACTTCAGAGTAGTCCCGGCTGCGGTCGAGCTTGGGATCATATTTCCAGCGTTCTGTCCCGCTGGCAGGATCAAGCGCGATTACTTGGTTGTACGGTGTACTGAGATAGAGGACGCCCTCAAAGAGAATGGGCGTGGCCTCGAATGCAGCTTTTCGGTTCGAATCGCTGGCAGGTTCCAGTGCATGTGTGTGATAGACCCAAGCCTGTTTGACGCGGGCGATGTTCCTGGGATTAATTTGCCTCTCCGCTGAATATCGCGAGCCCCCGATGTCGCCGCCATAGTGTCCCCAGCCTGTGTCTTGAGCGTTGCAGCTTAGTACTCCGCAAAGCCAGAGCAAGCCGAGCCGTGCTTTCATTCTGGTTCTCATCTTGTGAGCCTGCGGCATGCGCTGTCGCGCGCGACCGGAACCGCCAAGTTTTCTCTGCTGCCGAGCTACTTGGCCCTCTTTTTCACTCGCCGCAAAAGTTCGTCAATTCTAGTACCGTACTCTTGCGTCTTGTCCAGGTGAAAAAATAACTCGGGCGCGCGCCGCAGTCCCAGGCGGTGCGTAATTTGGCGGCGGATGAAACCTGTCGCCGAGGCCAGCCCTTCGAGCATCCGCTCCTGCTCCTCCTCATCCCCCATCGCGGCCACGAAAATATGAGCTGAACGTCCGTCTGACGCCAGGTGCACTTCGCTGACGCTTGCCAGCCCAATGCGCGGATCGGCGAGTTCCCCCTCCAGGAGCGCGGTAATCTCCTCCCGCAGGGACTCTCCCATTCGCTGCATGTGATATTTGTGTCCGCGGTTTTCCATACAATCCTCAGAATGGCAGGACTACTTTGAGAGGATAGACGCCGGCTGTGAGTTTATTTTACTTCCAGCCAGGGAAGGGCGAAGGAAGGGCGGGTCTAGGACCTCGTAGCCCCAAGAACAAATTAGAGTGTTAGGCCGGGGAAAAAGATTACAGATACTCCACAAACGAGTCCGTCACCTCGGCCCCGGTGCCGTTCGCAAAACGGCCGGCATCGCGTTCCACGTTTTGCATCAGTCCTTCCAGATAATCGCGCGAACCGGAAACGCTCACCACGCCCAGCGTCGCCCGCTGCCATAAGTCGTTGGCGTCCAACTCCGCAACCGCAACGTTAAAGTTGGCGCGCAGCCGGTCTTTCACGCTGCGCACCACCTGCCGCTTGTCCTTCAGCGAATGCGCGCCTTCAATGCGGATTTCGAGTGTTAGCAATGCGATCGGCATCACGAAAAGGTACTACCGGCGCCCGCAGCGGGGCTTGGGAGCACGGAGAGACTACAGAGACGCGACGCTTAACGCACGCGAGATTTTCTCAGTGCCGCTGTGGCGCCTTCGCAGAGTTACGCGAAAGCCTCTGCGGCCACGCGCTCGGTGACGAAGGCTTCAATCACGTCGCCTACTTTCACGTCGCCATAGTTGGCGATGGCAATGCCGCATTCCAGGCCGTTGCGCACTTCGTTCACGTCTTCCTTAAAGCGGCGCAGCGAGGAAATCTTGCCTTTGAAGACGACCACGTTATCACGCAGTAACCGCACTTCGGCGTCGCGTTTGATGGCGCCGTCCTGCACGTAGCAGCCGGCCACGGTGCCCACCCTGGGAATGCGGAAGGTGTCGCGCACCTCCGCCCGGCCCAGATAGGTTTCTTTGATCGTGGGCTCGAGCAGTCCGCTCATCGCTTTCTTGATCTCATCCTGCAATTCGTAAATGATGGAATGCAGGCGGATGTCCACCTCCTCCTGCTCCGCCAGCTCCTGCGCCTTGCGCTCTGGCCGCACGCTGAAGCCGATGATAATGGCGTTCGACGCCGAGGCCAGCAGCACGTCGGTTTCAGTGATCGCGCCCACCCCGCTGTGCAGGATTTTGATTTTTACCCTCTCGTTCGAAAGCCTGGCCAGCAGGTCAGAGAGCACCTCCACCGATCCTCCCACGTCGGCCTTCAGGATAATCGGCAGCTCTTTCACTCCGGCCGTCTGGAGCTGCTCCGCCAGCCCTTCCAGCGACACGCGCGAATTTTTCGCCAGTTGCGCCTCGCGCGCTTTCTGCTCGCGGTAGTCGGCAATATTTTTGGCCTTGTCGCGGTCCGCAACCACCACGTACTGGTCGCCCGCCTGTGGCAGACCTTCCAAGCCCAATAGCTCCACCGGCGTAGAGGGCGGGGCAGTATCCAGCGGCTTGGCGCGATCATCAAACATGGCGCGCACTTTGCCATAGACGTTGCCGGCAACAAAGTTGTCTCCCGCCCGCAACGTGCCGTTTTGCACCAGCACCGTCGCCACCGGGCCGCGTCCGCGGTCGAGCTTGGCTTCCAGCACCGTGCCGGTTGCGGCGCGATCCGGATTGGCCTTGAGCTCCTGCAGGTCGGCGACCAGGCAGATCATCTCCATCAGCAAATTCAGATTGCTTTTTTGCTTGGCGGAAACCTCCACGAAAACCGTCGTCCCGCCCCAATCTTCCGGCATTAGGCCGCGGTCGGCGAGTTGCTTTTTTACCCGCTCCGGCATCGCGTTTGGCTTGTCGATTTTATTCACCGCAACGATGATCGGCACCTTGGCAGCCTTGGCATGATCCATGGCTTCCAACGTCTGCGGCATGACTCCATCGTCGGCCGCCACCACCAGCACCACAATGTCAGTCACTTTGGCGCCCCGCGCCCGCATGCGGGTGAAGGCTTCATGGCCGGGCGTATCCAGAAACACGATCTCGCGTCCATAAGCGGGAGAATTCTTGTCCTGTATCTGTACCTTGTAGGCGCCAATATGCTGCGTGATACCGCCAGCCTCGCCGCCGGCGACGTTGGTCAAGCGGATCGAATCCAGCAGCGTGGTTTTCCCATGGTCCACGTGCCCCATAATCGTCACCACCGGTGGACGTGGCACCCCGCCGGCCTCTTCGCTGCTGGCCGCGGCGTCGGCAATTTCTTTCGTCGCCTGCTCTTCAAAGGTGATCACGTTGGTGTCGGCGCCAAACTGTCGCGCCATGTCCGTCGCCAATTCCTGATCGAGCGTCTGGTTGATGGTCGCAAACACCCCTCGCGCCAGCAGCCGCGCAATCAAATCCTTGGCGCGAATTTCCAGCTTCTCCGCCAGGTCTTTTACGCTGATGCCTTCGCTGATGGTGATCGTGCGCGTGATCGGCAGCGGCTCGGTGGAAATCGTCAGCCGCGGCGGTGGCACAAAGCCCTTCATCGGGCCTTCTTTCACTCCTCGCGGAACATAGCGCTGTCCCGGCCGCCTGCTGGGGCCTCCCGGACGTCCCGCCGGACGCGCTGATGTTGGCGGCAACGCCGGGCCCACTCCCAGCGGCCGCGCCCCCGTAGGTGATTGCCGCGTGGGATGCATCGGACGCCGCTCCCCTGGCCGCAGGGTCGGACGCGGCTGCGTGGCCGCTTGCGGACGCGATCTTTGAAAAATTGGCTTGCCCGGTTCAGGACGTCCCGGTACGGGACGCGTCATTGTTCTGGCGCTCGTCTGCGCCGGACCCCCTGCTTGCGCCTGGGGTGCGTGATACACCGGGCGTGGACCCGTTTGCGGAACAATCACGCGCCGCGAAGGCGCGTTCCCAGCCTCTTGTTGAGCTTGCCCGGAAGCTGCGGGTCTTGTCGTCGCAACCGCTGGACGTGGGGGTGCGGCTGGGGCTGTCACCGCGTGAGCTTGAGTGGGAGGCTGTGGTGACATAGCCGCAGCCGCCGGGCGCGGCGGGGCTGCCGTTGTTGTCCCCGCGGTCGTCGGTTGCGGCGGCCGCGGTACTGCAATTTCGCTTACTGTCGGAGCCGCGGGTTTGCCCGGCGTTGCTGCAGGTTTGGCGGTCGCGGGCTTGGCTGCGGCTGTCGGTTTTGCCGGCTCTGCCTTCACCGCGGGCGGCGCTTCCGGCGCCCCTTGCCGGTGAATGGCTTTCAGCACATCCCCAGGCCTGGAAATTTTGGAGAGATCGATCTTGGTCTTGATGCCGCTCTCGCTCTGACCGGCGCGCGCGCCCTTGCCAGCGGCCGACTGCGCCTGGGCTTCGGCGCGGAAGTGCTTCCGCACCTTCTCCGCTTCGTCCGCTTCCAGCGAGCTCGAATGGGTCTTCTTCTCGGTGATCCCGACCTTAGAGAGTGCGTCCAGAATGGACTTGCTTTTAACTTCCAGCTCCCTGGCCAGGTCGTTGATTCGAATTTTTTGCATCCGTCCTCCTCACTGCTTCTCTTTCGGAATATCTTCTTCCCCGGGATGCTCCTCATGCGTAGTCACCTCGGCGACGTCCGCCGGCGGAGCGTTTTCCACTCCCGCGGTGACCTCCGCCTCCAGCGCCTGCCCGGTCTCCACATCTTCTTGGATATCACTGAGCGGGCCTTCGGAGATTTCCCCCGCCGTCGCAGAAAGCTCCTCATCCGCGGATCCAGCCGCCGGCTCGCCCTCAAGAGCAGGCGCTTCAGCTTCAGCCTCTGCCGCTGCCGTCTCTGCGGCAACTGTTTCCCCGGCGATGTCTTCCCCGGGTTCAAGGCTGGAAAAGTAATTATTCACCGCAATGCTGATTTTTTCTATGGTCTTGGGACCGATTCCGGGGATCGCCTCCAGTTGCTCCGGCGTCATGTCGGCCAACGCCTCCACTGTGGTCACGCCGGCATTGATCAGCTTCTCGGTCACCCCGGCGCCCAGTTCGGTTATTTTTTCCAGCGGCGTAGTGGCCGCCCCCACCAGCGCGGTCATCTGCTGCTCCACTTCCTGGCGCTTTTCTTCCTCGCTCTTGATGTCAATCTTCCAGCCCAGCAACTTGGCGGCCAGGCGCACGTTCTGCCCCTTTTTCCCGATGGCCAGCGAGAGTTGGGTGTCATCCACAATCACTTCCAGATGTTTTTCCGACGCGTCCAGCACCGATACCCGGCTCACCTTCGCCGGTTGCAGCGCCTTTTCCGCAAAGGTCACCGGGTCCTCGTGATACTCAATAATGTCAATCTTCTCCCCGCGCAACTCGCGGATAATGGACTGCACCCGCATTCCCTTCATGCCCACGCACGCGCCCACCGCATCCACATCTTTGTCCTTGGACATCACCGCGATCTTGGTGCGCTCTCCGGCCTCGCGCGCAATTGCGCGGATGACTACCGTGCCATCATAAATTTCCGGCACTTCGGTCTGGAACAGGTGCTGTACCAGTTCCGGCACTGCTCGCGAAACCACGACCTGTGGGCCTTTGGCGGCCTTCTCTACTCTGACAATCACCACTCGCACGCGCTCCCCGGGCGCAAACGATTCCAGCCGCGACTGCTCTTTGCGGGGCGCGCGCGCCTCCGCCTTGCCCAGGTCGTAAATCACGTCCGGGCCTTCCATGCGCTTCACCGTGGCGTTCACAACCTCGCCCACCCGCCCGATGTATTCGTTGTAGATGGTGTCGCGCTCGGCCTCTCGCACCTTCTGGAAAATCACCTGCTTGGCGAGCTGCGCCGCAATCCGTCCCAGCACTTCCGTGGGCTTGTTAATCCGCAGCTCTCCCCCCACCTCGGCCGAGGGATCACTGCGCCGGGCCTCGTCCAGCGTGACCTGCAGGTTCGTGTCCTCAACCTGCTCCGGCGATTCCACAATGTTCTTCACCGCGAACGCCCGGATCTTGCCTGTATCTTTGTCCAACTCCGCCCGCAAATTTTCCTGAGTCTTGTAGTACTTGCGGGTCGCAACCACGATCGCGTCCTCCACTGCCGACACCACGATTTGCGGGTCAATCCCTTTTTCCCGGCTCAGTGCGTCAATAGTGTTGTAAAGCTCGCTTGCCATAATTCACCGCTCTTCAATTTCTCAATTTCCTGATCACCAACGGTTTAAAGTTGTCATTCTGAGCGCCGCGAGAATCCCTATGCCTGCAATCCCCACCACGGCTGCCATTTCGGGTGTCATTCTGAGCGCCAGCGAAGGATCCCTATCCCCTGCAATCCGCTCCACGACTTGCCGGGTAGAGACGTTGCGTGCAACGTCTCTGGTAATTCTGAGCTTGCTTTTCTTGCCAGCGAAACATCTATGCCTTTGATTTGCCATTCTGAGCGCCAGCGAAGAATCCCTATCGCCTATATTTCCGGGACCAGATTGGCCTTCTCGACATTCGCCAACTCGATTTCCACGTGTGTAGGCTCGCCCGATTCGGAGAATGGCTCGCCCTTGCCCGGCTTACCCTTCTTCTTTTTCGCGCTCAACTCCAGAAACAGCCGGCCATCGGCAAAGCTTTCCAGCCGCCCCTCAAAAAACCGGTTCTCGCTTCCGCTAGGCAGCCGCACCGGATCACGCGTCCTCACTTTGATCCGGCTGCCGGTAAAGCGCTCGTAATCCGCCGGCTTCGCCAGCTTGCGATCCAACCCCGGTGACGAAACTTCCAGCAGGTACGACGCTCCTGGAACCGCATCTTCCACGTCCAGGATCGTGCTCACTTCATGGCTTATCCGAGCACAATCCTCGTGTGTCACCCCGCCCGGCTGGCCGATAACGCTTGCGCCGGGTCTATCAATAACCACCCGCAGCATGCGCGACCGGCCACTACCGCGAAACTCCACCTCCACCAGCTCCAGCCCGCTGGCGGCGGCTACCCGCTCCACCACCCCGCGGATATGCTCCAAATCTAAGGCCATGCTCGAGCCCGCCTCTCTTGCGAGCGCAGCCAGCCGCTGCCTTGTGGATCACTTCTCTAGGACGGCCAATCCCAAACAAAAAGTGGGCTCGCGCCCACTGGTGTGCTTCGCCGGAATCTGCAACTACACACAGCTACACTGACAAATATACGCCTCCCAAAAGCAAATGACAAACCGCGAAGGTTTTGGGCACCACTACCAGGTTTTGGCATCCTGAGCGCCCGCGGGCCATTTGCGCCTCCGGCAAAATGCGCGTGGGTTTGTCATTCCGAGTGGAACGAGGAATCCAAACAGCGCTTCGGGGCCTCGCAATTTTTTGCTGGAAGCGGCGCCGATTTTGACTTGTCATTCTGAGCGTAGCGAAGAATCCCTATCCGCCGGCACAATCTTTCGGACTCGCTTTTAATGATTCGATCTCTCGAGGGCGTTATTCTGATTTACTGGCCGCTAAGCCTTTGGTGGAAGAGCGGGCCTTTAGGCCCGCGCAAGCCTCGGCAGTGGATGGCGTTAGTCCCAGCGGAAAAGACGTTACCAGTGCACGCTCCTTCTCTCCACCCTTCGACGCGGCCTGCTGGCAGAAAGGGAGACTCCAGGCCGATAGTCTTAATATCAAAAAGCTATTTAACATACTTTCTGCTTGACAAGTAGTCCGGCATCCAGGTATCTTCGCCTTCCATTCGCCAACAATTTCGTCCGTTTTAACCAACGGTATCCAACGGGTATACCGTCGCTAAGTCACTGAAAACGTCGGTAAGGGGTAGGGGAGGGGTATCAATGCCAACCGAAAAATTCGGCGCCGAGCGCCTGCTAGGCGCCAACCAGGCGCCCCGCTGTCAGCACATAAAGTTCAATGGAGAGCGCTGTGGCTGTCCCGCTTTGCAGGGTAAACCCGTCTGTCGTTTTCATGCCGACACTCTTGAAACCGCAACGCCCGAATATGCCCTGCCCTTCATAGAAGGACGCCGCCAGCGCCCAGCTCGCCCTCATGCGCATAATTCGCGCCCTGGAAGATAAGGCTTACGACACCCGGACCTGCGCTCTGTTGCTTTACGCTCTCCAGATCGGCTGTTCCAACCTCAAGCGCGTTCAGTTGGAATTGCCCGCCGCCAAAGAAGAGCAGGACTCGCTCGCCGCTATTCTCCTTCGCAAACTTGAGGATCAATTTGCCAACCCCGAAACTGCGCCTTCACCATGAACTTTCCCGCGTTTGCCGCTTCGAGGCCGGAGAAATTTCCCTACTGATTTACAATGGTCTGCCTAATCCAAGCAGAAGGAACCGATGATCCACTTCCCTGTCCCTGAAGCTTTAACTTTCGACGACGTTCTCCTGCTTCCCGGCCGCTCTGATGTGGTTCCGGCCAGCGTCAATACTCAGACCCGGCTCACCCGCAATATCACCCTGAATATTCCCATCATCAGCGCCGCCATGGACACTGTCACCGAATCGCGCATGGCCATTGCTTTGGCGCAGCAGGGTGGGCTGGGGATCATCCACCGCAATCTTTCTATCGAGCAGCAGACTAATGAAGTGGATAAGGTCAAGCGCTCCGAAAGCGGCATGATCGTGGATCCCATCACCATGTCGCCTGAGGACAAGGTCGCCGACGCCCTGGAAGTCATGCGCAAGTACCGCATCTCCGGCGTGCCCATCACCAAGAGCCGCAAGCTGGTCGGCATCCTCACCAATCGCGATCTGCGGTTTGAGACTCGCACCGACGTTCCCATCAGCAAGGTGATGACCAAAGAAAATCTGATCACCGTCCCCGTAGGCACCACGCTCGAAGAAGCCGAGAAAATTCTTCACAAGCACCGCGTCGAGAAATTGCTGGTGGTGGACGACAAATACAACCTAAAAGGCCTGATCACGGTGAAGGACATCCAGAAGAAGCTCCGCTATCCCAACGCCGCCAAGGATTCCCACGGCCGGCTGCGCGTAGGCGCCGCCCTGGGCGCTACCGGAGATTTTTTGGAACGGGCCGAAGAGCTGGCGCAGGCCAAAGTGGATGTCCTCGCCATTGACTCTGCCCATGGACACTCCACCCGCGTCATCGAGGCTCTCGTCGCGGTGAAATCCAAGTTGCCGGAAATAGATCTCATCGTGGGCAACGTGGCCACCTTCGATGGCGCCTGCGAGCTGGTGCGCAGCGGCGCCGACGCGGTCAAGGTCGGAATCGG
>WNGG01015896.1_pt1 | contig 14587 bp, 8 predicted proteins | sample 5400661 | NCBI WGS metagenome assembly WNGG01 (sample SAMN13153372, study PRJNA577476) | soil metagenome | isolation source: 100 cm soil or saprolite under Garry oak tree replicate 1 | place: USA:California | collected 2016-06-15
TGAAGCCCCACTCGCGGCGCAGCACCGTCGTCATGAGCCAAGGACTGGCGGTGCTTGGGGTGCCACCGATCTCGTTGAACGACGTCATGACGCTGCCGGCACCCGCGTCCAGAGCAGCGTGGTACGGCGGCAGATACACCTCGCGTAACGTGCGCTCGGACAGATCGACGGTGTTGTAGTCGCGGCCGCCCTCGGCGCCGCCGTAGGCGGCGAAATGCTTGACGGTGGCGAGCACGGCGTCGGGGGCGCGCGGGTCGGTGCCTTGAAAGCCGCGCACCCGCGCTGCCGCCATCGCCGACCCAAGATAGGGATCTTCTCCAGAGCCTTCCGCGATCCGGCCCCAGCGGGGATCACGGGCGATGTCGACCCTGGGCGCGAACGTCCAGTGCACGCCGGCCGCCGCGGCCTCCTTGGCGGCCACATGAGCGGCTGCCTGCACGGCCTCGGGATCCCACGAAGCGGCCTCGCCGAGCGGAATCGGGAAGATGGTGCGGTAGCCGTGAATGACGTCGAGGCCGAGGAGCAGCGGGATGTGGAGACGCGATTCGGTGACGGCGACGTGCTGCGCGGCATGGGTGGCGTCCGCCCCGGCGAGGTTCAAAAAGCTGCCAACCAGCCCTTTGCGCACCAGGTCCATTTGCTCCGCGTTCGGCTGACCGTCCACAGAGACCTGGTTCAGCTGACCCAGCTTCTCCTCGAGCGTCATGCGGGCGAGGAGGGAGTCAATCTTCGGCTCGGCGGCGGGGCGCTGGGCGGACAGTGGCCAGACGGCGCACAGGACCAAGGCGGCCGGCAGCACCGTGAGACAACGGCTAAGCGGGCGCATCGGGGTTCGTTTCAGAAAGAGGAATTTGAGCAGCGGCGCCAGCAATCTAGTTGACCGTCACCGGACTTGACAAACCCTAGTGCGCGCGTGATAACGGAGGCGAACACGTGCACGGGAGAATGCGCTCATGAGTCGCAGATCGTTCGCCTACCTTGGCCGATGGTTACTGCTCGGCCTGGTCTTTCTCGTCGGCGCCGCGCCGGCGGCGTGGTCGCAGACCAGCACCGGGAGCATTCGGGGGTATGTGACCGACTCTAGTGGGACGCCGATTGCAGGAGCCAATGTGATCGCCGTCAACGTGCAGACTTCGGCGCAGCGCGAGGCCAGGAGCCAGAGCAACGGGTTCTACACGATCATTGGCCTCGTGCCCGCCGAGTACGACGTGAGTGCACGCCAGATTGGGATGGCGGCGCAGAAAACTCGTGTGCGCGTGTTGATCGCCGAAGTATTCCCGCTCGACTTCAAGCTCGGCGCGCGTGCGATCCAGCTCGAAGTGGTGACTGTCGCCGCAGCGGCTGGCGTGGAGTCACGCACGTCCGAGGTGGCAACCAGCGTGACGCCGCGACAAATGGCCGCCCTGCCATCAGCCAGTCACAACTTCTTGGATCTGGCGGCGCTCGCACCGGGTGTTACGGTGGCCCCCGACTTCACGAACTTGGGTTCATCGAATGCCGGCGTGACCGATAAGGCCTTCTCCTACGGCGGGCAGGGGCCGGGCCAGGTCAACGTGTTCATCGACGGCGCCAGCCTGAAGAACGACCTCACAGGCGGTGAAAGCGGGATTCACGGGGGCACATTCGGTCAGGACGCCAGCCGCGGCAACCCCTTCCCGCGCGCGGCGGTTCAAGAGTATCGGGTCATCACACAGAACTTCAAAGCCGAATACCAGCAGTCGTCAGGGGCGATCATCGTCGCCACCACGAAGGCTGGAGGCAACGTGTGGACAGGCGACGCGTCGTTCGGGTACCAGAACAAGGACCTGGTGGCGCAGGATTCTATCAGCCAGGGGCAGAAGTTCCCCAAGCCCGATTACACCCGATACCTCGCGGGTTTCAGCGCCGGTGGCCCGCTCATCAAGGACAAGCTGTTCTTCTTCGGGTCGTACGAGGGCAACTATCAGAACCGCGATGCCCTCGTGAACCTGACCCCCGCCATCCTGCCGCCGACGGGCGCATTCCCTGCCCTCGACTCCATCAACCTCGCGAAGTACGGCGGCAACTTCAGTTCACCGTTCCGCGAGACTTTCGTGTTCGGGAAGTTGAACTACAATCTTGGCAGCCACTCGACCACCGAGCTCAGCTTCAATGACCGACACGAGACCGATGTGCGCGATTTCGGTGGCTTTAACGCGTTTCAGAGCGCCGTCAACCACGCGATAGACGCCACAACGACCATCCTCAAGCATAACTACTTCACCGGTCCGTGGGTCAACGAACTGAACCTGACCTACGAGCATTTCAAACAGGAGCCCACGCCCGACACGCCCGGTCTCCCGCAGCGATGGTTCTACGTCCAGGCCACCAACACCTGCTGCCTGACGATCGGAAGCAACCTGAGCATCCAAGCATTCACGCAGAAGCGGTTTGCGGCCCGTGACGACATCACCTATACAGGATTTCACGGGGGTGGTGACCACGTCATGAAGGCCGGAGTGAGCACCGCCTTCCTTACTTACGACATCAACAAGGCGAACAGGGAGATACCGCAGTTCTTTTTCTCCCAGAACCCCTCGCCGAACGATGCGGGCTGCTCGCCGACCTGCACCGGGCCCGAGGCGTACAACTTCCGTGTGCCATTCCAAGTTGTATGGCAGCACGGCAATCCGGTCGTGAACACGAACAACAGACAGATTGGCGCCTATGTGCAAGACGACTGGAGCCCCACGCCGCGGTTTACCATCAACCTCGGGGTCCGTTGGGACTTCGAGTCGCATATGTATAACTATGACTACGTCACACCGGCTGATGTGCGAGATAGTATCCGCAGGTATGACGCTGCCCCGGTGACACAGGCCGAGTCGCTCGTGGCGCGGCTCGACACTACGAGATACTTCACTGACGGTGCGCAGCGGAAGAAGTTCTATGGCGCCTTCCAGCCGCGCATCGGCTTCTCGTACGCACTCGACCGCGATGGCAAGACGACCGTTTTCGGTGGATGGGGGTTGTACTACGACCGTACGTACTTCGACATCTCCGTGGACGAAACCTTGAAGCTGGTTCGCCCGGAATATACTGTGCATTTCGCCGACCCCGACTCCACGCCGACAGCAAATCAGGTGGCGTGGAGCAACAGCTACATGACGGCGGATACGAACGCCCTCAAATCGCTGATCAGCAGCAACCGGGCCTCGGGGCGAGAAGTCTGGCTGATCGCCAACGACGCCAAGGTGCCGAAGTCCAGCCAGTTTAACCTGGGCGTGCGTCGTCTGTTCGGAGACGTAGCGGTCTCCGCGACCTACGTGGGCGTACGAAGCTCGGATGGGCTGGTAATGAATTGGGGGAACTTTGCCCTCAAGTCAGACGGCAGTTGCTGCGCCGGGGGCGGATACGGCCACGGATTCAGCAACATCATCTTCAGCACCAACAGCGCCAAGACGTGGTACGACGCGTTGCAGGTGGAGGTAACCCGGCCTTACAAGAGAACGGGCAATTGGGGTTGGGGAGGCGGGGTATCGTACACGAGTGGCTCTCGCTCCCTGGAGGGAAGCAACGCGGTCGGGGATGTGTTCTCGACGTTCCCGAGGTCAACCGCCTATCCGAAGCACCCGGCCAACGATGAAAAGAGCAGACTGGTCGCGAACTGGACGGTGGACGTGCCCTACGCAGCCGGCTTCCAGTTCGGCGGGGTGATCACACTCGGCACCGGTCCGCGGTACAACGTCGGCGGCATCTTCCCGCTCACGAGCTACACGCCAGGCGGATTCACGCCACCGCAGCACGCCTTCATCTTCCCAGGGGGCTGGGCGTACCGAGAGGTGGACTTCCGGTTGCGGAAGGACTTCCCGAACATTTCCGGGACTACCTTGAGCGTGACGGTGGACGTGTTCAATGTGTTCAACTACAACAATTTCAGTTATCCAGACAACAGCAACGGAAACCCGCAGCCGAACGGCTTGCTGAGCGATCCGCGCAAGACTCAGATCGGCGTCGAGTATCATTTCTGAACCCCGCGTCGCGGGCCACCGGTGCACATCACCGGTGGCCCGCACCAGGGGACCGCAGCGATATTCTCCTCGCATGACGCGTAGCACACAGCTCGCCGCCGCGCTCGTCGCGACGGCCCTCGCGGCGTGCGGCACGAACCACTCCGAGGGCCCGCCCCCGCCCGACTCGACCCAGGCCGCCGGCTTCCTCGACACTCTCGAGGAGCGCACGTTCCATTACTTCTGGGACCTGACCAACACCACTAACGGGCTCACCCCCGACCGGTCTCCCACGCAGTCGTTCTCGAGCATCGCGGCCGTGGGCTTCGCGCTCACCGCCTACCCGATCGGCGCCGAGCGCGGTTACATCACCCGTGCCCAAGCGGCCGCCAGGACACTCACGACGCTGCAGTTCTTCTGGACCGCGACGCAGGACTCGAGCGCGAGCGGTGCCACGGGATACCACGGGTTCTTCTATCACTTTCTCGACATGAACACGGGAAAGCGCTACCAGACGGTCGAGCTGTCGACCATCGATACGGCGCTGCTGCTCGCGGGCGTACTGTTCTGCCAGTCGTACTTCGACAACGCGACCGACACCAGCGAGGCCGCGATCCGCCGGCTGGCCGATTCCATCTATCGCCGCACCGACTGGCAGTGGGCGGCGCCACACGCACCACTCGTAGCGCTGGGCTGGCACCCCACGTCGGCTTCGCCCCGCTATTCGGCCACCAATACTCGCACGTGTGGATCGACTTCCGGGGCATCCACGACGCCTACATGCAGGCGCACGGTATCGACTACTTCGAGAACACGCGCCGCGCCACGTACGCGCAGCAGGCGTATGCCGCCGCGAACCCGGGCGGCTGGACCGGCTACAGCAGCCGTATCTGGGGGCTCACCGCCTCCGACGGGCCGGGCGACGTGACGCTCACGCTCGGCGGCCGCCAGCGCCAGTTCCACAGCTACTGGGCGCGCGGAGCGTCGTTCACCGAGACCCCCGATGACGGCACGCTCGCGCCCACCGCGGCGGGCGGCTCGATCCCGTTCGCGCCCGAGATCGCCATCCCCGCGCTCTGGGCCATGCGCCAGACCTACGGCGCCAGCCTGTTCTCCACCTACGGCTTCCGCGACGCGTTCAATCCGACGTTTACGCAGAGCAGCGCGGCCGGCTGGTTCGACGTCGATTACTTGGGGATAGACGAGGGGCCGATCGTCGCGATGATCGAGAACTACCGCACCGGGCTGGTGTGGCGCGTCATGAAGACGAATCCGTACATCGTGCGGGGGCTGTGCCGCGCCGGATTCAGCGGCGGATGGCTCGCGGTGAAATGCCCGTGACGATGAACCGAGTCGCCGTTCTCACGAGCGGGGGCGACGCGCCCGGGATGAACGCGGCGCTGCGCGCCGTGGTGCGCGTGGGCGCGACGCAGGGGCTCGAGGTGATCGGCGTGCGGCAGGGCTACACGGGCCTGATCACGGGTCAGCTGCAGCCGCTCGGGCCGCGCGACGTCGCCGGGATCATCCACCTCGGCGGCACGATGCTCGGCAGCGCGCGCTCACAGGACTTCCGCACCCCTGAAGGGCGCGACTGCGCCCTGCGCGTGCTCGGCCAAAACAACATCGACGGCCTGGTGGTGATCGGCGGCAACGGCTCGCTCTCGGGCGCCCACGCCCTCTCCCAGACTGGCTTCCCGGTGGTGGGCGTGGCCTCGACCATCGATAACGACGTGAACGGCGCCGACATCACGATCGGTGTGGACACCGCCCTGAACACCGCCCTCGAAGCGATCGATCGCCTCAAGACCACCGCCTCCTCGCACCAGCGCGCCTTCCTGGTGGAGGTGATGGGGCGCGCCCACGGCTACCTCGCCCTGATGGCGGGGATCGCCGGTGGGGCGGACGTCGTGGTCATTCCGGAGGTGCCGAGCGATCCCGACGCTGTCGCGGCGGCGCTGCGGGACGCCTACACCCGCGGCAAGCGACACGCCATGGTCGTGGTCGCGGAGGGAGCAAAGTGGAATGCGGCGGCGCTGGCGGACTACTTCGCCCACCACCGCGAGCGCATCGGCTTCGAGCTGCGGGCCACGATCCTCGGCCACGTGCAGCGCGGCGGCGGGCCGGGCGCGTTCGACCGCCTGCTCGCCAGCCGCACCGCCGCCGCCGCCCTCGAGCGCCTGGTGGCGGGCGAGGCGGGCATCTTTACCGCGCTCGTCAAGGGCGTCGTGGCCGCGCTGCCGCTCGAGCGGGTACTCACGCCCAAGCCGCCGCCGGACGCGGAGCTGGTGAGGCTGGCGACGCTGCTGGCGCGTTGATGGGTGAGGCGTTGTCGGGTGAGACGTTACCGGGTGAGACGTTACCGGGTGAGGCGTTGTCGGGTGGGGCGTTGCCGGGTAGGGCGTTGTCGGGTACGGCGTTGTCGGGTAGGGCGTTGCCGGGTAGGGCGTTGCCGGTGAATGCGTTGTCGGTATCGTGCGGGGAAATGCGCCGAGCGAGGCGAAAACGATGAGGCGCAGACCCGGTGCGTGGCTCAAATTGGACGCATGGGTGACTTCCGACAACTCAAAGCCTGGCAGGAGGCGAAGCGCCTGGCGACCCTGTCGCGTGACCTCGTTCGGTTCCTTCCCCCGGACGAGGCCTTTGCCCTCGGCGCCCAGTGGCGGCGGGTCGCGTATAGCGTCGCGCTGAACATTGCGGAGGGAGCGGCGCAATCGAGCACCCGTCAATTCCGACGATACCTCCAGATCGCGAAGGGCTCGCTCGACGAGCTCGAAGGAGTTCTGGAGCTGGCAGAGGGCTACCTCTCACCCGCGAAGCTCACGCCCGCAGCCTCTCCGGTAACGCATCACCGGACAACCGGCAACGCCTCACCCGGTAACGTCTCACCCCACAACGCCTCACCCCACAACGCCCTATCCGACAACGCTGTACCCGACAACGCCTGATCCGACCACGCATCGCCCCAGCTCACCGCCCGCTGGCGGCCGACGGCAGCCGAAGTTCCGCAGCGCGTGGCCGCACGACCGGCCCACCGGCTGACTTTATCGCCGCGTTCACCTTCGGCAGCTCGCTCTTCCAGGCGTCCGCGAGCGCCACGAGCTGCGTCTGGATCTGCGGCGCGAACAGGCGGAACACGTCGTACATCTGCGCCGTGGGGCGCGCATCAGTCGCGCCCGCCCCGAAGATCAGCCCGCTGAGGCGCTCGGTCGGGCCCGGCGGATACACCAGGGCGTCCTCGTCCGCCTGGCTGTGCACCTGGTACAGCCCGTCTTCGATCGTATTGAGCTTCTGCACGAATGCCTTGGCCGCGTCCGCCGCTGCCCCGGTGGCATCCCCGAGCTGCGCGCGCACGTTCCGGATCGTGATGATCGCGCTGGTCACGGCGTTCACCGTGTCGCGCAGCTGCTTGAGAAAGGCAAACTGCGCTTGCAAATCGGCCGGCGACGCCTTTGACCGGGGATCGAGCTTGAGCGCGAAGCTCTGCGTGGCTGATCTCGGGCCGACCGTGAGGCGCACTTGGTAGCGTCCGGGGAGCGCGATGGGGCCGTCGGTCGCGACGCCGTTGATGCCCCAGAACGAGCGGGCGGGAGGATACTTCATGTCCCATGCGAACCTGTTCAGGCCCTGCTTGTTCGGCGCCCGGGGCTCGGCCGGGGGCCGGTGCGGCCACCGCTTGTCCTCGTCCTTGAGCGTGTCGGCGAACAACACGCCCAGGATGCTGTCGACCTTGGCGGAATCGGTGACGCCCGCCTGCTTCAGGCTGTCGGTGCGCGCCTTCTTCAGGACGTCGACCTTGAGGCTGTCGGCTGCCGTGAGCGAGTCCTGGCGGCTCGAGAAGCTGCGGATCAGCCGGCCGCGGGCGTCGAGGATGTCGAGCGTGACGTGGCGGTCCTTGTCCTTGAGCCAGTAGTAAATCATCGGGCCGGAAGGCGGATTCTTCCCCACCGGGTGCGCTTCATTGCCCGGAAGCTGGAACCCGCCGCCCCAATCCACCCGATATGCGTCGCTCGGTTTGAAGAGATGCACGGCCTCGCGCGGCGTCGCCCGCACGAGCTGGCGCAGCGGCGCGATGTTGTCGAGAATCCAGAACGACCGGCCGTGGGTCGCCGCAACCAGGTCGCCCTCTTTGATCGCCAGGTCGTGCACCGGCACGATGGGCAGGTTGCGGCGGAGCGATCCCCAACTGGCACCGTCATCAAAGGAGACCCACACACCGCGCTCCGTCCCCGCGAACAACAGCCCCCGCCGCACCGGATCCTCGCGCACCACGCGCACGAACTCCGTGGCGGGCAGGCCCTTCACGATCTTGCTCCAGGTGCGCCCGTAGTCCGTGGTCTTCCAGATGGAGGGCGCCATGTCCTCGAGCTGGTAGCGGTTTGCCGCCACGTACGCGGTGCCGGGGGCGTAATGCGACGCCTCGATGATCGACACGCGCGTGAAGTCGCCGAACGCCTTCGGCGTCACGTTGGTCCACTGCTTCCCGCCGTCGCGCGTCACATAGATCAGCCCGTCGTCCGAGCCGGTCCAGATCAGCCCTTTCACCCGTGGCGACTCGGCGATCGCGAAGATCGTGCCGTAGTACTCGGCCGTCGTCTGGTCCAGCGTGATCGGGCCGCCCGAGGGGCCGAGTGTCGCGGGATCGTGGCGGGTGAGATCGGGCGATATCACCGTCCAGCTCTGCCCCTCGTTGGTGGTCTTGAACAGGACGTTGGCACCGTGGTACAGCACGTGGGGATCGTGTGGCGAGATGAGCAACGGGGCCGTCCACTGGAAGCGGTACTTCCCCTCCGCCGCCGCGTGGCCGTCGGGGCTGTCGGGCCACGGATTGATCAACCGGAAGAAGCCCGTCTTGTGGTCCACCCGGCCGAGGAATCCCGAGTTGTCGCCGCCGTAGGTGATGTCCGGGTTGTCGGGCCGAGCCTGGATATAGCCCGACTCGCCCGACACGTCGTACCACCGGCCCCGGTCGATCCCGCCCCGCCAGCGGCTCGGCCCGCACACACCGGAGTTGTCCTGCTGCGCGCCGCACACGCGATACGGGAAGTGGTTCGTGGTCTCGACGTGATAGAACTGCGCCGTCGCCACGTCCTGATCGGTCCACGTCTTGCCGCCGTTGAACGAAACGTTGGGACCGCCGTCGTTCGACTCGATCAGCCGGTTGGGATCGTTGGACGCGATCCACAGGTCGTGATTGTCGCCGTGCGGATCGATCACGTGACGGAACGTGACCCCGCCGTCGGTGGACTTGAAGAGGTTTACCTGCGGCGCCCACACCGTGTTCGTGTCTTTGGGATCGGCCATGATCTTCGAGTAGTACCAGGCGCGCTCTCGCAGCTTGTGGTCCGAGTTCAGATACTTCCAGGTGGACCCGCTGTCGTCCGAGCGGTACACGCCGCCCGAGTCCGCCTCGATCAGGGCCCACACGCGCGCCGGCTTGGCCGGTGAGACCGCGATCCCGATGTTTCCCCACAGGCCCGTGGGCAGCCCGGGGTTCTTGGTGAGCTCGGTCCAATGCTCACCCGCATCCGTGGACTTGAACAGCCCGCTCCCCGCCCCGCCCGAAACGAGCGTCCAGGGCCGGCGCTCCGCCTGCCACAGGCCGGCGTACAGCACGTTCGGGTTGGTGGGATCGAGGATCAGGTCGGCGGCGCCGGTGGAGTCGTTGCGGAACAGCACCTTGTTCCACGTCTTGCCGCCGTCGCTGGTCTTGTAGACGCCGCGCTCGGGATTGGGCCCAAACGCGTGTCCCTGGGCCGCCACGTAGACGATGTCGGGGTTGGTGGGATGCACCCGCACGCGCGCGATCTGCTGTGTCTCGGCGAGACCGAGGAACGTCCAGGTCTTGCCGCCGTCGGTCGTCTTCCAGACGCCGTCGCCGTGTGACACGTTGCCGCGGATCGGGAACTCGCCCGTGCCCACGTACACGATGTCGGGATTCGACTCCGAGACGCCGATCGCGCCGATGGTGCCGCCGAAATACTTATCGGTCACCGGCAGCCACGTGTTGCCCCCATCGGTGCTCTTGAAGACGCCGCCGCCCGTGGTGCCGAACCAGTACTCGTTGGACCGGGCCGCCGAGCCGGCGACGGCCACGCTGCGGCCGCCGCGGAAAATGCCGATCTCGCGCCAGGTGAGACCGGCGAAAACCGTCGAGTCGTACGCTTGGGCCGGCGCGGAGCGAGGGGTGACGAGCAGCAGGATGACGGCGGCGAAAGACAGCGAGCGAATGGACACGGGGGTCGGCCTCCTCAGGGTGGAGAGCAGAGGCCACCACGTAAGCACGTAAAGGCCGACCCCCGCAAGGGTGCCTAGGGCTTGCTCATCATCCCGCCCATGTCCAGCGGTTTCTCCGTGATGGACGACTTCGCATCCGTACCGCGGGCGGCGAGCACGAGATCGCCTTGCTTGCCGTGCAGCTTCACCAACCCGAACGGGACGTCCCGCGTCGCCCAGACCTCGCCCGCGTCGTCGGTCGTCACGTGCAAGGCGCGGAATGTGCCCGCCGGCACCGTGACCGACTCCCAGCCCACGACGTGCGCTCCGCTGCAGCGCGAGGCCCAATCGAAGGCAGCGTTGTCCTGGCCCGGCTTCTGCCCCATCATGCCGGCCATCTCGCCCGAGATCCGCATCGCCGGTTGGGCACCGATCTTGACGATCAGCGAGCGCGGCGTCGCGGAACCGGACGCGAGATTGGGCGCGAGGATCTGGACCACCCCGCTCTTCCCGGGCTCCTGGCCCGCGAAGTTCACTTCGAACCAGTAGAGTGTGGAGTCCGACGCGCGCTCGGAGCCGACCACTGCGAGGCGCAGCTTGCCGCCACCGGAGGCGCTGGTCCCTTCGAACGACGCCCACTGACCCACCTTCGCGTTGCCGAGCGCCTTACAGACATCGGCCAGGTCCGTCGCGGTCTGGGCGGAGAGCGCGGGCGTGACGAGGGCGCCCAGCGCGAGTGCGGTGATCAGTGGGGCTGGCGTTCGCATGGCGAAGCTCCGAAATGAGTGGTCGCTAGATTTACCCGGGCTGAGAGCCCGGGCTCGGCGTGGTGTGCGTCCTGTAAGGACGCACCAACGGCCGAGCGCGCCCTCTCAGGGCGCGAACAAACGATAGACCGAAGACCTCTCCTCGCGAAAGGGACCCGTTGACCCGCATCGCCCTGGCAACGTATTCGAAGCTCCCGACGCTGAACGATGACGACCGCCTGCTCATCCCCGCCCTCGCCGCGCTCGGCGTGACGGCCGTGCCGGCCGTGTGGGACTCGGGACAGGCGTGCTGGGACGAGTTCCAGGGCGTGCTGATACGGTCCTCGTGGGATTACCACCTCCGCCCCCTCGAGTTCCTCGACTGGATCGCCCGGCTCGAGCGTGGCGGCGTGCGCGTGTGGAACCCGGGTGCCCTGCTCCGTTGGAACCATCACAAGCGCTATCTGCGGGACCTGGCGGCGCGGGGCGTCGCCACGGTACCGACGCGCTGGCTCGCACGAGGCGAGCCGGCCGACCTCCAGGCCCTGCTCGCCGACGTGGGATGGCGGGAAGCCGTGATCAAGCCCGCGGTCTCCGCCAGCGCGTTCGGCACCTGGCGCAGCTCGACTGAGACCGCGTCCCGGGACCAGTCGCGCCTCGAGGAGCTGCTCACGGCCGGCGACGTGATGGTTCAGCCGCTGCTCTCCGAGGTGAGCGACGCCGGGGAGTGGTCCATCGTGTTTTTGGGTGGCCGCTTCAGCCACGCCGTGCTGAAGCGGCCGGCGGCGGGGGACTACCGCGTGCAGTGGGAGTTCGGCGGGTCGGCGGTGTCCGCGGCTCCGGCGCGCCGCCTGATCGCCGACGCGGGGCGCGTGCTCGCAGCCGTGCCGGGCGACGCGTTGTACGCACGTGTCGACGGGGTGGAGCGCGAGGGCCGGCTGGTGCTCATGGAGCTCGAGCTGATCGAGCCGCATCTGTTCCTGGGCTGGGACGACGGGGCGGCGGGGCGGCTCGCGGAGGCGCTGCGCGCGGCGCTCGCTGGGTGAGTCGCCCGGCTTATGCGGTGCGGCGGTCCGTCTGCCCCGATCGAGTGAGCAGGGCGCTCGCGGCCGCCGGCTCCAGCGGCTTGGCGAACAGATCGCCCTGCCCGAGCTCGCACCCGAAGGCGATGAGACGCTCGCGCTGCGCTACGGTCTCGACGCCTTCCGCGATCACCTCCAGACCGAGGCTCCTCGCCAGGTCCACGATCGAGCGCACGATGTCGAGGTCGATGCGGCGGCCCCCGATGCGGTGGACGAAGGAGCGGTCGACCTTGATTCCCTGGAGCGGTAAGCGCGGCAGCGAGGTCAGCGACGAGTATCCCGTGCCGAAGTCGTCCAGGTGCAGCTCGACGCCCAGCTCCCGCAGCTGACGGAGCCGGGCCGCCGACGACTCGACGCTCGCCATGAGCACGCTTTCGGGAATCTCGAGCGCCAAGGAGGAGGCCGCGAGTCCGGCGTCAGTGAGGGCCATGCGCACCTCGTCCACCAGGCCGGCGTGCCCGAATTGTTTGGCGGAAAGGTTCACGCTGACGCGCAGCGAGGCCGACGCCGGGAGTGCGTCCTGCCAGCGTCGCGCGTGGCGGCACGCTTCCTGAAGCACCCACGCCCCGATCGGCAGCATGAGGCCGGTCTGGTCCGCCAGCGGCACGAAGTCGGGCGGAAGGACCACTTCCTGCTCCGGGCGATGCCAGCGCAGCAGCGCCTCGAACCCATGCACGCTGCCCGTCTCGAGCTGCACGATCGGCTGGAACACCAGGCGGAACTCATGGCGCTCGAGCGCGTGCCGCAGGTCCGCCTCCATGCCGAGCCGGGCCTGGGCCGAATCACGCATCGCGATCTCGAACACCTGGAATCGCGCACGCCCTTGCTGCTTGGCGTGATACATGGCGAGGTCCGCGTCGTGCAGCAGGTCCTGAGGCTGCGCGTACTGGGACCCGCTGAGGACGACGCCGATGCTCGCGGTCGCGACGATGTCCTGGCCTGCGAGCGACACCGGCACCGCGAGCGCGTCCTGGATGCGCCGCGCGGCGCGTTCCCCGTCGGGCAGTCCGGTGATCTCCTCAAGCAACAGGGTGAACTCATCGCCGCCGAGCCGCGCGACGACGTCGGCCGGCCGCACGCACGTGCGCAGCCGCGCCGCGATCTCCGTCAGGAGGTGGTCGCCGGCTGCGTGGCCGAGGCGGTCGTTCACCCCCTTGAAGTCGTCCAGGTCGACGAACAGCACGGCGAAGCGGTAATCGCGATCCCGCCGCAGGCGCGCCAGCGCTTGCGACACGCGTTCCACGAAGTAGGCGCGGTTGGGCAGGTCGGTGAGCGCGTCGTGCAACGCCTCGTGCAGCAGCTGTTGCTCGGCCTGTTTGCGCGCCGTGATGTCCCGCGCGATGCTCGTGGCGCCGATAGGGCGACCGTGCGGGTCGAGGATCGGCGAGATGGTAATCGATACTTGGATCAGCGTGCCGTCCTTGCGCACGCGGGTCGTGTCCTGCTGCTCGAAGCGCTCCCCCCGCCGCAGGCGCTCCATGATCCCGGCGAGCTCGTCGTCCTTGTCCGGGGGAGCGAGCAGGCTGATCGACTTGCCGATGACGTCTTCAGCAGCATATCCGTACAGACGCGTCGCGGCCGCGTTCCAGCTCGTGATGATGCCCTCCAGCGTCTTGCCGATGACGGCGTCGTCGGCCGACTCCACCATGGCCTTGAACTGCGCCAACGCCTTGTCGGCCTGGATGCGGTCCGTGAGGTCCCGCGTGACGCAGCGGGCATGGATGAACTCGGCACCGTCGAACAGGGCGTTCGCACTCATGAGACCATAGCGGATCGAGCCGTCGCGGTGGCGCATCCGCATCTCGACGTTGCGGAGCGCCTCCCCACCCCACAGGCGCCGCACGCTGTCCACCGCGACCTCCCGGTCGACGCAGAACTGCGCGATGTTCCGACCCAGGTATTCGTCGGGCTGGTAGCCCAGCAGGTCGAGCTCGGCCCGGTTGGCGCGGAGGATGGCGCCGTCCGGCGCCATGCACCGAATGCCCACCGGCGCGTTCTCGAAGAAGTCCTCGAGCTCGGCCTGGCTACGACGCGCCTGCGTCAGCGCGTGCTCGCGATCGCTCACGTTCACCGCGACACCCACCACGCCCACGATCGCGCCGCCTTCGTCCCGCAGCGGCTCCACGTGCGCATCGTAGCAGCGGGGGTGCAGGCGGATCTGGTAGGAAACCGACTCGCCGGCGAGCGCCCGCCGGTGCGCGGCCACCGACTCGGGGCTCACTTTGTGCTGGGCCTGCTGCTCGAGGAGCGACGCGCCCACGATACGTTCGGGCAGGATCTGCTGCGATTTGAGACCGGCGCCCGCCCGCGACATGACGCGCAACTCGGCGTCGGTCGTCCAGAGCACCGCCGGGGCCTGATCGAGCACCAAGGCGAGGCGCCCCCAGCTCTCGCCCTCGGCGTCGTCCATCAAACCGATGCACACGCCCGCCAGCTCGAGCGTCAGACGTTCCCGGCCGCGCCGCTCGACGCCAGCCGGAGGCGGCTGCGGCGGGTCACGTCGCACCGGCGCAACGCACCAACGCCGCCCTTTGAGGCGGCTCGCGACCCAGCGGCGCGGCGCGCGGCGCGGCGGCAA
>WNGG01021715.1_pt1 | contig 14587 bp, 10 predicted proteins | sample 5400661 | NCBI WGS metagenome assembly WNGG01 (sample SAMN13153372, study PRJNA577476) | soil metagenome | isolation source: 100 cm soil or saprolite under Garry oak tree replicate 1 | place: USA:California | collected 2016-06-15
CCAACGACCGAGGAAAAAGCATGCCCTGATCAATCACGCCTCTTGACAACCACGTCCCCATACAAGCCCGGATGGAGCGAAGCGAAATCCGGGGCCGGCGTCGCGTGAGTCCCGGATTTCGCTGCGCTCCATCCGGGCTACGATGTTCGCCGCCAATTTGTAAGAGTTGCCCGAGGCGCCAATGCAATAGAGCTTGTAGTAGGCCATTCCGTCACGCGAATTTCGGTTGCGGCACCTCGCCGATCAGACGCGCGCGCTCGGTGTTGGGCCAGAGCAGCAACAAGCCGAGCAATCCCGATGCGATCATGATAACGGCGTTGATCGTAAAGCCCGTCAAGTAACCGTCGAGCGGCACCGCCGCCCGCTGGATAACGCTGCCCATGACAAATGGCGCAAATATTCCAGCGAGCGTGTAGATCGCGCCATAGATTGAGATCACCGCACCGCGCTGCGATACCGGCGTGAACTCGCCGAGCATCGGCGGACAGACCACATAGATCGATCCGCAAAGTCCGTACCCCACCACCAGCACGGCGACCTGCAGCCCCGTGCCGCCGACATACGGGAGCATGACCAGGATCAGCCCGCCGACGATCAGAGGGACCGAACCAAGCACGCCGCGCGCGCCGCGGGTGGTCATGCCGCGTGCCATCCACACCTGCGAAATCCACCCCGTGAGAAGCACGATGATGGCGCCGAACACCCATGGCAGGATCGAAACCCAGCCGGCCTCGTTTTGCGAGAAGCCCAACCCTTTCACAATGAAGGGCGTGAACCAGGTGAGGCCAAGCGACAGCGCCCAGGAGGCGCCGAACGTTGCGGCACAACAGCCGATGAAGGTTCGCGAAGTCAAAAGCTGCAAATAGGGAATGCGGGTTTCAGCCGCCGCCATGGCGACGGTATTCACCAGCGGCCCTTCCTTGCCCAGGAACAGCCACGCCACGACCCACATCAGCCCGACGACGCCGAGCGCGCCGAATGCATAATGCCAGGAATGATTGACGATCACCCAGTTCAGCGCCGGCACCGCGAGGATCACGCCGAACGCCGAGCCCTGCGACAGGATGGCCGTCGGCAGCGTTCGCTTCTCGTCGGGAAACCATTTGTAGACCGCATGGGCCGCCACCGAAAACGCCGGGCCCTCGCCGGCGCCGAGGATCACACGGCAAATCAGCAGCGTCGAGAAACTGACCGTGCCCACCATCGGAAATTGCGCCAGCGCCCAAATCAACGCCAGCGCAAGGAGAACCCAGCGCGTGGCGATGCGGTTGACGATGAAGCCGACAACAATGGCCGCGATCGAAAACAGGAAGAAGAACGAGGAGCCGAGCAGTCCGAACTGTTCCGGCTCGAGCTTCAACTCGGTCATGATCGGTACGCCGGCGAGGCCGACCACGATCTTGTCCGCGAAATTCACCAGCATGAAGAGAAACAGGAGAAACGTGATTCTCCAGGCCCCTTTTGGCGTTGGTTGCGTGGTCATGATCGCTCCCCGAAAATCGTCTTCTAGCCCTGTTGATTGGATCGATCCAATGCTACCCATTGGGTTACCGACAATGCAACTGGACATTTTGCCCGGATCGCGTGCACTGCAACCCGCCTCGCGGATGCTCCCGACGGAAGTGTCCCGCAGCAGCATCACGATCGCGTCGCCGTCACGATTGAGACCGTGATCTGTCGCCATGGTCTTGGTATGTTGGGCGACAACCAAAGGGATTTTCAAATATGGTCATTTCCATCCATCGCCATGCGCGCGCCGTTGGCATGCTGGCCGTGCTTTCGATGTTCGCGGCATGGAATATGGTGTTGGCGACGGCGCAGGACGCCAGGGCGCCGGACTATGAGGTCATCGTGGCCTCGCCCGACCGAAGCGACGCCGACCGGCAAGCCGATCAGCGCCGGCAGCCCGCCAAGATGCTTGCCTTCGCCGGCGTCAAGGCAGGCATGAAGGTGCTGGATATGGAGGCGAGCGCTGGCTACAGCACGGAGTTGCTGGCGCGCACTGTCGGGCCGGCCGGCGTGGTCTACGCGCAGGATTCCGCCGCTGTCATCGAGCGCTTCGTGAAGGACAAGTTCGACATCCGCGCCCAGAAACCCGCCATGAAGAACGTCGTGCATGTCGTCAGGAATTTCGACGATCCGGTCCCGCCCGAGGTCAGCGGACTCGACCTCATTACATTTTTCTTCGCCTATCACGACGTGACCTACATGGAGGTCGATCGTGGCGCGATGAACCAGAAGATGTTCGCCGCGCTGAAGCCCGGCGGCTTTCTGATCGTCGCCGACCATTCCGCCCGTCCCGGCGACGGCACGACGGTTGCCAAGACCCTGCACCGGATCGAGGAAAGTACGCTGCGCCAGGAGATCGAGGCGGCCGGTTTCAAGCTCGCGGGCGAAGCTGATTTCCTGCGCCATCCCGAGGATCCGCGGGACGCGGCGGTATTCCGTCCGCAGATTCCGACCGATGAGTTCGTGCTGAAATATCAGAAGCCGTTGTGAGGCATCGCGTACGCCTGGCATGACAACCGACCATCAGAACGTGCTGAGCGTTACCAATCTCACCAAGACCTATCGCTCGGCCGGAGAGCAAATCGAGGTGCTGCGCGGGGTGAACCTGGGTATCGCGGCGGGCGAGCGCGTCGCGCTGACAGGGGAATCCGGCAGCGGCAAGAGCACCCTGCTGCATCTGATCGCCGGACTGGACGACGCTGACGGTGGCGAAATCAGGCTGGCCGACACGCCTGTGTCTAGTCTATCCGATGCCGGCCGGGCGGCATTGCGGCGCGATCGGCTCGGCCTGGTCTTTCAACAGTTCAACCTGATCCCGAGCCTGAATGTCGAAGACAATCTCGTGTTCCAGTCTCGCATCGCCGGCCGTCACGATGCCGCCTGGCATGCCGAACTGGTCGAGCGGCTGGGGCTCGGCAGTTTGCTGAAGCGCTATCCGGAGCAATTGTCCGGCGGCCAGCAGCAGAGGGTCGCGATCGGCCGCGCGCTGGCGGTGAAGCCGCTTCTGCTTCTCGCCGACGAGCCCACCGGCAACCTCGATGAGGCGACGGCGGACGACGTTCTTTCGCTTGCGCGCGATCTCGTCGCCCGAACCGGCTGCGGTTTGCTGATGGTAACCCACAGCGCGCGGCTGGCGGCCACGCTCGACCGGCAGATCAATCTCCATGCGGGACTTGTCGCATGAGCCGCGTCATCTGGGTTCTCGCGGTTCTGTTGAGCCATTGGCGGCGCCATCCGATGCAGCTTACGACACTGCTGATCGGACTGATTTCCGCGACCGCGCTGTGGAGCGGCGTGCAGGCGCTGAACCAGCAGGCCCGCTCAAGTTACGACCGCGCCGCCGCGACGTTTGGCGGCGCCAGAACGGCTGCTCTGGTCGGCCGCGACGGCAAGCCTTTCCCGCAGCAACTTTTCGTCGAGCTGCGCCGCGCCGGCTGGCCGGTGTCGCCCGTTCTCGAAGGGCGTGTCCAGATCGGCGGACGGTCGTTCCGGCTGTTGGGCATCGAGCCCGTCACGCTGCCCGCGGAGGTGGGCAATGCGCCGGCGATCGGAAGAGCGGACTTGCAATCGTTCGTCACGCCGCCGGGACAAACGCTGGTGGCGCCCGAAGCGCTTTCCGAACTGAACCTGCCGGAAGGCGCCACACCGCCTTCGAGCGGCGGTACGCCGCTGCCGCCGCTGCGCGCGCAGGCGCAGCTTGTGCCGGGCGTGCTGGTGGTCGATATCGGCATCGCGCAGCGGCTCCTGAACATGCCGGACCAGGTTTCCCGTCTTTTGATCGGCAAGGCCAAAGCCAGGCGCGCGCCGCTTGAAACCGTCGTTGGCGACAAACTGCGCCTGGTCGAACCAAACGCGGAGAGTGATCTCGAACGCCTCACCGACAGCTTTCACCTGAACCTGACGGCCTTTGGGCTGCTGTCATTTGTGGTCGGACTATTCATCGTCAATTCGGCAATCGGGCTTGCGTTCGAGCAGCGCCTGCCGATGCTGCGGACCTTACGCGCCTGCGGGGTGTCGGCACGCATGCTGAATGCGGTGCTGCTGGTCGAACTGGTGTCGCTGGCGTTGATCGCGGGGATCGTGGGACTGGTCTGCGGCTATCTGATCGCAGCATCGCTGCTTCCCGATGTGGTGGCGTCGCTGCGTGGACTCTATGGCGCACAGATCCCCGGTCAGTTGACGCTCAAGGGTGAATGGTGGATTGCCGGCCTCGTCATCAGCGTCGTCGGCGCGCTGGCGGCGGCGACCGCAAGTCTCGCGAAAGCAATCCGCCTTCCTGTGCTGGTTGCCGCGCAGCCCTATGCCTGGCAACAGGCGCAGCACCGATGGTTGATTTTCCAGAGTGCGCTGGCGCTGGCCGTATTGGTTGCCGCGGGCTGCTTTCTGTGGTTCGGCGATTCGCTTGTTTCGGGATTTGCCGTGCTCGCGGCGTTGCTGCTTGGCGCCGCACTTGCCCTGCCGGCGATCCTGGAACGCGTGCTTTCTCTCGGTCAGCGACGCGCGCGTCGCCCGCTCGCGGTCTGGTTCTGGGCCGACAGCCGCCAGCAGCTTTCGGGATTGTCGCTGGCCTTGATGGCGCTATTGCTCGCGCTCGCGGTCAATGTCGGTGTCGGCACCATGGTGGAAAGCTTCAGCCGGACATTTATCAGCTGGCTCGACGGACGGTTGGCGGCGGACGTCTACATCAATGCATCCAACGACACGCAGGCGACCGAGATCAAGGCGTGGCTGCGTCAGCGTTCCGAAGTCGAGGCGATACTGCCGGGCGGCCGAGCCGACTCGCAAATGGGCGGCGCGCCGATCGAAGTTCTCGGCCTGCCCGATCACGCCACCTATCGCGATCGCTGGCCACTGCTCGAATCAAGTGCAAACGCCTGGATTCGCCTGCGTCCGGGCGACACCGGCCTCATCAGCGAACAATTGGCCCGGCGCTTGAAGCTTGCGATCGGCGATCGCGTCGACGTGCCAGCGCCGGAGGGAAACTGGACAATCGAGGTGGTCGGCATCTACGCCGATTACGGCAATCCGAAGGGACAGATTGCCGTCAATATCGCTGCGCTGACCAGACGCTTTCCCGGAATTCCGCAAACGCGAATGGGTCTGCGCGTCGCGTCAGGCCAAATCCCGACGCTGATATCCGCGCTGCAAGGTAAATTCGGGCTCGACGACCGCAGCGTCGCCGATCAGGCAACGATGAAGGCCGAATCGACGCGGATATTCAACCGGACTTTTGCGGTGACCGGCGTCGCGTTGCTGACCAGCCTGCTGACCCTTGGCAATTCCCGCCTGCCTCAGCTTGCGCCGCTTTGGGCTATCGGACTCACGCGGCAGCGGCTTGCGGCCATTGAGCTGTTGAAGACGATGTCGGTTGCGCTGATCACCACCCTGCTCGCGCTGCCGCTGGGCCTGGGCGTGGCCTGGTGCCTGATCGCGGTGGTGAACGTGAAGGCATTCGGCTGGCGGCTGCCGTTTCATGTCTTCCCGCTGCAATTGCTTCAGCTTCTGGGCGTGGCCATGGTGGCTGCGCTGTTTGCGGCACTGATACCCGTTCTCAAGCTGGCGCGCATGCAACCGGCAAGCCTGGTAAAGATTTTCGCCGATGAACGATAATATCAGGATATCCCGACGCGCCTTCGCAGGCGGCGTACTGGTTCTGGGGCTTGGCCGCAAGACCGCGCTTGCGCAGGGCTTTGCCGGGCTGGGCATGAGCGGGGAAGGGTTCGCGCCCGTCACTCCCGGCAAGACGTTTGCATTTCCGGCCGATCATGGTCCGCACCCGGACTACCGGATCGAGTGGTGGTACGTGACGGCGAACCTCGTGGATTCCGCTGGTGTCGCCTACGGCGCGCAGTGGACCTTGTTTCGTCAGGCGATGACGCCCGGCGCACAACAGGAGGGATGGGCCAATCAGCAAATCTGGATGGGCCACGCCGCCGTCACCCGCGCCGACACCCACCGCTACAATGAAGCCTTTGCGCGAGGCGGCGTCGGCCAGGCCGGCGTGGAGACAAAGCCGTTCAGGGCCTGGATCGATTCATGGGAAATGCGCGGGTCCGATCGGATGCGCGAGGAGACCATCGCGCCGCTCGAACTCAACGCATCGGGCACGGATTTCAGTTACGCGCTGCGGCTGGATGCCGATCGACCGCTGGTGCTGCAGGGCGATGCCGGCTACAGCAAGAAATCGGAGCGCGGACAGGCCTCGTATTATTTCAGCCAGCCCTATTTCAAAGCGGCCGGCAGCGTCACCATCGACGACAAGCCTCACGAGGTCGCGGGCCTGGCCTGGATGGATCGGGAGTGGAGCAGCCAGCCGCTCGCCTCCGATCAAACCGGATGGGACTGGCTCTCGCTGCATCTGACCTCGGGCGAGAAGCTCATGTTGTATCGGCTGCGCCAGAAAGATGGCCACAACGATCTCTACGGCAATTGGATCGAGCCGGACGGCCGTTCCACCGAAATCGCGTCGGCCGACAATAGCATGACGCCGACAGCTTTGACCGAACTCGAAGGACGCAAGATCCCGACCGCGTGGCGCATTGCGATTCCGAACCGTTCGCTGACGATCGAGTGTGTCCCATTGAATCCGCGAAGCTGGATGGGAACGAGCTTTCCCTATTGGGAAGGCCCGATCAGCTTCAAGGGCAGCCACTCCGGATTAGGTTATCTGGAAATGACCGGCTATTGAGGTCACGGCCGTCGTTTCTTGAAGGGGAATCCTGCGATGCTTCACTACACAGCACTCGTCACCTGCCTGGCGATCTTGTTTTACTTCTTCACCAGCATTCAGGTGTCGAAGGCGCGCGTCGCATTCGACATCAAGCCGCCGGCGATATCGGGCAATCCCGACTTCGAGCGGGTGTTTCGCGTGCAGATGAACACGCTGGAGTGGATGCCGATTTTCCTGCCCTCGCTGTGGCTGTTTGCGATCTACATCAGCGATGCGCTGGCGGCAGCGCTCGGCCTGGTCTGGATCGCCGGCCGCATCCTTTACATGACCGGTTATTCGCAAGCCGCCAAGAAGCGCGGGCGGGGCTTTGGGATTCAGGCCGGTGCCGCCATCCTGCTGTGGCTGGGCGCGTTGGGCGCGATCTGCTGGCGCCTCATTCATCCATGAAGGCCGGGCGCGGGGCCAGTCCCTGTGAGTCGCTTGCTGCCCATGCTTCGAGACGCTCGCGTCGCTCGCTCCTCAGCATGAGGTTGTTGTGTTTCAACGAGTTAGACCTCATCCTGAGGAGGTCACCAACGGGTCGCGCGAATGCGCGCCCGATGACAGGCTCCGTGGCCGTCTCGAAGGATGGGCCGCAATACCGATTTGTGATTCCAGGTACTAGGGCCCCTTCGTCAGCGGGCAGCCCGAGTCCTTGGCGGCCGGGAACGCCTTGTCGCCCGGCACCACGGCGAGTTGCTTGTAGTAATCCCAGGGCTTCTTGGACTCGGAGGGCTTTTTGACCTCGAACAAATACAGGTCGTGAACCATGCGGCCGTTCTCCAGCACCTTGCCGCCTTGCGCGAACAGATCGTCCACCGGAAGTTCCTTCAGTTTCCTGGCGACAGCTTCGGTGTCCTTGGTGCCTGCTGCCTTGACGGCCTTCAGGTATTGCAGCGTCGCCGAATAGGTGCCGGCCTGGATCATGTTCGGCATCCGGCCGGTGCGCTTGAAGAAGCGATTGGCGAGATCCCGGCTCTTGTCGTCGCGATCCCAGTAGTATCCTTCGGTCAGCACCAGGCCCTGCGAGGCCTCAAGACCGAGGCCGTGGACTTCAGCCAGCGTCAGCAACAATCCCGCCAGCTTCTGGCCGCCCTTGACGATGCCGAATTCCGCCGCCTGCTTGATCGAGTTGGTGGTGTCGAGACCGGCATTGGCAAGCCCGATGATTTTCGCTTTCGAGCTTTGCGCCTGCAGCAGGAACGAGGAGAAATCGGAGGAGTTCAAGGGAATGCGGACCGCACCCAGCACCTTGCCGCCCTTGGCCTTGACGAAGTCGCCGGTGTCTTTTTCGAGCGCATAGCCGAAGGCGTAGTCGGCGGTCATGAAGAACCATGTGTCTCCGCCCGCCTCCACCAGCGAGCCGCCGGTACCGACCGCGAGCGCATGGGTGTCGTAGGCCCAGTGAAAGCCATAAGGCTGGCAGGCATCGCCGGTCAGGCGCGACGTGGCGGCACCGACGACGATGTCAATCTTCTTCAGCGCCACCGACGACGTCGTCAGTTCGGTGATCATGTCGACGCCTTCGACCTCATACCAGCGCCGCGCGATACTGACGCCGAGATCGGGCTTGTTCTGATGGTCGGCGGAGATGACCTCGATCTTATGGTCTAGCACGCTGCCGCCAAAATCCTCGACGGCCATCTTGGCCGCTTCAAAGGACCACTTACCGCCGTAGTCGGCATAGACGCCGGACTGATCGTTCAGAATGCCAATCTTGACGCCCTGTGCCGACGCCGGCCCGGCAAATAAGAGGCCGCCCACCGCAATGGCTATCAACAATCCCGACTTCATACTTTCTCTCCCGGAAAATTTACCATTCCGTCCATGGTATTTTATAACCCTGCGGCTGCCCATATATTTCAAGTTATCCAATAGTATCGGCGCGTCGCGAGGGACCGATCGAACGATCGTTGTCCTGTCGTCAGCCGGTGGACGCCGGCTTTTTTGCGCGCGCCGAGCGGTCGGCCAGACCACGGACCACGATGTAGAAGATCGGCGTGAAGATCAGGCCGAACAGGGTCACGCCGATCATGCCGAAGAACACGGCAACGCCGACCGCCTGACGCATTTCGGATCCCGAGCCCGATGAAATCACCAGCGGCAACACGCCGAGAATGAATGCAAACGATGTCATCAAGATCGGACGCAGCCGCAACCGGCAAGCCTCGATGACAGCCTCCAGACGATCGCGGCCCTCAAGTTCGATGTCTCGGGCAAACTCCACGATCAGGATCGCGTTTTTCGCGGCGAGCCCGACGAGAACCACGAACCCGATCTGGGTGAGGATGTTGACGTCCTGTCCCATGATGCGAACGCCTATGGTCGCCGCCAGCAGGCACATCGGCACGATCAGGATGACGGCGAACGGCAGACTCCAGCTGCCGTATTGCGCCGCCAGCACCAGGAACACGAACAGCACGCAGATCGGAAATACATAGAGACCCGTATTGCCGCCGGTAACCTGCTGATAGGACAGGTCGGTCCATTCGTAGGAAAATCCGCTCGGCAGCGTTTGCGCCGCCAACTGCTTCATGGTGTCGATGGCGGTCGCCGAACTCGTTCCCGGAGTGGTGTCGCCCTGCAGCTCTGACGACGGATAAAGATTATAGCGCGCGACGCGATCCGGTCCCGATACATCGCGGAAACTCACGACGCTGCCGAGCAGCACCATGTCACCGGCGGCGTTGCGGGTTCGCAGCCGGGCGAGATCGGCGGTCTCCTTGCGGAACGGCAGATCCGCCTGCGCGGTGACATGATAGGTGCGGCCGAAAAGGTTGAAGTCGTTGACGTAGGCCGAGCCGAAATAGGTCTGGATCGTTTCGGTCACATTCTCGATCGGCACGCCGAGCTTCTGCGCCCTGACGCGGTCGATATCGACGAAAACCTGCGGCGTATTGGCGGTGAAGGGAGAAAACACCGAGGTGAGACCGGGCGCCTTGCGCGCCGCCGCAACAAGCTCGTCGGTGGCCGCCGCCAGCAGCTCGGGGCCGCGGCCCTGGCGATCCTGGATGCGCATCGTGAAGCCGCCGCCGGTACCTATACCCGGCACCGCGGGCGGCGGAATGACGATGATGAACGCTCCCTGAAGCGCCGACAGCCGCTTGCGCAACTCGCCTGTGATCGCTGCCGCGGACAGCCCCTTCTTCAGGCGCACTTCCGGCTCTTCGAACACCGGGAACAAGGCCGCGGCATTGCCCGCCTGCGTTCGGGTCGCGCCCGAGAAGCCGGCGAACGCCGCGACGCGAACGATGCCTGGCGTATCGAGCGCGATTCTTTCAATCTCCCGAACCACGTCGGTGGTACGCGCCAGCGACGCCGCGCCCGGCAATTGCACGGAAACGATGACGTAGCCGCGATCCTGTGCCGGAATGAAGCCCTGCGGCGTGGTGAACAGCAACCAGCCGGCGCTGCCGATCAGGGCGACGTAGACCAGCAGCATCACCGAGGAATGCCGGATCACGAAGTCCGCGACGCTGGCATAGCCATGGGACAGACGGTCAAAGCCGCGGTTGAATAAAGCAGTAAAGCCGTCCCAGCCGCGCCCGATGAAATTCCAGCTTGCCGGTGGGCGCTTCTCTTCGTGCGGCTGCAGGATCTGCGAGGCCAGCGCTGGCGAAAGCGTGAGCGAACAGAAGCAGGAAATGGCCGTGGCAACCGCAATCGTGACCGCAAATTGCTGAAAGAATTGTCCGGAGATGCCGCCCAGGAACGCGGTCGGCACGAACACCGCGCACAGCACCAGCGCGATCGAGACCAGCGCGCCGCCGACCTCCTCCATCGTCTTGAGCGCCGCATCGCGCCGGCTCATGCCGTCGTGAAGATGGCGCTCGACATTTTCAACCACCACGATCGCGTCATCGACCACGATGCCGACCGCGAGCACGAGACCGAACAGGGTCAGATTGTTGATCGAAAATCCCAGCGCCGCCATCACCGCGAAGGTGCCGACCAGCGATACCGGTATGGCGACGATCGGGATGATCGCCGGACGCCAGCCTTGCAGGAACACCAGCACCACGATCACGACCAGGATCATCGCCTCGTAGATGGTCTTGATCAACTCACTGACGGATTGCGCGATGAACTCGGTCGGGTTGTAGCCGATGTTGTAGTCGAGCCCTTTGGGAAAGTCCGCCTTCAGCTTCCCCATCGCATTGGAGATGTTCTTGGCCGTGGCAAGCGCATTGGAGCCGGGCCGCTGGGTCACCAGCAAGGCCACAGCCGACTTCCTGAGCAGGAAACTGTTGGTGGTATATGCCAAGGCGCCCAGTTCGATCCGCGCCACGTCACGCAAGCGCACGGTGCGGCCGTCAGCGCCGGCCTTGACCACGATATCCTCGAACTGCCGCGTATCTCTCAGGCGGCCGGTGAAGGTGAGGTTCGGCTGGAACGCACGGTCGGCGATCGGCGGCTCGGCGATCTGGCCGCCGGTGATCTGCAGGTTCTGGGCGCGGATCGCCGCCAGCACTTCGCCGGCGGTCATGCCGAGGGTCGCGATCTTGTCCGGATCAAGCCACAGCCGCATCGAGTAATCGCGCGCGCCGAACATCTGGATATCGCCGATACCATCGAGCCGGAGCAACTGATCGCGCACCTGCAGCAGCGCGTAATTGCTGATATAGAGCTGGTCGAAGCTGTCGTCCGGCGACAGCATGAATACCACCATCAGAATGTCGGGACTGTTCTTGCGCGTGACCACGCCGTTGCGCTGCACCTCTTCCGGCAGGCGCGGCTGCGCGATGGCGACGCGGTTCTGAACCAGCACCTGGGCCTTGTCGAGATCGGTGCCGAGTTTGAAGGTGACCGTGATGGTAAGATTGCCGTTCGAGGTCGCCTGGCTGTAGAGATACAGCATGTCCTCGACGCCGTTGATCTCCTGCTCGATCGGGGCTGCGACGGTGTCGGAAACCGTTTGGGCGGAAGCGCCGGGATATTGGGTGGTGACGACGACGGTCGGCGGTACCACTTGCGGATATTCCGATACCGGAAGCGTCGTGTAGGCGATCGCGCCGACGATCAGCAGTACGATCGACAGCACCATCGCCAGGATCGGCTGATTGATGGAAAGCCGGCCGAGATTCATGTCTTGCTACCGGTCGGAGCGGCGGGGGCCGTGTGCGGACTGACTTTCGCTCCGACGCGCGCACGCTGCAGGCCATCGATAATCACCCGGTCTTCCGGCTTCAGGCCTTCGCGGATCACGCGCAGGCCCTCATCGAGAGGCCCAAGCGTTACCGGCCTCTCCTCGACCGTATCGTCGTCCTTGACGACGAAAACGACCTTGCGCGATTGATCGCTCGCGATCGCGGTGTCCGGCAGCAACAGCGCGTCATAGGGCGAGCTTCCGATCAGACGGACCCGGCCGAACTGCCCCGGCAGGATCGAAAAATCCTTGTTCGGGATCACCGCGCGCCCGCGCAGCGTGCCGGTTGAGACATCCAGCCGGTTGTCGAGAAAATCCACCTTGCCGTCATGTGACGGTTTGGTTTCGCCGGTCAGTGACACCTGGACCGGGTTTGGGTTCTCGCGCGAACTGGGGCGCTTGCCTTCGAAATAGAGCCGGTTGTTCTTGAGATAGGTCGCCTCGTCCATGTCGAAGTAGATGTAGATCGGATCGAGCGAGACGATCGAGGTCAACTGCGTTCCGCTGGCGTTGTCGCTGCCTTGCACGAGATTGCCGACGCTCACGAGATGGCGGCTGACCCTGCCGCCGATCGGGGCCGCGACGTGGGTGAATTCGATGTTGAGATGGGCTGCCTTCAGCGCGCCCGCGGCCTGCATCTCCGCGGCCTTTGCGGCCTGCAGGGCCTGCCGGCGCTGATCGACAATGGAATCCGAGACCGCCTGGGTTTGATTCAGGGTGAGCGCGCGGTCGAGTTCACGTTTTGCCAGTTCGGCCTTGGCGCGCGCGTCCGAGAGCTGGCCGTCGGCCTGCTCGGCGACGGCTTCAAAGGGGCGGGCATCGATCACGTATAAGAGGTCGCCGGGACTAACGAACGCGCCATCGCGAAACTCGACGCTGGTGACGAATCCACCGACCCGGGCGCGAACCTGGACCTCTTCAACCGCCTCGAACCGGCCGGTGAATTCATCCCAATCCGTGACCGTGCGTTTGCTGGGCTGTGCGACCGTGACCGGCGGTGGACCGGCTGCCGGCTGCTGTGGCGGCTTGTCCCCGCAACCGGACAAGCTGAGCGCGAGCAGCGCGATCAACGGTCGGAGGTGGCAGAGCGCATGGATCCTGGAAGTTCCCGTTTGAGCCAAACGCTTCGTTTTTTCAGTCGCGCTCAATTCCATCTCCCTTTGCACTTTTTGCCACAATCGATGGAGGCGGCCGTCATAATGTTCTGCGGCGGGGTCAAGATGAGATCGGCTGCCAGTCTGTTCAAGAACCCGCCTGGATCAAGCAAAATAGTTATGCCTCGCCCGGTGTCTTTCAAAACATAACGATCGAACAGACCGATAGAGTTGGAATAAATCGCCGGAAAGGCGATATTGAGCGGCCAGTGCGGCGTCTAGCTGGCCAATCGGCTGGGGGAACAAGGTCGCAAGCGGCGAGATTCAGCTGGAGGGCGTGCTCTGGGAAGGCACCAGCAACATCAACGCGCTCGATATCCCTTGCTCAAGCCACCCTCCATCACACCGCGCACCATGGCCTCTCGACCTTTCGGCGTCAGGGGTGCATTCTTGTGGCTGTTCATCTGGTCTCTCCGTGGAACACTGAAACTTCGCAACCCCAGCTTCCTCGGTTCGGACCAGATGGACAACCTCCTGAAAGCTCACATCTAGTCAACCGCTGTCGCGCAGAACAAGCTCGAAGCCGAGATCGATCTGGCGCGGTCCGCTGCGCGTCATCATCAGCTTTGCGGCGGTGCGGCCGATGGCGTCGCCGTGAACGCGGATGGTGCTGAGAGCAGGCGCAATCAGCTGGCCCATTTCCAGGTCGCCAAGGCCAATGACGGCGACCGGCTGCTCCGAGGCCGGGCCAATACGCTGTAATCCGGCGGCGCGCAGGCCGGACATGAAACCGATGGCATGCGCGTCATTGGCCGCAAACACCGCGTCCACACCGGGCAGGTTTGCCAGCGCGGCAACGCTGCCCGACGCGTTGCGCTCCAGAATCAATCGGCGCGGAATCTTCGCACCAAGCTCAAGCGCCGCGTCCTTGAATCCATTCCAGCGGCGTGTGGCCCTGGGATCGTCGCCGCCGATGAACGCCAGCTCCCGGCGGCCTTGCGCAACCAGATGCCGCGCGACCGCAACCCCGGCCTGGTAATTGTCGAAGCCGGCGACGGCGTCGATCGGCGCCGCCGGAAGATCCCATGTCTCCGCGACCGGAATGCCCGCACGCCGCAGCAACCTGGCGCCATCGTCTGTCGCGGGCGAGCCCACCATGATGATCGCCTCGGGGCGCCGCGACAGCAATGCCGCGAGCATGTGATCTTCCCGCGCGGCGTCGTAGCGAGACTGCGCCAGGATCACGGCGTAGCCGAGCGGCTCCAGCTCGTCAGACAGGCCCTGCACGGTATCGGCGAAGATCGAATTGGCGATGGTCGGCACCAGCACACCGACCGAGCTGGTGCGGGCACTTGCCAGCGACCCGGCCACCTGGTTCGGCACGTAACCCAGTTCCCGCATCGCCGCCTCGACCCGGCCGCGCGTCTCGGGCGCCACCAGGTTGGGCAGACGCACTACCCGGCTGACCGTAATCGACGACACGCCTGCCAGCCTGGCCACGGCGGACAGGGTCGGAGCGGAATGCGGCTCGTTGGGTTCGGCGGTGGTCATGTCGATCAGACTATCGAAATTCCTGCCAAAATACATGATTTCGCCTTGCGCCAGATCAATGACAGCGCTATCATTTCA
>WNGG01005929.1_pt1 | contig 14586 bp, 14 predicted proteins | sample 5400661 | NCBI WGS metagenome assembly WNGG01 (sample SAMN13153372, study PRJNA577476) | soil metagenome | isolation source: 100 cm soil or saprolite under Garry oak tree replicate 1 | place: USA:California | collected 2016-06-15
TGCAGGACATCCGGACCGGCAAGCGGATGTAGTCAGCGCGCGCCGATCACCGCTTCCGCCTCGATCTCCACCAGCATCGCCGGGTCCACGAGACCCGACACCTGGACCATGGTCGAGGCGGGGCGGATGGCCCCGAAGACCTCGCCGTGCGCCCGCCCGATCTGCTCCCAGTCCTTGATGTTCATGACGTAAAGCCGCGTGCGCACCACATCGCGGAGGGTCGCGCCGGCACGCACCAGCGCCCGCTCGATGTTGCGGAGCGCCTGCACAGTCTGGGCGTACGGGTCGCCGGCCCCCACGATCTTTCCGGATTCGTCCGTGGCGGTCGTGCCGGCCACGCGCACGACGTCCCCCACGCGCACCGCGCGGGAGTAGCCCACCACCGGCTCCCACGGCGCGCCGCTCGCGATGTTGGTTCGCTTCATGCGCCTCCCCCTCCCCTCAGCAGGTGTCGCAGCGCCGGCTCGAGCGTCGCGAACGAGAAACGGAAGCCCGCCTGCCCGGCGCGGGCTGGGAGGACCCGCTGGCCCGTCAGCAGGACTTCGTCCGCGGCCACACCATAGAGGAGCCGCAGCACGAGCGGAGGCACCGGCAGGAACGCGGGGCGGCGCAGCACGCGCCCCAGGGTCCGGGCGAATTCCGCGTTCCGCACGGGTTCGGGGCTGGTGATGTTGACCGGCCCCCGCAGGGCATCGCGTTCCAGGGCGAACGCGAACAGGGCGAGCAGGTCATCCATCGCGATCCAGCTCCACCACTGGCGGCCCCGGCCGATCGGCCCTCCCAGCCCCAGGCGGAAGAACGGCAACAACTGCCCGAGCGTGCCGCCCGCCGGCGTGAGGACGAGGCCGATGCGCGTGCTAACGACCCGCACCCCCGCCTCGCGCACCGGCTCCGACGCCGCCTCCCAGTCACGGCATAGATCGGCCAGGAATCCCGTCCCCGGCGTGCTGTCTTCCGTGACCGGCTCGTCGCCGCGATCGCCGTAATAGCCGATCGCCGACGCCGCCACGAGCGTCCGGGGCCGGCGCTCGAGCCCGGCGATCGTCTCGGCAAGGAAGCGGGTGGTGTCGACGCGGCTCCATCGGATCGCCGCCCGCTTCGCGGCCGTCCAGCGGCCGATGACCCCCAGCGGCCGATGACCCGTTCGCCGGAGAGATGCACGACGGCGTCGGCGCGCTCGAGGGCCGCGCGGTCGATGTGGCGGGCGGAAGGATCCCAGTGCGCTTCCCCAGGCGCGGGCGCGCGCCGCACCAGCCGGACGACGTCGTGCCCGCGCGCCGCGAGAAACGAGGCGAGCGCCGAGCCGACGAGGCCCGACGCGCCGCTCAGAATGATGCGCACGACCGGAAACCTACTGTATCGCGGGAGCTTCGCCGAACTTCTTGGCCAGCGCGGTGAGATAGCTCTTGATCGTGGCGTCCAGGCCCATCAGGTGCGCCACGACTCGGAACGGCGGCACGGCGATCCAGCCGCGCTCGGTGATGGTGAGACGCGAGCCACTCGGCGCGGGCTGAAGCTCGTAGGTCCAGGTGCCGCCGAACGGAGCCCGCGGCTCCGGCACGATGCGGGTCACGAGCTTCGTCAGCGGCCGGTCCTCCACGACCTCCACTTTCACGCGTGCCCCCTCCGGAAACCACGCCGCCGTCCCCTCCAGATTCCGGATCGTCGCCCACACTGTCTCGGGTGGTTGGTGCAGTCCGATGGCGCGCGACGCCGTATGATCCCGCGGCAGGAACGCGCCGATCACCGTCACGAGGACGACGAGTCCGACGACGACCGCGAGACCGATCAGGATCCACTTCATGGCTCCTCCTCTCGGCCCGTGTTGCGTCCGCGCCTCAGGTCCGCGTAGCCATCGCCCAGGGCGGCCGCAACGCGGCGCCGGGGCGCTGTGTCGAAGGTTTCGGGACTGGACATTCCGCGGCCAGGCCGATATTAACGCCCGGGTCTTGCCGCCGCGAACCCGCGCCCCCTCAAGGAGCCCCGCATGCGCCCCCTGCTCACCGCCGTTGGCCTCGTGTGCGCGCTGGTCGTCCCCGCCGCCGCGCAGAACCCGCCGGACACGACGCGCAGCGCGCAGGACTCGGCGCTGCGGGTGTTCTTCGATTGTTCGAGCTTCCTGTCCGGATGCGATCTGGACTATTTCCGCACCGAGATCACGTTCGTGAACCACGTCCGCGCCCCGGAAGACGCCGACGTGCACGTGCTGATCACCTCCCAAACGACGGGCGGGGGAGGCACCGAGTACACCATCGCGCTGATCGGGCGCCGCCGTCATGCGGGGCAGGCCGACACGCTGCGCTACGTCGCCGGCAAGACCGATACCGATCAGGAACGGCGTCGCGGCCTGACCCACACCATCAGGCTCGGCCTGGTGCGGTACGCCGCGACGACGCCTCTGGCCCCGCAACTCGACGTGAGCTACACCGCACCACTCACGTCCGGCGCACGCCTTGGAGTGCACGATCCCTGGAACTACTGGGTCTTCTCGCTCAGCGGCAATGGCTTCTTCAATGGGCAGAAATCGATTAACTCGCAGAGCATGTACGGTTCCGCCAGCGCCAACCGCGTCACGGCGAACCTCAAAGTGCTGCTCAGCGTGTACGAGAACTACAACCGCAACGCGTTCGACGTGCCGATCTACGATTCGACCGGCGCGCTGCTCGGGACGCAAACGATCGTCAGCATCTCTCGCAGCTACGGCGGCGACGCGCTGATCGTCAGGAGCCTCGGCGGACATTGGTCCGCGGGCGGCGAGATCTCCGCCGATCGGTCCACGTACAGGAACGAGGATCTCGCGCTCAAAGGCGGCCCGGCGATCGAGTTCGACGTCTTTCCGTACGACCAGTCGACGCGCAAGCTCCTGCGCTTCCTGTACCGCGTGACGGTCAACTACTTCAAGTACTCCGACACGACGATCTTCGAGCGCGTCACGGAGACGCGTGCCCAGCAGGCCCTGGTGGTCGGCCTCAGCGCGACGCAGCCGTGGGGCACCGCGTTCGGTACACTCACCGGCTCCACCTATCTGTACGACTTCCACAAGAACAACCTCGAGCTGTTCGGGGGCGTGAGCGTGCGCGTCGTTCGGGGCCTGTCGTTCTCCGTCTCGGGGGACGTCTCCCTGGTGCACGACCAGCTGTTCCTGCCGAAGCGCGGGGCGAGCGAGTCGGAGGTCCTGCTCCAGCGCCGCGCCCTCGCCACCAACTACCAGTACTTCGCCTCGGCGGGGCTGTCGTTCTCTTTTGGCTCGAAGTTCAACAACGTCGTGAACCCGCGCTTCGGACGAAGCGGGGGGGGGAGCAGCACGATCTGCTTCAGCAACTGAGGGCACCTCGAATTACAGCTCGGCGAGATCGCGCTCCAGCTCGGTCAGCGCCAGCGTGTCGTCGGTGAGGGCGGCGGCCGCCAGAAACTGCTGCCCGGCATCCATCGCGTACTGCACCAGCATCTCGATCGGGAACAGCGGCTGGGGAAAATCGAACAGCTGCACCGTCGCGAGCGCGGCCGGCAGGTAACGCTCGAAGGTGTCGAGCGCGACCTTCCGCAGCCGCGGGTCGGGGCTCGCCACGTCCTTGAGAAAATGAATCCCGAACGCCACGTGCCGCCCTTCGTCGCGGCGAATCAGGCGGAACCCCTCGACCAGACCCGGCAGCCAGCCGCGCGCCGCCAGCACCTCGCCCACCCCGCGATACCCGGTGCGCGCCAGCATCGACTCGACGACGCCCATGTAGTGGGCCACGCCCTCGACGAGCAGCTCCCGCAGGTGGCCCGGCTCATCCTCTCTGCGCAGCCGGTCGGCGATGTTCTGCAGCCCGTCCACGAGCACCGAGCGCGGCTCCGGCGGGAGCGGCATCTGCGGGTTCGCCGCCGGCAACACCTCGGCGAAGTAGCGGCGGAAGAACTCGAAGTGCCGGGCCTCTTCCGCGAGCTGCGAGGTGAGGAACAGCTGCACGTCGGCGCCCATGCCGAGCCGCGCCGCCGCCGAGAGGTACGGCGTGAGCGTGTAGGTGACCGACTCTTCCCCGTCGTAGAAGAACGTGCACAGCTGGAGGATCTGCCCCGCGAAGTCCTCGGCGGGGAACTCGCGGCGGATGCGGTTCCAATCGGCACCGTCCCGCGAGAGGTCCACCGCCTGCGGATCCCAGGGGAGCTTGCGCGCGGCGAAGTAGAGCTTCCAGTATACAGAGTCGGGCATACTGCTAATATTGCGGCTCGCCCGACTCCCGCAACCCGCCCCCAGCCCGGTAAGGAGCCCCTATGAGCGAGAAAGAGCAGTTTCTGAAGACGCTGGAGCAGGAAGCCGCCACGACCGTCAAGGTGCTCCGGGCCTTCCCGGGGGCCAAGTCGGACCTGAAGCCGCACGCGAAATCGCGGTCGGCCAAGGACCTCGCCTGGACGTTCGTCTTCGAGGGCTACGGCGGCACGCAGGGCGTGGATGGCGAGCTGCCGTTCCCCCCAAAGGGCATGCCGAAGATGCCCGAGAAGTGGGACGGCGTCGTGGCCGAGTGCGAGCGGGCGTTCAAGACCCTCGCCGACAAGGTCCGTAGGGCCGGAGACGCGGAGCTGAACAAGACGGTGAAGTTCTTCGTCGCTCCCAAGAAGATGGGGGACATCCGCCGCATGGACTTCCTGTGGTTTCTGTTGATGGACATGGTGCACCACCGGGGGCAGTTCTCGGTGTACCTGCGCATGGCGGACGGCAAGGTGCCCTCCATCTACGGGCCGTCGGCGGACGAGCCGTGGTCCTAGGCCTCACCCCCGTAGGGTGAGATTGATGGTCAAAACCGGATAGAAGGCGGCGCTGGGGTGCGCTATGTTCACAGCGTGACCAGCGCCGCTTTGCATTCCTCGCTCTCGCCGGACCGCCAGTGGCGGGCCGTCCTCGACCGCGACCGCCGCTACGACGGGACGTTCGTCTACGCCGTGCGCTCGACGGGGATCTACTGCCGCCCCTCCTGCCCCAGCCGCCGGCCGCGGCGCACGCAGGTGCGGTTCTTCCCGATTCCCGAGGCGGCGGAGGCTCTGGGGTTCCGCGCCTGCCGCCGCTGCAAGCCCGCGAGCCTGACCCCCGACCCCGAAGTGGGACTAGTGCGTGATCTCTGCCGCGCGCTCGCGGGGCAGCCGGATCGACGGCTCGACCTCGGCGCCCTGGCGCGGCTCGCCGGCCGCGGCCCCCAGCAGGTGGCGCGCGCGTTCCGCCGCGTCCTCGGCGTATCTCCGCGACAGTACCAGGTGGCGCTACAGGTGCGCCGCCTCAAGACCGAACTGAAAGGAAGGCGACACGTGAGCCCTGCGATCTATGAAGCCGGATACAGCTCCAGCAGCCGCGTCTACGAGCGCTCGAATGCCGAGCTGGGGATGACACCCGCGGCCTACGCGCGCGGCGCCACCGGGATGCGAATCGCGCACGCGATCGTGTCGACCCCGCTGGGGCGGCTGCTGGTGGCGGCCACCGAGCGCGGGGTGTGCCACATCGCCCTGGGCGACGACCCGATGCGGCTCGAGCGCGGCCTGCGCGCCGAATTCCCGGGCGCCACAAGCGTAGGAGAAGAGGCGCAGCTCGGCGGGTGGGTGCGGGCGGTGGTGCGCTACCTCGAAGGGCGCGAGCCGCATCTGGATCTGCCGCTCGACGTGCGCGCGACGGCGTTCCAGCGACAGGTGTGGAATGCGCTGCGGAAGATCCCCTACGGGGAGACCCGGACGTACGGCGAGGTGGCCAGCGCCATCGGGCGTCCCCGCGCGGTGCGCGCGGTGGCGCGCGCGTGCGCCATGAATCCGACCGCGCTGATCGTGCCCTGCCACAGGGTCGTGAGCAAGGACGGGAGTCCTGGTGGTTACCGGTGGGGACAGGAGAGAAAGAAGAAGCTGCTTGCCCTCGAGTCAGGTAGCCTGCGGTAAAGGCGTCAGTCTACGGAGAGCCAGTAACTGACCTTGATGGCCACAAAGTTCTGCCCCGGGGCTCTCAAACTGTCCCACAAATCCCCGGGGCGGACCAGCACCCCGCGCGGGGCGAAGTCGAAGCGGCTCTGCGACCATACCAGATACATCGTGCTCCCCGGCCGCCACTCCCACCGCAAAACCACGTTGCTGCGGAACGACAGCACGTTGAAGTCGGGATTGGCGATGCGCAGGGTGTCGGTGCCGTCGACGGCGGTATAATCGCCGGCGGCATCGCGCGTGAGCGTGGTGCCGGCGGTGCCGTAGAGCTTCAGGTTGAAGCTCTTGCGCGCGACCAGCTCCCCCAGGCCGTAGTAGCGCCCGCTCGCGGCGAACGGCTCGGCGTACACGTCGAGGGTGAGGTCCGGCCGCAGGGTATAGTTCAAGCGCAGCTGCGTGATGAACGTGCTCTGATCGATGAACGCGAACACGTAGCGCGTGCCATACGTCGCCGCGCCGCCGCCGGGGAAGGAATCGACGTACTGCCGCGAGCTGATCGCCCGCAGGTAGTTGGGGGTGAGCGACAGCTGCCAGCGCGCCCCCGGCCGGATCGAGAGCCCGCCGCTCAACCGGTAGGTCTGGCCTCCCAGCTCGTCCTGCCCATAATAGACTCGGAAATTCCAGGACGTTTTGGCCCCGAAGCTATTGCCGAGTCGCGACACCACATTCCAACTCTGCGTCGTTGCCATTTCAGGTCCGCCCCGCGTCCCCGAGTGATCGAAGGACCGCGGGAAGAAATCGAAATAGCTATTCAACGACCAGAAGTTGCGGAACGTGAGGTTCAGGGACGGCTCATACACGATGTACTGCCGATCCCCGCCGAAGTCCCACTCGCCGCCCGTGAACAGGCCGGCCGAGTAATTCTGGAACCCGCCGCGCGGCCGGGTCTGGCGGTACACCAAGTTCACGGACCCGAAGCGGCCGTCGGCGTTGCCGAGCCGGCCCGCATCGTTGGGGTCGTACGCCGGCGATTCCCATCCATAGTAGACATAGTACAGCCAACTCCCACTGGTCTTGCTGAACTCCATGTTGGCCACGCTGCCGGTGAGCGACGTGCGCGTGGGGTCGTACGCGAGGTAGCGCGCGTCGGGCCGCTGAAAAAAATGCACCGCGGACTGCTGGACCTTGTTGATAGCCGCCGAGTCGCCGCGGATATGGCTGAACCCCAGCCAGCCGCGCAGCTCGTAGGCCCCGCGGTTCCAGCGCAGCACCCAGTCGGCGCCGCCGGCGAAGGCGTCGCGGTTGTACCACGCGGCGAGCGGGTCCGTCGAGCCGATGTCTCGGTGCACCGCGGTGAACGTCGCGCCGACTACCGACCGGGACGCCCCGAATTCCTGCTGGACGCGGGCGACGCCGTAGCCCGCCGGGGGCGCGACGGGCGTACGCGCGAACGTCGCCGTCGCGGTGTCGTACGTCCGGGCGGTCTCGCGCGCCGTCACAGCCGCGAGCGCGCCCAGCGACATCCCCGAGGCAAGCCGCCCGGTGACCTTCGCGGCGCCGAGGATGGTGCTGTTCCGCGGATAGTCGACGAAGTCGCCGCTGACCGGACCGCGCGGCGGGCCGCCGATGCGTCGCGAGTAGAAGTAGCTCGGCCCGTTGCCGCGCAGCAGCTGGGCGCCCTCGGTGAAGAACGGCCGCTTCTCGTCGAAGAACACCTCGAACGCCGAGAGATTCACCACCGCGGGATCGGCCTCGACCTGGCCGAAGTCCGGGTTCACGGTGCCGTCGAGGGTGAGATTGGGCCCGAGCCCCATCTTCACGTCCGCGCCCGCCCGGGCGCCCAGGTTCTTGCCGTCGTCGAAGGGGTCGGCGGGATTCGGCCGGCCGGTGAAAGTGGCATCGCCCGCGGAGTACGGCAGCACCTCGAGACGCCGCGTGGGCTTGATGCCCTCGATGCCCACCAGCTCGCCCATCCACGACGACCAGCCGGTGCGGTTCGTCGGGACCGGCACCCAGAACACGTCTTCGCTCGTCGCCGGATTCCAGTGGTCGGCGTTGAAGCCCCAGACCTGCACGGGGGCGTCGTTGAAGCGCAGCTGCGAAAACGGGATGCGCATCTCGGTCGTCCAACCCCGGGAATCCACGACCGCTTTCGCTTCCCAGACCGGGTCGAAGCCCGGGTCGAGGTTGTACTCGTTGTCCTGCGGGTGGTACCAGTCCATTCGCACGCCCGACGCCGTCACGCCGAACGAATACGCCGTGCGCCGGTCGTGGTAAGTGTCGAAGGAGACCCAGAGATGCTCGGCCTGCGACGTGTTGTCCCGCCGCGAGAGCGGCGCCTGGATTTTCGTGGGGTCCCGGCTGTACATCCGCGCCCCGACGTAGAGCGCATCGCCGTCATAGAGGAGGGCGATGCGCATGCTGTCGCTAGGCGGGGCGCCCTCGTGCGGCATCTTTTGCGTGAAGTCGGTGATCCAACGCGCCTCGGCCCATGCCGGATCGTCGAGCCGCCCGTCCAGGCGGATCCCGCCGGCCGCAATGCGGGTGGCCGTAACGACCTTGCGGGGCGGAGCCCCCGCAGGACCACCGGGCGAGGGCGGCGCGCCGGTGCTCTGGGCGGCGGCCGCGAGCGGGACGCCGGCCCAGAGACACCACACCAGGTAATTCCGTCGCACTACGGCGTCTTCCCCAACGCTTCCGCTGCCGCGCGCCGCACCTCGGGATCGCGGTCGTTGAGTGCCCGTGTCAGTCCGGGGATGGCGGCCGCGACCTGCATTTCGCCCAACCCTTCAACGGCGGCGAGGCGGACCTCTTTATCCTCATCACCCAACCGGTCCGCCAGGGCCTGCACCGTCGCCAAATCGCCGATATGGGCAAGCGCCTTGGTGGCGTGCCGGCGCAGCTCCAGATCCGGGGACGTCGTGGCCCGGACCAGCTCGGCCGGCGCCTTGGCCACATGGTCGAGGTCGCCGATGGCGTTCGCGGCCTCCCGCTGCACCTCGATGTCTTGGTCGCCGAGGGCCCGGGCCAAGGGCTCGAGCGAACGTGCCAGGCTCAGGTTGCCCAAGGCGCTGGCGGATTCGCGCCGCACCTCGGCGTCGGGATCGTTCAAGAGCAGCCCCTCGAGCGGCCCCACCGCGGACCGCTCCTCCATGTCGGCGAGCGCGCCGACCGCCGCGCGCCGCACCGCGTCATTGCGGTCGGTGAGCGCGCCCACCAGCGCGGCGCCCACCCGTGGGCTCTTCATCCGGCCCAGCGCCTCGGCGGCCGTCGCCCGCATCACCGGATCGGTATCGCGCAGCAGCGGTAGTACGTCCTTCGCGTAACTCGCATCCTCGAATTGACCCAACGCCCACGCAGCGGCCAACCGCAGGCGTGGTGACGCGGCGTGCACGGCGCCCTGCAACGCCGGTGCAGACGCGGGATCCTGGATCTCCCCCAGGGCCCACGCGGCCATGGCCGCGGGTCCGGTCGCGGGATCGGCGAGGCGGCGTTCGAGCAATCCCCTCGTCTCGTGCCGCTCGCCGACGCCCGCGGCGTACGCCGCGCTTTCGCGAATCCGCGGCGCCGGGTTGTCGAGCAACCCGCTGAGCACTGTGGCGGACACGGCGCTCTGGCCCAGCAGTTTCGCCGCGACGCGCCGCACGCACTGGTTGTCCGCGCCGAGCGTCGCGACCAGGAGCGTCAGCGCCCGGGGATCGGTGATTTTTCCGGCCAGCGAGTCTTTCGCTCCCTGGACGTTGGGCGCGTCGTCGAAGCGCCCCAGCCGGCCGGGTTCGCCGACCATCCAGAAATTGCCGAGCTGGTCCCCGATCAAGTCGCAGATCACGGGGTCGGTGCGCGCGAGGGCGCTGAGCAGCGTCGCGACCCGCGCCGAATCGGCGCCGGCGCGCCCGGGGCCACCCGCTGCGGCGTGCAGCGTCGCGTGAGTGGCGTGGGCGGTGAGGATCGCACCACCACCCACCGCCGCCAGCGAGACCGCGACAACGTGCAGAGCGCGCATCATCGATCCTGTCCCAGGGCTTCGGCCGCGGCGCGGCGGACTTTGGGATCGGGCGACTGCAGCGCGGCCTGCAGCGCCTGGCGGGCCGCCGGGTCGGCGATGTGGCCCAGGGCTTCGGTGGCGGCTTCGCGCACGTCGCCTCTGGGGTCGTCGATCATGCGTCGCAGCTGGGGAATCGCGGCGATCACCGAGCGCTCGCCCGCGAGCTCCGCGGCACGTTGGCGCACGTCGGCGCTCGCGTCCTTCATCAGGTTCAAGAGGGTGGCCTCGGCGATCGGCGCCTTGAGGTCGTTGAGCGCGCCCAGCGCCGCTTGGCGGACGTCGGCGTCGGCATCGCTCAACGCTTCGGTGATGGCGGCGGCGCCGCTCTGCTCGCCCAGGTTGCCCAGCGCCTGCACGACGGCGCTGCGCACGTCGGCCGACGGGTCGTGAATCAGCCGGGCGATGGCGCTGCCCGCTGAGCGGGCGTTGAGGTGTTCGAGCAGATCGACCGCCTCATGACGCACGTCGGCGTCGGGGTCGTCCAGGAGGGCCACGACCGGCGCGGTGGGCACGGCCTGGTCCCAGTGCGACAAGGCGCTCAGCGCGTTGCGCTTCACGTCGCTGACCGGGTCTTTGAGCAAGCCCGCAATCGGGCCGACGGCTCTGGGGTCTTCGAGGTCCGCGAGGGCATCGACCGCCGCCGAGCGCACTTCGGCGTCGGAGTCCGCGAGCACGGCGATGAGGGGCTGCACGGCCCGGAGATCGCCCAGCTGTCCGAGCGAATGGGCGGCGGCACGGCGCACGCCGGCATTCTCATCCTTGAGACGGGCGATCAGCGCGTTGACCACGGTGGTGTCTTCTTTCTCACCCCCTGACCCCGTTCCAGTCCTCACCCCCTGACCCCCTCTCCCTGCGGGAGAGGGGGAACGCACGGAGTCCCCCCTCTCCGGAACGGAGAGGGGGACAGGGGGTGAGGACACGCCCTGGGAGACGCGCGGCGCGGCGGCGATGGTCACCACCACGCCCAGCGCGGCCGCGACGGCCCAGCCGCGTCGCGAGGCGGGGCTTTGGGGCAGGCGCCCGTCGAGCAGGCGGGAGATCCGGGAGACCAGGAGCGAGCGCCGTTCGGCGAGGCCCGCGACCGGCACCCCCAGGGGCGACGCTTGGATCCATTCGGCCACCGTAGCCAGGCACTTCGCGAGGGAGACGGCCGATCCGGTTTTTTGCATGGCCCACTCGTCGCTCAGGTATTCAGCCATCGTCTCGAGCTCGCGGCGCGCGAGCCGGTTGAGCGGCTGGAAGAAGAAGCAACGCTCGATCAGGCTGGCGCCCGCGAGCCACAAAGAATCGCGCCGCGCCAGATGGGCCAGCTCGTGCGCCAACATGCTGCGCTGCTGCTCGGCGCCGAGCTCCGAGAGCGCCAGCTCGGGCACGCAGATCTCGGAGAGACCCAGGGCTACGGGACTCGAAATGGTCCGGGCCATCGTGAGGTGAACACGACGCCGGTGTCCGGTGGTGCGCTGCAGGTCGGCGAGCGTCGCGGCGAGCGGGCCGTCGCTCACGGCGCGGCGATCGGCGAGGCGACCGACCAGAATCAGCCGTCGCGCGACGTAATAGAGGGACGACGCGAGCGCGATCGCGCCCCAGAGCAGCACGACCACCAAAGCCAGCGACGGTGCGCGCGACGGCGTCGGGTTCACTGACCCCGGGCGAGAGCCCGAGGTTTCGGGAGCCTCCGTGGCGGGCGCGGCCGTTTGCCCCAAGGTCGGGGCTGGGGGCCCGGTAGCGACGGAGAACGTCACCGCCGCGGGTGTGGCAAGATCGAGGCGTGACTGGATGGTGCCGGTCACGAGCCCGGCGAGCAGCGCCACCTTCCAGAGGAGATCCGAGGCCGCGGGCTCAAGGCGGCGGCGGTGGGTCACGAGCCACGCGACGCCCAGAAGCACCGTGCTATGGATCAGATACGTGAGAAGCCACGCGAGCAGGCGGGAGGCGAGAGGGGCGCTCATTTGGACTCCGGGGCGTTCGTTTCGACGCGCGCGATCATGTCGCGGATCTTGGCGATGTCACCGGGGCTCACATCTTCGCCCGAGAGCAGATGCTGGACGAGGGCGGTGACGTCGCCGTCGAAGAGGCGCTCGGTCAGCTCACCCACCATCGAGTGCTGCACTTCCTGCTCGGTCACCGCGGCGCGGTAGTGGTACTGGCGGGCCTGCGCGCGCCGGGTGACAACCCCGCGGCGCTCGAGGCGCGACAGCATGGTAGCGACGGTGGTCTGGGCCAGCCCGCGCTCGGCGTGCAAGGCTTCCCAGATGTCTTGGACCGTCGCTTCTCCCTTGTCCCAGATGACGCGCAGGATGGCGAGCTGCAGCTCAGTCAGTTGATGGCGACCTGGCATACTTGGCTCACGGTTGATCTACAGGCGTAGATTTACATGTGTAGTTTATACCTGTCAAGAGGGGAATTCCATCAGGAGCGTTCGCGGACCGCAGTCCACCGTCCCTGCTGGCTGGGGCCCCCCGCCTGGTGGCGGGAGGTGTAGGTCCCCGAGAGCGTATCCCCCGCGAGCCTCCCCTCGAACATCGTGAACAGCGGGCAGTTGCAGGTCGGGTCGGTATAGGGCTTCAACGTCCCGCTGATCCGCCCCCCGGCGACTCGCACGAAGTTGATCTCGATCCACTGCGGCGTCGGTGCCGGCGGCGTCGTGGGAGCCGCGGAGGGGTCCCGGACCTGGCTCCGGTTGGCGATGGCGGTCGGGTTCATGAGGACGTCGCCGAAGGCGCTGTCTCCACTCGCCGAGAGCCGGAAGACGATGCTGCCGCTGCGCCCGGTCTCGACGCTGCTGAAGTCGCCGACCCAGCGTCCGGCGAGGTGGGTCAAGTCGACCGGCGACCCGACTACCGGCACGGGAGTCCCCGGCTGTCCGCAGGCGTAGAGCCCGGCCGCGATGGCCATCAAGGTGATGCGTCGCATGGTGTCCTCCTCCTTCTTCATTAGTGAAGTCCCTCGCGCACCTGCCGCGCCTGCCACAGGTGCCGCCGCTCGTGCGCGATGACGAACGCGAAGTACGCGCCCATGGGCATGCGCAGCAGGCTCGTGACGGGCGATACCACGCGGTTGCGGCCGAGGTCGAGGCCGTCCGCCTGGCGCACGCGCGTCGCGAGCTGGTCGAGCCCTTCCGTGAACGTCCCGACCAGGTCCGCGAGGCGCTGCCCGCCGGGCGGCGGCGGCACGAAGATCTTGAACGTCTTCATGCGGCGCTTGGGCGGAGGCTCCATCGACGCGATCATCCAGCGCGAAAACCAGCTGTAGCGGAACGGCCCCGCGGCAGTGCGCCTCTTCGCTCGAGCCTTCGCGATCGCGCGATCGAACGCGGGCAGGGTCCTCTCGATCGAGAGGTTGAGGTGGCTCAGGCACTCGGCGATGCTCCACTTGTCCGGGGCGGGGCGGCGGTTCGCGTGCTCTTCGCTCAGCCCGGCGACGAGCGTGCGGGCGTCGGCCTTGACCTTGTCGATCTGGGTGAGGAATCCCTGGAGCTCGGCGTTCACGGTGGCGCACTCCTCTACGTTGAATTGCCCCGCATCGTGCCGCGGTCTAGTTTCCCGGCGTGAGCGTGCTCGCCGCGGTCAGACCGGTGTTCCGGGCCGTCGCTACCACCGTCGTCCCCGAAGCCGCATCCCTCGACGCCGACGGCTGGATGGAGCTGGAGCGCATTGTCGAGCAGGCGCTCACGTCCCGTCCGCCCCGACTGCAACGCCAGCTCGTCATCCTCATCCGGGCCATCGAGTGGCTGCCCCTGCTCCGCTACGGGCGCCGATTCACGCAACTGGAAGGTGAGCGTCGCGCGCGGGTCCTCGCGGCGCTTCAGGAGTCGCCGTTGCTGCTGTTGCGCCGCGGTTTTTGGGGGCTGCGGACGCTGGCCCTCATGGGATACTACGCGCGACCCGGCGCCGCCGCGAGCATCGGCTACCACGCCGATCCACAGGGCTGGGAGGCGCGGCGATGATCGCCGTGCCGGAGCGCGTCTACGACGTCGCCATCGTCGGCTCCGGGGCCGGCGGCGGCACGGTCGCGCAGGCGCTCGCCCCGCTGGTACGGGACGGCCGCCGGGTCGTGGTGTTCGAACAGGGCCCCCGCTTCGACGATGCCGAGTTCACGGGGCGCGAGCTCGAAATGGCCTCCGCCCTGTATGCCGCCGGCGGCGGGTTCCTCACCGCCCAGGGCACCATGACCCTGGCGTTCGCGCAGGCGTACGGCGGCTCCACGCTCGTGTACACGGGCACCTCGCTCACGGCGCCGGAGCGCGTGATCCACCACTGGGGTGTCCCCGGGCTGGACCACGCGGACCTGCTGCGGCGCTCGCAGCACTATCTGGCCGAGAACAACGTCCACCTGCTGCCGCCAGAAGAGATCAACGACAACAACCGCCTGTTCCTCGAGGGCGGCAGGCGAGCCGGGTATCGTGTCGAGCAATTCCCCGTCAACGTGAAGGGTTGCCGCGGCTCGTCGCTGTGCAACCTCGGCTGTCCCAACCAGGCGAAGCAGGGCACCAACCGCGTGCAGCTGCCCCAGGCGGAGCGCCAGGGGGTCGAGGTGGTGACGCGCGCCGAGGTGCTGCGGATCGACCCGGATCGCACGCTCGCGGTCCGAGTGTCCGAGAAGGCGGCGGGCGCCAAAGGGAGGCCGAGCGAGTGGGCGCCAGGCGATTACCGCGTGCGGGCGGG
>WNGG01008344.1_pt1 | contig 14584 bp, 4 predicted proteins | sample 5400661 | NCBI WGS metagenome assembly WNGG01 (sample SAMN13153372, study PRJNA577476) | soil metagenome | isolation source: 100 cm soil or saprolite under Garry oak tree replicate 1 | place: USA:California | collected 2016-06-15
TTCGGACACGGCCGTTAGGCCGTGTGCAAGACTTGAGCGCCTGGCCGCGGATGGGGCCCTCCCGGATGTTCCAAAAAGGAACATTTGGCTCGTAACGCTTAAACAGATTGGCGCCCCCATTCGCAGACGGTTGGCCTTGGCAGACCTGGTTGCTCAGGCGATCGCCATCACATTGCAGGGCGTCATCCTCGCCACATTCGTGGTCGTGGCGACGACCTTCGTCACGTTCCGCCGCATGAACAAGGACGTGCGCCGCGCGAGGATGTTCATCCTCGCGGAGAGGCTCGAGCGGTTCCTGGCGGCGTTCACGGTCGCGTTCCTGTTTCTCACGGCCGCGCTGATCGCCAACGCCACGGGCCATTCGCTCCCTTCCGCCGTATCCACGGTCATCGTGTTCGTCTGGCTGGGGGGATTCTTGTACGGCGCAGTCGAAATCTTCTTCGTCGTCCGGCCGCGGCCGCGCGGGGGATCTCGACTCCTGAGGCGGGCGGCATCGATCCGGACGAGAGCCCGCGAAGCTCCGATGGAGGGGACCGGTAATGCTCCGAAGTAGTCCGCGCCGCGTGGACGTCCCGATCGTCTCCGACGAGGAGACGGACCTGCGGGGCGACCTCGAAGGCGTCCTGCGGGACCTGAGCCGCCGCGCGCCCGGAGTCCTCGGAGCCGTCATCGCGGACGAGAGCGGCCTCACGGTGGCAGGCAACGGCGGGCACCGCGAACAGGTCGACGTCCTCGCGGCGATGGCCACCTTGATCGCGCGATCCGCGGACAACGTCTTCGAGACGCTGAACCTCCCGGGACCGCCGGTGGTCCTGCTCGAGGGTCCCATGTCCGGCGTCGCGGTCATGCGCCTTGGAGCGAGCGAGATGAACCTCCTCTGCTTCTTCAGCAAATCCGCGAACCTCGGCCTCGTCAAGATCGAGATGCGCCACGTTGGGTCGCGTCTCGCGGAGATGCTCGGGCTCGGCGTCTCGCCGTCGTCGGGCATCGAGGAGCTGTTCGTCATGACGCGAGGCGGCGTCCTCCTCCGGCACTACTCCTCCACGCTGCGCACGGACATCGATCGCGACATCCTCAGCGGCATGCTCGTGGCGGTCCAGGAATTCGTCAAGCAGACGCTCTCCACGAAGCAAGGCGGCCTCGACGAGTTGCGATACGGTGCGTACACGATCTTGTTCGTCCGCGGGACCGAGACGATCGCGGCCGCGGTCGTCCGCGGCGCCGGAAGCGAGGACATGAAGTACCCGATCATGGACGCGCTGCTCGCCTTCGAGTCGCGGTTCGCACGCGAGCTCGCCTCTTGGAGCGGAGACACCTCCGCGTTCCCGGGGATCGACGACTACTTCTCGAAGATCCTGCACACCTGAGGCGTCGTCAGGACGGTCCGGGAATCCCCGATATCCCCATGCGGACATCGATCCACGTCATCTCCGGCGGCTCGACATCCTGTTGCCAGAAAAGGGCGATGAGCTCGCCCGTGTGGTGCGTCTGCTCGAACGTCACTTGCAGGAGCGGGTCGCGGAGCGACATCGTTGACACGCAGGTCTCGGTCCAACCGGAAACCCGGCCATCGCCAGAATCATTAAGGCTCCTGTTGTCCATCCGGCCGCGGGTGGAGGGGAGTGTCTTCTCAGGGAATCGGCTGTAGCGTTCGCGAGCGACCGCGAAATCGCAATCGGGTGTTGAGGATGTTTGCGGCCGCAGCAGCCGCGCTCATGCTCCTCATGGTGTTCGACTCTTTCGTCGTGACGATTGCATCAGCCGACGCAATAGATTCGCTGCCTCCAGAGGTTCAGGTGGGGAACGAGACCCTACCGCAGGCACCGCCTCCCGCTCCGCCTTCTGACCTCCCACAACGGTCGGTTGAACCGGGCACGATAACGCAGGGATGGGGCGATAGTAATAATCCCGCATCCGTGGCATCAGACCAGCACCCGCCAAGACTCATCGACCGCAGGACGCAACTGATGTATGAGACCTCGTACGGGAACTTCTTCCTGTCGAAGGATTCGCCGTATTTTGTTGGGGTCAGTGACCGAACGGACACGACGGGAGAGAACAAGGTGGCCGATTCGGCGTTTCTGGCAATGATTCAAGGAAAGGTCGCGCAGCCCTCCAATGGCATCATTGATGCAGCGTCATCGAACGCGCTCACGTTCCATTACGACCTCCTGGTGGGGACGAAATCTGCCGGAACGCTTAGGGTCACTTACACCTTTTACGATGACCGGAACAAGATCTCTGTCTCGTTCGTCAACTCCGTTCGCGCCCCGGATGACTTCCAGATCGTCTGGCTAACCTTCACCACATTTTCCGTGGTCGACGTAACGACCATGCCTTCGGACGTAGAACAACGATTCGAAGACCTGCGAGGTTACGGCGGCGGGCTCACATTGGGTTCCGACATGCTATCCAGCGTGGGGATGCCCTCGACGAAGGTGAAGCCGACCATGGGTTCGAGCCAGGATCGCGAAACCCGCGGCCTCTATTTGAATGTGGACGATGCAGCAGACGCGGGCGACTGGGCCGCGACCTATGCCGGACACCTGACCCTTGGAGACCGGGCCGGTAATGCGGTGGTTAGCGTGTTCATGGCCGGCCATCGGACAATAGACCCGCAGCTCCTCTACAGCGGCGAGCCGCAAGATGCGACCTTTTCGGAAGTGCAGCGCAAGACGTTCTACGATGGCGAGCGGTACTGGGCTTTCTGGAAGGATAGCCCGAGCGTAATCGACTACAAGTCAAGCGTGGACGGCAGAGACTGGGGGTACGTCGCTCGGGCTGCCACGACTGGGGGGACCTTGTCAAATGGCTTTACCGTCATCAACTACGGCAAGACCGTCGCGGCGCTGTGGACGGACAGCGGATCTGCCAAGGCAATCCAAATTAGGACCGGACGAATCGAGGCAGATCAAGTACTATGGGACGATGCGGGCCACCAGCTCTATCTCGGCGGCAACGACATCACAAGGCCCGTGAGCGCCACCTTCACGAGTCAGGGGAATGTCTTTGCGACGACGTGGGGCGACTCCGGCGGCGGCATAGGAACGGCATTCTACAAGTGCACGGGACAACAAGGCTCATCGGGCTTCGGCAACTGCGCGACGCAGGTCCAATCGGGTAGCGTGAATTGGGGTGGAAGCTCTCCCAGCTATTCGCTCGTCGTGCCCTTCAATGGGATCGACGCGGTGGCGAGGGTCATGGTCCATAGCTTCACCGGTTTGTTTGGGGACCAGCACGCCCAGTTTAGCGTGAAGGTCTTCTACGGGAGCGGAACCAGCTGCCCCGAAGCACAATTTACAGACACCGGCCAAGATCTCCGAGACGCATGGATTGCGGACGGCTTGTTCACCGCGACCCCTGTTGGAGGCGATATCAACGTTTTCCTTAGGTCGAGCGATTCAACGATTGGCAACTGGATGATTCGCGCGGACTGCGTGGCAATTCAGGATATCGATTTGTCGGCCGGCACGGCAAAGTACTTGACCGCCGGGACGGACCAGACCGGGAATGCTTCCTACCTTTTCTTTTTGGATGGCGGGAACATCAGATACGCGAGGGTAATCCCGTACAGCCCGTACGTCGACTCGATCTCAATCCCGACATCATTGGCCGCATATACGAACGCGTATTATCTGACGTCGGCGCAGTTTGCTCGTCGTTTCATCCCGTTGTTGTTCACGAGGGCCTATCCGCCTCCTACACTTCCACCCGGAATTTCTGACGGATGCACCGCCTCCTACTGTCTGTATTACGTCAACTTTCCCCTCCCACTGGATGGCGAGGCCTCGGTGAACAACCCGTGGTCGCTCAAGCTGGGAGCCCCCCTCATCGTAGACGGGGGAGGCGTGGTGAGTCCAACCACCGGGCTACTCGCTCTCGACCAGGCGTTGGTGGTAGGTAAGCCGTCGATCGGTCTAATCTATCGTGAACCGGGGCTCTTTTATCGGATCAACCAAGGCGGTTCTGGGTATGACGAGTCGTACTCAGGTGCGCAAGCCCATCCTATCATGCCAGGGATCTACTATGACCTGCCGTGGATCACAGGGACAACCCTGCACATGCAGGGTGGCCAGCAGTTCCCGTTGATCTTAACGGGAATGTCGGGGACCCTCCGCTGGTTCAACAACACCCGAGGGATGAGATACACACTCGTCTACGACACGAGCGACACGATACATTACAGGTACACTCTTACCTATCCCTCAGGGGCATACATGTGGTTCGACTACATCTCGGGAAGCTCGAACGAGTGGCACATTTCCAAATTCTACCTCGACACCACCGGGAAGAACTATGTGACCTACAATGTGGATTTCAGCAACATCGGGACGATCGTAGACAGCTCGGGCAGGACGATCACCCTCAATCCTGCGAACATAACCTACGGGAATGGACAGACTATCGGCCTCACCGTGGATTACACTCAGCTTTGCACCGGCGGGACAAGCTCGGACTCCGGGACACTAAGTGTGATCGACGTGCAGGGGCGGGTAACGAGGTACACCGTATGCCGTTGGAAGCTGACCAGGGTAGAATCCCCGAACGGCGGCCGCGTCGAATACACGTACGCCACATATTCGAGCACGCCTGGACCGAGCAATCAGGTCTGGCAAGGCACCGATGTGTATTCGCTCCCGCTGCTTAAGATGGACATCTACAACGAAAGTGCGGCTGGTGTCACCGCTCGAAGCCATGTCTTCAATTGGAACTTCCAGAACGGCGAAGTGGTCCGAGCGCTCGTGAACACGACGGACAAGTCTGGCGCAGTGCAGGGCTCAAACGAATACATCTTCAATTCGGCTGCTGGAACGGCATCGGTTCGTGTTTTCGATTCCGCCGGGCAAGTCCTATACTATGACATGGAGACATGTACGGCGTCACCTTGCGGTGGCAGCAATTTGATGAAAGATTTGAGTGGCAATGCGAACCAGGGAACCTTTGGAGGAAGTGGGGGTTCCTTCCCCTATGGCAGATATGGCAAGGCGGGGGGTTTCGGTGGGGCGGCATGGATTCAAGCAGCTGACGCGCCATCGCTGGACACCTCGACGTTTTCCATTTCTGTGTGGCTATATCCGACCGTATTCCCGACGGCTTACAATCGAATTGTTGCACACGATTACTGGACGAATAGCCAACAGATAGGGTGGACACTGCTCTACGATGGAACCTCCCCATACGGCCGGGCGTACTTGGCGGTTTTCTTCGGCGGAGTCGGAGAGAGCGACAGCCAACGAATGCAGCTTTCGCTGAATTCTTGGAATCACGTCGCGGTAACCTTCGATGGAAAGAACATTTGTGCCTACTTGAACGGGGCACTTGCCGGAGGCTCATGTCCTACCGCGAGTGCATATGCCGCCGCATCAGGGAATCCCCTGTACGTGGGGGCTGGCGTTGCGAACGGCCTATTTTCGTATTATACAGGAAACATCGATGAGGTTCGTATTTTCAGTCGATCTCTTTCTTCCGAAGAAGTTGCAGTCCTCTATAACAAGAACTCTCTGAAGCGTGGCGAGCAGCAGAACTGGTACTCCGTCAACGATATGCCGCACTTGGTCGAGGGATTCGTAGGAGACCAGACGACGGCTTCGGTGGTAACGCGGGATGGCGTCGATGACTGGGGCAACCAAATCTACCACAGGGACGCGCTTGGGAACGAGACCTTCGCCTCCTACGCGAACACGGACCACCAGAGCCACTTCTACGCGCCCGGCAGTCTGGCCAAGATTGCGTCTGGCCCGACGTTCAGCACCGAGTTCATCGACTTCGGCAACGGACAGTTTCCGACCGGACAGGGGGATTGGACGGTGAATACCGAAGGAGGCGGCGGCTCCGTTGCGGTGGACTACAGCATGTTTGATAAGATTGCTCCCTCGCTGAAGATAACGGCTCCGTCATCGTTTGGCTACTCGACTTGGGCCATACATACGTTGGTCACTCCCGCGCCGACATTCATAGAGTTCCGGGCGCGAATTGACGCACTGAAACAGTTCACCGTATACATGGCCGACTCCTCAAACAATCAAGGCGGGGGTATCCGCATAAAGGACACCTCTGGCCGAGTTTCCGCATACACGTTTTCAAGTGGCCTCTACAACGACTGTAGCTTTCCCAACGGCATCGCCACGACGGTATGGGCGAACGAGTGGCACAGGTTCACGATTCAAATCGACTATGACGCGACAAACTTCGAGTGGAAGATTTGGATGGACGGCATCGACCTGTCGTGTGGCACGACCCTTACGCTGAGCGGATTCGTTCCTGTCAAAGTCCAGTTCATGGCGTATAACGGTATCAGTTGGAATGCATGGATTGATGACATCAAACTTTACAAGAACAACTGTGGGGTCGGTTCGCACTGCACCCACTATTCGGCGCTGGACGTTGGCTTCGACGGCCTCCAGCCTCGCCAGTCCATCCGTCTCTTGGCCGAAGATGGCTCCGTAATCGACCAGATGATGCAGACCGTCAGTGGAACGACGCTGTGGCTATCGTTCAATTCGGCCTTGACTGGAGCCTACAGCTACTACGAGAACGGCGACAACGCGAAGACATTGGTTCAAATCTACGCGGAGGACGGCACTCTGGAGTACCAATCCCCGCTGACGAGATTTTTCGTCGGAGAACGATACACCTACGCACGACCGCGGGCGTTCGCTGACGAGGTCTCCAAGGGGCAAAGCGGGGCTTTGTCGTGGCAGCTGCCGGTCTTTGCCGACGATGACTGCGCGGGGATAACGTGCCCAAACGACGGTTCCTGGGTATGGAAATCAAGCCCAGATGTCCGTGGAGCGCTGCGGGGTACCAAGGTCCACGTCACACCCTTTGACTACGGTTCTCGGGCGCACTACTTCTCCGTCTCCGGACAGACCAATCCCAGCTACTTTGTCACCTACGTCCGGATTCCGGCGCGGCAAGCACCGGATGGGATAGGTCTGCTCTTCGAGGAAAATCCCTCGAGCCCGAACTGCGCGACCTACTGCTGGCACCAAGCGTACTGGGGAATCGCTCCAGCCGTTCCATCTTTCGCCCTCGGTTTCGATTCCCAGACCTCGATGGGACCCGTCCCAGCGATAAGGGACCAGTGGATCGAGCTCATCGTGAGTCTTGCCGACACCGGTCTGAGGGACAACTGGGTCGCTTTCGGATACAATCTCGCAGGAGGAGCCGCAGAGTGGGACGTTACTACGACGCAAACCAGCAGCACCGAGTCGTTCATTGTAGGCGTGCCTACGAGTCTCGGCAGCAACCTGAAGGTAAGCATTTACGATTCCTCGAAAAACGTCGTTGTCGCGAGTGCGTCGGCGAGTACAGGCGTCGCAGGTTTCAATCTTTATAAACTGTCGTCCAATTACAATTGGGACACTTTCCCGGTCCAAGCAAATATCAAGATCTGTTCCTCGACTTCTTCGGGTTGTGACGGCTCAGCAAGCGAGTCGGCCGAGTACTACTTCGGACCGTTGAGAAATCTATGGCCGGGAGACATGTTCGGATCCCTAGGGCAACCCTCCTTCTTCGACCCCAAATCTGGAGGAACGACGTACTGGCCGATCTCGACTATTCACAGCGTGCAGATTGGCGTGAAGAAATTCAGCGGAGACTGCTTGGATGCAGTTTTGTGCTTTGACATGGAAACGATGACGGAAGGCGCGACTTCGCTCAATATCGGAGCGGTTCAGACGCTCATGGCCGACCTGTCCGGCAAGGGGAACGCGGGAATCATCGGGGGAGGCACGGTGCTCTCATCAATTTCGAACGCGGCGGCGGGACTCGGGGCGAGTTTCTGCTGCACGACCGGCAACATCGTCACGACAAGCAACGTCCTCTCCGGGGTGACGGCCAGCGTCACCATCTCAGCATGGGTTAACGGAGTTACGAGTTCCAGCAAAGGGGCCTTCGTGAAAGTATCAACCTCGACTTCAAACGGTTACGGGATAGGGGTTGGTAGTGGAACCTGGGACGTTGCCGGGAATCACCTCGTCGGGCTCTTCGAAGGAGTGCGATGGATTGATACCGGAACCTCAATCGGAGCCGGGTTGCATCATGTCGTGATGGAGCTGAGCTCCACCAGCGTTCCGTCGTTCTATCTGGACGGCAACATTGTGTCGGGCAACTTCGCCGGAACCAGTCCAAACGCACCAACTGGGCCGACCGCAATCGCCGGATACTACTCCCGATACTTTGCCGGAATGATAGACCAAGTCCTCGTTTACAACAAGATTCTGTCGGCAACCCAGATCACGGCGCTCTACTACTCACGAATGCCCGGCGCTCCGCAGGTCTACTTTAGACCCCAAGCTAACGGACTACTCGTCGGCAGCAGGGTGCCCTACGAAGGCACCTATCTCTCCGTTGCGGCGACCTACGACTCGAAGGGAAACGTCCTGACCCTCACGGACACGGGCGTACCCCGTACCCTGTTCTATGACATGGAGACCCTGAGCGGGAGCAAGATGAGGGACCTTTCCGGGAACGCGAACGATGGAACGATCTCCGGAACGACTTCGATCGATGGAAAGTGGGGGAAGGCCCGAGACATGACCGGTGGTGGATATGTTTCGGTCGCTGACAATCCGAGCCTGAAGCCGCCCAATGCGTTCTCCATCTCCGTGTGGATCAACCCAGGAGCCATTACAGATACGTACCACCCAATCGTGAGCAAGTATCAGAGCTGGTCTCCGGTGGGGGGCTATCTCCTGACGCTCGACCAAAACGTCGGCGGGAAGATTCGATTCTTCGTGTACCCGAACAGCGCGGGGGCGGTTTCCGTGGCTTCGGACGCGGTCCCGGCGATCGGTGTGTGGGTCCATGTCGTAGCCGTTGCCGAGGCGGGCGGAAAAATCCGGATGTATGTCAACGGTGTGCAGCAGGCGGACGTCAAGGACCTTTCCGGGATTTACCATAGTGACGTACAGTCTTTTTACATCGGACAATGGTCAGGGTGGACGTTCAAGGGAGGCATCGACGAAGTCCACATCATTCCGAGCGCTCTGAACGGGGATCAGGTTGCGGCTCTCTACAATAGCGGAACCGCGACAAGATACGTCTACTCGACCCTCGATGGGCAGGACTATGGCACGCAAGTGGTTCGACCTGACGGGAAAGCAATTTACTACGCGTACGACTATCAGTCTGGCCTGAAATTAGGAACCCTGGATATCGATTGCCGACGGTCAAGGACATCGTACGACTCGATCGGCAGGCCGGTACAGACCACGATGTATGGTGCCGCGGCAGACATCTCCTCGGGGGAGGTTTTGCACTGGGATATGGAAACATTCGACGGCGGTTCGGTAAAGGATGTAAGCTGTGCCTCGAACATGGCCGCCACGTCGGATTCTCGGAATGGTTACCTGGGGACATTGAGCAGTCCGGCACCGAGAAAGGCCTCTGGACCGGACGGAATGGCGTTCACCTTCAATGGTACGAACAGCTATGTCAAGACAAGCTCCCCCGTGACCACCTCCACCGGTCCGTTCACGCTCTCGGCTTGGGTCAGGCCGTCGAGCTTGAACCAGAACGGGATGATCTTGTACAACGGCGTCGGGGGTACGAACGGCTATGGCTTCGGGGTCAGTAATGGTGCATTTACGGGTAACGGCGCCACACTCTCCGGCCTCGTCGGCGGTACTGCGTTCGATGCGGGCTATGTGTTCCAGGACACGAAGTCGTGGCACTTCGTCGCGATGGTGCGGTCCGGCACGACGATAACCGTGTACGTCGACGGCCGGCAGACCTACTCGGCCAACCCGGGGACTCCCGTCGCCCCGACCGGAGCGACTTCCGTCGGGTACGACAATCGCGCCTCAGGAAGCAAGTACTTTGCCGGAGACATTGACGATGCGAGGGTGTTCACGACGGCGTTGGCGAGAGATCCGGACATCCTGAGCCTGTGGAGATTCACTTACAACATGCTATCCCAGTCTTCAGCGTCATACGACGACGCGACGGCCAACCCCAACTGGTATGGGTATCCGTTCAGCGAGATCACAACCTACGATGCCGTATCCATCAAGCGGAACCTGTTCCTGGACATGGAGACGAAGAGATCCGCTGCGACGAGCCAGTTCAACGTCCTCATTGAGGACCTGTCCGGCAACGGGAACCACGTCGAGAACTTAGGTGCCACGGCAGAAACGACTCCGGCAACGAACTGCAAGGTCGGCGGCTGCTACTACTTCGGTGGGTCGGCCTACATGGAAGTCAAGAGTACGGCATCGCTTAACATCACCAAAGAATTGTCTGGGTCAGCGTGGATCAAACTCGATACAAGCGGTTCAACCAAGCAAGAAATCTTCTCCAAAGGATACGACGGCACCGACTTCCAGTACCAGATGTTCGTCTGCAAGGGGAACGTTCCGACCACGAGCGACGTGTGCACGATTACCGGCAACAGTTGGTATCTGTATGTAAGCCTGAAGAATGCGGCAGGCGCGATAACCACCGCGAAATCGGCTGCGATCACGACGGGCCAGGTAATCCGGGTCGGATTCACATACGACGGCAGCACGCTGCAGACCTACGTTGGCGCGTCCGCCTCTGGAACGGCACAAACGTTGGCCGGACCGCTGCGGACCACATCGCAAGTATTCGAAGTTGGCCGTTACGCCAATACAGCCTACTACTTCAAAGGGCGAATTGACGAGATACACATCTTCGACCGGCAGTTGTCATCCACCGAGATGAGCAATCTGTACAACGGGGCCGGGAGCGAGAAGAGCCACATGTCGAAGACGTACATGGACGGACTGGGGAGGACGACGAGAAGGGTCTTTTCCGACATGTTCGGCGCCCGCATCAAGACGGTGGCGACCCTCGGCTGGAACGACCGACCGATCTATTCCTACACCCCGAGCGGCGGCTACTTCACGTACACCTACGATTTCTTGGGCCGAACGCTCAATGTGCAGACCCCGGGCGACTCGACGATCTCGGGAACGTCCCGAACGGTCTTCAGCGACAAGGCCCGCATGGTCGAGTCCCTCGACGCTGTCGGTCGGAGCGTGTATCTGAAGACCGACATTTTGGGCCGGACAGTCGAGACCGCGGTATGGAACGTGTCTTCGTTGACCTATGGAAACAAGTCCTTCTTCACGTACAACGCGCTGTCGCAGGTGGCCACATCTCAGGATGCGAACCTCCGGATGACTACGGTCTACTTCAACTCGCTCGGCAAGTCGAAGATGACCGTTTTCCCCGATGGAACGTACTCGGTCGCATACTACGATGACAGCTTGCGGGCGTATCAAATGGTCGACGTGATGGGCAGGGCCTCGGTTTCCGCGTACGACAGCCTCGGCCGGGTGACGTCTGTCACCTTGAAACCTTCGCTGGGAACATCGTGCTCCGGCACTCCCAACCCGTGCGTCGTCACATACACCTACGACTCTGTTCATGACGACCTCCTCACGCTTCCGCGAGCCCGACGTTCACCGGCATTGTCACCTTCACATACGACAACGCCGGCAAGGTCACGGACATCCAGTATCCTGCCGGTCTCAGTTCGATGCACGAAGTCTACGTGTACGACTCTCTCGGCCGGATTGGTGAAGTGGACTACGGCGGTTCAAAATATGCCGTGCTGACGTACGACTTCGCCGGCCGACTGGCGAATATTCACTACTGGCAGGGAGCCACGAACACGCTCATCCAGCAGGACTACCTGTACGACGCAAGGGACCGAGTGCAGCAGATCAAGGTCTACAAGTATGGATCGTCCACGGCGTATATGCGACTGTATTACGGCTACGACAAGGCTTCGGACATTGTCAACTCGACCGACGACATGTATACCGGCACCAAAGGGGCCAGCAATGCAAAGAGTGTTACTTACGGCTACGATGGGAATGGCAGGCTGGCCCAGGCAGTTGGGCCGTATGGAACCGGCGAGGCGGCCGAATACGACTGCTACGACTACGATGCAGTTGGAAACATCGGCCACTGGAGACAAGGCTCAGCGTCGTGTCCGGCTGCCGGACAGACGGGCTACAATACGTATTCGTACGGCGTATCGCCTGCTTGGAACCGGCTCGACAGCCTGACCTTCAACGCGATGAGCTTCACCTACAACACTGCCGGCTCGATCATCACCAAAGTCGAAAGCGGTTCCACGACGACCTACACGCAAGACTTCCTGCAGCGCCTGACTAAGATCGTGGCGGGAGGGATTACGTACAGCTACAGCTACGATGGATGGGGCCGGCGAATCATGACCGATGACGGTACGACGACTTCGTACTTCATGTACGCGGGCCGCACAATGCTCTACAGCAAGGTCGGTGCTACCGAGACCGCTTTCGTCTACGCTGGCGACATGCTGCTTTTCCGGAAGGAAGGCACGGCCTCGACTCCACAGGCGCGATACTACCACTCGGACCTGTCCGGTAACGTTCGCCTCATCACGTACTACAGTTCCGGGATCAAGGTCGACGCGAAGTTGCGATACAGGCCGTTCGGAGACCTCATCACGCTGACGACGCCGGGAACCGAGCCGCGGTTCCAATTCGCCGGGACGGAGTTCGATTCTGCGGTCCGGCTGTACGACATGGGCGCGCGCTACTACGATCCTGTGGTTGGCCGATTCGAGAGCCGGGATCCGATCCGCGCCCACGGCTATGTCTACGCCCACGACGATCCCGTCGCCTTCCGGGATCCCACCGGATTGGACGCGTGGAGCGACACTTGGAGCTTCATCGGACCGATCCTGCTTGGTCCCGTCGGGTTTGCCCTCGCAAACCCGTCGGAGGTCGTCGGGACCGCGACGTGGTACGCGGGGGCAAGCCCGCAAGAGCGGAACGCTTTCTGGCTGTCCTTCGTCGTCAACATGGGCATCGGCATCGGCGCCTTCGGCCTCGAGGTCGGCGCGTTCTTTGCGTTCGTCCACGGCGACTACGCGGAAGCGAAAGATCTCTGGCGCCATGCGGAAGTGGGCAAGAAATGGGGGCAAACGCAGGCGTACAACTACTTCTCAGGCGTGCTTGGCGCGGCGCCGAGCCCCGAAGGCGCCACCCACGCCGGGTACTGGGCGCCGACGGCGCAGGTCCTCGGGCCGATCGTGCTCACCCTCGGCTTGGGCGCGATTACGGACGTGCCGGAGATCCCCGAGGTGCCTGAGGTTCCGGAAGTACCGGAAGTTCCCGAAGTTCCGGAAATGCCGCCGAGCCCGGCCGCAACCGCGATACCGCCAGACACGTTGCCGGAGGACCCTTTCGAGCTGCAGGCAAGGGGCTACCAGATCGTCGACCATGACTTCCTGCCTGACAGCAGGGGTGGCGGTTACCAAGTGCAGTTTGAGACCCAGGGCGGACTTCGAGGTGTGTATCACTCTGGTCATATTGCTGACGTGGAGGATTTCGTGGAGGGACCCTTCCCAGAGGAACTGCATCTAGGGCCCCACTACCAATTGTATGGACAGGGGGGTCTGTTCGCAAGGCTATTTGTTCTATCGAATTTCGCAAGCCTACCGGAAAGGGCGCGCTCACTTCCTGACATTGCCGGCCTGAATCTCCTGAATGTCCTGTCGACATATACGCGGATCGCGGTCAAATGGGACTACGGGTTCGGCGGAAGGGGCGCTCCAATCAGCGGCGTCGAGGCGAATCTTATCGAAATCGCAGACCATAACCAAGTTCTGACAGCGCTCATGGGTCTGGCCCCTGTTGAGCTGAGTTTTGCTCTTATACTTGGCGAACGTGAGATGCGGCTCACTGACCTTGGGCAGCTGATGGACACTGCCGGGGATCCCAACGAATGGGAAGTCAAGGTCCTCTCAGCAGCGGGCCTTCTTGGTTTCCCGCACGAAGAGGCCATGTATACAATCAAGACTAGGAACCCCGAAGCAAAGCTGCTGTTAAGCGAACTCCAGTCTAGCGGTTTGACCTCTTCGGAGGCCCTTCGAAACGAGTGACGCTGGCGCAACGGGCACCAGAAAACACACAGCCGGATTGGCTGACGTCTCCTATTAGCACAATCTGTTATCGATCTCCTCACAGCCCGAATTTCTCCGGAAGATCGTAACGGGTCGTCCTGAGCCTCGACTTGCGCGGAAGTACGGACGCGCCAGAGATCCCTGAGGTGCCGGAACTGACCTCGTCTCAACCTTCATGATAGGTGAGATTCATGACATGAGATAGTGAAGGACCTTGCTCCCGTTCGACATCGACGAGGTCCACGTCTACGTGAGCAGGCACTTCCGGAATACGAGGATGAAGAAATTAGCCGACTTGAGGGAGGCGTTGCGCGCCCCGCACAGGGTCTCTCGCGTCGGGAAGGGAAAGTGGGAAATCTTCGTCCGAAAGAAAGGACACAAGAAGCTGGTGGTCGTGTACGACGCCGAGTACGATGAGGTCTTTGTCATCACGGGATCCGAGGGATAGTCGAGCGATGCGGTGTCCCAATTGTGGGAAGCGGAGGCTCGTCCCTGCCGACGACATCACCTCCGAGATCGAAGGTTACACGTTCGTGGAGCAGGGGCTTCGGTGTGCCGCCTGCGGAGAGGAATTCATTCCCGAGGAGCAGAGTCAGCGGATGATCAGAGTCGCGCGCCGGCTCGGAATCTGGGGCGAGCCGCTCAAGCTACGGCGCA